>ERZ791885.56-NODE-56-length-104432-cov-3.795194_pt1 | contig 104432 bp, 96 predicted proteins | sample MGYA00510159_ERZ791885 | MGnify/ENA primary metagenome ERZ791885 (study PRJEB30046, sample SAMN00792054) | human gut metagenome | study: EMG produced TPA metagenomics assembly of the A metagenome-wide association study of gut microbiota in type 2... | reverse complement strand
GTTGCCGGTTAGCAAAAAGACCTATACCATTTGGTATAGGTCTTTTTGCTATGTGTTGACTTTTAACCGACCAGGCGAGATAACATCCGCTGACCGCCGGTGGATAAAAAGGAGCATGCGCGTGTGATAAAAGCGGCTTATTATTTTTCATTCTTTGCTTGACGTTAGCCTACGCTAATAGTATACTATAGGCAGACGGAAAATAGTGTTCTTGATAAGGAACAATCTAAAAGACTTTTAATTACTGTATTGTTTGCTTGTTTTTTGCTATAATATAAGGCAAGTTATGAATTGACTAGGAGGATATTGCCATGAAAATGGAATTTACGAAGATGCACGGTACTGGTAACGATTATGTATATGTCAACTGTATGGAACAGGAATTGCCTAATCCGGGAGCTATTTCAGAATACATCAGCCACAGACGTTTTGGCATCGGCAGCGATGGCTTGATCATGATCTGCAAATCTGACGTTGCTGATTTTAAAATGCGAATCTTTAACGCCGATGCTTCTGAAGCGAAGATGTGCGGCAATGGTAGCAGATGCATTGCCAAGTATGTTTATGATAAAGGTTTGACTGATAAGACCACTTTTACGCTGGAAACGCTTTCCGGTATCAAAACCATAGATGTGTTTTTAGGTGCAGACGGTAAAGTGGCAGAAGCCAGCGTCGATATGGGCGAGCCTATTTTCAAATGCACTGAGATCCCGATGATCAGCGATCACTTTATGTTTGTCGATCAGGGACTGGTGATCGAGGAAGACGTTGTTTATAACGGTACGGCTATTTCGGTGGGCAACCCGCATTTTGTTACTTTTGTTGAAGATGTGGATGCTCTGGATCTGGAAAAACTGGGACCGAAATTTGAAAAGCATAAATTATTTCCGGAAAGCGTCAACACAGAATTTGTACAGGTCATTGATAAAAATACCGTTAAATTCCGCGTCTGGGAACGTGGCAGCGGCGAAACCTGGGCCTGCGGTACAGGTGCTACAGCAGTCTGTGTAGCGACGATTATGCTGGGACATGCCGGTAAAAAAGGTGAGGAACTGACTGTTATTGCCAAAGGCGGTACATTGAAGCTTACGCATCAGGCCAATAATCATGTTATCTTAAAGGGGCCTGCTGTAACAGTATTTGAAGGCGTCATCGATATTCCTGATGAAGTCATTAATAAATAAAAATATATTTTTAGTTTAATGTGGGACAAAAAAATGGCTTTTGTAAATGAAAATTATTGCAATTTGAAAGACAGCTATTTGTTTTCGCAAATCGCGCAGAAAGTTAATGCCTATGTGGCAGCACATCCGGAGAAAAAGGTTATTCGCATGGGTATCGGCGACGTTACCCTGCCTCTGGCGCCGGCAGTTATAGACGCTATGCAGAAGGCTGTTGCCGAAATGGGCGTCAAAGAAACCTTCCGCGGCTATGGACCGGAACAGGGTTATGATTTCCTGCATGAAGCGATCGTAAAGTATTATGCCAGCTTTGGCGTTAGCCTGGCCAGTGATGAAATTTTTATCAGTGACGGCGCTAAAAGCGACTGCGGCAATATCACCGATATTTTCAGCAATGCGAATACTATCCTGATTCCTGACCCGGTTTATCCTGTATATCTGGATACCAATATTATGTGCGGCCGCAAAATAGTTTATATGGATGGTAAGCCGGAAAATAATTTCCTGCCGATGCCTGACGACAGTGTAAAAGCTGATATCGTTTATCTTTGCTCGCCTAATAATCCTACCGGCGCCGTTTATACCAAAGAACAGCTGGAAGCCTGGGTGGCCTACGCACTGAAAAACGATGCGGTGATCCTGTATGATGCCGCTTATGAAGCTTTTGTTGACGATCCTGCAATTCCCCGCAGTATTTTTGTTGTTGAAGACGCCAAAAAATGTGCGATCGAATTATGCTCTTTATCTAAAACTGCAGGCTTTACTGGTACCCGCTGCGGCTATACCGTAGTTCCGCATGCTTTAGTACGTAAAACTGAAAGCGGCAAAGCAATGGAACTGAATAAAATGTGGCTGCGCCGTCAAACGACTAAATTCAACGGTGTACCGTATATCATTCAACGCGGCGCTGAAGCTGTATTCAGCGAACAGGGACAAAAAGAATGCCGTGAAATGCTGGCTTTCTATAAAGAAAACGCCAGGATCATGGCTGAAGGCCTGAATAAGAAAGGCATCAAATTTTATGGCGGCACTCATTCGCCATATATCTGGCTGCAATGCCCGCAGGGAATGTCTTCCTGGGAATTCTTTGATTTCCTGCTTGAAAAGCTGGCTGTTGTCGGCACTCCCGGCGCTGGTTTTGGCACGATGGGCGAAGGCTATTTCCGTCTGTCCGCTTTTGGCAGCCGTGAAAATACTATCGAGGCTATGGAACGGATCGCACAAGGTCTGTAAGTTTGCAAAATAAACATGGAAAAATTACCTAAAAGTTTTTCTTTGTGAGATTTTTGTAGAATCAGGAAACTTTTCTTGAAGCAACAGCAGGGGCGATGTATAATAGTAAAGAATCGAAAAGTCCCCTAATATTCAAAGAGAGCCGGAGGTAATTATTAATGAAAAAAATTCTGTTAATGCTGACTATGGTTTTAGTGCTTGGTTTCAGCGCTATCTGCAGTGCCAGCAACGGCAAGGTGCTTGACGCCGAAGAAGCAATGGTCAATAAGTTTTTGGACGCTTCCAACTATTCCGCTATCACCTCTATCATGTCTGCTGAGATGAAAAAAGACTTTACAGAAGAAGTCTTTAAAAATTTCAAAGAGCAAATGGATAAAAACTTTGGCGCAGTCAGCGAAAAACGCCTGGTTGTGATCGAAAAAGGCGCAGATGCTGATATTTTAAGATACAGCATGAAATTTGCCAAACAGCCTGAAGCAATGATGAGTTTCCTGTTTGCAGTTAAAAACGAGAAACCTTTATTGGGTGATTTTGGTATTGCTTTGCCGCAGAAAGAAGAAAATAAAGAAGCCGCTAAATAAATCAGCGCTAAAAAGGACTGCCATTCGGCAGTCCTTTGCTTTTAATACCTAAAGGCCGGACTCATTGAGTCCGGCCTTTAGGTATTAAAAAGTATTTGCTATGAGCGTAGATAGGCAGAGACTTTTACCAGGTAAAATAGGTATAGATGCTGAAAATGGTCAGCAGCATGACTTCCAGAATAAACATGGGTTTGAGGGTCTTGAAGAAATCTGCCTTAAAATAATCAAGCGTGACGATAAAGCACATATGGGTCGGCGTCAGCATTTGTCCGGCTACGCCGAAGGCCATAGCTACGCCGGCCAGATTCAGGTCGCCGGGCGACAGGGCGGCAACGATAGGCATGACGATCGCTACATGGCCCTGTGAAAGACCGGTCAGGATGCCGATAATAAAGGAGATTGCGGCGATGATGACGGGTACTGGCAGCGGTGAAGCCTTAAAGTCTTCTACAATGGTATGCAGGACGTTGGTATCTGTGAGAATTTGAATGAAATAGAGGATGCAGAGAACGTTCATCAGCATTTTCCAGTCACAGGCGCCGGTAAAAACTTCTTTGATGTTGATGACGCGGCAGGTCATACGCAGTACGGGGATCATGGCGAAGGTGACCAGCGCCATGGCGGTGGAAGCGTTCAGGTCGCAGAAGACGACCAGCAGGAAGTTGATGATGACCGGGGACAGCGACAGCACCAGATTCATGATGTCGTGACGCCGTTCGTCCGGGTCAACTTCCAGGTTACTGTTTCGCGGCATGTCCAGCGGGCGAATGAGGACCAGCCAGCCCAGTGCGAAGGCTAAAAGCGTCAGCCAGCACAGATGGGCGATAAAGTCGCTGAAAGCTACACCGGCGATACTGCAGGCCATGATCATCCCGGGGATGATAGGACTGGAAAATTCAAAGATATGCCGGAACCAGAAATTGATAGCGGCTTTATGTTCTTTGGTCAGGTCGGTATTACGGCTGGCAGCTTCGACGATAGGCGCAGAAAAACGCGCGCCGCCCAGTGACGGCAGCAGCCCGAGAAAAGCCGGCATGATGGCCAGCGTGAATTTTTCGCTGGCAAACAGGCGCTGCAAAGCGCGGATCATACCGTCTAAAGCGCCGCTGGTGCGCAGCTCGATCTCGAGACACATAACGAAATAAAGCGCCAGGATCAAATCATAGGTGCGCTGCATGGTGAGCGTGGTTGTGAAGGCGCTGACAAGATAGTGGAATTGCGGGGCCACCAGAGCCCAGATAAGTAAACCGCCAGCCAAAATGGCCGGGCCGATGGGTATGTGTTTGCGCAGCAGGATAATGATCAACAGCATCGCTAAAGCGATAACAAGAAAAATATTCATTTTAAACCCTTCTAACTCTCAAAGAATATCTCTATTATACAGAGAATGCAGAGAAATTTCCATATTTTGCAGAAAAAAGGTATAATAAAAGAAAAATATACTGCTGGAGGTGTACTATGTATATTAGTCGTTTATGTTTGCAGAATTACCGCTGCTATGATAAATTTGAGATCGATTTTAATAAAGAACTTACCGTTATCGTTGCTGAAAACGGTAAGGGCAAAACTGCTATTTTAGATGCGGTCGCTGTGGCATTAGGACCCTATCTGGCCTGCTTTGACGGCGTGAAGGCTAACCAGATCAGCGATACGGACGTGCGCCAGACCAAGGATACTGTGGGCAGGACCTTGGAGCATGTATTGCGTATGAAGAGCCAGTATCCGGTCGTGATCGGTGCCGAGGGTGTTGTGAACGGCACCAAAATCAGCTGGAAAAGAGAGCTGAAGGCTGCCGGGGGCAGGACCACGATCCAGAATGCCAAGGCTTTGAGCGAGTATGGACGTCAGGCAGTCAAGGCTCTGCGCGAGGTCAATGATAGTAAGATCATTTTGCCGGTAATGGCTTATTATGGCACCAGCAGGATGTGGAAAGATAATAAGCTGTTTGAGCTGCGCAAGGATATCAGCCTGGAACGCGGCAGCGGTTATGTGGACTGTATGGAACCTTCTTCTTCGTACAATACCTTTGGGCAATGGTTCAAATATGCGGCTATGAGCGCGTTGGAATTTGACCGTTATCTGGCCGAGAGCGGTAAAAAAGAGGAAAAAAATCCGTATACGGAAGTGCTGAAGGCTGTTAAGCAGGCGATTGTTACCTGTATTGGCAGTATGGGCTGGACGGATATTGATTACAGCTTTGCTTTCCAGAATCTGATCATTATGCATGAGACGATGGGCGTGCTGCCGCTGGAGGCTTTGAGTGACGGTACCCGCAGCGTGATCAGTATGGCGGCCTATCTTTCGTACAGAATGGTGCGGTTGAACCCGGATCTGGGCGCTATGGCGGCGCTGGAAACGCCGGGTATCGTGCTGATCGACGAAGTTGATATGCATCTGCATCCCTCATGGCAGCAGGCTGTAGTTTATGATGTGCGGAAGGCCTTTCCCAACGTCCAGTTTATTGTGACGACCCATAGTCCGCAGGTACTGAGTACAGTGCCGGCAGAGTCGATCCGTATCCTGCGCTGGGATAATAACCTGATCAATATCGATAAACCGGTATTTTCGTTGGGCGCTGAAAGCTTCCAGCTGCTGAAGGATATTCAGAATGTGGATACCAGGCCTCAGGCGCTGCCGATCGTAAAGGATCTGCACCGCTATCTGACGCTGGTGAGCGAGGATAAATGGGATACGGACGAGGCCAGGGAGCTGCGTAAACGTCTGGACGAATGGTCGAAGGGGTGCGAACCGGCTTTGGTGCGTGCCGATACTGAAATCAGGATGAAGGCTTTCAGGAGGAAGAAAAAATGAAACGGGTGTATAAATCGCCGGTGACACCCGAACGTCTGCACAATTACGCACAGGCGTTTCCTGACGAGACGTGGGAACATTTCCGCCGGCGCAACCGCAGAGGCTACCGCGAAGTCAAACAGCAGCTGCTGCAGGATCAGCACGGTTTATGTGCTTATTGCGAGATCAGTATCAAGCTGGCGGAGAATGAGGACAATGTCGATGATTTCCGGGTGGAACATTTCTTCCCCAAAGTTGGCACTCAGCTCAGCGGGCATAATTATCATCTGGACTGGCATAACCTGCTGGGGGTCTGCCATGGAGGCAGCCAGCCGTATGTTTCTAATCCGGAATGGCGCTATTCAAGCAGAAAGAACGACCGCAGCTGTGATGTGCCGAAGGGAGGCAAGCCGATTTCCGAGCGGATATTGAATCCGTTGAAAATACCGGCGTCAGTCAGGCTGTTCCGTTATCAGGAGCATACCGGGAAGATGATCGTTGATGAAGACTCCTGCCCGAAAAAGCTGCAGTCCAGGGCACGTAATACGATCCGTGAACTGAACCTGAACGCGCCGCGTTTGCAGCGGATGCGGCTGGCGCTGATCAGGATACTGGAAGATGAGATCAATAATGCTTTGGCCGGTGGTGCGGATTTGGAAGAATTTTTGCCGCTATTGGCTGAGAGTATTCTGCTGCCGGATGAAGATGGTAATTATCAGCCGTTTTTTTCGGTAGCACGCTGGTATTTGGGTGAAGTTGCCGAGGATATTTTAAGAGAACGGGAATACAGACTTTAGTGTAAAACTCCTGCTTAAAAAGAGATTTTAAGCAGGAGTTTTTGTGTAAAGGTAGAAAGTAATAATTATCATGTTTTCAGATAATTGCAGAATATATAGGGGAGCGGAGAAATATGGAATTAACGAAAAAGGCGTTCAAAGCTTATGATGTGCGCGGGGTGGTGCCATCAGAGGTCAATGCGGAGATGGCTTATCGGGTGGGACGTGTTTTTGCGGCGATGTTTGCTGCGGAGAAAGTAGTTGTAGGCCATGATATTCGGTTAAGCGGCCGCGAGCTGGTCGATGCGCTTACAGAAGGCTTGCGCCACGGCGGCAGCGATGTGATCGATATTGGGCAGTGCGGTACGGAGATGATCTATTTTGCGACGGCTCATCTTGATGCCGACGGCGGTATTATGGTAACTGCCAGCCACAATCCGGCTGAGTATAACGGGATGAAACTGGTACGCCGCGGTGCCAGGCCGATCTCGGCGGATACAGGACTGATGGAGATCGCCGATATGGTAGTCGACAGCAAGGATTTTCCGCATGTCAAGGTGCTGGGCAAAACCGAGGGCTCTGTAAGGCGGTATGATATTATGCCGGAATATATCGAGCATTTGTTGGGGTATATTGACGTGCAGGCGCTGAAACCGCTGAAGATAGTGGCTAACCCGGGTAACGGCGGGGCTGGACCGGTTTTGAACGAACTGGCTAAATATCTGCCTTTTGAATTTATCAAGATCAACGAAACTCCTGACGGCACTTTCCCGAATGGGGTGCCGAATCCCTTGCTGGTGCCCAATCGTGAAGCTACGGCTAAACTGGTGCGTGAAAACGGGGCTGATCTGGGCGTGGCCTGGGACGGTGATTTTGACCGCTGCTTCTTATTTGACGAAAAAGCCGAATTTATTGAAGGCTATTATATAGTCGGTCTGCTGGCGGAAGTATTTCTGCGCAAGCAGCCGGGAGCCAAGATCATGTACGATCCGCGGCTGACCTGGAACACGCAGGAGGTGGTGGACGCTGCCGGCGGCACTGCCGTGCGCTGCAAAAGCGGCCATGCCTTTATGAAAGAGTGTATGCGTGCCAATGAGGTGCTGTACGGCGGAGAAATGTCGGCGCACCATTATTTTAAGGATTTTTCGTATTGCGACAGCGGTATGATACCCTGGCTTTTGGTGGCAGAACTGTTATGTACTACCGGTAAGACTTTGTCGGAGCTGGTTGCAGAACGGATGGAGAAATTCCCCTGCAGCGGCGAGATCAACCGTAAGGTAGAGGATTCGGCGGCCGTGCTGGCTGCTATCGAAGCTAAATATGCAGACGGCGGTCAGGTTGATAAGCTGGACGGTTTGAGTATCGATTACGCTGACTGGCGCTTTAATGTGCGCGTATCCAATACGGAACCGGTGATGCGCCTGAATGTGGAGACCAGAGGCGATAAAAAGCTGCTGGCGGAAAAAACTGCTGAGCTGCTGGCTATGATCGGCGGCGAGGAGGCGTAAGTTGGCCTGCGCCGGGCAAATATAGTGCCAAGAAATGTCTGAAAGCGGCTGAAAAAAATTTATTTCTAAGTAAACTGGAGAAAGAGTGATATAGATGACTGTAATCAAACAAGTACGCAAGGCCGTTATACCGGCGGCCGGTTTAGGCACGCGGTTTCTGCCTGTTACCAAAGCTACGCCGAAGGAGATGCTGCCGATCGTCGATAAGCCGACGATTCAGTATATTATTGAAGAAGCGCTTGCTTCCGGGATCGAAGATATCCTGATCATTACCGGGCGCAGCAAACGCGCGATCGAGGACCATTTTGACCGCAGTATCGAACTGGAACTGAACCTTGCGGCCGGCGGCAAAACGCAGGAGCTGGAGATGGTCAAAAAGATTTCCGATATCCGTATCCATTATATCCGCCAGAAAGAGCCGCGCGGACTGGGCCATGCCATTTTATGCGCGAAGCAGTTTATCGGCGACGAGCCTTTTGCGGTGCTTTTGGGCGATGATGTGGTAGACGGCGAAGTGCCGGCGCTGAAACAGCTGATGGAGGTTTATGCTAAAACTGGGGCCAGCGTTCTGGGCGTACAGGAGGTGCCGCAGGAGAAGGTGTCTGCTTATGGTATCGTGGCCTCTGAGCCTACGGCAGAGCCACGGACTTTTACGGTCAGCGATATGGTCGAAAAACCCAGTGTCGAGGAAGCACCTTCGCGTTTGGCTGTTTTGGGGCGTTATATCATCAATCCTGAGATCTTTCCGATTCTGGAGACTACCAGGCCGGGACGTGGCAACGAGATCCAGCTGACGGACGCATTGAAGGAGCTGGCGAAGCTGCAGAAGATGTATGCTTATAATTTTGAAGGACGCCGTTATGATGTTGGCGACAAGCAGGGCTTTTTGGAAGCAACGGTAGAAATGGCGCTGAAGCGTCCTGATTTGCAGGAAAAGTTTTTGGCTTATCTGCAGGCGCTTGTCAGTAAAAACTAAGGAGAGCGAAAGATGAATGTTCTTGTTACCGGCGGCGCCGGTTATATTGGTTCACATGTTGTTGAAGAATTGCAGAAAAACGGCTTTACGCCGATCGTTTATGATAACCTTTCTACAGGTCATGCGGCTGCTGTGCCCGAAGAGGTGCAGCTGGTCGAGGGCGATATCCATGACGTTGCTTTTTTAAAGCATATCATGGGCCAGTTTGAGATCGACGCGGTGATTCATTTTGCCGCCAGCAGTCTGGTGGGCGAATCGATGGAAAATCCTTCTAAATATTACTTTAATAACGTGGAGGGGTCGCTGCATCTTTTGGAAGCAATGAAGGGCGCCGGCGTCGATTATATCGTTTTTTCGTCAACGGCGGCGGTATATGGCGAGCCTGAGGCCGTGCCGATCAAAGAAGACAGCAAGCTTGAGCCGACCAATGTCTATGGCCGCACCAAGCTGATGATCGAGAAAATGCTGGCTGATTATGATATGGCCTACGAGATGCGTTATGTGGCGCTGCGTTATTTTAATGCCGCAGGGGCGTCTCCCAGCCGCGATATTGGTGAAGACCACAATCCGGAATCGCATTTGATCCCGCTGGTTTTAAAAACAGCGCAGGGCGTGCGCCGGCAGGTGGCTATTTATGGTACGGACTATGCCACTGCTGACGGGACCTGTGTGCGTGATTATGTGCACGTCTGCGATCTGGCGACGGCGCATGTGCTGGCACTGAAGCATTTGCTGAACGGTGGGGCCAGCCGGGTATATAATCTGGGCAGCGAGAAGGGGTTCAGTGTCCGCGAGATCATCGACGCGGCTAAAAAGATCACGGAGATAGATTTTACGGTGGTAGAAGAAGACCGCCGCAGCGGTGATCCTGCTGTACTGATCGCTTCTTCCGAGAAGCTCAGGGCAGAACTGGGCTGGGTGCCTGAGCGCAGTACTGTCAGCGAAGTTATCAGTACGGCCTGGAAATGGCATAAAGGCCACCCGCAGGGGTATGAAGGCTGAAAAGGTAAGACCGGTTTGCTTTAGCGGCCGGTCTTTTTGCTTTCAAGCCGTTTTTTTGTTAAAATAAGAACTTAGAAAGAAGAAAACAGAGGACGAAAAAATGCAGCTTGTAGTGGATAAGATTGCCAAAAGCTTTGGCATTCATGAAATATTTAAAGAGATCAGCTTTATGATCGATAAAGGTGAAAAAATTGGTCTGGTAGGCGTGAATGGCAGCGGCAAAACAACGTTGCTGCGCTGCCTTCTGGCGCCGGAAACAGTTGACGCCGGCGTGGTGCGGTTCGAGCCGGGTCTCAAGATAGGCTATGTGGAGCAGGGCTTTCAGAATATCGGCAGCGGCAGCCTGTGGCAGTTTATGCTGCGTTCCTGCCCGGAGATCATAGTGCTGCGTGAACAGCTGGCGGAGCTGGAAGCACGTTCCGCACGGCTGGAACCTGGAGATGAACTGGACTCGGTTTTAGAAGAATATGCACGTGTGACCAGACTTTATGAGCATCTGGACGGATATAACTATGAAGCTTTTATCAAAAGAGTGCTGATCGGTCTGGGGTTTGAAGAAGCTGTCTGGGATAAGACGGCCGGGCATTTTTCGGGCGGTCAGAAAACAAGGATGATGCTGGCGGCGGCTTTGGTGCGGCAGCCGGATTTTTTGATTTTGGACGAACCTACCAACCATTTGGATATCGTAATGACGGAGTGGCTGGAAAAGTATCTGCAGGAGTTTAAGGGCGGGTTATTGGTAGTCAGCCATGACCGCACTTTTCTGGATAATATCGCGACGCGGATACTGGAAATGGAAGGCGGGCATCTGACTTCTTTTAAAGGCAATTACAGCAAGTATCTGGTGCAGAAAGAGATCCAGACAGCGACACTGGAAGCGGCATACGCTTCGCAGCAGGATCATATCGCGCGGACGGAGGCTTATATCCGCCGGTTTAAGGCCGGCATCAAAAGCAAGATGGCACGCGGACGTCAGTCGCAGCTTGACCGTTTGGAGCGTCTGGACGCGCCTGTACAGCATGAGGAATTTGAGCTGAGGCTGCCTCCGGCACCGGAATCGGCTGAACGGGTATTGATTTTGGAACAGCTGTCTGTTGGTTATGGTGATAACGTACTGCTGCACGATATTGATCTGGTGCTGCGCAAGGGTGAGAAGGTTGGTCTTTTAGGGCCTAACGGTACCGGGAAAACGACGCTGCTGAAAACTGTTTTGGGAGAATTGCCACCGCTGAAGGGAACTGCCAGGATCGGCAGCCGTGTGAAGGTTGGGTATTTTTCGCAGAGCTATGAAAGGCTTGCTCCCCGGCAGACGCTGCTGGATAACTTTTTAGTGGAATATGGTTTTACAGAAGAACGGACACGTTCGCTGCTGGGTGGAATGCTGTTTCACGGCGACGATGTTTTCAAAGAGATCGGCACCTTGTCCGGCGGGCAGAAAGCCCGGCTGGTACTGCTGAAGCTGGTGCTGGACGGCGCAAACTGTCTGGTGCTGGACGAACCGACGAACCACCTTGATATTATGGCGCGCGAGACGGTGGAAGCCGCCCTGACTGCTTTTGACGGAACGGTGCTGGTGGTCAGCCATGACCGTTATTTCATCAACGAGATTGCAGACAGAATCTGGGAACTGGAAGACCATCGTGTTTATGATTATAAGGGCAATTATGATTTTTATTTAGAGGAAAAAGCCAAGCGGCAGGCGCAGCAGACGGCTGAGATAGTGCCCGGCAAATCGGCAGCAAAGACGGAGTCTGAAACCGAGATCAGGCCGACAAAAAATGCCGGCAAAAATAAACGTACCTATAGTCCGCAGGAAGCGGAAAAGCTTTTGGCGAAGGTCGAGCTCAGTATCCGCGAACAGGAGGCGCTGCTGGGCGTATTGGAGCAGCGGCTGGCAGACCCGGCCAGCCACACGGACCCGGAAGCCAGCGCTGCGCTGGCGGCGGAACATGCGGCCCTGCAGGCGGAGATCGGGAAGCTGATGCTGCGCTGGGAAGAACTGATGACTGCAGCGGAAGCTGTGCAGGAATAAGACGAGGATGGAACGTGTAATGACTGATAAGGATTATATGCAGCTGGCTCTGCAGGAAGCCAGGGCGGCGGCAGCAATCGGCGAAATACCGATCGGCGCTGTTCTGGTCGTTGCTGGGACAGTGGTGGCACGGGCACATAATATGCGGGAGACCTGGAACGATGCGACGGCGCATGCCGAGATCATTGTGATCCGGGAAGCGTGTAAAAGACTGGGGCGCTGGCGTCTGGAAGGTGCTGCGCTTTATGTTACGGTCGAGCCCTGTCCCATGTGTTCGGGAGCTATCGTCAACAGCCGGATCGAAAAGGTGGTCTACGGCTGTCCGGACGCTAAAGCCGGCGGAGCAGAGTCGATCTTCAACATTATCAGCAATCCTAATCTTAATCATAAGGCGCAGGTTGTCAGCGGGGTCTGCGAAGCTGAATGCGCACAGGTGATGAAGGATTTTTTCAGACGCCGCCGCCTGGAAAACAGGCAGGCCAAGGCGGACAGGACTGAAAGCAGTGATGAAAATTAAGAAAAACCCTTTGCAAAATACGGATTTATGATATAATAGATAAGGCTGGTTTATGCGGAGAGGTGTCCGAGTGGTCGAAGGTGTTTGACTCGAAATCAAATGTACGGCAACGTACCGTGGGTTCGAATCCCACCCTCTCCGCCAGGAATTTATGCGGTCCTTCATTGAGTTGAAGGACCGTTTATTTTTTTGTTAAATTTTTGTTTGACAATAGTTAGATGTCTAATTATAATTAAAGTATGATGAAGCAGAGAAATACGATTTTTTTGATCAGTAAAATAAGAGAAAACGCTAATAAATTTATTCTGGCAGATCTGGCGCAGCATGGGATCACCAATCTGGCTCCTTCGCACGGGGATATTTTAGCGTGCCTGTATCAAAAAGAGCGGGTGACGATGAAAGAGATTGCAGACGCTATCCACCGGACGAAGCCGACGGTGACGGTACTGGTCAATAAACTGGCTGAGCTGGGGCTGGTGCGTAAGGCGCAGGCTGCCGAAGATTCGCGGGTCATTTATGCAGAGCTTACCTGTAAGGGTAAAGAATTGCAGAAAATTTTTGAAAAGATTTCTGAGGATTTGATGCAGCAGGTTTTTCGGGATATGACGCAGGAAGAAATAAAAAAGCTGGAAAGCTCTTTGCAGAAAATTCTTGCCAATTTAGAATAAAAAATTTAAACAAATAGTTAGAAGTCTAACTATTTGCGGATTTTTTAGAATATACATCCAGGAAAGTAGGTAGAGGACGATGAAAAAAGAAACATTGGATTATGTTATTGAAAAGACTCATGTACTGATGAATGCGGCTTCCTGCAGCAGCGAGGCCAAAGCGGCAGCTCAGAGCTGGCTGGACGCAGTCGGTACGGCAAACGAAGCTGCTGAAACGAAAAAATATATCGCCGAGCTGGAAGCCGATATTATGCCGATCGACAATCTGATCGGTTTTGCAGACTCTGAGGCCGGCGTAAAGTGCTTTGGCGCAGAACTGGCTAAGAATATCGCTGCCCATGCTAGAGAAATCAAAGCTGCCGGCGCAGGGTATTGTGATTGCCCGGCCTGTACGGCAGTAGCGGAGATCCTTGCCAGAAAAACAGAATTACTGTAAAGTTTTACAGGCGGCTTGCCGCCGACGGTTTGAAAACAAAGATTGTGTTCAACGGTCCTTCATTGAATTTGAGGGCCGTTGATTTTTTTATAATTAAGTATTGGTGCCGGATTTTTAATTTTAGTCAGGCGGCAGAAGCTGTACTGCCGGTAAAAATTTTGTTATGATAATAATATCAGCTAAATTGACAGCGGAGGCAGGCAAGTGAATAATTCATTGATAATAGATAAAAAATTTTACTGGGAGCTGTTTAAATCTACGTTTTTGATCAGCGCCTTTACAGTGGGCGGCGGTTTTGTCATCATTCCGCTGCTGAAAGCAAAATATGTTGACCATTATAAATGGATGAGTGATAAAGAGGCGCTGGATCTTGTTTCGGTAGCGCAGTCGGCGCCGGGAGTGGTAGCTGTCAATGCCGCGATCATTATCGGTTACCGTCTGGCCGGTTATACAGGCGCGGCTGTAACTTTATTGGCGACAGTGCTGCCGCCGCTGATTACGTTGACGGCGATCTCATATTTTTATGATGCTTTTGCGCATAATTATTATGTACAGATTTTGCTGCGCGGTATGCAGTGCGGCGCTACGGCCCTGATACTTGATGTCGGCATCAATCTGCTGCAGAAGGAGCTGCAAAAGAAGCTGCTGCTGCCGGGTCTGATTATTTTAGGAACTTTTATCGCCAATTATTTTTTACAGATCAATATCATGTATCTGATTCTGATGGACGCAGTTATTGGTTATTTGTGGCTGCAGGATGAAAAATACAGCTAGGGAGGCATGGCAGTGCTATATTTGAGTTTGTTTTGGAGTTTCTGTCTGGTCGGCGCGTTTTGTGTGGGCGGCGGTTATGCTTCGATACCGCTGATCCAGACGCAGGTGATTGACATCCATCACTGGATCTCATTCAGTGAATTTATGGATGTTGTGGCTATTTCACAAATGACGCCGGGGCCGATCGGTATCAATGCAGCTACCTTTGTCGGTACTAAGGTGGCTGGTATTGGCGGCGCTGTGGCGGCAACAGCAGGCTTTGTTACGCCTTCGCTGATCATTATGATCGCTTTGGCAAAGCTGCTGGCTAAATATGGAGATATGGGAGCTATCAGAGGTGTTTTGAACGGGCTGCGGCCAGCGGTGGTCGCGCTGATCGCTTCGGCAGGCGTGATGTTTTTGACGCTTTCTTTGTGGAACGAAGAAAGATTGCCGGCTGTCTGGACTGATCCTGATCTTGTCAGTACGATCGTGTTGCTGGTGGCACTGGTTTTGATCAAGAAAAAAATCTGCGGCGTGATCCAGACGCTGGTAGGTTCGGGCCTTTTGAGCCTGGCGCTGCATTTATTTTTAAAATGACTGTTTTTATACCCTGGCTTTGTAAAGCCGGGGTATTTTTTATTGGTGCAGATGTCGGGAGCACGCACAATAAAAAAACACCTGCACCGCAGGTGTTGGAAACAGTGGCCAATTATTTAAAAGCATTTTGCAGATGTTCGATGAATTTGTTGACGATAAGGATTTTAGAAACAATAGTGCGGTACATGATCCAGGTGCCGCGTAATAAAGGCGAGCCGTCTTTATGCTGCAAAGGCAGCAAATATAAATTAGGGTATTCTTCTTTGCTTAGACTGATGCTGGGCAGAATGGAAAAGCCCAGTCCTGCGGCGACAAGCTGCCGGCAGGTATCTGAATCATTGATGTTCATGGTCACCATTGGCGGTACGTCATAGTGCTCGGTCCACCAGTTGCGGATCTCCTTTTCCAGGAAAATGTCTGTTCCGTACTCTATATAGGGTAGGCTGGGCAGATCCTGTAAATCAATTTCTGAATTTGCCGCAAGCACGATAGGTTCTTCGTTGATGAGTATTTTTTCTTCATTCCACAAATGATCGCCTCTGACAATGACCACATGGACATCATTACTGTCTAAAAGGTGCGCCGCGGCGCTGCTCAGGCAGGTCTTGATATAGATATTGGCATTGGGGAACTGAGCCTTAAAAGATGTCAGTACATGTGATAATTTATATTTGGCATAGGCCGGCGAGACAGCGATCTTGATGGTGCCGCTTAAGACATCGTCCATTGTGGAAAGCTTATCTTTCATTTTGTTGTATTCCAATAAAGCTTTTTCTGCATAGTGGGCTACTTCTTCGCCTTTGCTGGTCAAAATTATACCTTTAGGCGTTCGGTATACCAGGGCGCAGTTAAACTCCTCTTCCATATTTTTCAGGCGGTAGGAAAGCGCGGGCTGGCTCATATAAAGTTTTTCGGAAGCAATAGTTAAATTCTTCGTTTTGGCTACAGTGGTTATCAGTTCATAATCTTGAATGTTCATAGTGACCTCCATAGAAACGCCTTTACTGAAAATGTATAAAACTATGCATAAATAACGAAATGTGCAAAACATTTCGTTATTTTTATATTCGGATTTAACAATAAATTTAACTTGCTTCTTATTTAATATGATAGCAGAAAAAATTCGGAAAAACTATGACGAACCGATTTTGAGCCATAAAAAAAATTATGGGTAACAGAAAAAAATTTTTATCATGATTTTTTTTAATGACTTCTGAATAATTTTTCTATTTTATTTATGATGACAACTATTTTACACTATTCATAAAGGAAGTAAACTATAGCATTAACTGAAAGCGGAAAGTAAAATTTAAGAGAACGGACGGGGTGATTCAATTGACAAATATGCGGGAAATTGTAGAAAAATTTGAGGTGCTTGACCAGCAGTATGAACTGGCGGGACAGGGCGATAAAGTCGAAAGCCAGCATAAAAAGGGCAAGCTGCACGTGCGTGAACGCATCCAGGCCCTGTTTGATGCAGATACATTTGTGGAATTGGATAAGTTCGTTGAACATCACTGCAGCAATTTTGGCATGGAAAAAAAGAGCGGTGTCGGCGACGGCGTTATAACCGGTTATGGGAAAATAGACGGCAGATTAGTTTATGTTTATGCAGATGATTTTACTGTTTTTGGCGGCACGCTGGGCGAAATGAATTCTAAAAAAATCTGTAAGGTCCTGGATATGGCACTGGAGGCAGGTTGTCCTGTTATCGGTCTGCATGATTCCGGCGGCGGACGGATCCAGGAAGGCGTTGATGCCAAGCATGGTTATGGCGAGATTTTTTACAGGAATTCCATTATGTCGGGCGTAGTACCGCAAATATCGGCTATTATCGGCCCCTGTGCCGGCGGCGCGGTTTATTCCCCGGCTTTGACAGATTTTATTATTATGGTCAACCATATCAGCCATATGTTTGTAACGGGGCCGAAGGTATGTAAATCGGCTTTGAATGAAGATGTGACGGAAGAACAGCTGGGTGGAGCGGTGTCACAAAGCAGTACCAGCGGTGTTGCTCATTTGATGGCTCAGGATGAAGCGGAATGTTTTGCCATGATCCACCGGCTGCTGAGTTATCTGCCGGATTCCAATAAAGCTGGTGCACCGGTAGTAAAAGCAGCGGCAGACAAAAAGCAGGTTTTAGACGAGCTTTTGGATATCGTGCCTGCGGATAAAAATCTGGCTTATGACATCAAAGAGGTCATAAAATGCATTTTTGATGATGATTCTTTCTTTGAGATCCAGCCGCTTTATGCGATGAACATCGTCATCGGCTTTGCCCGGTTAAACGGCGAATCGGTAGGTATCATAGCCAACCAGCCTAAATTTATGGCGGGCTGTATCGATATCAATGCGTCGACTAAAGCTGCCAGGTTTATCAGGTTCTGCGACGCCTTCAATATCCCTATCGTGTCGCTGGTCGATGTTCCCGGCTATCTGCCTGGGGTCACGCAGGAACATGGCGGGATCATCCGCCACGGCGCCAAATTGCTGTATGCGTATTCGGAAGCAACGGTGCCGAAGATCACGATGGTACTGAGGAAAGCCTATGGCGGAGCGCAGAACGCCATGTGCAGCAAGGAATTACGGGCGGATGTACTGTTTTTATGGCCGACGGCGGAGATCGCCGTTATGGGGGCGGAAGCTGCTGTCAGGATCATTTTCCGTAAAGATATTGCCAAAGCGGAAGATCCCGAGCAGCTGCGTGCCGAAAAGATCGCCGAGTATAATGAAAAATTCTCGACCCCGTTAGCGGCAGCCCGGCGCGGTTATGCCGACAGGATCATCAAGCCGCAGGATTCACGGATCGAGTTGATCAAAGCGTTGGACGCCTTAAAAAATAAATCGCAAAAATTACCATGGAAGAAACATGACAATATTCCGCTCTAAGAGGTAGATACCATTTAATGCTGTTTAATTGGGGGTTGAAAATAATAGAAGGGAAATGGTGATGAACATGTTGATTTCTATTAGTACGCTTATTCTTCTGGCGACTGTCTATTTTTTGATGAAAAGATATGAGCCCAGAATGGTGCTTTTTCTATCAGGTCTGATTTTGTGTACGATTGCCTGGGCGCCGATTGAAGCGTTTTTAGGGTTCTCCAAGGCGATCAAAGCAGCGCCGGTAATTGAAACAATTGCCGGGTCGATGGCTTTTGCATATGTTATGCAATATACGAAATGCGATGCGCATCTGGTGCATCTGCTTTCCAGCGGGCTGACCAAATTGGGACCGAAGCTTTTGATTCCGGGCGCGATTTTTATTACGGCGTTTGTACATATGTCTGTTCCCAGCGCTGCCGGTTGTGTGGCTTCAGTCGGGCCGGTGCTGATCCCGATCTTAAAAGGCGCGGGCGTACATCCTGTTATGGCGGCGACGATCTTATTTGCCGGTACTTTTGGGGCAACGATGCTGCATCCTGGTTTTCATCAAAATGTGATTATTTCAGAGGCCACGCACAGAACGCCTGTAGATATTGTGGGAAATCATTTTTATATCGTTCTGATCGTAGGGGCAGTAGTAATCGTTGGTGTCACATTAGTTGCCTATTATTTGAAAGAGCAGAGCGGTTATGTGGATGAAAGCATGAAAGAGGAGTTTCAGGTAAATATTTTAAAAGCCTTATCGCCGCTGGTGCCGCTGTTATTGATCCTTTTGGGTTCCATGAACATCATTCCGGCTTTGAAGGTTTTGAAAATCGCTTACGCGATGATCATCGGCGCAATGGTACTGTGTGTTGTTACAAGAACAGGCCCCGGTGAGATCACTAAAGCTTTCTTTAAAGGTTTTGGCGAAGGCTTCCAGAGCATTTACGGCATTATCATCTGTTCGGGTGTTTTTGTAGCCGGTTTAACTACCTGCGGCCTGTTGAAGGTCATGATCGATTTTATGAAAACTAATCCGGATCTGGCCCGGCTGACAGGTTCTTTTGGACCGTTTGTTCTGGCCGTCATCTGCGGCAGCGGTGATGCTGCGTCGCTGGCGTTTAATCAGGCTATCACTCCGCTGGCCGGAGCTCTGGGGATAGCGCCGATGGATCTTGGCAGCAGTGCGGCTTTTGCCGGCTGCCTGGGGCGTACGATGTCGCCGGTCGCTGGCTGCGCAATGGTTTGCTGCGCTCTGGCGGGAACGGATAATCCTGTGGATCTGGCGAAAAGGAATGCGCCGGTCATGATCGTTGCGGTTACCGTGATGACGATACTGTTCTTTATGCATAGTTGATAAATATTTTATGAGAGCGGAGAAGGAAGCTTGCAGCAGTTGATTTAAACATGATTAGTATCAGCTGGGCATTGAGCGGGAGCTGGTGATTACGACTTTGAGTGAGTCTGATACCGCTCCCTTTTTCCTTGCTAGGGAGAACGCGGCCCCAAAGGGGCTTTTTCTGAACGTGGAAAATAAGCAAAGAAAGGGATTTTATTATGAATCAGATGCTGCTGGTTGTTATCGTCTTTATAGCAGTATATATTTTGATCATTTCGGAAAGAATCCATCGGACTGTTATCGCCCTCACCGGGGCTGTTATTTTACTGATCCTTGGAGTGTTCGGGCAATCGCAGGCTTTGAGTTATGTTGACTTTAATACTCTGGGCTTATTGATCGGTATGATGATCATCGTTAATATTACAGGCAGGACAGGCTTATTCAATTACATGGCTGTTTATGCGGCGAAAAAGGTGCATGCTCAGCCGGTAAAGCTTTTTTTCGTACTTTCCTGCCTGACAATGGTCAGCTCGGCGTTTTTAGACAATGTAACCAGCGTTTTGCTGATCGTGCCGATTATTTTCAGTTTGACTTCGCAGCTGCAGATAGATGTAAAACCTTTTCTGATTGCCCAGATCCTGGCATCAAATATCGGGGGCACGGCCACTCTTATTGGTGATCCTCCTAACATAATGATTGGCAGTGCCGCCGGTTTTGATTTTATGGATTTTATTATTAATGTTGCTCCTGTCAGTATCATCGTTTTTATAATAAATATGGCGATCCTGTTTCTTTTGTACCGGAAAAAATTACATACGACTGCGCAGTTACAGGAACGTGTAATGCGTTTAAACGAGAAAAAAGAAATCGTAGATGCGGTCTTACTAAAAAAGTGTCTGTTTTGTCTGGCTTTGGTAATCATTTTATTTACTACTCATTCCTTGCTGCATATGGAAACGGCGACCGCTGCTCTTTTGGGCGCCAGCGTCATGCTGCTGCTGACCTGTTCTAATGACGAAGAAATTTTAACGGACATTTTCAGTCGGGTGGAATGGCTGTCCATTTTCTTTTTCATTGGTCTGTTTATCTTAGTAGGCGGCCTGGTAGAAACCGGCGTTATCAAGATCATGGCTCAGGAAGCTATGGCACTGACGCACGGCGATGTCAAAGGCAGCGCGCTGTTGGTTTTATGGCTCAGCGCCATTGCTTCGGCCTGTATTGATAATATTCCCTTTGTGGCGACCTTGCTGCCGCTGATCCAGGAATTAGGCGCAATGGGCATCAAAGATTTGAACCCGATTTACTGGGCGCTTTCCTTAGGGGCCTGCCTGGGCGGCTGTGGTACTCTGGTAGGTTCCAGCGCTAACGTTGTGGTTGCTTCGATGTCGGCCCAACGCGGTAAAAATATTTCTTTTCTGAAATACTTTTACATTGCTTTTCCGCTGATGCTGCTTTCTATTGCCATCAGCCATTGTTATATACTTTATTTATACTTTTAAAAGACAAATAACCGAAAAGGTGAGGGATAAAGATGATCATCAGACAAAACTATCTGGATCAGTTGATTGCTTATAAGGATCGGCCTGTCATCAAAATCATTACCGGTATGCGGCGTTGCGGCAAGTCCACGATCATGGCTTTATATAAAGATTATCTGCTGAGCTCCGGCATAAATCCGGAAAATATCATCAGTATGAGCTTGGAAATGATGGAATTTGATGATATTACAGACTATAGGCAGATGTATAAGCTTATAAAAGCTAAAATACCTGCCAGCGGCCCGACATATCTGCTGCTGGATGAGATCCAAATGATCCCAGGCTGGGAAAAAGCCATAGACAGTTTATATGCCGAAGGTGTGGCGGATATTTATTTGACCGGGTCTAATTCCAATCTTTTATCTTCGGAAATAGCAACCTTGTTATCAGGGCGCTATGTGATCATTAAAATCCTGCCGCTGTCATTCCAGGAATATTTATTGTTTGTTTTAGAGCGAAAACAGCGGGAAGAGCATCAGTATAATTCTTTGCGGCGTAGCTTAAGAAAAGACCTGGATCAGGAAAATAATATAGCTTTGGACATCAAACGGTATATCCGTTTTGGCGGACTGCCGATGATCCCGTTCCTGCCGCAGGAAAGAAGTATGGTCATCACATATCTGGAAGGCGTCTATAACAGCGTCGTTGTCAAGGATATCCTTACTAACAGGGGCATCGATAATATTCAGGCGCTGAAAAAGATCATCCGCTATGTAGCCAGCAATACCGGCAAAGTATTAAGCCCCCAAATCATAAGCGAGCATTTTTTGAACAAATATCAGAGCGACAGCTTTGCTTATAAAGAGGTAGCCCTGTATATGGAACTGCTGGAAAAAGCCTATATTTTTTATCCGGAGGACTGCTATGATCTGCAGCAGGAAGCCATGCTGATAGACGAATGCCGTTATTATATCGCCGATACGGGCGTGCGCAATACATTGTTATTGTTTTCCGATACAGGCAAAGGGCATAATCTGGAAACTATCGTTTATTTTGAATTGCTGCGAAGGGGCTATACTGTGTTCTGGGGCAAATATGGCGACTGTGAGATCGATTTTTATGCCGTCCGTCAGGAGAGAAAGATCTGTATCCAAATTGCCGTCAATCTTAAAGAAGAAGAAATTTGGAAGAAAAAAATTCAGGATCTGCAAACAGTGCCTGATTGTTATCAAAAATACATCATTGCCATGAACAGATTTTATGAGGAACAAATACCGTCGGTCAAATTTATCAATCTGCCTGATTTTCTGCTGAAGCAGGATTATGAGTTTGCTGAAGATTGACTGCAACAGGGCAGATGAAAAAACCAGAGCTTAAGCTCTGGTTTTTTATTGCAGTATTTTTAGGTGGCCGGGTTATTCCATTTCAAATTCTTTGAAGAAAGTGCGGACTTTAGCCTGTTTGGACAGGAGCGCGTCGATTTCTTCTTTACTGAGACCAAGCCGACTGAAGATCTCACGATTATGTTCACCCAGGATCGGGGAGCCTTTGGCCAGTTTGACCGGCTCGTGAGCAAATTTGAGCGGTGAACCTGGCAGTTTGTATTTACCGCCTGTCTTATGCGTAACGGTAGCTATCATGCCGCGGGCCTGCAGGCTTTCGTCATTACAGGCTTCGTCGATAGAATTGATCGTTGCGCAGGGGATGCCGGCTTCGTTGAAGGCGTCGATGATATCTTTGGTTTTCCATTTTCTGGTGTAGCTTCTGATGATCTCGTGACAAGCTTCTTTATTCTGCAGCCTGACGTCGTCGTTGCAGAAACGGGCGTCGGTGCTGTATTGCTCGCAGCCAAGTACCTGACAGATCTTAACGAAGGTGTTGGTTCTGGCAGAAGCAATGACGAAGATCCCGTCTGCTGTCGGGAAATCGTCCCACGGTACATCCTGAGGATGCTCGTTGCCGATACGCTGGGCTACGCCGCCGCCGTTGAGATAGGCTGTAACAGGGTTGTTGAGGACGGCAAACATGGTATCCAGCATCGCCAGATCAAGATGGTTGCCTTTACCGGTCTTTTCGCGGTGCAGCAGCATGCAGACAGTGCCGTAGGCGGCTTCCAGGCCGCTGAAGATATCTGCGATAGAAGCGCCTGCGCGAACAGGCTTGCCTGTTCTTTCGCCGGTGATGCTCATAAAGCCGCTCATAGCCTCCGCTATGATGTCAAAAGCGCCTCTGTTTTGATAGGGACTGACCTGGCCAAAGCCTGAGATCGAGGTATAAATAATATCCGGTTTCACTTTGATGACGTCATCATAAGAGACGCCCATGCGTTTGGTAACGCCGGGCCGGAAATTTTCCACGATAATGTCGGCTGTAGCAATCAGTTTCATTAAAATACTGTAATCTTCCGAATCTTTGGCATTTAAGGTTACGCTTTTTTTACCCCGCATCAAGCCGAGGTCGACGGTTCGTTCACCACCGTAATAGGGGCCGCTGCCCTTTTTTTTGTCGGGCTTTTCGATTCTGATGACCTCTGCGCCTAAATCTGCTAAAAGTCTGGTACAGGTAGGCCCGGAAACAAAACTGGTAAAATCGATAACTTTATAACCACTCAGCAAGCTCATAATTTTGACCTCCTTATATTTTCTCTTACATTAAGTATAAAGCAAGAATTTTAAAAAATTAAATCGAGATATTTTTACTTCAGCTTAAAAATTTTTTATTATAGAATGGATACGGGATCGGCGCAGAATAAAGCCGCTTCCTGCAATGTAAAAGTTGTGAGGGAAGTTTTTCTGTAACATCTGTAGCGGTATGGAAAGAGTTTTGCTGCCAAGTTTAAATAGTATTTGCGTTTGTCGGGATTTTTGTTTAGAATTATTAGAAATGCGTAGAGAGAAAAAGAGGTAACTGCTGATGAAAATTGTCGATTTATTAAAAAGTGAAAAGGTGTGTATTTCCTGCGAGCTGTTCCCGCCGAAAGCGGGGACAGAACTGCAGAATGCTTTGAATATAGTCAGTGAGATCGCGGAGGTAGGGCCGCATTTTATGAGCGTGACCTACGGCGCCGGCGGTACGTCGGTGGGACAGACTGTGGCTATTGCCCGGGCAATAGAGAGCAGCGGCCGTCCGGCGCTGGCGCATCTGACCTGTATTGACGCCGATGAGGTAAAGATAGACGGTGTTTTGACGCAGATGCGTGCGGCTGGGGTACAGAATGTCCTGGCACTGCGCGGCGACGCTGTCAATGGCAACAGCGGGGCTTTTGCCCATGCCAGTGATCTGATGGGTAAAATCAAAGCGTCGGGTGATTTTTGTATCGGCGGCGCCTGTTATCCTGAAGGACATCCTGAGGCCGGTTCGCTGGATAGGGATATTGCTAATACCCGGCGCAAGATCGACAATGGCTGTGACTTTTTGGTAACGCAGATGGTGTTTGATAATAATATTATTTATAATTATATGTACAGATTGCTGCGGCATGGGATAGATGTGCCGGTAGTAGCGGGGATCATGCCGGTGACAAATGCCAGACAGATCAACCGTATCTGTGAATTGAGCGGTACGAAGCTGCCCCAAAATTACCGGGCTATCGTTGAGAAGTTTGCCGATGATCCCGAAGCATTGAAGCAGGCCGGGATAGCTTATGCTACGGGGCAGATCGTTGATCTGATCGCCAACGGGCTGAAAAATATCCATGTTTATACGATGAACCGGCCGGAGATCATTGGCGGGATCATGAAAAATTTGTCGGAGATAGTTAAATGAAATATGTCAGAGCTGAAGCAGTGAGATATATGGGTGCCAAAAAAGATGACCGTGATGCCGGAGTTCTGGCAGATCTGGCTTATCTGCAGCTGCGTAACGAGGTGCGGCCTAAAAGCTGCTGGCGTATTTGCGGCTGCAGTGTCGATGCCGGGGGCGTAACCGTATTGGCTAATGGTATGCGTTTTGAAAGTAAAAATTTGGCAGCTCATCTGCAGGGGTGTAAAAAACTTGCCATTCTGGCGGCGACGTTGGGCAGCAATGCCGATATCGTTCTGCGGCGCCTGGCATTGACCAATGTAGCGCAGGCGGCTGCGGCGCAGGCAGTATGTGCCGCTTTGATCGAAAGCTATTGTGATGAAACGGAAGCAGAGATAGCGGCTGCGGCTGCTGGTCTGCATTTAAAACCGCGGTTTTCGCCGGGATATGGCGACTGGCGGCTGGAGAACCAGCGGCAGCTGCTGGCATTTCTGGATTGCGGTAAAAGTATCGGGCTGACTTTGACCGACGGCTATATGCTGACGCCGGTAAAATCGGTGACTGCGGTCATAGGCCTGACAGAAGACTCTGTCTGCAATAGCAGTAAATGCGCGGCGTGCCTTAATCAAGAGTGCGAATTTAGAAAGGAATGAAAGCATGGGTTTCAGGGATTTATTAGGCAGGGATTTATTATTTTTTGACGGCGCGACCGGGACGATGCTGCAGGCGCTGGGGCTGCAGCCAGGCGAGCTGCCTGAGCTGTGGAATTTTACGCATGCTGATAAGGTACAGTCGGTACATGAAGCGTACCTGGACAGCGGTTCGAATATCATAAAAAGTAATACCTTTGGGGCGAACCGTCTCAAATTCAAAGATATGGATATCACTGTTGACGAGGTCGTGGCAGCGGCTTTAAAAATAGGGCGGGCTGCCTGCGCAGGAAGAGAGAAAGCTTTTGTGGCTCTGAATCTGGGCCCGACCGGGAAATTACTGGCGCCTTACGGTGATCTGCCATTTGAAGAAGCTGTGGATATTTATGGGGAAGTGGTGCGCAGCGGCGCAAGGCACGGCGCTGATCTGATTTTGATCGAAACCATGAGCGATACCTATGAGATCAAAGCCGCACTGTTGGCTGCTAAAGAAAACAGCGATCTGCCGGTGATCGTTACTTTGACTTTTGATGAAGACGGTAAGCTGCTGACCGGGGCGGACGTTTTGAGTGCCGTAGCAATGGTGGAAGGGCTGGGTGCGGATGCCGTAGGCTTTAACTGCGGTCTGGGCCCCAAACAGATGCGCAGGCTGCTGCCGCAGCTTCTGGAAGCCTGTTCACTGCCGATCGTATTGAATCCCAATGCCGGCTTGCCGGTGCAGCGTGACGGCAAAACTGTTTTTGACGTCGGGCCGGAAGAATTTGCCCGGATGATGCAGGAAATGATACCGCTGGGTATCTCTGTAGCTGGCGGCTGCTGCGGGACTACGCCCGCGCACATCAGGGCGCTGATCGAAAAATGCCGCGGACTGCAGCCTGGCGGCCGCCGTGCCTGTGAGCTGACAGTGGTTTCTTCTTATGGCAAAGCAGTCGTTATCGGCGGGGAGCCGGTGCTGATAGGCGAACGGATCAATCCTACAGGCAAGCCGCGGCTAAAACAGGCTATTTTGGACGGCGATCTGGATTATATCTGCCGTCTGGGGCTGGAGCAGCTGGGAAATGACGCGCATATTTTAGACGTCAATGTAGGCGTGCCTGGCATTGACGAAGCTGCCGCAGCGGCGAAAACTGTGCTGGCTTTGCAGGCTGTTACTTCAGCGCCGCTGCAGATCGATACCTCGGATTATGCGACGATGGAACGGGCGCTGCGGTTATATAACGGCAAACCGCTGTTAAATTCTGTCAGCGGGAAGGAAGAAGCTTTGGCGCAGGTGCTGCCGCTGGCTAAAAAATACGGCGCGGTAGTAGTAGGGCTGGCCTTAGACGATGCAGGGATCCCTGCGACAGCAGCTGGACGTCTGGCCGTGGCTGAAAAAATACTTGCCCGTGCGGCAGAATACGGCATCGAAAAACGTAATATCATTATCGACCCGCTGGCGCTGACTATCAGTACGGGGCCTGATAATGCTGCGGTCGATCTGGAAGTGATCCGCGCTTTGGCGGCGCAGCAGGTCAAAACGATCATGGGCGTGTCGAATATTTCTTTTGGACTGCCGCTGCGTGATGCCGTCAACAGCACGTTTTTGGCGCTGGCAATGGAAGTAGGGCTGTCCTGTGCGATCATCAATCCGCAAAGCAGGGCGATGCTGGACACTTATTACGCTTACAGGGCTTTAAAAGGGCTGGATGCCGGCTGTAAAGCTTATGTCAGGCGTTTTGCCGATGCGGGCGCGCAGGTGCCGGCGGCGAAAGTCAGCGAATATACGCTGCATGATGCGATCGTCAAAGGCCTGCAGGAGCAGAGCCGGTTGGCGGTGACAAAACTGCTGGAAACAGAAAAACCGCTGGATATTATCAATACCCAGATGATCCCTGCTTTAGATTTTGTCGGTACAGGGTTCGAGAAAAAAGAACTGTTCCTGCCGCAGCTGCTGATGAGTGCTGACGCGGCTAAGGCCGCTTTCGACGTGATCCGCGACCGGATGGCTGACTGCGGCGCAGCAGCCAAAGGCGAGGCTGTCGTCATTGCGACAGTCAAAGGCGATATCCACGATATCGGTAAAAATATCGTGAAGGTGCTGCTGGAAAATTATGGCTATAATGTCATTGATCTTGGGAAAGACGTGGCTATAGAAGCGGTTGTAGCGGCTACGCTGGAACATAAGGCGCATGTCGTTGGCCTGTCAGCTTTAATGACGACTACGGTCGGTGCGATGGAGGCGACGATCAGAGCTTTACGGGATGTCTGCGACTGCCGCATCGTCGTTGGCGGTGCTGTTTTAACGCAGGAGTATGCTGACAGTATTGGCGCCGATCACTATGCGCCTAACGCTGTCAGTGCAGTGGGCTATGTGAATGAGGCTCTGGCAAAATAAGTTTCTGGCAGGAGCCTGAAAAGCTGAGCCTGCGGTAAAAACGCAATAACAGATGTATATGTAAAAAAATATACAAAGTATATTGTATACAAAATCACGCAGCAAGAAAATCTCTTACAGCAGTGTACGCGAGAGGTGGACTTGCTGCGTTGCTGTTTTCGCAAAAGTCCTTTTAAAAAGGACAAAACAGTGATCTTCCAGCGCTTTAAAACAACAATGTTCTTACAAAAATGTTAAAATACCCAAAAGTATACTGTGAAACCGTAAAGAAAATGTGAAGAAATGGTAATATTGTCACATTTGTGCTTTGGTGTTATAATCATTTACAGTTAAGGGGAAAAAGCTGTGTAAACAGTAAAGAAGGGACAGATTACATTGAAAATGAAAAAATTATTATCAGCGCTGCTGGCTTCGGCAGTAGCAATGAGTTTGGTAGCAGGTTGCGGCGGCGAGAAAAAGGAAGCGGCGAAAGCCTCTGACGTGATCAAAGTCGGTGTTTTCCTGCCGTTGACAGGCGATAATGCAGCCGGCGGCGAACTGGAGCTCCGCGGCATCAAGCTTGCTAATAAGCTGCATCCTGAAGTTTTAGGCAAAAAGATCGAGCTTGTTGTGGCTGATAACAAATCCGATAAAGCGGAAGCTGCTTCCGTTGCCGCCCGCCTCATCGAAAAAGATAAGGTCAGCGTTATCGTAGGTTCTTATGGTTCTTCCCTGTCAATGGCGGCAGGCAATATCGTCAAAGACAGCAAGGTTCCGGCTGTTGGTACAAGCTGCACCAATCCACAGGTAACTGCCAACAACGATTATTATTTCCGTGCCTGCTTTATTGATCCGTTCCAGGGCACAGTTATGGCTAACTATGCTTTCAAACAGGGCGCTAAAAAAGTTGCCATCGTACAGGAAGTTTCCAACGACTATGCAGTCGGACTGGCAAAATTCTTCAAAGAAGCTTTTATAAAACTTACCGGTGATGAAAACAGCATCGTTGAGATCGCCAACTATCAAACCGGCGATAAAGATTTCAGTGCTATCCTTACTAATATCAAAGCTAAAAATCCTGATGCTATCTTTGCACCGGGTAACTTTACCGAATCTGCACTGCTGGTAAAACAGGCGCGTCAGCTTGGCATCGAAGCTCCTTTTATGGGCGGCGATACCTGGGAAACTCAGGAATTTATCGACGTCGGCGGTAAAGATGTTGAAGGCGTAGCCCTTTCTACCGCTTTCGACCGTGAAAAAGCAACCACTCCGGAAGCTAAAAAATTCCTGGATGAATATGTGAAAGAGTATAAAGGCGAACCTTCCGCATTGACCGCGATGGCTTATGACGCTTATCTGATCGCTGTTGACGGCATCAAACGCGCAGGCTCCACCGATACTGTCAAGATCCGTGACGCTATCGCAGCTACTAAAGATCTGGAATGTGTTACCGGTATGACCACGCTTGATAAAAACGGCGACCCGATCAAAGGCGCTGTGATCAAAACCGTTAAAGACGGCAAATTTACCTTCCTCGATTTCGTAGAAGCTAAATAATTTATTGGTTCTTTCATAACCCTTTTTCTTTCTGTTAGTGCTCCCTTCTCCTTAAGGGAAGGGAGCAATTCTTTTGTGTCATGAGGTGTTTTTCATGGAATTTTTCCAAGCGATCGCGAATATGTCGGGTGAGAGCCTTGCGCAGCATTTGGCTAACGGCATATCTCTCGGCAGTCTGTATGCTTTGATCGCCATCGGCTATACGATGGTTTACGGCATTTTATTGATGATAAACTTTGCACACGGCGATATCGTTATGATGGCATGTTATTTTGCCTTTTTCGGTATTACCGTTTTTCACATTCCCTGGTATATTACTTTTGTCGGGGTCATTATTGCCACGGCGATTTTAGGCGTAGTTATCGAACGGACGGCTTATCGTCCTTTGCGTGACGCACCGAAAAATTCTGTGCTTATTTCTGCTATCGGCGCTTCGTTTTTATTGGAAAACCTGGCCAATTACCTGTTTAGCGGCCGTCCGATGCGTTTTCCGAACATTGAACTTTTATCGCAGAATATTTCTGTCGGCGGGATCCAGATCCAGGCTATCTGTCTGGTCATTCCCGTTATTACTATTATCAGCCTTGTTGTGCTGCTGCACATCGTCAATCATACTAAAACAGGTATGGCTATGCGTGCAGTTTCCAAAGACTATGAGATCGCACGCGTTATGGGCGTCGATATTGATAAAATAATTTCGATCACCTTTATCATAGGTTCCTCTTTGGCGGCTATCGGCGCTATTATGTGGGGGATCCGTTACCCCGGTATTACTCCGATGATGGGCGTCATGCCGGGCTTGAAGTGCTTTATAGCGGCTGTTATCGGCGGTATCGGCAATATTAAGGGCGCGGTGCTGGGCGGTTTTATCCTGGGACTGGGCGAGATCCTGATCGTTGCTTTTTTCCCGCAGCTGTCCGGTTACCGCGATGCCTTTGCCTTTATCGTACTGATCGTGATCCTGTTTTATAAACCTACGGGCCTTTTGGGCGAAAAAACGACTGAGAAGGTGTGACGAAGATGAAAAAGAAAGATATTTTCCTTACTTTGATCGCTGTTGCCGCACTTTTTGGCGTCGCCTGCTTCGTCCAGACGGAGATGGATTCTTATATCCGCAGGATCGTCAATTTGTGCCTGGTTTATGCGATCATCGGCTTATCCATGAATCTGACCAACGGTTTTGTTGGGCAGTTTTCGCTGGGGCAAGCCGGCTTTATGGCTATCGGGGCTTATGTAGTGGGTATTTTTACCGTACCTGTTGAGCTGCGTCCCAATGTTTTTTATGCGGCGCCGATGAATCCCATGATCGCTGATATCCAAATGCCCTTGTGGCTGGCGTTGATCGCCGGCGGACTTTTGGCGGCATTAGTGGCTTTTTTGATCGGGACGCCGGTACTGCGCCTGCGCGGAGACTATCTTGCCGTAGCGACGCTGGGCTTCTCCGAAATCATCCGTATCTGGATCACTAACGCGCAGAGCATTACCAACGGCGCTTTGGGGATCAAAGATATCCCGCCGCTGAATGATGTGCGTTATATCTTTTTAGCGACGGCAGTGACTTTTGTTTTTATCGCGCTTTTGATCAATTCTTCCTACGGACGCGCTTTTAAAGCGATCCGCGAGGATGAGATCGCGGCAGAGGCGATGGGGGTCAGCCTGTTCTGGCATAAAAATCTGGCCTTTATGATCAGCGCTTTCTTTGCCGGTGTGGGCGGCGGGCTGTACGGTGCGCTGTTAGGTACTGTCGATCCTAAAAATTTCCTGTTTACACTGACTTATAATTTTCTTTTGATCATCGTTCTGGGCGGTATGGGCAGTATAACCGGCAGTATGCTGGGAGCCGTTATCGTTACGGCGGGGCTGGAATTCCTGCGTGTCTTTGACGAACCGCTGATGCTGTTCGGTATGGATATCCCACTGTTCAGGCCAGGGTTCCGGATGGTCATCTTTTCAGCGCTGCTGATGGCCTGCGTTCTTTTCTGGCGGCACGGCATCATGGGCACCAGCGAGCTGACCTGGAAAAACATTCGCGCCTTTTGTAAAAATCCATTGAGCTTCTTTGGGCGGAAAGGAGCGGCCAGATGATTTTAAAAACTGATAATATCACGATGCAGTTTGGCGGCGTAACGGCTGTTAATCTGCTCAATATCGAGATCAATGAGCATGAGATCGTTGCCTTGATCGGGCCTAACGGTGCCGGTAAGACAACGGCCTTCAATATGATCACCGGTGTTTATACGCCGACCAGCGGCGATGTGATCTATACGGATTCGCAGGGTGAAGAGCAGAAAATAACCGGTAAGAGGCCCAGCGAGATCGCTAAAATGGGCGTGGCGCGTACCTTTCAGAATATCCGGCTGTTCAAAAATCTTTCGGTTTACGAAAATGTTATGATCGCCAAGCATTTACATCTGAAATCCGATTTCATGTCGGCAGCGCTGCATCTGCCCTGGTATAATAAAGAACAGCGTGAAATGGAAGCCTCTGTGGAAGCTCTGCTGCGTAAGGTTGATTTATGGGAGCTGCGTGATGAAAAAGCATCCAGCCTTCCTTATGGTCAGCAGCGTCGTCTGGAGATCGTCCGCGCTTTGGCGACCGGGCCGCGGTTGCTGCTTTTAGACGAGCCGGCTGCGGGTATGAATCCTAAGGAAACTGATGAACTGACGGAATTCATTCGCCAGATCCGTAATGAATATGATTTGACGGTTTTCATGATCGAGCATCATATGGATCTGGTCATGGAAATATCCGACCGCATTTATGTTTTGGATTTTGGCATGACTATTGCTGAAGGTACGCCGGAAGAGATCCAAAATAACAGGCGCGTTATCGACGCTTATCTGGGGGTGGACGAGGATGCTTAAAGTGCAGGATTTATTTGTAGCTTACGGCGGCATCGAAGCGCTCAAAGGTATTTCCCTGGAAGTGCCTGAAGGTAAGATCGTGACGCTCATCGGCGCTAACGGCGCCGGCAAAAGCACCTTACTGCGGACCATTGTCGGGCTGGTAAAGCCTAAAAGCGGCAGCATCAGCTATAACGAGCAGAATATTACCGGGCTCAATTCGCAGAAGATCGTTAAAACAGGGATCACTCTTGTTCCGGAAGGGCGCCGAGTTTTTCCAAATCTGACGGTGCTGGAAAATCTGCAGATCGGCGCTTATATGCGCAATGATAAGGAAGAAATCGCCAAAGACATCAAATGGGTATATGAATTGTTCCCGCGTTTGGAAGAACGCAGCTGGCAGATGGCCGGCACCTTATCCGGCGGCGAGCAGCAGATGCTGGCTGTCGGCAGAGCGCTGCTTTCGCGTCCGCAGCTGATGATGATGGACGAGCCTTCCCTGGGACTGGCGCCGCTGATCATCAAAGATATTTTTAATATCATTCAGGAGATCAACAGCAGAGGCATGACGATCCTGCTGATCGAACAGAATGCCAATATGGCGCTGAAGGTGGCTCATCAGGCTTATGTACTGGAAACAGGCAAAATAACTATGAGCGGGACCGGTCAGGAGCTTTTGGAAAATCCTGACATCAAAGCGGCCTATCTTGGTAAAAAACGTAATCAAAAATAAACGCAGCAGCCGGCAATGTTTGCCGGCTGTTTTTGTATTTAGCAGCATTTTCTTGCGAAAATAGCTCAAACAGGCTATCATATAAAAAGAGAATGGTGGTAAATAAATGGTAGAAAATTTTTTTAGAAGTTGCAGGCGGCATCGGGAAATGCTGCGTTTTTCAGTTTTGGCGCTGCTGCTGCTCTGGGTCATCTGGCAGCTGCACAGTTCGCCCTATATTTTTCATCCTGCTTCAGTTGATGATGTGCGGCGCTGGGTCGCATCGTACGGCAGCTTGGGGCCGCTGGTTTATGTAGCGTTATATGCGGTACGGCCGCTGCTGTTTTTTCCGGGTATTTTTTTGAATCTCAGTGCCGGGATTTTGTTTGGACCCCTGCTGGGTATAGTTTATTTGTTATGCGGCGGTCTGAGCAGTGCTCTTTTGTGCTATGCTTTGGGAAGTCTGGGCGGCGGCAGGAGGCTGCTTGACCGTTATGGCGGCTGCTGGGGTGAAAGGCTGACCAATTATCTGAGCGGCAGCGGCGGCTTTGTCAAGATGCTGTGGCTGCGCACAGTACCGATTTTTCCGTATGATCCGGTAAGCATTATTGCCGGCTGCTGTAAGATGAAGCTGCAGCTGTATGCTGCGGCAACTGTATTGGGCATGCTGCCGGGAGCGATTGCTTATAATCTGCTGGCTGATGCTGTTTCAGGCGGCAGCGGCGTATATGTGTCTGCTGCCGTAGTCGTTATAGCTTTTGGTCTGCCGCTGGCATGGTGGGCCTGGGGCGGCGAACATAAAAAATTAAAGGAGTAGATACTGATGAAGGTTTACGTTTGGCGTCATAACAAAACTTATCACAGTCACAGTATGATCAATGAACCCTGCGTGCAGAGCCATTTTTATCTGGACGCACTGGCGATCGTCGCTGCCAATGATCTGGAAGAGGCCTTGGCCAAGCTGGCGGAACAGAACGCAGGCTGGCGGATCGAAGATCTGCGCGAGCTTACTCCCAAGGTTTATGATCTGGACGTTCCCCAGGTTATTTTTACAGAAGTCCGCGGCTCTATAGCGGAATAGGAAGGCGATAACATGGATAAAACAGTGGAAATGGAAATGAAGCTGACGATTGCCCGTAAAGATTTAAAAAAGCTGCTGGCTTCAGAGCTGATTACGGCCAAAACCATTAAAGGCAGCCTGGCTAAACAGGAGCTGCTGACAACGTATTATGATACGGAGTCCTATAAGCTGACTGAAGCCGGTATGGCATATCGCATCAGGCGCAACGGTAAAAAATACGAAGCTACTATCAAAACAGAACAAAGCTCGGGCGGAGGCCTTTCGGCCCGCCGCGAGTTTAATATCCCTCTCAAAAAAGATGCGCCGCTGCTAAGCGGTTTTGCAGAGCTGGGGTTGGAGGCCGATCTGGAAGAGCTGCTGGCAGGAGAAGAACTGCAGAAGCTTTTCACCGTGGAAGTAAAAAGAGAGGTCAGACTCTTGCAGGTGACGCCCGCTACCGTTCTGGAAATGGCAATTGACCAGGGCAAGATCAGTGCCGGGAAGCAGAAAGAAAAAATTGACGAAGTAGAACTGGAGATCAAAGAGGGAACAAAAGCTGATCTCTTGGATTTTACGGCGCAGGTGGCTGCGAAGATCCCTGTTTTTATCGAGCCGCGCAGCAAGTTTGCCCGTGGGCTGCATTTGCTGGGCAACGGTGAAGAGCATGAACTGCCGAAGGGCCGGCTGAAAATCGACCGGGGCGGCATGGTCCAGGATGAGCTTGGCAAATTGCTGGAGTATTATGGCGACAGGATCTTAAAGCTGCAAAACAGGCTGCTGCTGGACAAAACCATGCTGGTGCAGGCTGATAAACTGCTGCTGCCCCAATTCAGGCATTTGCAGGCTTTGCTGGCGCTGATCAAGCCGCTGCTGGCTGAAGGCGAGTATGAGAAAATGCGGAAGCTGCTGGCAGAACCTGCCGGTACGCTGAATGTTCTGTTTCGGTATAAACGTCTGCTGCAGCAGTGGCAACTGCTGCAGGGAACAGCGGGCAGCAGCTTTTTACAGCGGCCGCAGCTGGCTGAAAAACTGACGGAAGAAATAGAAAACATTCTGGCTGAAGTTGATAAACAGCTGCAGCAGGGTGTTTACAGTCATTGTATCTTCAAATTGCTGGCCTGGACGGAACAGTCGTTATGGCAGAACAGTTATTATGTGGAAGTTGAGCAGCTGGCAGGCTGCCGGATCGAAGACTGGTATAATATGCTGAAAGAACTGGACATTAAAGGCGATAAAATAGACGAGGTGCAGGCTCAAAGCATTTTACGCATTTGTGAAGTGATTTATTACGCCCGCCGCAGCCTTAAGATCGACCGGCTTAATAAAACAGTCTGGAAAGACGTCAAAGAGCTGTATCAGAGGATACAAATACTGGTTTACGATGTGTACAGCAGTAAATGTCTGCTGAACTGCGTCAAGGGAAACAACAGCCGGGCGCTCTATCGCGACGGCGGCCTGCTTTTGGGCTGGCGCCTGCAGGCCCTGCAGTCAGCGAATGCTAAAGCTTTGAAAGCATACAGTAAGCTTCTGGAAGATTTGAAAAAATAAAAAACACCGCGAATTTTCGCGGTGTTTTTTATTTATTAAGATGTTCTTCCAGCATACCCTGATGGATTCCTTCTGGATCTTGCAGGAGTTGGACTTTCAGGCGTGTGATACGGATGTTATCCAGTTCTTCGACTGAAAATTCTGCAGCGGGCAGTTTTACAGTCTGACCTAATTGAGGTGGATAGTCCAGCTGGGAATAGACCCAGCCGCCGATGGTGTCACAGCTTTCAGAGGATAATTCCAGACCAAACAGGTCGTTCACGTCTTCCAGCAGCATTTTACCGTCGATGGAATAGATCTTATCGCCTTCAGCTTCTATTTCCGGGCGTTCTTCGTCAAATTCGTCCTGGATCTCGCCGACGATTTCTTCTAATATATCTTCGATGGTGACCATACCGGCGGTACCGCCGTATTCATCGATTAAAATTGCCAGTTGTTTACGCTGTTTTTGCAGCAGGCGCAGCAGCTTACTGATCGGCATGGATTCAGGCACGACCAGAACTTCACGCGCCAGGGTGCGTAAATCAGGTTTCTGACCGGCGTTTAAAGCCCGCAGCAGGTCTTTGATGTGGAGAAAGCCGATGATATGGTCTTTATCTTCTTCGCAGATCGGGTAACGGGTCATGCGTTCGCCAAGAGCGACCTGGATGTTTTCCTCAAAGGTGTCGTCCAGAAACATGCAGATCATATCTGTACGCGGAACCATGATCTCACTGGCGTGACGCTCGGAAAAATCAAAAACATTGTCCAAATAGGTCAGCTCGCTTTTGTCGATATAACCGTATTTATAGCTTTGTTCCATCAAAAGGCGGATCTCGTCTTCATTATGCGCTTCCTCAGCTTCGCTGGCAGCGTGGATACCCATACGCCTCAGGGTCCAGTTGGCAACATGGTTGAGAAACCAGACGGCCGGATACATCAGTTTATTGAACATGATCAGCGGCCAGGCGACAAAAAGTACGACTTTTTCTGTTTTCTGGATCGATAAGGATTTTGGAACCAGCTCGCCCAGTACGATATGCAGAGCGGTAATGACAGAGAAACCTACAACGAAGGCGATAGTATGCTCAAGCTGCGCCGGTACATGGAATAAATGAAATAACGGCGTCAGCATTTTGGCTACAGCCGGTTCGCCGATCCAGCCAAGACCCAGGGAAGCAAGGGTGATGCCCAGCTGGGTCACTGATAAATAGGCATCAAGATGTTCGGTGACCTGACGGGCATGGACAGCCTGCCTGTTGCCTTCTTTTATTAAAGTGTCAAGGCGCGAAGGACGCACTTTAACTATAGAAAATTCTGATGCAACGAAAAAACCGTTGAGCGCGACTAAAAATAAAATAATAATGATGTTAAAGATTATACTGAGATATTCCAAAGAATCTGTTTCCCTGAGGAAACATGTTCACCTCCGTTGCTGCTTAAAGCAGTATATTATACAAAAGTAATTTTATCATAGGTCGAGGTTATAAATAAAGTTTCATTTTAGTATAAATCAGTTGTTGACAAGCCGTTTTGGCAGGTCAGGGCTTAACTACTTCCTGCGAAGAATGTATAGTAGCCTAGACGCTGTATATCGCAGTTTTTCAAAATATTCAGATGTTTGGAAATAATGTTTTGCAGTTGCTGTGCTGATAATCAACTCAGGCTAAGCGCATTTTGGCAGTCGGGCTGAGTGTACATTATTAAAACAGCAGTTGCGCCTGAAAAAGAGATGGAAGTGCTTTAATATTTTATTGCAAGTGTTTTTGAAATTTATGGCAAAAAATAAAAGCTGAAATATATCTATAATATTTAAAATATGCAGTAGCAACAATGCCGATAAAAGCTGGCTCCAGGCCAGTTTAGACCCCATGTTGCTATAGCAACAAAAATTAAACTATTGTTTAAATTAATTAAACTATTAGAAGCAATAATGTTCGCTATTTTCATACATTGTTAAACTAGACGGTGTAATTATAAAATTCTACAATGAAAATGTAATCACAAGGGTGATTAAGTAAACAAAAAGGAGGATTATGTATAAACTATTTTAGGAAATGAGGTGAGTTTATGTCTTCAGCAGTCAAATGTTTAATTGTTTTAGCAATAGTGGCCTTATTATTTATTACTGAACTTATTCCTCTGGCCATTACCGCTATGGGCGGCGCTATCGCCTGCGGACTTTTGGGATTTATCCCGGCTAAACAGGTTTTTTCGGGACTTTCTAATTCAACAGTAGTGCTTTTTGCTGGTATGTTCGTTGTTGGTGCGGCTATGTTCCATACTGGACTGGCCCAGAAGATTGGTATCTCTATCGTTAAACTTTCAGGTACCAGTGAAAACAGTTTGATGTTTGGTATCATGATCGTTGGTGCAGGTTTATCTTCTGTTCTGTCTAATACCGGTACGGCAGCCTGCCTGATGCCGGTTGTTCTGGGCATCTGTGCTGCGGCAAAGATCCCTGCTTCACGCCAGTTGATGCCGTTGGCTTACGCCGCAGGTGTTGGCGGTATCATTACTTTGGTAGGTACTCCGCCTAACATTATCGTTTCCGGCGCTTTGACTTCTTTTGGGTATGCGCCCTTCTCTTTCTTCGAGTTTGCCTGGATAGGTGTTCCTCTGACTATTGTGGCTATTGCTTATATGATGTTTATCGGCAAGTATCTGCTGCCGAAAGCTGAATTGGACGCAGATCAGGAAATCGAACAGGAAATTGAAGCGACAGTACATGACAGTAAAAAACAAGTTATTTCCGGTTTGATCCTGGCAGTAGTTGTTATCGTTATGGCACTTGATCTGAAGAGCGTAACTTTGGAAATGGCCGCTATCATCGGCGCCCTGGTTTGTGTGCTGACGGGCTGCCTGACTGAAAAGCAGGCTTATGCGTCCATCGACTGGGTAACGATCTTCCTGTTTGCAGGTATGATGCCTGTATCTACGGCAATGGATAAGACCGGCGCCGGTAAATTGATCGCCGAGTGGGCAGTAAGCCTGATGGGAGGTTCTCCTACCCCGATCATTATGACTTCAGTATTGTTTATCATCTCCTGTACGTTGACGCAGTTTATGTCGAATACGGCTGCTGCAGCCTTGTTGGCTCCGGTAGGCGTAGCCATTTCGCAGCAGCTGGGAGCTTCCCCGAAAGCAGTATTGATGGCTATCGGTGTCGCAGCTTCTTGCGCTTTCGCAACTCCGGTAGGTACTCCGCCCTGTACTTTGGTATTGGGGCCTGGCAACTATAAGTTTATGGACTATGTAAAAGTAGGCGTACCGCTGGTAATTCTCTGCTTTATCGTTTCTATCATCGTTATTCCGATGGTATGGCCATTCTTCCCCGGTTAATTGGGACGGCTGAGGAAGAACTGTACATAAATTTCTCCTTTTTACAGCAGGAATGCTTTTTGGGTGGCATTCCTGCCAGTTTACCCGTGATTTAAAGTGAAAGAAGGTGTGACTGGTATGGGAGCAGAAGCTATTGCAGGTGGTATTGTTGCAATTATTTTCTCTACTTGCTGGTGGCTGGTTAAAAGTTGATTTTAAAAATTAAAATTCGTAAGCGCGGCTTTTTCGACTAATTAGAACCAACTGATAAAGTGCGTAAGGTAATCTTTCACTGAAGCAGAAGTACTTATAAGTGCTTCTGCTTTTTTATGGATATTTGCAATGACGTGAAAAAATAGAAAGTCCATTCCTCAACTGAGGAATGGACTTTCTATTTCTTAAATAATTAAAGCTTTATTCAAAACAATTTAGTCAGCAGAGGCAGCAGCAGCGGCGCTAAAATAGAAGTAGCGATACCGGTAAGTCCAATAGCGACGCCGCCGATAGCCAGCTGGACCGCACTTTTATTGACGCAGGCGCTGGTGCCCAGGCCATGGCTGGAGGCACCGATGGCCAGACCGATGGCGATATCGTTTTTAAAGCCCAGCAGCTCCAGGAGCTTATGATTGAAGGTGGAGCCGAACATACCGGTGAAGATGACACAGGCTGCCGTTAAGGAGGGGATACCGCCGATGACGTTGGAAATATCCATGGCGATAGGCGTAGTTACCGACTTAGGAACCAGCGAGAGCAACACTTGCTGGCTGGCACCGAACAGAGTGCCGCAGATAAAAATGGCTGTGATGCCAACGGTGGTAGCGACAAGCACGCCGCTGACAATGATAAAAAAGTTGGCTTTTAAGGTTTTGCGGTTGCGGTACAACGGCAGAGCCAGAGCTACTGTAGCCGGTCCCAGAAGAAAGTTGATAAAACTGGCGCCGGAGGCGTATTGCTCGTAAGTGATATGAGGCGCCTGAAAATAGATGATGCCCATGATGATGGGGCAGGCCAGCACAAAAGGCGGAATGATGTTGAGTTCCAGGCGGTTGACGAGCAGCTCGCAGAAAACATAAACAATGATGGTGAGACCAATGCCGAACATGGGTGAATTGAGCAAAGCTTCGGGAAACAGCATCAGTTTTTACCTCCTTTTCTAGGCCGTGAAAGCAGCTCGACAAAAGCTGTTGTAGTAACTAAAATGATCAGGCTGCTGACGATGATAGTGACAAAAATGGCTATACTTTCCGCTTTGATGATATCCAGATAAAGCAGCATACTGATGCCGGCCGGTAAAAACAACATACCCATTTTTTCGATAAGTATGGTGCAGGCGTCTTCAACGCTTTGTTCGCGGATAACGCCGGTCAAAAGTAAGACTGCCAGCAGGATCATGCCCAGCAGCGCCGGAGGAAAAGCGATGTGCAGCGCCTGTAGAAATAAAACACTGACCCATTGCAGAGCCAGTAAAATAGCTGTACCACGTAAGATAGAACCAGGTGTCATAATAATTCCCCTCAATCTATAATTTGGAATAACTACTATTGTACTATTGTGCAGATGATTGTCAAGATTATGCCGAATTAAAATAATAATAAAAATATTTGACTTTTTGACTTTTGGCGCTTATAATAAAAATTAAGGAAGCCGGCAGTGCCAGCTTCCTTGAAAATTACCTTATTTAAAGGCGATATAGAGGTTGGTCAAAAATATCAGTCCCAAAAGTCCCATGGCAAAAAGCCCCAGCAGCTCGAAGCGGTACATGGATACTTCTTCGTTGAGCAGCGTGTAGCTGCGCTGGATAACATGGATCTTATTTTCGATGTTGTCCTTCCAGACGGAAGCGCGCAGCAGGGACAGATAACGGGTGTAGATGCGGGCGTAGAAGATATCTTCGGTGACCTGCAGGGCATTGTTGATGTTACTGGTCAGGCTGCTGACATCGGCCATCAGCTCCATCAGGTTGCCGCGGATCTGGCGATAGCTTTCCAGGCGGGTGGCCTTGCTGGTCATGTTAGCTTCTTCCAGCTCGTCATAGGTTTTGTCGATGGCGTTGTTGAGGGCGTTGTCATAATAACGCAGTTCTAAAAACTGCGCGTTGGCAAATTCCAGCAGGTCGGGCACGTCAAGGCTGCCGCTGGGATCGTAGACAACTGCCGAATCCCAGGCCAGATAGGTAACGTCGTCGGCGTAGGAGAAGCTGTTTTCCAGCGTTTCCCGGCGGGTCTGCTGGCTGACAGGTGTACGGTCTTTTAAGAGTAAGGGGACCAGATCCCAGTCGGACCGTTTTTCCTGGAAGTAATAAACGACAAAGTCTTCGTCAAAGTCCGAAACGCGCTCGTTGGAGCAGGCGGGACGGATAGTTTCGAGGACGGCGTCCAGATAACTGCGGATCTCATCTTCGGGCATATTTTCGCTGACGATGGCCATATCGAGATATTCGTCGTAGGTAACGTCGTCTTCGAAGGGAATGCGCAGGATCAGGCTGATAACGCCCAGGTCAAAAATGCGGGCTTTGATTTCAGCCAGATAGGTTTTGCCGCCCAGCTCCATTTCGTGGGAGCCAAGTTCGACCAAAACCGGCGGATCTTTAAAGGTGATGGATTTTGTAGAGATCCTGTCGAGACGTAAACGGGATGCGATCTTGTTACGGCTGGTCCACAGGGCCTGCACAAGATCCAGATTGATTTCGTCGGCGACGTCGAACAGTCGGTAGACGATCATGGATGTATTCATACTTGCCTCCATATAATGATTTTTTATAGTTGGGTCGCAGCTGCCGCGGCTGTGAGAGTGACAGCTGTTGCAATCAGTGCAATACTTATTTTGTGTATTCGCCGCAGAGTTTAGTTTCCCTGCGTGACGATAAAAAAATTTCTGTAAAAACAAGTTAAAAGATTTAAATTTGATGATAGTCAGGAGGTGTAGCGCTATGCAAGAACGCTACAGTGAAGAAGTAAAAAGTATTTTAGAAGCCGCACAGCAGCAGGCTGTAATGAATTATCAGCAGGAGCTGGCCTGTGCGCATCTTTTAGTGGCCTTGAGCAGCAGCGAGGGCTTTTTTAAGTTTTTGCTGGCCAATGTCAAGGCTGATGAAAAAACTTTTGCGCAGGAAGCCAAGGCGCTGATGCAGCGGATACCTTCTGTCAAAGGGCAGGACCGTCAGCTGACGATGAGTACGGCTTTGGCCCGTGTGATAGGTCTGGCGGCACAGGCTGCCGGTCAGGGCGAGGTAAACATCGGTCATTTGGTAGCGGCTTTAGCCAGCGATGGTGACAGTGATACTGTGTCTCTGCTTAAAAAATACGGTATCGATAAGAAAAAAGCAGAAGGGCTATATATGGCTTACACTAACGGACAGGCTGACGAAGAAAGTAAACAGACCCTGGAAAAATATGGTCAGGATCTGACTGCCAAGGCTATGGACGGTAAGCTGGATCCGGTTATCGGCCGTGATGAGGAGATCCGCCGTGTGATCGAGATCCTGTCGCGCCGCAAGAAAAACAATCCGGTGCTGATAGGCGAACCTGGCGTTGGTAAAACTGCTATCGCCGAAGGTTTGGCACGGCGTATCGTGGCCGGCGACGTACCGGAAAATCTGAAGAACAAGACGCTGTATGCTCTGGATCTGGCGGCACTGGTAGCAGGCGCCAAATACCGCGGCGAGTTTGAAGAGCGTCTGAAAAAGGTGTTGAAGGTGATTTCTGATTCTGCCGGGCAGATCATTATGTTTATCGACGAGCTGCATACGGTGGTCGGCGCCGGCGCTGCCGAAGGCGCAATGGACGCTGGCAATATCCTGAAACCGATGCTGGCCCGCGGCGAGCTGCGCTGTATCGGGGCAACGACGTTGAATGAATACCGTAAGTATATCGAAAAAGACAGCGCTCTGGAACGGCGTTTCCAACCGGTAATGGTCAAGCAGCCGGGTGTTGAGGATACGATTTCGATCCTGCGTGGCCTGAAAGAGCGTTATGAAGTGCATCACGGCGTACGGATCAAAGACGCGGCGCTGGTAGCTGCTGCTGTTTTGAGTAACCGTTATATTAATGACCGTTTCCTGCCGGATAAGGCTATCGACCTGGTGGACGAGGCGGCTGCCCGTCTGCGGACGGAGATCGATTCGCTGCCGGCCGAGCTGGACGAGAGTAAGCGCCGTATCCTGCAGCTGGAGATCGAAGCTCAGGCTTTGGGGAAAGAGCAGGACGAGCAGTCGAAGGATCGTCTGGCGAAAATTGAAGAAGAACTGGCCGAACTGCGGAAGGAAAACGAAGCGCTGGTCAAACGCTGGGATGCTGAAAAGGCTTCTATCGCCCGTGTGCGTGAGGTAAAGAAAGAAATCGACGCCGTAAAACAGGAAATGGAAAGTGCTGAGCGCGGCTATGATCTGAATAAACTGGCAGAATTGAAGTATGGCCGTTTGCCGGCGTTGGAAAAAGAACTGGCCGAGGTGGAGGCCCATAATAAAAATACCAACGACAACATATTGCTGAAGGAAGAGGTTGACGAGGAAGATATCGCCAAGGTCGTCAGCACCTGGACGGGGATCCCGGTATCCCGGCTGAGCGGCGGCGAACGCGAAAAACTGGTGCATTTGGAGGATATCCTGCATCAGCGGGTAGTTGGCCAGGACGACGCTGTTAAAGCGGTCAGCGAGGCAGTTGTGCGTGCCCGTGCGGGGATCAAAGACCCCAGCCGGCCGATCGGTTCCTTTATCTTCCTGGGGCCTACCGGTGTCGGCAAGACGGAGCTGGCGAAGGCGCTGGCCGAGATTTTGTTTGACGACGAGCGTAATATGATCCGTATCGATATGAGCGAATATATGGAGAAGCATACCGTTTCCCGTCTGATCGGCGCGCCTCCGGGCTATGTTGGTTACGATGAAGGTGGTCAGCTGACCGAGGCTGTACGCCGCCATCCGTATTCGGTGATTTTGCTGGACGAGATCGAAAAAGCGCATGCCGATGTATTCAACGTATTGCTGCAGGTATTGGACGATGGCCGTCTGACTGATGGTCAGGGCCGTAATGTCGACTTTAAGAATACGCTGATCATTATGACCAGTAATCTGGGCTCGGCTGAGATCATGAAGAAGCAGGGGCAGATCTCCCGCGATGAAGTACAAAGCATGCTGATGCAGTTCTTCCGTCCGGAATTTTTGAACCGTGTCGATGATATCGTGGTCTTTAAGGCATTGGAGAAAGAGCAGATCCACGATATCGTGAAAATGATTTTGAAGGAACTGGACGAAAGATTGGAAAAACAGCTTGATCTGACACTGACCTACAGCGACGAGGCTGTTGCCTATCTGGCGGAAGCCGGTTTTGATCCTGCCTTTGGTGCGCGGCCTCTGAAACGGTTGATCGTGCACACGGTCGAAAACCTTTTGGGTAAGAAGATCGTCAGCGGCGAAATCAAGAGCGGCGAAACTGTTCGCGTAGTGCTGAAAAACGGCGCTATCGATATAGAACGGACTGTCTGAGTATTTAGTAAGTAAAGATTTTTGGAAAACAGGGCTGTGTTCATTGAACGCAGCCCTGTTTGCGTATATAATGAAGATATAAGGTAAATTTTTACTTTGGAAGGAGCGATCGCAATGGCTAAAAAGGTATTGATCATCGGCGGCGTTGCTGCCGGCATGAAAACAGCTTCACGTTTGCGCCGCAGAGATAAGGATGCGGAAATCACTGTTTTGGAACGGGGTCAGCAGGTCAGCTACGGCGCCTGTGGCTTTCCGTATTATATCGGCGGCGATGTAGAGGATTTTACCAGCTTTACCCATACGCCGCAGGGATTTGCCCGTGATGCGGAATTTTTTAAAACGGTCAAGGGCTTCGACGTGCTGACAGGACATGAGGCGCAGAAAATAGACCGTGCCAGAAAAACGGTAACGGTTTTGGACAAGGCTGACGGTACGGTAAAAGAAATGCAGTACGACGTGCTGGTACTGGGCACTGGTTCGACACCTGTAAAATTGCCGCTGCCGGGCGCTGACCTGGGCGGTATCCATAATTTCTGGTTCCCGTGGGAAACCTTACAGGTCAAGGCGGAGATGCAGGAATACAAGGTGACGGACGTGGTCATCGTCGGCGCTGGCCTGATCGGTATGGAGCTGGCCGAAGCTTTCCATAAACAGGGATTGACAGTGAACATCGTGGAGATGCAGGACAGGATCCTGCCGCAGCTGCTGGATCTGGAAATGGCTGATTTGTTGAAAAAGCCGGTAGAGAAAGCAGGCATCAGGCTGTATCTGCAGGAAAAGACGCTGGGCTTTGAAGGCGTCAATGGCCGTGTTACCGCGGTTAAGACAGATAAAAGGACGATTCCGGCGCAGCTGGTGATTGTTGCTGTGGGCGTACGCCCTAATGTTGAGCTGGCGAAGGCGGCCGGGCTGGAGATTGGTCCCAGCGGCGCGATCGCGGTCAACGAGTATCTGCAGACCAGTGATCCGTCTATTTATGCGGGCGGCGATTGTGCGGAAAATACTAACATCGTCAGCAAGGCGAAAATGTTTGCGCCGATGGGCTCAACGGCTAATAAGCATGGCCGTGTGATCGCCGACAATATTTGCGGCGACGGCATTAAATATCCCGGTATTTTAGGAACTGGTATCTGCCAGATACTGAACTGGCAGGCTGGCAGCACCGGCCTTAACGAGAGGGCTGCTCGGGCTGCCGGTATCGAATTTGAGTCGGTAGTAGTGCCAGGATTTGACAGACTTGGCTATATGCCGGGCGCACAGCGTCTGGTGCTGAAGCTTTTGGCAGATGTCAAAACGCAAAAGGTCATCGGGGCGCAGGTCGTCGGTACCGGCGGTGTCGATAAACGTGTTGATGCTCTAGCGACAGCGCTGAGCTTTGGCGCTACTTTAGAGGATCTGAGCAATATCGATTTTGCTTACGCGCCGCCTTTTAACGGGTCGATCGATAATATAGCGACTGCGGCCAATGTGCTGATGAACAAGATCTGCGGACGACTGCGCAGCATCAATCCTAAAGATTTTAAAGAGCTGCGGCAAAACTGCGAGTATACGCTGGTCGATGTGCGGTCGCCCGGTGAATTTAAAGCCAATCGTATCGCCGGCTGCGCTAATATCATCAACCTGCCGCTGGGCAAGGTGCGCAGTGAAGCGGAAACGGTTTTGCCGGATAAAGAGGCGAAACTGGTCTGCTCTTGCCAGATCAACCTGCGCGGTTATGAAGGCGAAACGATGCTGCGGGCGCTGGGTTATAAAAACGTACAAAGCCTGGAAGGCAGCTTGAGCGGCTGGCCTTATGAAACCGAAAGCGGCGACAAGAAGTAAGCTTTACAGAAAAATAATACAGACTTAAATCCTGCAATAGGCAATTTCTATATTCAATATAGAAATTGCCTATTTTTCATTTAAATTGGCTTAGAATATAATGAATTTAAAGAATTGTAAAAGGCAGGAGCGTTGATATTATGGAGGTTTTGGTAATCAATTGCGGCAGTTCTTCGATCAAATTCCAGCTGTTGGAAATGGAAACGGAACAGTTGCTTGTCAAAGGGCAGATCGAGCGGATTGGTATGGACGGCAGCCGGTTAAAGTTGCAGGGCAAACAGGAATATGTTATTGAGGTCAAGCATACCATACCTGACCACAGGACTGGTATCCAACTGCTTTTAGATAGTTTGACGGACGCCAATTATGGAGTTATCGATTCGTTGAGTGAAATAGATTGTATCGGGCATCGGGTAGTACATGGCGGCGAAAAATTTACAGAGGCGGTCGTGATCACGGACGAAGTAATCAAAACGATCAGTTCCTGTATTATGATCGCTCCGCTGCATAATCCAGTCAATCTGGAAGGTATCAAAATATGTCTGGAGCTGTTTCCGCAGGTGGTACAGGTCGCTGTTTTTGATACTGCGTTTCATCAGACGTTGCCGGAAACGGCGTACTTGTATGGCTTGCCCTATGAGCTGTATATCAAATATGGTATCAGGCGTTATGGTTTTCATGGTATTTCCCATCAGTATGTTACCAATACACTGGCGCAGAAAATGGGACGTCCGCTGGAGGAGTTGAAAATAATCACCTGTCATCTGGGCAACGGGGCCAGTGTGGATGCGGTAAAGTATGGCCGGTCGATAGATACCAGTATGGGATTTACGCCGCTGGAAGGTTTGATTATGGGTACCAGATCAGGAGAAATAGATCCCGCTATTATTCCTTTTATCATGGAACAGGAGGATATGACAGGCAAACAGGTTTACCGGTATTTGAACAGTAAATCGGGGATCTTGGGTTTGTCAGGGCTGTCCAGCGATTTCAGGGATTTGGAAAGTGCGGCCAGATTTGGCGATACCAGGGCGCAGCTGGCGATAGATGTTTTTGCGTATCAGGTGAAAAAATATATCGGGAGTTACGTGGTATCTATGGGAGGATTGGACGCAATCGTTTTTACGGCAGGGCTGGGCGAAAACTCTCCTTATATGCGTGCTAAGATCTGCGATGGCTTAGAAGTCATCGGCGCTAAAATTGATTTGCGAAAGAATGAAATCAGGGGTGAAGATGCGCAAGTCAATAAGGATGATTCGGATGTAGAGCTTTGGACGATTTTGACGAACGAGGAACTGATGATCGCCAGAGAAACAAAACGGTTATTTGAACAATATGGATAAAAGCAAAGGAGGCCTGAAAAAATGCAGAAAAATATTTTATTGAAAAATGGTATAGTACTGGATCCTGTACTTGGAAAAAAACAGCAGAGGGATATTTATATTCAGGATGGTAAAATAGTTGCCCGGAAAAAGTTTAAAGGAGCAGATGTAGCTGTTGATGTTAAAGGTTGTCTGGTGATGCCGGGATTAATAGATTTTCATAGCCATGTTTTTCACAGTGGGACAGAAATAGGTATTGATCCTGATCTGAGCTTGATCCCACAGGGCGTAACGACAACTGTTGATGCTGGAAGCGCCGGTACTGCTAATGCAGAATGTTTTCTGAAAAATATTGTCAGTCAATCAAAAATGCGTATCAAAGCTTTTCTTAACGTTTGCCCAAGCGGATTGGCAACAATGAAATATCATGAGAATGTAGACCCTCAATATTGGGATGAAAGTAAACTGCAGAAACTTCTTGCTGAGCATAAGGACATTTTATTAGGACTTAAAGTAAGGATCAGTAAGGAAATAGTAGGTTATTTGGGAATAGACGTATTGATAAAAGCCGTGGCTTTGGCAGAACGGTTAAAAACACGGCTCGTTGTGCATGTGACTGATCCGCCGGAAGGTATGGGCCGAATTGCAGAGCTGCTGCGGCCTGGTGATGTTTTGGCACATTGTTATCATGGGACTGGCCAGACGATTCTGGATGCTGCAGGGAAGGTTTTGCCAAAGGTTCGTGAGGCACAGCAACGCGGTGTTATCATGGATGCAGCCAATGGCGGAAATCACTGGTCATTTAAAGTAGCTGAAAGGGCATTGGCTGAAGGTTTTGCGCCGGATATTATTTCAACAGATCTGACAGGGAAGACGCTTTTTCAAGACCCGGTTTTTTCACTGCCATATATTATGTCTAAATATTTATTATTGGGTATGGATTTACTGGATGTTGTTGCAAGATGTACCAGCATACCGGCACAGATCTTGGAAATGGACAAACAGTTGGGATCACTGCAGGAAGGTTTTGACGCTGACATAGCGGTCTTTAAGCTTTGCGACAAGTATATGTGTTTTACGGACACGCAGAAAGAAACGCGAATAGGTAAAACTGTACTGGTACCACAGATGACAATTGCTGGCGGGGAGATTTTATACCGTAATATAGCATTGTGAGAGGAGAAGTATTATGAAATTACTGGAGGGCGTAAGGGTTTTAGATATTTCGACAGTTATTGCGGCTCCATTTGCCGCCGGACTGATGGCAGATTTTGGTGCAGAGGTTATAAAAATAGAAATGCCGGAGGGTGGAGACCCTTTTCGGAGGCTGGGACCTTATCATGGCGGCCAGGCGCTGAGATTTGCCTGTATGGGGCGTAATAAAAAATCGGTTACACTGGATCTGCGTACGGAAAAAGGCAAGGAAATCTTTTTACATTTAGTAGAAAAAAGTGATGTTGTAATTGAAAATTTCAGAACTGGGACACTTGATAAATGGGGTATCGGCTACGCAAAGATGAAGGAAAGAAAGCCTGATATCATTCTCAGCCATGTTACTGGTTATGGGCAAACAGGTCCGTATAAAAATATTCCTGGTTTTGGTACACCGGCTACGGCCTTTTCAGGAATGACCTATATTACAGGGTATCCGGACAGACCTCCGGTAAGCCCGTCTTTTTCGCTGACTGATTATATTGCCGGCTTATATACGGCAATGGGTACGATGATGGCGCTATATCATCGCGACGCTCTGCATGGTAAAGGACAGGAGATCGATGTAAGCTTATATGAAGGTGTTTTCAGGTTTATGGAAATACTATGTGCTGATTATGACAAAAATGGAATTATCAGGGAACGCCGTCCTAAACTGAACGGGACTTCGAGCCCTGGAGGAACTTATAAAACTAAAGATGAAAAATGGGTAGTTCTTGTCTGTAGTACTGACAGGACCTGGGAATATTTGACCACGGCCATGCACAGAGAGGATTTGCTGGCTGATCCGTTATATGTGACGATGCGGGATCGTGTTAAAAATGACAGTTCTCTGGATAAAATAGTCAGCGAATGGATCGGAAGTAAGGATTATCTAGAATTAAAAGCAATTGTCGATGCAGCGGGAGTACCTGTTAATTTAGTGTACAGTATTGAAGACATTTTTGCAGACCCGCATTATCAGGCAAGGAATGACATCGTGGAAATGCCGCATCCCGTATTGGGCTCAATTAAAATGCCGGGGATAACTCCTGTTTTCAGCGAAACTCCTGGAGAAATAAAATGGGTAGGACCGGAATTAGGGGAACATAATCAGGAAGTATATGGAAAGCTGCTGGAATATAATGAAAGTTATTTAGGTGAACTGAAAAAAGAGGGCGTGATTTAAGATGAAAAAATTGCCTGGTTCTATAAAGGTTTGCGAAGTCGGACCACGAGACGGCTTACAAAATGAAAAAGAACTTCTGACTGTGGAAAAAAAGATTGAGCTGATTGAAGCTGCAGCAGATGCAGGTGTAAGTGTTATTGAGGTAGGTTCTTTCGTCAGTCCCAAAGCTGTGCCGCAAATGGCCGCTACGGATCAGGTTGCGCAGAAAATGCATAAGAAGAAAGGCGTTGAGTACAGAGCCCTGATTTTTAACATGCAGGGACTGAAAAGAGCAGAAGCCGCAGGCATTGATAAAGCCAAAATAACAGTTTCTGCAAGTCGTTCACATTGCCTGCGCAACATGAATAAAACTCCCGAAGAAGCAGTTCAGTCTTTTGCGGAGATAGCTGATTATGCTGTTCAAAAGAAAATAAGTTTATCGGGAGCTGTTTCTACTGCGTTTGGTTGTTCTATTGACGGTGCTGTTCCGTTGGAACAGGTAATTGCCATTATTGTGCAGATAAGAAAGTTGGGTATCAGAGAGATCTCTTTATCGGATACTACTGGTATGGCTAATCCATTACAGGTTTACAAATATGGAACAGAAGTCAAGAAATTGTTCCCGGATATTGACTGGGTGCTGCATTTCCATAATACGCGTGGTATGGGATTGGCTAATGTTCTGGCTGGGCTTATGGCAGGAATCACTACCTATGATGCGTGCTTCGCAGGATTAGGGGGCTGTCCGTTTGCTCCTGGAGCTTCTGGAAATATCGCAACAGAAGATCTGATAAATATGGCAGAAGAAATGGGAATCGCAACCGGTATTGATTTAGAAAAATATATTGCGCTTGGTCATAAAGTAGAAGACTATATAGGTGGAGCCCGTTCCAGTTCTATTTTACGGGCGGGTCGCTGCTGCGATATCATGAAAAAGTAAACAACAAATATGATTTTATTTATTGTTTAATGAAACCGGAGAAAAACAAACATGCTATAATGAAAGCAAAGATGGTGTTATGCTAGGCGGTGCATTATGGAAGAACGGGATTGGCTGATTTTAAAAACGCTTTATGAACAGAAGAATATTACAAAAACGGCAAAGATATTGTATATTTCTCAGCCTACTTTGACAGCGCGGATTAAGCAAATAGAGGAATCTTTAGGGACCAAGCTGCTGTATCGCGGTAATAAAGGGATAACTTTTACGGAAACCGGTGAATATACCGTTAAATTTGCGGAAAAGATACTTGGTGAATTACAGGATTTCAGGGAAACTATTACGAATATGCAGGAAGATGTAGCTGGGACTTTGCGTATTGCTGCTCCCAGTATTTTGGCACGTTATTTTTTACCTAAACTGCTGGGAAAGTTTCAGGATATGTATCCAAAAGCAAAATTTGATGTGCAGGTTGCGCAAAGCAGTGATGTTATCAGCTTGACGGGAGCATTGAATGTGCACTTTGGTTTTGTAAGAAACAAATTTGACTGGCCGGAATATGAGCGGATACTTCTGGCAACTAATTATGTTTGTGCTGTTGCGGCGAAGCCTTTTGTTTTAAGTGATTTACCGCATATGGTGCGTGTAGATTACTATACCGACCAATACTATCAGAATTTGCTGGACAAATGGTGGTATGAGATTTTTGAAGAACCGCCGATTATTGGTACGCGCGTCAGTAATCTGGATTTATGCAAAGAAATGGTTTTTAATGGATTAGGTTATGGTTTACTGCCGTCTATTTTGATCGAAGAATATCCGCAGCTGCATTCTGTTCCTCTGGTACATAAGGATGGAAGCAGGGTAAAACGTAATACATGGCTGATTTATAAAAAAGAATTGCTTGATTTAAAACTTCCTAAAGTTTTTCTTGAGTTTGTGATAGATTCGGATTTTGATAGTTTCCAAAGAAATCATTAAATATTTATAAATATTCTGAGATAGGCATTTTTGATGGTTGACATCGAAAATGCCTATTTTTCATATATCCTGAAAGTATATATAATTGAATCAAGATAATACTATAAAAGGTGGTGTGAATATGGTATTTAGAGGACATGAATTTGTTGCGGGGACAAATAATAAGGGAGATGCATCAGTGACTTTAGAAATTATGAAAAGTGGCGGCATCAAAATAGAAATCATAAGTAAGGCCTTGACTAAATATGGGCAGTCTATTGAAAACAGTATTCGAGAGATTTTAAGCAAAGCAAATGTAGAGCATGCAAGGATTGCAGTTGAAGATTATGGAGCTTTGGACTTTGTGATCCGGGCTAGAACAGAGACTGCTATCCAAAGAGCTTTGGCAGAAAAGGAGTAGTACTATGAACTCTTTATACAGAACAATGTTTTTTGTGCCAGGCAATGATCCGCGAAAGATCGTTGGTGCGGAAATTTATCGTCCCGACTGTATTATTTATGATTTGGAAGATTCTGTATCGGTGTTTGAAAAAGACAGTGCCAGAATATTGGTTAAATATGCTTTACAGTATAATAGGCCTGATTGCAGGATAGGAATAAGGATTAATCAGGCGGATTCTCCTTATTATGAAGCTGATGTGCGCAGTATGGTTCCTTTAAAACCTGATTTTTTAAGGCTGCCGAAATCTGAGACTGCAGACGATATAAGGAATTTGGATCGATTGATTAGTGAAATAGAAGCAGCTCATTCAATAGAGGTCGGAACGATAAAAATTGTTGCCAGTATTGAAACTGCTTTAGGGGTCATAAATTCTTATCAAATAGCCAGTGCCTCTGAGAGAATGTTGGCTATTGGGTTAGGGGCTGAAGATTTCAGAACTGATATGCGTATGGAACGTTCAGAGGAAGCTTTGGAAATATTGTTTGCCCGTAATCTGATTTCTTTGAATGCACATGCGGCAGGGATTATGGCAATGGATTATGTTTACAGTAATATTAAAAATGACGAAGGCCTGAAACGAGATGTTAAACTTGGTAAACAATTAGGTTATACCGGTAAATCAGTGGTGCATCCAAATCAAATCGGTATCGTACACGAACTATATACCCCCACTGGTGAAGAAATAAATACTGCCAAAAATATTTTAGATGCTTATGAGGAAGCTCTGAAAAATGCTTCGGGAGTTACTGCTCTCAACGGAAAAATGATTGATAAACCGATGGTAACAAGGGCCATGTCGATTTTATCCTATGCTAAAGCGGCTGGTATGGAGGTTTAAAAATGGAAAAAGGCCTTATGGAAAAAATTAACAAGATAGCAGGTTTTGAAAATAAAATAGCCTATCAGGGGCCCTTTACAGTAAAGCCTGAAGGTAAAATGGCAAAAAGGCCGCTGAAGTATGCTGGGCCTGGGCAAAATAAAATAATGAAACTGGATAAAGTTTTGGATGCAGTAGAGCTTAAAGAGGGAATGACAATTTCCTTCCATCATGCTTTACGCAATGGTGATCTGGTGATGCAAAAGGTTATAGCAGCAATTGCCGCTAAAGGTATTAAAAATATTACTTTATCAGCCAGTTCATTAAGTCTGGTACAGGATGCGCTTTTACCGTATCTGGAAGACAAGACGATTACGGCTATAGATACCAGTGGCGCCAGAGGAAAATTGGGAACTTTCATCCAAAAAAATAAGTTGGACAAACCAGTTGTTTTTCGCACACATGGTGGCAGGGCAAGAGCTATTGAAAGCGGAGAACTGCATATCGACGTAGCTTTTATTGCTGCTCCGGCCTGTGATATTTATGGGAACATTAATGGTGTTCAGGGCAGATCCGCCTGTGGTTCGTTAGGATATGCAATGCCGGATGCAGAATATGCGGAGCATGTAGTTGCGGTTACTGACGGGTTAGTTACGGAACCGCTGGATTATATAAGTATTCCGCAGACCCAGGTAGATTATATAGTGGAAATTGAAAGTATAGGTGATCCAGCAGGGATTGCAACTGGTTCTATAAGGGTTAGCAAGAATCCAGCCGAGTTGGTTATTTCCAAGTATGTGGCTGACGTTATAAAATATGCGGGTATTTTACGCGAAGGGGTTATTTTTCAGTTTGGCAGCGGCGGTATCGCGATATCTGCAGCTGGATTTATACAAAAAGAAATGCAACTTGCCAATATTAAAGCCGCAGCCGGCATAGGAGGTGCTTCAGGTTTTTTGACAGAAATGCTGGCTGAAGGATATATAAAAACATTTTTTGATCCGCAGGATTTTGATGCAAAAGCTATCGCATCTTTGTATGTGAACAACAGGCACCATGAAATTTCTGCATCGGCTTATGCTAATCCCTTTAGTGCCAATCCATATGTAAATTTGCTGGATGTTGCAGTTCTGAGTGCAACAGAAGTGGATATTAATTTTAATGTCAATGTTTTGACCGATTCTTATGGCAAATTGATAGGGGCACCGGGAGGACACCCAGATGCCGCGGCTGGTGCCAAAGTGACGATAGTTGCTCTGCCGCTTTTGCGCGGTAGGCTGCCGATGTTGCTGGAGAATGTCCAAACAGTAGTTACTCCTGGTGAAACAGTTGATGTTTTAGTTACTGATTATGGGATTGCAGTTAATCCCAGGCGTATGGATTTAGATACAGCTTTGCGTAAAACTTCGCTGCCTGTTGTCACTGTGGAAGAACTGTATCAGAAAGCCAGAAGACTGGCTGGTAGCGCAGAAAAAACAGTAATAGGAGAAAAAATCTGCGGTCTGGTGGAATATCGAGATGGAACGATTATTGATGTTGTTTATGATTTGCCGTGAATTTTAGTAAAAGAGGTGGAAAATATGTATAACAATTGGTATGAAGCTTTTCCGGAAATTGGACTGATTACAGACAAAGTTCTCCAGCAAAAGGTTATCGATACCTGCGAGGAAGCTTTGGTGATCGGCGGCTGGAAATTGAGCGATATAGACAGCTTGCCGTTTACCCTGTTGATTCCGGATACTATGATCAGCTACAGAACCCATGTCAGAACGGTTACGCGAATGGCTCTTAAGGTCTATGAAGAATGGGGTGTTTACGGAGAAAAATTTAAACTAGATAAAGATTATTTGATTGCGGGAGCGTTACTGCATGATGTGGGAAAATTGATCGAGTATGAAAAAAATGCTGAAGGAAAAACACAAAAATCAAAACTGGGTAAAAATCTCCGGCATCCTTTTTCGGGCTGTGCGTTGGCCGTTAAGCACGAACTGCCTTTTGAGGTAGCGCATATTATTGCTAACCATGCTAAAGAGGGTGATGGGACGCTCAGAAGCCCGGAAGCGGTTATTGTGAATAAGTGCGATATGATGAATTTTGAAGGCTTGAAAGCTTTTGTCGGTATGATTTAAGTGAGAACGGAATTCTAGTGGAAACTGAAGAAAGAAGGCGAGTGTTATGGTAGTACGATGGCTGCTTTTATTATTGATTCCTGTTTCTATTTTAATGATACCAGTTCCTGACGGACTGACACCGCTGGCATGGAAGATTTTCGCTGTGTATATTGCAGCAATTTTAGGCCTTATTTTAAGGCCGGCTGGTGAAGCTGTGGTGATGCTGAGCGTGATTGCTTTTGGATCTTTTATCGTACCAATCGGTCAGTTGCTGAGCGGTTATGGCAATGGCACTGTTTGGCTGGTATTTACTGCGTTTTTGATAACACAGGCTTTTGCCGATACGGGTTTGGGAAGACGTGTAGCTTACTGGATGATTGGTAAATTCGGAAAATCTTCATTAGGCCTTGTTTACGGACAGATGCAGACAGATCTTATTCTTAGTCCGGCGACACCATCTAATACGGCTCGTTCGGGCGGCATCGTCTATCCGATTTTCAGAAATGTGGCCAGTACTTTAAAGTCGGAACCAGATGATAATCCGCGCAGGATAGGTGCTTATATAACTATCAGCGGTTATGCAATAAGTTTATCTACGTCGGCAGTATTTTTAACTGCCTGTGCGCCGAATATTTTAACGGTTGGATTTGCTAAAGATATTTTGAAAGTTAATATCAGTTGGATGGACTGGTTTGTTGGTTTGGCTTTTCCTGCCTTGATAGCATGTCTGGTAATTCCTTATTTGATTTATAAGATTTATCCGCCTGAACTGAAAGAAATAGCCAATCATAAAGAACTGGCAGAGCAAGGATTACGTGAGATTGGACCTATGACAGGCAAAGAAAAAATGCTGGTTTTATTTTTTGTGATGGCAATTATCGGGTGGGCAACCAGCAGTTTTACAAAAATAGATGGCACAGCTGTGGCCTTGATGTTTTTTGCCTGTTGTGCAATTTTTAAATTGATTGATTGGAAAAATGTACTGGCTAATAATGGAGCATGGAATACTTTGATTTGGTATGGTGCGATTATGGGTATTTCGGGTATTTTAAGCAAAGCAAAATTCTTTGTGTGGTTGGCAAAAGTTGTTGGCGATCATATGAATTTTGTAGGGATTAATCAGGCACTGGTAATGGGAGCGTTGCTTGTCATAAGCATTTTGGTAAGATATGTTTTTGCTTCAATGGGGGCTTATGTAGGCGCATTTATTCCGGTTTTATTTACACTGGGACTTGTTGCAAAGGTTCCGCCTCTGCCATTAGTATTTTTACTGGGAGCATCTTCTGCTTATGGATGTCTTCTTACTCACTATGGCGGTGCAGTTGGACCTGTTTTATTTGGTACTGGGTATGTTCCGCAAAAGACATGGTGGGAAATTGGTGCGGTCTTAGTGGCATTTAATTTTATTTTATATATGACGATTGGCTTAGGGTATTGGAAGTTACCTGGTTTGTGGTAAATAGTAAAATTAGAAGGCGGATACTGGTGCGTAGCCGGTATTCGCCTTAATTTTTATAAAAACACTTGCGTATTATTTAAAAAAAGAGTATAGTTTAATACTGTTTAAAGAAGGGAGCCTTAAAATGATTATCAGGCCGTCTACAGTTATGCGTAATGATTATAATTTGATTTCAGACTATGCGCACCAGCACGGAGAAATTATTTATTTAACAAAGCATGGTAAAGGTGATTTGGTAGTAATGAGTATTAAAACATTTGAACAGCGCGAAGAACAGTTTAAGTTTTATCATACTGTTATGCAGGCTGATTTGGACAGACAAAAGAATGTTGAAGAATTGTTAGACGGGGACGACGCTATCGTCAGACTGAAGGCGAAATTTATTGAATGATGGTTTAATACGTTCAGATATGAAGATCCTGCCGCAGGCGTGGCGCGATCTGCTGGAAATTGGCTTTGCCTGCAGCCGGCAGGGAACGAAACTAGAAGCTGGTACAGTTACGTGCGGTATTGTCAGAAAGCTTAAGGCATTACAGGACTTTTCAATGCAGGGGAAGAAAACTCCGCTGCGCAGGCTGAATGAGCAAAAATATTTGATGCTGCTGATAGATAAATATGCCTGTGTTTATCGCAAGATTGAAAATACTGTATATATTTATCATATTACCGAACTGCAGCGTGATTATCCTAAATTGATAAAATGAAAACAGGCAGCTTTTGCTTATGGCGAAAGCTGCTTTGCTATCTAGTGAGAACACATACCCTTGTGGTATTGTGTGAAAACTTGACGAGGTATTTTCGAGTCTAGTGAGAACACATACCCTTGTGGTATAATATTTAAATATGAACAGGCTAATTTGAGCGTTGAGGAAAGTGGTGAAGAAATGGCTGATAAATTTTTAGTTATTGATGGCAGCAGCTTGATACACAGGGCATTTTTTGCCCTGCCGCCGTTGATGACCAGGCAAGGCGTGCATACAGGAGCTGTATACGGATTTTGCAATATGCTTGTAAAGCTTTTAGGTGATGTTAAGCCTAAATGGCTGGCAGTAGCGTTTGATAAATCACGTAAAACTTTTAGGACGGAACTGTTTGCGGATTATAAAGGGCAGCGTAAGCCTACGCCAAGTGAGCTGAGTGAACAATTTCCACTGGCCCGGCGTTTGCTGGAAGCCATGAACATCACTGTTTTGGAAGCCGAAGGTTATGAAGCTGATGATATTATTGGCACTTTTGCCGTGCATGCGCCGCCGGAAGCCGAAATTATTATTGTAACCGGTGACAAGGACGAATTGCAGCTTTTAAATGACAGGGTAAAGGTTTATTTTACTAAACGTGGGATTTCTGATATCAAGGCTTATGATGTAGCGGCATTTGCCGAAGATTATGAAGGCTTGGAACCGAAACAGCTGATCGATTTAAAGGGATTGATGGGTGACAGTTCTGATAATATTCCCGGCGTTCCGGGCGTCGGCCCGAAAACGGCGCTGAAACTGATTTGTGAATATGGCACGGTAGAGAATGTTTTAGATAATATTGACCGGATCAGCGGCAAAAGTTTAAAAGAGAAATTGGAAAACAATAAGGAAGCGGCTTTGCTTTCCAAAAAACTGGCAACTATTTTTACGGAAGTACCTGTTGAGCTTGATCTTGCCAAATATGAGCTGAAAGCTATGTCGGAAGAAGCTCGGCCCTTGATGCAGGAATTGGAGTTCCGCAATTTGCATGAGCGGTTTCAGACTATTTTAGGCGGCAGCGACGGGTTGTTTGATCTTTTTGGTGAAAGTGTTGGACAGGGCAGTATAGGTACAGCGGTTGAATTTTTAGAGACAAAAGAACAAGGTGCGGATTTTTTCGCTATATTGCGGCAAAGACAGGACAAGGTCGCATTTACAGCTGTTTGCGGCGGTGAACTGCCTAAAATACATTTTACAGCTGTGGAAATTTTTCATGATAATAAAATTTATAGATTGCAGGAAGGCAGCGGTGCCTGGAACTTTTTTTACGACTGGCTGTCCGATTCCAAACAGCTGAAGGCTACATGTGACAGCAAGGAAATTTATAAGGCTTGTCTGTGTTTGGATAAAAAAGCTGCAGGCATAGTTGATGATATCGGGATCGCCGCTTATTTGATCGAACCGGGACGCAGTTCCTACACTTTAAAGGCGGTCGCAGAACGCTATCTGACTATAAATAATGGCGGTAATGCGGCAGATTTACAGACACTGCTTCCGCTTATTGAACAAAAACTACAGGATTATGAATTATGTAAACTTTATACGGAAATGGAACTGCCGTTGGCGCAGCTGCTGGCAAAAATGGAATTGGCGGGGATTAAGCCTGATGTAGAGCTTTTGGAAAGCATTACAAAGGAAATGTCTGTCCAAATTGCTGCGCTGGAAGTTTTGGCAGAAGAACAGGCAGGTGAAAGTTTTAATCTGAAATCGCCGAAGCAGTTAGGCATACTGTTATTTGAAAAATTAGGACTCCCAATTATAAAAAAGACCAAGACCGGTTATTCTACAGACGTTTCGGTTTTAGAACAGCTGGAGGGATCTCATCCTCTGATTACAACGATTTTGGAACACCGTAAGCTGACAAAACTCCATTCTACTTATCTGGAAGGACTGCGTCCGCTGATCAATCCTGTGACGGGGAGAATCCATACGCATTTTCAGCAGACCGTAACTGCTACGGGACGTTTATCAAGTACTGACCCTAATTTGCAGAATATTCCGGTACGAACGGAGATTGGCAAGCGTATCCGTGAAATATTTATACCGGCAGCTGGTTATGATTGGCTGATGTCCTGTGATTATTCTCAGGTAGAGCTGCGTGTGCTGGCACATATGGCTCAGGATAAGCTGCTTTTGGAATCTTTCCTGCATGGGCAGGATGTACATGCCCGTACGGCGGCAGAAGTGTTTGGCGTGCCTTTGGAGCAGGTTGATGCGATGATGCGTACCCGTGCCAAAGCGGTAAATTTTGGGATCGTTTATGGCATCAGTGATTTTGGTCTGGCTAAACAGCTTGATATCAGCCGCGGTGAAGCAGCTGAATATATCAAAAATTATTTTGCCCGTTATACTGGTGTAAAAAAATATATGGATGATATGGTCAAGCATGCCCGTGAGCAGGGATATGTGGCAACGATGTTTGGCCGCCGCCGTTATCTGCCTGATATCAGACACAGTAATTTTAATTTACGCAGTTTTGCTGAGCGTACTGCTATCAATACGCCTATTCAGGGAACTGCGGCGGATATCATTAAAATAGCAATGTTGAAAGTAGAACAGGCGCTTGCCGAAGCGCAGGTCAAAAGCCGCATTTTGCTGCAGGTACATGATGAACTGGTATTAGAGGTTACTGAAGCTGAACGCGAGCTGGTGGCAAAACTGGTAAAAAGGGCAATGGAAGGTGCGGCAACGTTGAGCGTACCGCTGACAGCAGATGTTGCCTGGGGAAAAAACTGGGCTCAAAGTAAATAGGAGGGATCATCATGCCGGAATTACCGGAGGTTGAGCAGGTCAAAAAAACCTTGCTGCCACATATCAAAGGGAAAAAAATCACGCAAGTGGAAGTATATCTGGACAGGCTGATAAAACATCCGACACCGGAGCAGTTTGTTAAAAATCTGACCGGCAGGACGATCGAAGAAGTTAGTAGGCGTGGGAAATATCTGGTGCTGCAGACGGGCGCTGACCAAAAGCTCATCGTGCATTTGCGGATGACCGGATCTTTAGTGGCCCAGGCGAGCGAGTTGGAAGCGCCGCCATATGCGAAGATAAAATTTGTATTGTCTGGCGGTGTTACAATGTGGTTCTGTGATATCAGAACGTTCGGTACACTGTATTTAGTTACAAATGCGGATTGTTATATTGCAGGCTATGAGACATTGGGGCCGGAACCGTTGACAGCAGGGTTTAGTCCAGATTATCTGGTACCGATAGCAGCTAAAAGCCGGAAACCCATCAAAACGCTGATCCTTGATCAGACTGTTATTGCAGGACTGGGAAATATTTATGCCGATGAGTGTCTGGCGCTGGCAGGTATTTTACCGACCAGAATCGCTAATACTTTAACAAGTGAAGAAGTAGCGGCGCTGCACGCAGCGGCCAATACGGTCATTGCGCAGGGGATCGCCAACCGCGGCACTACCTTCAGGGATTATAAAGATGGCGAAGGCAACAAGGGCGATAACCAAAACCATTTGCTGGTTTACGGTCGCGGCGGCAAGCCGTGTAAAACCTGCGGTGAGCCATTGGCTACAACTAAAGTGGGCGGCAGGGGCACGACTTATTGTGCCAAATGCCAGCATTGAGTGGATAGAAAATGAAAATTATTGGTTTAACAGGTGGTATTGCCTCGGGCAAAAGTACTGTTGCAGCTGTTTTGCGCAGTTTGGGAGCGAAGATTTTTGATGCGGATGCTGCAAGCAGGCAGGCAGTAGCGCATGGATCACAGGGGCTGCAGCAGGTCATAGCTGTTTTTGGTGCAGACTATCTGACGGCTGACGGTGAGCTGGATCGGCCGAAGATTGCTAAGCTGGTTTTTGAAAAGCAAGAAGCGCTACGGCAGTTGGAGGAAATTATCCATATCTATGTACGCCGGGAAGCAAAAAAATTCTTAGAGCAGTGCCGTCAGCAAAATATGTCTGCGGCGGTATTGGATGTGCCGCTTTTGATCGAATGCAGCTGGTATAAGGAAGTTGACTTAGTATGGCTGGTTGCTGTTGATGAGAAAACGCAGATCGAGCGTGCAATGGTGCGCAGCGGTATGTCGGAGCAGGAAGTCAGGGCGCGTATTGCGGCACAAATGACTTTAGACGCCAAGCGGCAATATGCGGATCTGGTCATTGATAACAGCGGCAGCAGGGGAGAAACTGAGCTGATTGTAAAAAATGAGTGGGAAAAAGTATTGCAGATGGAGGACTAAGGTTGGGCAGACGTCGAAAAAAGAAAAACAACAGCCGTAAAATTTGGTTTGTGCTGATTTTGCTGTGCGCAGTTTCGTTGTTGGGCTGGAAAATATGGACGTCTGACGAAGTGCAAATGCGGTTTGTGTATATGTGGACTTATCAAGGCGAGATTTTAGAATACAGCGGCAAAAATAAGATTGACCCATTTTTAGTGGCTGCGGTAATAAAAAATGAAAGTAATTTTGATCGTAAAGCTGTCTCTAAGGCTGGGGCGATCGGACTTATGCAGATCATGCCGGATACTGGCGAATGGATTGCCGAGCAAATGGGGATCAAAAATTTTGACCCTCAAGATCTATATCGCACAGATGCCAATATCCGCTTAGGCTGTTGGTATTTAGGTGAGCTGGAATATGAGTTTCAGCGTAACTGGGTACTGATGATGATTGCCTATAATGCGGGTCGTGGTAATACAAAAGCGTGGATGCAGGAAAATAACTGGGATTATGATTTTAATAAAATCGAGGATATTCCTTACAGTGACACACGCGAATATGTAAAGAAAGTATTGTATGATCGGGATGAGTATTACAAATTATATAAAAACAGATTAAAAAAGTATTGACGGCATCGTAATAGTATGCTATTATATCACTGTTGCTGATTTAGGCAATTGTAATGCGGTAGTGGCGGAACGGCAGACGCGCTAGCCTCAGGAGCTAGTGGGGGCAACCCCGTGGAGGTTCAAATCCTCTCTACCGCACCATTTTTGTCTATAAAGGTAATTTTAAACCCCATGCGGTTGTGGCGGAACGGCAGACGCACCATCTTGAGGGGGTGGCGGGGAGACCCGTGTGGGTTCAAATCCCACCAACCGCACCAAATAAGCAGATACAAGCTTCACGAAATTTCGTGAAGCTTTTTTATTTACAGGAACATCATAAATTTTCTTCAGTGGTTATTGCCTGTAATCATATTCATAGTATGATATGATTATGATAAGAAATGGAGTGAAAAAAATGACTTTAGGTGTATTGCCCCAAAAAAATAATCGTTATGCGCTGCGTATTTTAGGAAGCTGCGGTGAATTTACTTCAGAGGAACTTTTACGGTTATCGGAATTGACGGCCAGGTTTGGCAGTGGCAGGATTACGGCTACCAGTAGAGGAACTGTTGAATTGAATGGGGTGGCTGAAAGCGAGCTGGAGGCTGCAATTGAGGCTGTACAGGCAGCGAAACTTCGTCTGGGTGGAACAGGGGCAACGGTTCGGGCTGTTGTGGTCTGTAAAGGCACCGACTGCCGCAAGGGTATGTTTGATGTGCATACTCTGGCCTGTAAATTAGATGAAGAATTTTATGGCATTGATGTGCCGAAAAAGTTTAAAATCGGGGTCTTTGGCTGTCCCAATAGTCTGGGGAAGGCTATGGCCCAAGATGTAGGTATTATGCCGTCTTTTACGGAAACAGGAAAATTTGAAATCTATATTGGTGGATTGCTGGGCAACAGACCGGTTCAGGGAAAGTGCATCCCGGTTCCTTTACAGGAAGACAGGCTCGTTGATGCCATAAAATATATTTTGGATGTCTATAAGGCCAATGGTATTTATCCACAGCGTCTGCGTGCTGTATTAGACAATAAAACGGAATTGTGGCAGGAAATAAACTGTTATTTTGAATCTCTGGCAAAGTGAAGTTAAATAAAAAATTATTGTCCCTGCTATTTTTAAAATCTTTAAAAATTATCTTTGACGATTAAGTAAGATTATATAACGTCATTTTTTTTCACAAAGTCCTATAATTAGATTTGTAAGCAGTAATGCAAAAAATATTTAAGGAAGTGGACTTTATGAAATTCAAAAATCTTGTATTAACAGTAAGCGCATTGATGATGCTTGCCTTTACTTCTGTCGCTGCGGCTGCTCCTAGCCAGGTAAATCGCAGTATGATTGCAATTAATGCTGCCAAAGCAGAAATCCCGGCTGTCTGCGAGCTGATTGGTTATAATGTGGATGGTGATACAAGCATTATAACTTTTAAAGACCCGAATACTTTGGAACGGTATGTTGTTGATGTAAACACAGCGACTGCCAAGGTAGAGGAAATTGAAGTAAAAGGCGCTACCTTCGTTATGGGCAGTACCATGGTCACTAAAACTCCGGCAGATATAGAAAAAATCGTTCTGCAAAATTATCCTAATGCCTACGAAATAGTTATTACTCAAGGACAGGATGGCAATAATATTTATTATGTAGCCGATTTTCTTACTGACAAGTTTGACGGCGAATTGAAATTAGATCCTGTTACCGGCGCGATCTGCGAACGTGAACTGGAATATTTCTAAGTGAAAAACAAAAATGAGTACATCATTTGATGTACTCATTTTGTTTTTTAGAAAACTTTTAAAATATCGTCGTTGGTCAAGGCGGTTACAGGTTTTAGAGGCAGCGGTTTCCCAGCTGGCTGGCTCAATTGCTTATCCATCCAGACAATATCGAGCCACCGGTTGAATTTATAACCTGCTTTAGGATGAGGTCCCAGATCTCTGAAGCCCAAAGCTTTATGAAAGTCGATACTGCGCTGATTCTCGGCGGTAATACAGGCATAAACATTATAAAAACCCTGTTTTTGCAGCAGATCTAAAAGGCAGTGGTAGAGCTTTCTGCCGATACCGCTGTTTTGTGCTTCTGGGGCCAGGTAAATGGAAAGATCGGCATCATAAAGGTAGGCCATACGCTCCTGATAGGCCGAACCATAGGCAAAGCCTAATATTTTACCATTGCGTTCATAAACTAAATAGGGATATTTACTGCTGATTTTTTGCATCCGCGCAGTAAATTCTGCCAGTCCGGGCGGTTCATATTCAAAAGAAATAGTCGTTTCCAGAATATAAGGCGCATAAATTTCCAGGATCCCGGCGCTGTCAGCCGGTGTGGCAAAACGTATCTGTTCCTGCATACTCACAAGCCTCCCGGTTTTATTGACGCTCGTTTAAAATGCGTTTGAAAATCGCAAACATAACTTCTGCAACATCGTCGTTAAATTTGATCGCGATAGATTCACCGTCTTTTTGAGTAAAGTAAATGATATTGACAGAAAGGTTGGCGTTATCTAAATCGCTGAGTTCTACGACCCTGGCCATTTTATTGCTCAGATAAATGACGCGCTGGTTTGTAAGGAAAAGGTAGCCGATATCAACAACAGCGGTCACTTCTTCGGTAAAATGAGGATGCTCGATTTTCTCACCTTTGAAGGAAATAGTTTCATCGATTTCCAGACGGCGGGTCAATTCAAAATAATTATCTTCTTTTTCTATGGTTTTATGTTCGCAGAAGCCTGCCTGTTGAGCGGCAGCATGGCAGATTTCGCCATCATTCAGCGGAAAGTCGACTTTGATGTCTCCTAAAGGAGCGTTTTCTGCCGACCACAAATAACGGTATTTGTCTAAAGCATTTTGAATATTGGGTTTAAATTCATAAGGGATATCCAGTTTAGCGCAGATTTCGCGCAGTGCAGCTTCTTCATCGGGACTGAAACGCTGCTGTTCAGCGATTTCGTCGAATTTTTTGTTAAAGTAATTATGAAAAACCTGGACGCGTATATCGTAGCCGTCTTCGTAATCATAACCGAAAATAGTATTGATATCGTCGATCGGCAAAGTTTCTTCACCGTCGATTATTTGGCGGCAGCGGGTGAAATAAGCTGCTTTTTTAGCGCCATTATCGGCCAGACGCTGCAGATTTTCAGGCAGCTCCAGGACCTGTGCCAGATGCCTGCTTTCTTCAAAAACAGGATCATCTTTACTTTGTGCCGTGAGGTAAACATGATCGGCTACCTTGCGGTACATACTGCTGCGGTATTCAATATTGCTGCTGTCAAATTTTGCACCCCAGGTTTTGACGAAGTTACTGACGATAGCTGCTGTCAATTCGGTGGCTTTAGTACTTTCGGCCAGAAAATTATTTATTTCAACTAAGGCATTCTGACTGGGCTTACTGCCAAAGAGTTTACTCATCATACCCTGGGTCTCTAATTCCTGTTTTTCAAATCCGTTCACTGGTATGCTCCTTTTCTTACTTAAATTAAATGATAATGTAAATAATATTATAGATATTATACAAGAAAAACTGCAAAAAGTCATTTGCCTGTCTATATTTAAAATGAGAAGAAAAAATATAAGCACAGGAAATTTTAGCAGCAGAACAATTGAAAAACTATAGGGTGAGTTTTTTTTATATAAATGCTATGATATAATCAAGTTAATAATAGTTGATTTGGAGATGAGTTTATGTCCTTGTTGGATGAGAGAGGTACAGGGGCTATAAGCTGGCAGCGTAATTTAGCCATATTGTGGTGTGGCGTGTTTTTTGCCTGTGCCAGTTACACGATGGTAGTTCCGTTTTTGCCTGTTTATTTATTGCAGGAGCTGCATGTTGAAAGCAGCGAAGTAAATTTTTGGAGCGGTCTGGTTTATTCAGTGACCTTTTTAGGCGCGTCGATCATGGCTCCATACTGGGGAGCAAGGGCCGACAGGGTCGGGCAGCGCCGGATGGCGATACGTGCCGGTTTTGGTTTGGCCTTTACCTACTGGCTGGCAGGGATTTCACAATCGCCGGAACAGCTTTTAGGCGTGCGTATTTTGACCGGATTGATCAGCGGGTTTGTGCCTGCGTCAATGTCGCTGGTGTCTTCAACACTGCCTGAAAGTCGTATGGGCTGGGGCATGGGATTGATGCAGACTGCCGTTGCCAGCGGCAGTATTTTAGGGCCGATGATGGGCGGTTATTTCAGTTCCTGGTTTGGAATGAGGCTGTCCTTTTTTGTGGCCAGTTGTTGTTTGGCTTTAGCGACGGTAATGGTTGTATTTTTTGTGCGTGATGTTCAGCATGCGCCGGAAGAAGGCAAGGAAAAGATCAATCTGTGGCAGGATCTGCAGGAATCACTGCATAATAAAGGCCTGCTGTACGTGATGACGATGTTCTTTTTGATTCAGGTGTGCACGATGATCATCCAGCCTTTGGTAACCATGTATGTGTCACATTTGATGGGCAGGATGGATGAATCTGTCGTCAAAGCGGCAGGCATCATTTTTTCACTGGCTGGTATTGCCGGGATCATTGCTGCTCCGTTTTGGGGCAAACGCGGTCAGCAGCTTGGCTATACGAAAGTATTATGCTTTGTGTTGATGGCTGCAGGATTGATCAATCTCTGCCAGATCTTTGTGCAGGACATCTGGCAGTTTGCCGGAATCCAATTTGTGTACGGCCTCTTCCTGTCCGGCGCTGTACCTAATGTCAATGCCAGGTTGGTAGAAGTCACCGATCCTTCCATGCGCGGCAAAGCTTTTGGGCTTGTAACGTCGGCGCAGCAGTTCGGCGGCGTGATAGGACCGCTGCTGGGCGGCTTTTTAGGCGGTTTTTTGCTGACGCGCTATATTCTGGTGATTACAGGAGTTATTTTGCTGCTGGCAGGCAGTTACACGTATTTGACGAAGGTCAAAAAAACAGCCGAAGCATGACGGTAGCTTTAAAAACTTACATTATGAAACTTTGGTGAATTCCCGGTTTAAACCTCTTGACTAAAAATTAGTTTGAGTGAATAATTAAGGTAGTAACGGAGCTTAATTACTCCATGAAAGAGAGTGAGTTAGATGTTAAAAGAATTTGAAGGGCAGATGCCCAAAATCGACAAAAAAGCCCATGCTTTTGAAAGTGCTGATCTGATCGGCAAAGTAGAAATGAAAGAATACAGCAGTGCCTGGTTCAATGTCACGATCCGCGGCGACGTCAACCGGATCGAGGTAGGGCGTTACAGTAATATCCAGGACAACAGCTGTCTGCATGTAGCTGATGATTATGCCTGCATCGTCGGTGACTTTGTTACAGTTGGCCACGGAGCTATCCTGCATGCCTGCACTGTTGAAGATCATTGCCTGATAGGGATGCATGCTACTGTACTTGACGGCAGCGTTATCGGACATGGTTCTATCGTAGCTGCGGGAGCTGTAGTAACAAAAGGAACGAAAGTTCCGCCTTTTTCACTGGTGGCTGGTATTCCTGCTAAGATAATCAAAACTCTGGACGAAAGCAATCTGGAAAATATCCATGCCCAGGCTGTAAAATATAAAGATTTGTGGAGCAAGCGTCATAATATTATGCCTGATATAGACGGTGAGACTTACCATGGTGAAAAAATCGTATAAAATATGAACATGAGGGAGCTGCTTGTAAGCAGCTCCTTTTTAATTCCCCGTCAGCAGGAATAAACATTTATAGCGGCGAATATATATGCTAGTCAGTATACGTGAGAGGAGTTGTCCTATGAAAGAAATGATAAAAAAATATTTAGCAGAGCAGTATGAAGCTTATGTGAAAGATTTGGAGACATTGACTAATATTGATTCAGGTAACGGAGATTTGCAGGGAACAGAAGCCGCTAATAAATTTGTGGCAGCAAAAATGCAGGAGCTTGGTGCGACGACTGAATTTCGCTATAATGACAGAGCGTGTCATTTGATTTCCCGACTGCAGGGAACCGGTAAATTGAGTATTTTGCTCGTAGCTCATGTTGACACGGTATTCAATCGCGGCGAAGCTGCCAAACGTCCCTTTAGAGTTGATGAAAACGGCTTTGCCTGGGGCCCTGGCGTTGGTGATGACAAAGCTACGGTAGTGGAAGTCATTTATGGTTTGAAAGCTTTGCTGCAAGCCGGGTTTACTGATTTTAAGGAAATAATTTATTATACGAACGGTGAAGAGGAAGGCGGTTCACCAACGGCAGAAGGAATTGTGGCCGAGCTGTCGCAGCAGGCTGATTTTGCTGTGATCATGGATGTGGCGCGTCCGGACTGGGGAATTGTCACCCAACGCAAGGGCAATGCCAAATATAAGGTCCAGGTTACCGGTATCGGCGGACATCATGGCAATGCTTCGCAGCATTGTGCCAATGCTATTCATCAGCTGGCGTATACTATTACTGAACTGCACAAATTGGCCAGCCCTATGCCGGGAGATCCGGCTGATTTTACCGCTAAAGCTTTAGCAGAGCGTGGTATTGTCGATTCAGGCCAGTTTATTCCTCAGAACACTGTCAATGTCGGCGTCATTGGTTCAACTAATGATATGATCAGCGTCATTCCCGGAGATGCTTATTGCGAAGTCAATGTTCGTTGTTTTTCTGTAGCTGAGCAGGAACGGTTAGACAGAGAGATAAAAGCTTTAGCAGATAAAATAGTTGTTGCCGGGACAAAAGTTGAAATTACCGGAGGTATTGTGACAGGACCGATGGAAAAAACGCCGCAGGTACAGAAAATGGTCGATGTTTATAGCAGGATAGTCAGTGAGGAATTTGGCGGTAAGGTTACTGAATGGGTGGCAGGAGGCTTGACTGACGGTAACAGAACTGCAAAATATATTCCGACCTTAGATGCTTTGGGAGTCGAAAACTATGATGAGCATACAGACCATGAATCTGTTGATTTAAAAACTGCTGTTCCCAGAACTACGGCTTTTGCTTTGACACTGGCAGAATTAACAAAAATATTTTAATTTTTTTTTGCAGGCAGTCGCAGACTGCCTGCAATTATGTTAAACTAATAAAGATATAAGAAATCTGCGAGATAAGGGATGAAAGCATGGGAAAAAAAGACAATAAATATTCTAAAGCCACAGCATCATTGAGCGAAGGTGGGATTTTCGGCTTAGGACGGCCGATAGATTTTACTGACGGAATTACAAGGATCGCACTTATTTGTACTATCTTAACAGCTGTAGCGGCAACTTTTTGGAAAACTATGGGCGGCGCTGATACAGAAACTGCCATGTATTTCGGACTAAATACAGCGGCTGCATTTTTCTTTTCCTGGCTGATAGCGCAGGAGCTTGATCCAGACCGTAAGCTGGGTGGTATTATCGGCGGAGGTCTTAGTATCATAGCAGCTTTTACCTTGGGCGAAGGCAATGTTCTTGTGCTTTTATGGCTGCTGTTTATCCTGAGGATGTTAAACCGTACTTCCGGTTCAAGGCATAAGATCGGTGATAATGTACTTTTGATTTTTATCGCCTATTGGCTTGGTAGAGATGGCTATTGGCTTTATCCGGTGCTTACCGGTACGGCTTATATTATCGAAAGTCAGATCAAAGGCGGATATTACAGAAGTCTCTATTTAGGCGGCTTGGCTTTTGCGGTTACGGCAATGGCGGATACTTCCATGAAAGCCCACAGCCTTTCCATGATTTATGTTTATCTGATGGCGCTTTGTTTTATTTTGTTCTTGCCGGAAATAAGAATGGCGGCTTTGACGGAAGCCAAAGGCGATATAGATGGCAAACGTATCAGTACGCAGCGGTTGCAGGTTGCTCAGGGCGCTTTTTTAATGATTGGTTTTTCGCTGCCGTGGGTGCACGGCGAGACTCAGGCGGCAGCCCTGACTCCGGCCTGGATGGCAGGGATTGGTGTAGGGGTTTATTTACTGGTTGATGCTATTCAAAAAGCTATATTTGAAAAAAATAAACAATAAATTTCAGGAGGTTTTTAGCATGAGTGAAAACAGAAAAATCAGATTTACAACTAATAAGGGAGTATTTACTGTAGAAATGTTTGAAGATAAGGCTCCTAAAACAACTGAGAATTTTATCAAACTGACAGAAAAAGGTTTTTATAACGGGATCGTTTTTCACCGTGTTATTGACGGCTTTATGATTCAGGGCGGTGATCCTACCGGTACTGGTATGGGTGGGCCTGGATATAAAATTGACGACGAATTCGGTGAAGGGCTGAAGCATGATGACGAGGGTATTCTTTCAATGGCCAACGCCGGCCCGAATACTGGGGGCAGCCAGTTTTTTATTACCTTAGCACCTACCCCGTGGCTTAACGGACACCATGCTATTTTTGGCAAGGTCGTTGATGGGATGGATGTTGTGCGGTTGATAGGCGTAGTTCCTACTGATTTCCGTGACCGTCCTAAAGAGAATGTAATTATGGAAAAGGTAGAGGTTATAAAATAATTTGCCTGCGTATGTGTATATCCTGCGCTGCAGGGATGCCTCACTTTATACGGGCTGGACAAATAACCTGGAAAAACGTCTTGAAGCACATAACAGCGGCAAAGGGGCGAAATATACCCGTGGACGCGGTCCCGTAACTTTAGTCTATAGTGAAACGCTGGCAACCAGAGAAGAAGCACTGCATCGCGAATGTGAGATCAAAAAGATGACCAAAACTGCTAAATTAGCCTTAATTGAGCAAAATATAAATGAATATAAGCAAAAATATTAAAAAAATTACAAAAAATAGCAAAAGAGAGTTGCTTTATTGTAAATAATAGGCTATAATGGGCTGGTGAGTGAGATGTTCAAGCTCCTCATTAAAGTAATTTTTAGGAGGCCCAGAAAATGACTGGCAAAGTAAAATGGTTTAACGCAGAAAAAGGTTATGGTTTCATCGAACGCGAAGATGGTGGCGACGTATTCGTTCATTTCTCCGCTATTCAATCCGAAGGCTTCAAAACCCTCGAAGAAGGTCAAGCAGTTGAATTTGACGTAGTTGAAGGCAACCGCGGTGAACAAGCTGCCAACGTTGTTCGTCTGTAAGAAAAAAGTAAATAAAATGTTTTTTTGAGGATAGATGAAAAAGCATTATTTGGCTTTATGATTCGATATTGTGAGATTCAAAACAAGTTTGCATAATATACTCAAAAAGATTGTTATAGACTGATTTTCTCCTAAAGAATTTCCTAAATTGGAGATTATTTTAAACGAACAAAGAAAAATCCCCTAAGTAATTTAGGGGATTTTTTTATTTGCTTACAATGATATGCATTATGAATTATTTTTTTTAGATGTAATTTTTATTATAACGAGAAGAAGAAAAATTAGTAAGCCGCCTTTTGTAAAGCCATATATGTAGATGCCATAAATCATACCTAATATTATTATTATTGATAAAATAAAATCAATTTGTGGTGTAAATGTCCCATGTGCGAATGAATTGATACCAAAAATAAATGCCGTTAGTATCATACAAATAATGAAAAAAATATCCATTTTATACTACTCCTTTCTTATAAAATTTATTCTAGATATACGAAAATTAGGATTATTTTGCCAGAGAAGTTTCAGAAACTTCTAAATTGCGCTTTCAGAAGATTAAAATTAATGTACTATAATTTATATTGGTTTTAATATTTTTCGATGCACAGAGTATATACAGCGATGTTAAGATGGGATTTATTGTTGTATGTTATACTGAACTTAGATTTTAATAATGAGGATGATTTTAAAATATATAATCGCAGAACTGTGGCTGATGCTTATTTGGCATATTTTTAACTGTCAATGTTTTACTTGTTTGAGAAAGCAAAGTGTATGAATATTGGTATAATATAAACAACGAAAAAAATCCAACCTATGACACGTCCTGTTCTAAATGTAAGACCGATTGCGCTTTCTAGCCATAAAATAAAGTATGCTGATGCAAAAAATACAAGTATTTTTACTATTAGATTAGATGATACGAGTATTTTTTTTGTTATGACATTGTAAATGATAGTTGCTAAAAATAATAAAAAAAGGCCATAAGATATTATTCCAATACCATCAATAGTGAACATGTAGACACTCCTTGCTTTAATTGGTATAGAGCGAACAATTTATTGCCGTTTGTTTAGGAAAGCAATAATTGCGAATGGGAGGCATATTAGCATCGCAATAAACTGAATTTTATATTGATTTATAATCAAATCAAACAATATTTATCCTTCCTTCCTTGATTATGATAGTTGGTTATTAAATTTCTATAAATGCATTTTACTGCATTTTGCAGTAAAATGCAAGTTTTGAATGTTACCTCGGATATAATTCAAATGGGTGATATTAATGTATCCGAGAATAAGAAATTTAAGAGAAGACAAGGATTTGACTCAGGCAGAGATGGCTCATATTTTGCATTGTTCACAGCAGGTGTATAGCAACTATGAATTGGGGCAAAGGGATATACCAACTAATATTCTTATTGCTCTTGCAGACTTTCACAATACAACTACAGACTATATACTTGGTAGAACTAATAAAAGATAAGCGCATTACATTTGAATATGATATTGGTAGTTGATTTATTCCAAAGGAAAAAGCCACGTGTAAACGTGGCTTGTGATTTAGATAAGTTGGATTGCATCCTGAAAATGTATCTCGTACCATTCTGGTAATTTGCTACGGATGATTCTTATCGTTCTTCCGATTCGTATAATTGGAAAATTTGTTTGCTCAGCCGTTGCCACTAGTTTATAAACTGTTTTACTAGAAAGGCACATTAAATCTGCGGCTTTTTTTACTGTTAATAAATCTGATGTCATTGTTTCACCTCTACCTGCGATGCAGGATTTAAATATATTTTCATATATTCAAATTGGCTAACATGAACTAACTGAATATTATATTCGAATAGATAAATTGTATAGATAAGAGTGTTGATATTCCTATCTAAAATGAGTGTTGCTTATATAGTGTTTTACCAGAGTATATGAGGTTATTAAGACGCTTCAATGCAAATGATCAATTTTGTATGTGCATCATAAATGTTTTTCTAGGTGTACAAATTTAGTAAAACTAATTAATTTCCTCATATTCTTTAGATAAATCTTTTTTGTCTTGCTCTGAAAGAGTTGGCAAAGTTGATGGTTTTCTACTAAATAACTGTTCGTTTTCATCAAGGATAAAGCGACAATATTGATCTATAGAGATTAAACCATGCTCTTTTAACTTTTCAAAATGGTGAACTACGCTTGAACGTGATATTCTTAAACTTTTTGATAGACCAGAGATAGAATTAATATAACCTCTGTTTTTATTTCTGCTAACGAGCAAATGTGTATCTTTTTCCATAATGCACATGCATGCAACTAAAAAGCCTAAATCTGATAGGTTTATTTTATAAAAACCTATTTCCTGCTTCATACTAGCAGTTTTTAGTAACTTATCAAAATCTTCTTGAGGGATATGTGTATACTGTTTGCGTAATATATCAACTGCATTGATTTCTGCGTTATCAATTATATCTTGCAATAAAGTTGGATGGAAGACCTTAGTAAATAGTCTAGGGTCTTTTTTATTTTTATCCCTATTTAATCTAAAGTTTTTCTCGGATAGTTTTTTGATGCTCTTATTTTTGGCTTCATTATCTGCAAGAAGGTAGTTTATTACTCTATCCTTATCGTTGTCAAATAGTTCGCCTAAGGCTTTTTTTACAGTATTGATATTTTGATCATCCTGCCTGACACACAGGCTTGAAATTTGTATGTGTGAAACAGAGAACGCAAAACACCTAGAAAATAAACGTAATCTAGTTTCGGCTTTTATTTTAATCTAGAAAGGATAAAAAGTCAATGAAAAATATTAATTTGGTATAAATAATTAGTATACTATTTCAGAAACAAGTTTGCAAGAAAAAATTTTGCATATTACTTGCGTATTTTTTGTGTTTATGTTATCCTTCGTGTAAGGTCGATGAAAATTAATAGGCTCGGAGGTAGATTATGACTTGGGAGAAAAAAGAAAAAGGAATTTATTATGATGCTTTATATAAGAAGTATCGAGTACAGGTTGAAAGGAGTGGCATTAAAAAGTGTGGTACAACAATTAGTATTACAAATGCAAGAGTTTTAAGGGCAGAGTTTATTTCGGCAATAAATAAAAAGTCTGCAATAAAAGAAAGTGGGATGAAATTGAATGATTACGCAGAAGAATATTTTAAAGAGAAGGTAAAAGATGGTAAAGTAAAAAAGCATGTAGCAGAAGGGCAAAAAGCACGCTATAAGCAACATATAAGTCCTCGGATAGGGATGAAGACGTTAAGAAAAATTAGATTACAGGATATCATAGATTTGAAAAAATATTGGCAAGAAGAAGTTACAATTACCCAAAGAAGTGGAAAAAAGATAACCAAACAACGGCTTTCTAACTCAACTATATCGCAGACAATGCTACCAATAATAAAAGATATGTTAGAGAGTGCTAGAAAAAAACAACTTATTGCCGAAAATGTTGCATTAGATGTTGAAAGGCCTCGGTTCAAAAAAGATAGTGTAAATGCTTTTACAGATGAAGAAATTTCTAAATTGTTTTTAGCGGCCAGTGCATGGGAAGAATATAATCAGAATGCTATACTTGCGATTGCATTGCTTTTTTATACGGGAAAACGCAGAGGCGAAATACTGGCTTTACAATGGCAGGATATTGATTTTTTTAGTAATTCTATAAAGGTTAGTAAACAAGTAAACGCACGAACTGGTAAAATTACTGAACCTAAAACAAGTGCTAGTAATAGTATTATCCCTTTAGCCGCCCCTTTACGCGATTTATTGTTTCAGCATAAAGATAAACATAAGAATGAGGATTACATTTTACATCCAAAATTAAAATCTTCTAAGCCACTTAGTGCCTGTGCTTTAGGTGGATTATTGCTAACCTTAGGCAGAAGAGCAGGCGTTGATCATGTTCACGCACATAGATTTAGACACACAGCGGCAACTATTGCGATAAGAGGAGGGGCAGGCGATATAGCAGTAATGTCGTTATTAGGGCATAGAAGTTTGAAAACTACAGGTGAAGTATATGTTGATAGAAGTTGTGAGATTGCAAGATTGGCTTCTGAAAAGTTAGTTGATGTGTATGATTGTAGTAACATGAGTTGTCATTAAATATTATTTGTTTAGTTAGTTTGAAGGTCTTGAATAGGGAAATCCCCTAAATATTCTCCTAATAGGATTTTTAGTTAAGAAAATAATAGGATTAACAATACGTGTTGAGATATATCGTGTTGTTCGTCTGTAATTGATATAGATTAAAAATTTTTTTAATATATAGCAGCATATGAACAGAAAAGCAAGGCGCTACCTATTGGTAGCGCCTTTTTTCTTTTTAGTAAAAGTCTGAGTTTAATTTGAGTTTAATAACAGATTTTAAATTTTAATATCTGGAAGCATTGTTGTGAAGGAAGAAGCTTATTGATATAATAAAATGATAAAGTTGATAGTAAATTTTAAGAGGAAAGGAAGTGTAAAGCATTGGAAAATATACGGCAGGGTCTTAACGAGTCTCAGCTTGAGGCTGTTACTTCTACAGAGGGGTTTATACGTGTTATAGCCGGGGCCGGTTCAGGTAAAACAAGGGCGTTAGCAAGGCGTTTTGCTTATCTTGTCAACGAGGTCGGAATTCTTCCGGGAAATATTCTCTGTGTTACTTTTACTAATAAATCGGCTAATGAAATGCGCCAGCGCATTCATAATCTGACTGGCGATAATGATACAGGTTATATAAGCACTTTCCACAGTTTCTGCGTATCTGTTTTGCAGGAAGACAGCCATGCTTTACAATATCCTAAAAGCTTTCTCGTTTTGGACAATGCTGATATTGACTCTATGCTGAAGCTTATTTACGAAGAGCGTGGGCTGACGCTTAGAAATATGACCTTCAGCAAAGCCCGGGATATGATTGAGATCAGAAAAATATTTAAAGAACCGGAATATTATCTGGATATGCTCAACATGTCGTTGGATACACTACGGCAGAAATACCTGGCGGCAACAGAGCCGTCGGATATGATTTTTTATGGATATTTATATCAGGAGAAAAAATGCTTTGGACTTGATTATAATGATCTGATTAAATTTACTTTATATATTTTTGAACAGAACGAAGCTATTAAAAATAAATGGCAGCAGCGGCTGGAATATATTATGATTGACGAGTTTCAGGATATTGATGAACTGCAGTACAAATTGATGTCCGTACTGTGTGCCTATCATAAAAATCTGTTCATTGTCGGTGATCCTGACCAGACTATTTATACCTGGCGTGGTGCTAATGTCCGCTATTTACTGGACTTTGATAAAGTATTTCCCGGCGTAAAAACTATAATGATGATGCAGAATTATCGCTCTACGCCGCAGATCGTTACTGTTGTTAATGACCTGATCGATAAAAATAAATTCCGAATCAAAAAAGAACTTATTGCAACGCTTGCGGACGGCAAACAGGTGGTCTGTCATCATGCAGCTACTTCTGAAGCAGAAGCATTATGGCTGGTAGAGCAGATTCAGGCGCTGCACAGCCAGGGAATCTCTTACAGGGATATCGCTGTTTTATATCGAGCTCACTATGTTACCAGGTGTGTGGAAGAGGTTTTTTTACGTGAAAAAATACCATATACTATCTACAGCGGCGTACAGTTCTTTAACAGAATGGAAATAAAAGACGCGCTGGCCTATTTGCGTTTGCTTGCATATAAAGATGATCTGGCGTTTATGCGGGTGGCAAATGTACCGAAACGTAATATTGGGGAAAGACGCATAAAATTTTTACGGGAATATGCCGCTGAATACCAATGTTCTTTGTATGAGGCTTTAGTAATAAATCTGGAGAATGATATTTTTAAAGGGACCAAAGCAGCACAGTTTGTTGCTTTGATTGAAAGATTTGCCGCTGATTACGCCGAAAGGCAAATTTCAGAATTGCTGTCGGCAGTTTTGAATGAAAGTGGCTATGAAAAAATGCTGCGGACAGAAGGCAGCCAGGAACGGTTAGATAATCTGGCGGAACTTAAACAGTCGGTTTATGAATATGAAACTTCTTGCGGCGAGGAAAGTACGTTGGAACACTACTTGTCACATGTGGCTTTGTTTACTAATAACGATACAGCTGACAACAGTGATAAAGTAAAGTTAATGACGGTACATTCTGCTAAAGGGCTGGAGTTTCCCTATGTATTTTTATGTGCTATGAATGAAGGCGTTTTTCCGTCTAAAAAAACAGATACTAGACAGCGGATGGAGGAAGAGCGCAGGCTTGCGTTTGTAGCCATGACCCGTGCGCAGAAAGGTCTGTTCCTTTCAGAAGCTGATGGTAGGAATTTTGATGGTTCGCCGCGTTATCCTTCACGTTTTTTGCTGGATATTGACCCGTCGTTGCTTAGTTATACGCAGCCACCACAGGAAGGCTTGATAAGAGAAGCCAAAGATTATCTTGTCATCAGTGAACGTTATCTTGCAGATGAAGAAAATCAGTCATTATTAGCTGTAGGTCAACGCGTCAGACATAGTATTTTCGGAGGCGGTGTTGTTATTGAAGTTGATTTGATTAAAGCTGCTTATCTTGTTAAGTTTGATAATATTGACACGCCGCGCAGTATTTCGTTTAGAGCAAAATTGGAAAAGTGCTGAAGTATTCGGCAAAGCTCTGGTAAAGTTAACGAAAGATGTTATACTAAACGTATTTCTGTTAAGAAATGCGTTTTTCTTTTTGTGTTTTCCACTGCATTCATTTATAATTATTATAATGGCAATGCCTAATTTTAAGAAGTGGAGGTGCAGTATGCGCTCAATGACCAAAATTATAATTTATGTTCTGCTGGCGTTTTTAATCTTTGTGCCTGGCAGCAGCGGCTGGGCGCATGAGTATACGCCTGCTGAAAAGAAAATGATCGACGCGGCGTATAGAGATGCACATTGGACCACTGTTGCAGCAGGGGCCTGTATAGGCGCATATTCACCGGAAGATGCGCCGGAGTTTGGCTATCTGCGTGATTATGGCTGGAAAATAGTACCGCATAAGGTGAAAAAAGGAAAATTAGAGGCCAATTTTATTGTGGCTAAAAATAAAACCAGACGTGGCAGAGATGTTTATATAGTTGCTTTTCGCGGCAGTGCCAGTAAAAGTGATTGGACCGTTAATTTGAATACAGATAAAGTCCCTTATGGCGGAAGTGATCTTGCGGGATTTATCGAATATGCTGAAGGCCCTGAAAAGGATAAAACCGTGCCGATGGTGCATAAAGGGTTTAATGATTATGTGAATACTGTTCTGGAAACAATGGTCGACACCAATGACGATGGCATTGATGAAGTTTTGTTTAATGAGATTCTGGCAAATACAGATACTCGCGTATTACTTACTGGGCACAGTTTGGGCGGAGCCGTGGCTACTTTACTGGCGGAGCGCCTGGTAAGTATGGGTGTTGATAAAAACCGTGTACCGGTGATAACTTTTGGCGCGCCTGCGATAGGAAACGCCGCTTTTGCCGAAGCCTACGGTGATAGCGTTGACCTGCGCAGAATCACTAATAATGCTGATCCTGTTCCAGGGAGCCTGCAAACATTTTTTGGCGGCTATAAACAGTTTGGCAAACATCATAAATACAATCTTTCCCGGAAGCTGAGTGACTTTCAGCATGATATGGGAATGTATTTTGATTACAGTATGCGAGAATATTATGCGGCCTTAGATAAAGCTGAAGCTGCCGGCGTACGTGAGAAGCTGCCGCTGCAGAAACTGGAAGGATCTGACCCGCTGGTGGCAGTCTGGATCGGCAGTAGCCGCGAGGCTGACAAAAGGGATTATGTTCCGGATATCAAAAGATTTGTTATGAATGAATATCAGATGATGCTACCGCGGTATGTGATCGTGGATACCGAAACGAAGCTGTATGATGACAGTGTTTATGCAATGGAAAAATTTTATCAGAAAGCACGGGAGCTGGGTGCGGATTATATTTTAATAGTCGAAATCGATGGAAGGGTACTTAATGACTGCGAAAAGTGGTATATTAATATGAATCAAAGTGTCTTTACTGTTGATGGTGGGCTGGTAACGATGAACAGCTTTGCGCGTTTTGTTTCGCCGGTTTCCGGTAATATTCAGGCAACGACCTTTGGCTTGGAGCAAAGCCGTGAGGAGCTGAAAAAGCATCTGCCTTTTGTCAAATTGGATCAGCATGCTTCGCCGCGGCGGCTATGATTAAAATTTTATAAATAGGTGTGAGAAAAGTATGAAACAGGAAAAAATGGAAAGTCTGGCACAGGAATTGATGGTTTGCAGAGAATGTCCACTGCGGGAAGCGGCAAAAGCTCCTGTGGGGTGGTTTGGCAATTATGACAGTCCGATTGTTTTTGTAGGTGAAGGCCCCGGCGGCGTGGAGGATGACTACGGCTGTCCGCTTATCGGCCCGTCCGGACAACTGTTGGATAAAGCTCTGTGGGCTGCAAAGATGACACGTGACCGTGTTTTAACGACTAATATCATTAAATGCCGTCCTAAGGGTAACCGCACTCCGAATATTGCTGAGGCTGATTTTTGCGCACAGCGCTGGCTGGATAAGGAACTGGAGATATTGCAGCCTAAGGTAGTGGTTGCTTTAGGCAGTGTCGCACTGCATTACCTGGGAAATCAGGATATGCGTATTACCAGGGACCGCGGAAAATGGTTCAAAACGAAACATGGTTTTGACTGTATAGCGACTTTTCATCCTGCGTATTTACTGCGCATCAGCAATATCAAAGCGCTTAATGCTGCTAAATGGGATGTCTTTCATGATCTGGAGGCGGCCAGAGAAAAAGTTTTGGCGGCAGAACCTGATTATGTGTTGATGTCAGAAGAAAAAACTGATCTTTTTAAATTGTTTCAACGACGCCAATAATGAAAGAGCTGCAGAAAAAAATATGAAAAAAATCCGGGTTAGGTATTGCTAACCTGGATTTTTTGTGCTATACTCAAAATCAAGTTAGACGGGGCTAACCAAACGATGTGATTTCGACCCTTCTTTCTTTGATCACTCATAAACAATAACCGGAGCCTTGCCGGTAGCTGCGTTTGGTTAGCTGAACTAACTTTTGTTAAAGGAGTTATCATGCAGTTTGAATTACATGGCTTTAAAAGTTTTGATGAATTACTGGCTTTCCATTGCGCACCGGCGTTAGCTGGTATCAAACCGGCCAATCTTGTGAGCTGTCCTACGGTATCGATGCCTGTGGTTGCGCCGCTTTTGACGGTTTATACTAAACAATTTGCCGATAGGGGCATTGCTTTTGAAGTTTTGTGCCTTTGTACTGCACGAACTTTGATTTTAGTTTATCAGCCTCGGCAGCTTGAAGCTTTGCTGCAGGAACAGGAAGTCAGTTGTTATTTAAAAGAGCTTGGTTATAAAACAGACTCTGTACGTTCTCTGCTGCGGCAGCTAGGGGGCCGGGTATCCTGCAGTGACGATTTTCCACATGAGATAGGTGTATTTTTAGGCTATCCATTGGCGGATATCAAAGGGTTTATTGAGAATAAAGGACAGAACTGTAAATGCAGCGGTTATTGGAAAGTATATGATGATGTCGAACATGCCAGGTGTTTGTTTGACGCATATAATAAATGCCGGGACAGGTTGTTGAAGGCAGTAGCCGAAGGCGTACCTTTACATCTGGCAGCGGCTTCTTTTTAAGGAGGTTTTATTATGGAAAAGATTCCTGTTATTTATTGGTCTGGTACCGGTAATACTAAACTTATGGCCGAGGCCGTAGCCGAAGGTATTGGTGCTGCCGCGGTACTAAAAAGCGTTGGCGATATGACGGCGGAACAGGCTGCTGGATATTCAGCACTGGCGCTGGGTTGCAGTGCTATGGGCGCTGAAGTTCTGGAAGAATACGAATTTGAGCCTTTCTTTACAGCGTTAGAACCGCTTTTGCAGGGTAAAAAGGTTGTGATTTTCGGTTCTTACGGCTGGGGCGGCAGTTACATGAATGATTGGGAGCAGCGCGTAAAAGCGGCGGGCGCCGAGTTGGCTGCACCGGGACTTTTAGTTTTGGGAGCTCCTGATGAAGCGGCAGTTGCAAGCTGTCGCGAGCTGGGCGCGGCTTTAACTAAAGCATAACTTTACTTCTCCGTCATAACTACGGTAAGAGCAGACTGTGGTTATGTCCTTTAATATTCCATTTCTCCAAATGCAGATAACCGGGTCCCATAAGGGATTCCGGTTATCTGCATTTTATTTTAAATGTACGTTTAATAATCATCATAAACGGATACAAAATTTAGATAATGAAGAGCTTACTTGAAAGCGGGTCGTAAGTAGCTTATAATAAAGACGAAGGTAAGGAGTTGTTTTGATGGAATCTTTGATGAAGATCAACGATCCGATCCTCTTAGCACTGATTGCGACGGGGTTCACCTGGTTTATGACCGCTCTTGGCGCGGCGATGGTATTTTTCTTTAAAGAAATCAACAAACGAGTTTTAAATATGATGCTGGGCTTTGCCGCAGGTATCATGGTGGCAGCGTCCTTTTGGTCGCTTTTAGCTCCGGCCATAGAAATGGCTGAGCAAAGCAGTTTACCAGCCTGGCTTGTTGCTGCGATCGGTTTTTTGGGCGGTGCGGCTTTTTTGTGGCTGGCGGATAGATTGCTGCCGCATGCGCATTTTTTTGCCAAAGATGGAGAAGTGGAAGGTATTCCCACTAATTGGCGTCGTAGTATTTTACTGGTATTTTCAATTACTTTGCATAATATTCCTGAAGGGCTGGCGGTCGGCGTTGCTTTCGGCGCGGCTGCCAATAGTATGAGTGATACGGGCCTGCTGGCTGCGATAGCGGTTGCTTTGGGTATCGGTATCCAGAACTTTCCTGAAGGTGCCGCTGTTTCCATTCCTCTCAGGCGAGAAGGTGTTTCGCGGATGAAAAGCTTTATGTATGGACAGGCTTCTGGGCTGGTAGAACCGATAGCAGGTGTTATTGGTGCGGCTATGGTCACTTCAATGGAAGCTATTTTGCCGTATGCATTGGCTTTTGCCGCCGGCGCGATGTTGTATGTTGTGGTTGAGGAATTGATACCAGAGTCTCAAAGCGGCGGTGAGCATGAAAGCGCCGATCTTTCAACAATTGGTTTTATTATTGGTTTTGCGGTCATGATGATTTTGGATGTAGCTTTAGGGTAAAAGCGGCTGGAGCCGCATTTATAATTAATTAAGTGATAAAATTTTATTAAGGAGTGAGTACGAATGGGCGAAAAGAAATTCTACATCTGTAAACATTGCGGTAATATGATTGGGATGATTCAAAGCAGCGGAGTAAATGTTGTTTGCTGCGGCGATCCCATGACAGAACTGAAACCTAATACAGTGGAGGCGTCACAGGAAAAACATCTGCCAGTAGTTACTATTGAAGGCAATATCGTAAAAGTAAAAGTCGGCAGCGTTGAGCATCCTATGACAGAGGAACACCATATTGCCTGGATTTATCTGGAAACAGAACAAGGCGGACAGCGGAAGAAACTGGCTGTTGGTTCTAAACCTGAAGCTGAATTTGCGCTGGCAGGCGGTGATAAGGTTATAGGTGTTTACGAATACTGTAATCTGCATGGCTTATGGCTGACTAAGGTTGAATAAAAATTTACAGGCTGAACAGGACGGTGCTTACCGTCCTGTTTTTTTATAAAATAAGCAGACGGGATTTTTTCAGAGCAGGACTTTTGAGGAAACTGGTAGAATTAAAGTATATAAGTAATATTAAGGGAGGGACGAGTAATGAGTGAATTCAGTGAAAAATTGGGTATGGAAGTTGGTAATGCATTTAAGAGCGGTTATAATTGCAGTGAAGCTATCGTTGAAGCCTTTCGCAAATATGCAGGCGTCGACATTGACGATAATGCTTTTCGCCTGGCGTCGGGATTTGGCGGCGGTATTGGTCACGCCCGTAATATTTGCGGCGCGTTAGTTGGCTGCACAATGGTTATCAGTACCTTGATCGGACGCAATACTCCTGAGGAAAAACCGTTGAAGGAAATTTATCCTGTTACAAAAGAGTTCCACGATCGGTTTGAAAAGGAATTTGGCTCAACGATGTGTAAGGATTTGATGCCTTATGAATTCAATACTCGTGACCATCTGAAAAACTGTTTGAAGCTTACGAACCGTATCGGTAAGTTTTTAGCGGAATTTTTAGAAGAAAAAGGTTTGCTTGCAGGTCAGTAAAAGCTTTAGCTCAGTGCCGATTGGAGGTGCTGAGCTATTTTATTGAATAAAATAGCAGGAAAACGCAGTCTGGGTGTATAATATAAACATATTATGTTTTTAAATAAGCAGTAGGTGCAGGCTGAGTTCGTAAGGAGGAAAAGCTGATGATTGTCGGAATCGGTTGTGATTTGACTGAAATACAGAGAATAAAAAAAGCTTTGACAATAGAAAGATTTGCGGCAAGAGTTTTTTCTGTTTCAGAACAAGAATATTGCGAAGCTCGCGGAATGCAGAAATTTGCAAGCTATGCTGCGAGATTTGCGGCTAAAGAAGCTTTGCTGAAAGCTTTGGGAACAGGGCTGAGAGGCGGCCGGCTTATTGATATTGAAGTTTATAATGATTGTATGGGAAAGCCAGGCATACGTTTGAGCGGTTATTTTGCTGCTCTGGCAGAGGAACGCGGCGTCAGAGAAATATATCTTTCGTTGAGCCATACTAAAGATATTGCTATGGCTCAGGTTGTATTGGAGGGATAACGATGAAACTGGTTTTTGCAAAAGAAATGCAAACTTTGGATCAGCAGTCTGCAGAGCAGATCGGTTTGCCGACAATGGTGCTGATGGAGAATGCAGGTAAAGCTGTGGCAGAAACGGCTGCAGATTTTTTAGAAGATTGTTTTGGTAAAAATATCGTTATTTTTACAGGTAAGGGCAATAATGGAGGCGATGGACTGGTTGCTGCACGCTGGCTGGTCAGTCAGGGCGCACGTGTCAAAGTGTTTCTGGTATCGCCATGGCAGGATCTGACCGGAGATGCTGCGGCGCAGCTGCGTATCTGCCGGAAGTGCGGTATTGAATTATTTGCGCTAAAAGATGACAGAGGCAGCTGGGATGTGGCGGAAGTAAGCTGCCATAAGGCTGATTTGGTGATCGATGCTGTTTTAGGTACAGGATTTAATGGCGTTTTGCAGGGGTTCCAGCAACGGGTCTGCATGCTGATTAACAGTGTTGCTGTACCGGTGGTGTCTGTTGACGTGCCAAGCGGCGTCTGTGCTGATACAGGCATGGCCGATAAAAATGCAGTCCAGGCAGATATTACAGTTACTATGGCGCTGGCGAAGCCGGGCCTGTTTTTATATCCGGCGGCTGAATTGACTGGCGAGGTAGTTGTTGCCGATATCGGTATACCGGAAATACTTTTGGAACAGATGGACAGTAAGAAGTTTTTGCTGACGGAAAATATTGCTGCTGACTTGCTGCCGCAGAGGAATGGAAACTGTCATAAGGGTGAAGCAGGACGGGTGGTAATTACGGCCGGATCACCGGGATTTACTGGTGCGGCTGCTTTATGTGCGGAAGCTGCTGTTAAAGCTGGTGCAGGTTTGGTGAATCTGCTGACTCCGCTTTGTAGCCGTGAAGTTCTGGCTGTAAAATTGACAGAAGTTATGGTGGAAGGTTTGATAGAACGGATGCCAGGAGCGTTAGGTGGCGGCGCTGCGGGAGCTGTGCTGGATAAAGCCGGTCGGGCGGATGCCTTGGCTATAGGGCCGGGTCTTGGTACATCAGGAAGTACGATAGAGGTCATTCGGGAGATCCTGCAGGCGGTGGAAGTGCCTGTGGTTATTGATGCCGATGCCTTGACTGCGCTGCAGGGACATACAGGCATTTTGAATACTATGAGAGCGCCGAAAGTTTTAACGCCGCATCCTGGAGAATTGGGCAGATTGTTAGATATGGAACCGGCAGAAGTTGATGCAAGACGACTGGAACTGGCTGGTAAATATGCTGTCGAGTGGGATGCCGTTCTTGTATTGAAAGGTGCCCCGACTGTTATAGGCTGTCCCGACGGCAGCGTTTATATCAATACGACTGGTAACAGTGCCATGGCTACTGGTGGCAGTGGCGATGTGCTGACGGGTATCATTGCCGGTTTGACGGCGCAGGGAATTTCTCTGCAGGAAGCAGCTTTAGCCGGTGTTTATCTGCATGGTCTGGCTGGCGATCTGGCCAGCGGCGGGACTATTGGTCTGGCAGCTGGTGAAATCAGCGGATATTTGCCGCAGGCCCGCAGGATTGTTGAGCAGGGTGAATAAAAGATTTCACCGAAAGTTTGCAGATAAAAGGTGGGGTTTGTTTACAATACTTGTGCGGAAATGATAAAATTAAGTATTGGAGATGACAGAAAGGGAGATGCCGTTTGCAGAAGAAATTAGTTTTTGTTTTTGCACTTTTAAGCTGTTTGCTGTTTAGTTTAACGGCTTTTGCCTCGGAAATAACAGATGTCCGTTGGGGTGTTGATAAAACCAATGTGCTGAGATTCGTTGTAGATTGTGATAAGCCGACTGGTTATAAAATAACCTTTGACGGCAATACGATGCTGGTCACGATGGAGGCTTCTTTGAGTGGTAAAGTCGGTCGGCTGCATAAGATAAAAAGCGATATTGCCAATGAGATGCGCCTGGAGACAACGGACGGAAAAACTGTGCTGAAGGTGCCGCTGCAAAAGGCGATCGGCGGTAAAGATTATAAAGGGTTTACTTTAAAAAAAGACCCTGTTACCAAAAGGCCTGACAGAATAGTTATTGATGTTTTAGCTAATAAACGTCAGGCATCTGAGCCTGCAAAAACGACTCCCGCAGGCGGTAATAAAACTACCGCGAATAAGACAACCACACCGGTTGTGAGTAAAAGTGCCTATCGTACCAGCGGCGGTCTGAAAGACAAACGCATTACGCTGGACGCAGGTCACGGCGGCAGCGATCCCGGTGCTGTTGGGGCTAAAGGAACGAAAGAAAAAGACATTACTTTAAAAATAACTCAGAAGGTCGAAGAACTGCTGAAGAAAAAAGGCGCTAAAGTGACGATGACACGTGTTAAAGACGTTGATGTCTATGGCGTAAACGCTACGGACGCGCAGGAACTGCAGGCTCGTGTTGATGTTGCTGAACGCAGTGCGGCTGATCTTTTTATCAGTCTGCATATCAATGCCTCAGTCAATAAAAACGTAGGCGGGTTCTCGTCCTATTATTATCCTAAAACAAGTCATGATGCCCGGATAGCAACAGCTATCCAAAAACGGATGACCAGTGGTTTTGGTCTGGATGATCTGGGTATCCGTCAGGCGAACTTCTACGTCAATAAACGCAGCAGCATGCCTTCGGCATTGATCGAGATGGCGTTTATAACTAATGCCAAAGAAGAAAAATTGCTGAACAGCAATTGGTTCCAAAGTAAATTAGCTAAGGCGATTGCTGATGGTATTGAGGATTATTTTAAATGATGTGGGAGGCCAATATGTTAAAGAAACTTGCAGTACTCTGCACTTTACTGCTTTGCCTGTTGGTTGTAGGCTGTAGTGAGGATCAAACCGCTACGGTTAACCCGCAGCCTGAAACTAAACAAACGCAAAGCGATAAGGATAAAGAAATCACCGTAACTGTTTATCGTGCGCCCGCAAACGGCGAAGAATATCTGCTGCCGGAGAAAGTGACTCGTAAAATGGGAACAATGACTGCTCCTGAGGTTGCCTTAGATGTTTTAGTGAACAGCAGTCCGCAGGATACTGAGAAAATGGTCAGTCTGTTTCCGAAAGGTACTAAAATCAGGACCATGAAACTGGAAAATGGCATTGCTTATGTTGATTTTTCCAAGGAAATCACCAATGTACCGCAGGGGTCGTATACTGAACTTATGCTGACTACTGCTATTGTGAATACGCTGACGGAGTTTCCGGAAATAAAGAAAGTACAGATTTTGATTGAAGGTAAAAAAATTGCTTCCTTAAAAGGACATACTGATATTTTAGATCCTTTGGAGCGTAATATTACTTTATTAAAAAAATAAAAGGGAGCAGTATCGGCAAAAGTCGGTACTGCTTTTTTGAAATGGGAGTGTATTTGATGGAGTATTTTTGTGGCAATGTTGAAACTATGGAAGCTTTGGGAAAACTTTTGGGCAAGCTGGCTAAAAGTGGAGATGTATTTTGTTTGAACGGCGATCTGGGGGCCGGCAAAACTTTGTTATGCCGTGAAATTGCCGTAGCGCAGGGTGTTGATGCCAGTGAAGTGAGCAGCCCTACGTTTTCGATCATGAATGTGTATCATGGCCGCAATATGGAAATCAGGCATCTTGACCTTTACAGGATAAATACGGTAGCGGAGCTGGAAAATATCGGTTACGATGAATACGTCGGCGGCGATGGCCTGACTCTTATTGAATGGGCGGATTTGTTTTTGGAAGAGATGCCTGAGGAAAGCCTTGACATTTATATCCAAATTGTTCCGGGAGGACGCCTGGTAGAATTTATGCCCAATGGTGACCGTTATATGGAATTATGTGAGGAAGTGAGAAAAAGTGCTGACTTTAGCTATTGATACGGCAACCAGAGTTTGTGCCGTGGGCTTATGCCGTGATGGCCGGATTTTGGCTGAATACAGGATCGATATGGGCATGACCCATTCCGAAGGGCTGATGCCTCAGCTTGAGCAGCTTTTGACACGTACTAAGATCAGCAAAAATGAAATCGACCTTTTAGCTGTAAGTATGGGACCTGGTTCTTTTACCGGCCTGCGAATTGGTCTGGCATCGGCAGAAGCGATGGCTTATAGCTGGCATAAACCTGTCTGCGGCGTAAATACTCTGAAAGCGCTGGCCTATAATCTGCCAATAGACGGTTACGTGTTATCTCCGGTTTTAGATGCCCAAAAAGGTAATTTTTATCAGGCTGTGTATGAGTGGCAGCAGGGAAAGCTTATAGAACATCAGGCAATAAAAGTAGTGAACCAGGAGCAGCTTTTAGAGAACATAGCTGTTTTAGGCACGCCGGCTTTATTATTGGGGGAATGTCAGAAAATTGCAGCAGCTGATTTACCGGCATGGTGCCGTAAAGCGCCGGCACATTTATGTCTGCCACAGGCTGCGTCAGTGGCTCTTTTAGCAGAAGCAGAATATGATCCTGATAATAACAATGATATTTTTGGCTTGGAGCCTTACTATATTAGAAGATCAGAGGCTGAAGAATTATGGGAAAAACGCCAGCAGGGATAAGAATAAGAGCTTTGACAGCAGCCGATCTGACAGCGGTGAGCAGCATCGACGAACGGTCTTTTTTTGATGTCTGGAGCCCAAGTATGTGGCTGGATGAACTGAATAACAGCTTAACTACATACCTTGTCCTGGAAGATAACGGGCGTATACTTGGTTATGCCGGTTTCTGGCTGGTGGCAGGGGAAGCGCAGATCACCAGGGTTGCGGTTGCTGCGGAAGAGCGTGAACGCGGCTTAGGTACGCGTTTGACTGCCGCGCTGATCAATAAAGCCTGGGAACTTGGCGCTGTGGCAGTGACTCTGGAGGTGCGTGAGAGCAATGTTGCTGCGCAGAAGGTTTATTTGACCTGCGGCTTTGCCAGCGAAGGGATCAGGCCTAATTATTATGAAGATAATCATGAAAATGCGATAATCATGTGGTTATACAAGGAGGGGAAGCCGGATGTCTAAAAATGTATATATTTTGGGCATTGAAAGCAGTTGTGATGAAACTGCGGCTGCTGTAGTTAAAAATGGACGTGAAGTGCTTTCCAATATCATTGCTTCGCAGGTAGTTATTCATCGAAAGTTTGGCGGCGTCGTACCGGAGATTGCGTCGCGCAAACATATTGAAAATATTTTGCCTGTCATTGATGAAGCGCTGCGCCAGGCCGGCGTGAGTATGGCAGAAATAGATGCTGTAGCAGTAACTTACGGCCCTGGTCTTGTAGGGGCGCTTCTGGTCGGGTTATCGGCAGCAAAGGCGCTGGCCTGGGCTAATGATAAACCTTTGATAGGAGTTAATCATTTGGAGGGCCATGTTTTTGCCAATTTTTTGAATGATAAAGACCTGGAACCACCATTTATGGCTTTAGTAGTGAGCGGCGGTCATACAGCATTATTAAAGGTAGTGGATTACAATAACTTTGAATTGCTGGGACAAACTCGTGATGACGCTGCTGGTGAGGCTTTTGATAAAATTGCCCGTGTGATGGGGCTGCAATATCCCGGAGGTCCGGAAATCGAAAAACTGGCAGCGGAAGGTAATCCACGGGCAATCGATTTTCCGAGAGCGTTATTGAAAGAAGAGTATCAGTTCAGTTTCAGCGGATTGAAATCAGCTGTGATCAATTATCTGCACAATGAGCAGCAGGCCGGACGTGAGGTCGATAAAGCCGATGTAGCGGCTTCTTTTCAGGAGGCGATCATAGACGTTCTGGTACAGAAAAGCGTACATGCGTTGCAGAAAACCGGTTTGAAAAAAATAGTGCTGGCCGGAGGCGTTTCGGCTAATAAGCATTTGCAGACAGCGCTGGCTGAGGCAGCAGGCAGGATTGGAGCATGTTTAGTGCATCCTACTCCGATTTTATGCACTGATAATGCGGTAATGATAGCTTGCCGAGGTTATTTTATGTATCATAATGGTGAGCGGAGTCCTCTGGATTTAAACGCTGTTCCATCGTTGAAACTGGGGTAAACAGTGTCTACAAAAGCAAGAAATCCTGTGGATTTTGTGGATAAAACGGTAAAATATAGTTAAAAAAACGTTTCTGTTGTGCATAAGTTTGTGGATAATGTGGAAAAAAGCTGTGGATTTATGGGGATAAACAGAATAAACGTAAACAGGAGCAATGGGTATGGTAAAAAATTTGACTGTAGAACAAAAGAATATCCTGTCCTCAATGAAGGTCGGTGCTGCTTTTGCTGCAGATGTTGCTCATGCGTGCATAACGATGTATGTTTGGGACGACAACCCGAAATTCCTGTATATTTACCATCAGGCACTGCCCAAAACACAATTTTTAGGTAACTTGCCTGATAAAACAGGGCGCGAACTGCGCGTTAATGAGGAGCCTTTGGTGCAGCGTGCCCTGCAGCGAGGCGTTGCTTTGTCTGGTAAGCGCGAATTATCTTTAGGCCTTTTTGTAGATTTGCGTGTTTATCCTATTTACGACAGTAAAGGCAAATGCTTTGCCGTCATCGCTTTTGACGCTAATGAGCCGGAAGAGCTTTTTATTAAGACGGCATTAGAGTTTTTAAAGAATACCGGCAGGCAGATTTTAAAGAGCAATTATTATGGCAGATTACTTCCAAGTGATGGTTTGATGATCGTTGATAAGGATAAGGTAATTATAGCTGCCAACAGAACAGCTAGACATCTTTTTAAAGTACAGGGCCTGTCGAATTTAGTAGGGCGGCGGACAAACAGCCTGCAAATCAATTGGCCTTTGGTAGGAATGGTGCTGCAGACAGGGGTCGCTGAAGGAAAGGAAATAGATATGCAGGGACTGCTGCTTTCTATGCGGGTGATTCCTGTTACCAACCAACCTGACACAGCAGCAGCCATTGTTATTTTGCAGGATATAACTGAGCTGAAAAAGAAAGATACAGAGCTTTTGATCAAATCGGTAGTTATTCGCGAGATCCATCATCGTGTCAAAAATAACCTGCAGACTATCGCAAGCCTGTTAAGGCTGCAGGCGCGCCGGGCCCAGACTGACGAAACGAAACTGGTGCTGCGCGATTGCATCAACAGGGTAACCAGTATTGCTGTTGTCCATGAATTTCTTTCACAGCAGGACAGTGGTAAAATTGATGTAGCTGTGGTAGCACAGGGAATCTATGAAGCGATCATTACCAGTATGGCTGATCCTAATCTTGCATTGCAGACCAGTTTTCAGGCAGATAATGTTTTGCTGCCTTCTGATAAGGCTACCAGTATTGCTCTGGTACTCAACGAGCTTTTACAAAATTCTCTGGATCACGCTTTTTCAGGGCGCAGCAGCGGCAGACTGGATGTTGAATTTTATAAAATACCCGGCAGTTATTGTTTGAAAATCTGTGATGACGGCAAGGGCCTGCCCAAGGGGTTTGTTTTAGGAGAGCAGACGAGTTTGGGCTTAAAAATTATAAAAACTATGGTAGAGGCCGATCTTCGTGGTACTTTTACAATAGAGTCTCTGAAGCAGGGGACTTGTGCCATAGTTACCATACCGTTGGAGTTGGAGGGGGAAGAATGAGAGAGACTTTGAAGATTGTTTTAGCTGATGATGAAGCATTGATCCGTCTTGATATCAAAGAAATGCTGGCAGAAGCGGGACATGAAGTTGTAGGCGAAGCCGATAACGGTGAAGATGCAGTTGCAATGACGAGGACCCTGCAGCCTGATCTTGTAATTATGGACGTGAAAATGCCGCAAATGGATGGGCTCACAGCATCAAAAATAATTACTGACGAGCATTTGGCCCCGGTACTTTTGCTGACGGCCTATAGTCAGCAGGAGATTGTCGCACAGGCCAAAAGTTCAGGCGTATTGGGGTATTTGGTGAAACCTGTTCGTGAAGAACAGCTGTTTCCGGCAATGGAGATAGCTATTTCACGTTTTGAAGAAATCAAAGCACTGGGTGATGAATTGGGAGTCTTAAAAGAAAGCCTGGAAACAAGAAAGCTGTTGGATCGGGCTAAAGGAATCTTGATGTCAGCACATGGTTTTACAGAGCAGGAAGCATATCGAAAAATGCAGCAATACAGCATGAACAGGCGTATTTCCATTAAGGAACTGGCGGAAGCTGTGATCGCAGCGGCGCTGAAAAACAAATAAAAATACAGGATTCACGCAGACTGAGAAAAGGGTTTGCGTGAATTTTTCACTTTTTTGTCAAAAAATTTTACAGGAATTGTCTTGCATTTTTTCAGGAAACGGATATAATAATAAATGTAATTAGCACTCGACAATAATGAGTGCTAACAAAAGAAAAATAAAAAATTTATATAGGTATCTGAAAGGGGACTTGAAAATGTTGAAACCATTAGCAGATCACATCATCGTCGAACTCACAGTAAAAGAGGAAAAGACTTCCAGCGGTATTTATTTGCCGGATACGGCTTCTAAAGAAAAGCCGCAGACTGGCAAAGTTGTAGCTGTAGGGGCTGGAAAAATGCTGGATAACGGCACTCGTGTTGCTCCTGAAGTTAAAGCCGGCGAAGAAGTTGTGTTTGCAAAATATTCCGGTACTGAATTTAAATATGACGGCAAAGATTATCTGATCCTCAGCGAACGCGATGTACTTGCTGTTCTGTAAGCAATACTTTTTACCAGAAAGTGAAATATAAAGGAGTGTATTTGAAATGGCAAAAGAAATAAAATTCAACGAAGATGCTCGCCGCAGTTTAGAGCGCGGTGTCAATGCGTTAGCAGATGCAGTAAAAGTAACCCTTGGTCCTAAAGGCCGCAACGTAGTGCTGGAAAAGAAATTCGGCGCACCTACTATTACTAATGACGGCGTAACTATCGCCCGTGATATTGAACTTGAAGATCCGTTTGAAAATATGGGTGCACAGCTTGTAAAAGAGGTTGCCACTAAAACTAACGACGTTGCCGGTGACGGTACTACCACTGCTACTGTTTTGGCACAGGCCATGGTTCGCGAAGGTATGCGCAATGTAGCTGCCGGCGCCAATCCGATGGTTCTGAAAAAAGGTATCCAAAAAGCGGTTGACGTTTTAGTAGAAGAGCTGAAAGCTGTTTCCAAAAAAGTTGAAACTAAGGAAGCTAAAGCTCAGGTTGCATCCATTTCCGCAGCTGATGAAGAGATCGGCGGCCTGATTGCCGACGCTATGGAAAAAGTTGGCGATGACGGCGTTATTACTGTTGAAGAATCCAAAACGATGGAAACCTGCCTGGAAACAGTCGAAGGTATGCAATTTGACCGCGGATATATTTCTCCCTATATGGCAACAGATCCTGACAAAATGGAAGCTGTTCTCAATAACCCGCTCGTACTTATCACAGACCGCAAAATCACTATGATTCAGGATATTATGCCTGTACTGGAAAAAGTTGTTCAGGGCGGCCGTGAACTGCTTATTATTGCCGAAGATATTGAAGGTGAAGCTTTGGCAACTCTGGTTGTCAATAAATTGCGCGGCACCTTCAAAGCTGTTGCAGTCAAAGCACCTGGCTTCGGTGATCGCCGTAAAGCCATGCTGCAGGATATTGCAATTCTTACCGGTGCAACCGTTATCAGTGAGGAAGTTGGCCGTAAACTTGACAGCGCCAGCATGGAAGATCTGGGCAGCGCCAGCCAGGTTCGTGTAACCAAAGAACTGACTACTATCGTCGACGGTGGCGGTAATAAAGAGGAAATTGCAGCACGTGTTGCTCAAATTCGCGCTCAGATTCCTGAAACTACTTCTGAATTCGACAAAGAAAAACTGCAGGAACGTTTGGCTAAACTTGCAGGCGGCGTAGCTGTTATTAAAGTTGGTGCCGCTACTGAAGTTGAGCTTAAAGATAAAAAACTGCGGATCGAAGATGCTTTGAATGCTACTCGCGCAGCTGTTGCCGAAGGTATTGTTGCTGGCGGCGGTACTGCCTTGCTGCAGGTTCAAACCGCTTTGAGCAGACTCAAAGTTACCGGCGACGAAAAAACCGGTATGGAGATCGTTAAACGCGCTATTGAAGAACCAGTACGTCAAATAGCTTATAATGCCGGTCTGGAAGGCGCCGTTATCGTTGATACGATCAAACGCTCCCGCAAAGGCTTTGGTTTCAATGCTTTGACGGAAGAATATGTTGATATGATCGAAGCCGGTATCGTTGACCCGACTAAGGTTACCCGCAGTGCTCTGCAAAATGCAGCCAGCATCGCAGCTATGGTTTTAACTACTGAATCTGTTGTAGCTGATAAACCTGCCAAAGAAGGCGCTGCTCCGATGGGCGGAATGCCAATGGGTGGCGGCATGCCGGGCATGATGTAATGAAACGTATATATTTTCACTAAAAGTTCAGGGCCCCGTACTTTTGTACGGGGCCTTTTGCATTGCAATTTCATCGTGATTATTGTATGATATTATATTATACATTATTAGTTAAATTATTTTGAGGAGGCTTACAGCAACATGCAAACAGGTAACCATGAAATGATCTTAGTTATCGATTTTGGCGGACAGTATAATCAATTGATCGCGCGGCGTGTAAGGGAATGCGGAGTTTACTGTGAAATCGTGCCCTATACCTATACTTTAGAACAAATCAAAGCTAAAAATCCTAAAGGGATCATCTTTACAGGTGGTCCTAACAGCGTTTATGGCGATGATACTCCTAAGATCGATCCTGGTGTGTTTGAATTAGGAGTGCCGGTACTTGGTATCTGCTATGGACATCAGCTGATGACTCAAACGCTGGGCGGCAAAGTCGAAAGTGCCGATGTGCGCGAGTATGGGAAAACTGCTGTAAAACTCAATAAAAATAATATTCTTTTTAAGGACATCGAAGAACACAATATTTCCTGGATGAGCCATACTGATTATGTATCGGAGGTTCCAGAAGGTTTTGTGGTTACTGCTGATACAAGCGAGTGTCCTGTTGCCGGTATGGCCAATGATTTACGTAAATTATATGGAGTGCAGTTCCATCCTGAGGTAGAGCATACGCCCTTTGGCCGTAAAATGATTGCTAATTTCCTGTTTGAAGTGTGCGGTGTTAAAGGTGACTGGACGATGAGCAGTTTTGCTCAGCGGAAGATTGCCGAGATCAAAGAAGCTGTCGGCGATAAAAAAGTCCTTTGCGCCTTGTCAGGCGGCGTTGATTCTTCTGTTGCGGCAGTATTAGTACATAAAGCAGTTGGCAAGCAGCTGACCTGCGTTTTTGTAGACCACGGCCTGCTGCGTAAAGATGAAGGTGATCAGGTAGAAACTGTCTTTAAAGAGCAGTTTGATATGAATCTGATCCGCGTTAATGCTGCTGAGCGCTTTTTAGGGCGTCTGGCAGGCGTAGCTGATCCGGAAACAAAGCGTAAAATTATTGGTGAAGAATTCATTCGCGTTTTTGAAGAAGAATCGAATAAACTTGGCAAGGTAGATTTCTTGGTGCAGGGAACTATTTATCCTGATGTCGTTGAAAGCGGAACAAGTACTTCGGCTACAATCAAAAGCCATCATAATGTTGGCGGTTTGCCCGAAGATATGCAGTTAGAGTTGATTGAGCCGTTGCGCGAACTTTTTAAAGATGAAGTACGTGCCGTTGGTGAAGAATTGGGTATACCTTCTGCTTTAGTATGGCGGCAGCCGTTTCCCGGACCAGGTCTGGCTATTCGTGTTCTGGGAGAAGTTACAGAGGAAAAACTGGCAATAACCCGCGAAGCAGATGCTATCTTCAGAGAAGAAATTGCTAAAGCAGGTTTGGAACGTAAAATCTGGCAGTATTTTGCCTGCCTGCCCAATATCCGTTCTGTAGGCGTTATGGGTGATGGCCGTACTTATTCTCATACCATAGCACTGCGTGCCGTAACCAGCAGCGATGGCATGACGTCTGATTGGGCACATATCCCGTTCAGTGTTCTGGATATTATTTCCCGGCGCATTGTCAACGAAGTGCAGGGCGTTAACCGTATTGTTTACGATATTACCTCAAAACCGCCGGCTACGATCGAGTGGGAATAAAATAAAGAATAAATAGAAATCGCAGTTCATTTGATGAACTGCGATTTTTTTATTGGGTGATTTGTACAGGAATATCAAAATAAGCTGAAGTGAATAAATATTAATAACAGGCCAATTTAAGATGTTTTTTAGTTTTGTTTGAAGAATAAATGTTTTGTAGTATAAAATAGGGCTGGTTTTACTTTCGGCAAAGTTTAAATTAATAGTTAAATCGTTCGATTAAGGAATTATCGGTGAATTAAACGATTGATTAAAGAAAATCGACTAATTCTAAAAGATTGATTATTATAAAATAAAAATCAGATAAAATAACTAAAAGATTAAAAATTATAACAAACGAAGATTGTTATAATGTGCATAAAATATGATTGAAATGTAAAAATATTCTTTATGATATTGACAAAGCAGTTTTTGGAAAATACTATTACATTGCTGAAGTGTAATTTTATTTATTTAAAGAAGGTAGATGTTAAAAAAAATAGATTTTGGTAAAGTGATTTTTAATATATTTAAATCGTTGGGGAACGATTTAAATATGTAAAAATTATAGATTTAAAAACTCAATAAAGGAGAGGGTTGCAATGAAAAACAAGAAATCTTTGCATTTGGCTGTAGCGTTAATTTTGTTTTGTCCTATGTATACAGTTAATGCTGCAACACATTATTCGATGATTTGGGGTGGAGAAGCAAATAATGTTAAAACTGGTGATATTATCGATGTTACTGGAAATACAACATTTCCGCAATATCATGGAGTATATGCCAATGGAGCTGATACTACAAATGTGAGTCATGCCGATAACGTAACAGTAAAAACAGCTGCAGATGCTGGAGATGCGATAAGAACAAATCCAGCAAATTCCGGAAGTACGGCGCATATAATTATTGGTAATGGTTGGACATTGGAAGCTTCTGGTGATAGTGCTGATGGTGTGAATTTGAATGGATATAGTACTTTTACAGCAGGCGACAATTTGACAATAAGAATAACTGGCGCACAAGGATCGGGCAATCTTTATAATGATGCGTTTGGATTAAGGACTAATATGGGCAATACTATAGTTGTTGGTAACTATTTAGATATTTCAACAACGCACAATAGTTCACATGCTATTTATATTACTGGTAATGATGGTAATGATGTAAAAATTGGAAATAATAGTAAGATAGTAACTAATGGAAACAGCGCTAATGTAGTAAATGTGACGGGAGGAAATAGTAAGGTTAAATTGGGTAATAGCTCTTTGTTAACTACTTATGGTGATAAGTCGCACGGCGTGCAAATTTATAATACCAGTTCTTCAAAAGCTAATAGTGAAGTGTCTATTGGAGAAGAATCTCAAATTATGACTTATGGTGAAGCTTCTTATGGTGCAATTGTGGACATGACCGGTTCAGTTTTGCTTTTGGGCGATAATGCTAGTATTAAAACTGAAGGTGATGCTTCACATGGGTTGCTGGCGAAAAAAGGCGTTATTGAAACGGGCGATGGTTTAAATATTTCAGTTGAAGGCAGCGGCTCACATGGCGCATATGTCAATGCCACTACTGGCAGCATTGAGTTTTTAGGTGGTGCGACCATAGATACTAATGGAAACGACGGGTATGCCCTCTATGCTGATAAAGGAAATATAAAAGGTACAGCGGGCAATTCTACGTTTAATATTACTGGTAATATGTATGCTGATAACAGTGGGGCTATTGATCTGGATATGGACAATAATTCTGTTTTCACTGGCAGTACTGCACTGGCTAATAGCGGAAAAATCAATCTGAATCTGAAAAACAGTAGTTACTGGCATGTTACCAGCAGTTCTGAAGTCAGTAGTTTACACGTCAGCGGGAACAGTATGGTTAATCTCAGCCATGAAGCGGGGATGAATACTGTGGTTACTGTTGATGATTTAAGTGGTACCGGTGGTGTATTTAAATTTAATACAGAGTTAGACAGTGAAACTAATGGCGATAAACTTGTAATCAATTCTTCCGAAGTTGGCAGTACTCATTATGTGCACGTCAATGACTTGAGTCTTGTCAACGGGATAGTAACTGGTGAGAAGAAACTGCATTTGATCACTGACAACAGCAGTAATGCTTCTTTCGTTGGCGAATATATGGACACCGGCGGATTGTGGGATGTACTGCCGACTGTGGAACGCGGTGATACATTGGGACAGAGCGCTAACGAATGGTACCTGACAAAAATAGAGAAGAAGGAAAATGGTAATACTGAGACTATCAACGACGGTTTTGCCAGTGATTACAGCTTATGGCGGGCTACTAATGACACGCTGCGTAAACGTTTAGGCGATATACGCAGTGGCGAGCATGGTGCTGACGGCGTCTGGGCCCGTATGTATCATGGCAAACTGAAAGGTCAGAGCTATACTGATAGATACCATACCTATCAATTAGGGTATGATAAGACCAGATATGATGAGAAAAATGGACAGCGTACTAATGGTATCGTCTTGGAACGCAGTGAGGGTAAACTCAGCTATACAGCAGGTAAGGGTGAAACAGGTCTGACTGCTTTGGGGTTGTATACGACCTGGTTTGGTAATAAGGGCCATTATACTGATCTGGTATTGCGCGCAGGACATTTGGATCATAAGATGAATACTTACGGTGAATATGCTGAACGCAGTGATTATGATAATGCTGCTTACAGCATCAGTTTTGAATATGGCCGGCAGAAAAATTACGAAAAAGGCTGGTTCTTTACACCGCAGGCACAAATTACTTTGGGCAGGATGAACAGCGTTGATTTTACCACTGAACGCGGAACTAAGATCAATGTGGATGGTTTGACCAGTGCCATCGGCCGTATCGGTTTTGAAGTAGGACGCAAGATCAATCCGGAAAGCAGTTATTATTTTAAGCTGGGAGCTTTCCATGAATTTGACGGTGACCGTGATGTATCGATGCTGGCCGCTAATGGTGAAAGTCTGCGTAAACGTTATGACAATGGCGATACCTGGTATGAATTTGGCATGGGCGCACAGGTTCAGCTGAGCCGCAATACACATTTCTACGGTGACATTGAACGTAGTTTTGGCGGTGATACAAAGAAAGAATGGCAGGTAAATACAGGCATCAGATGGGAATTCTAGAAGTATTTAAATAAAGTAGGATATTGTATGGGGATTGGTGGAGGAAGGTCGACCAAAGGAGAACTCGTAACATGGATAAAATTCAAGGAAAAATCAAGTTTATAGTACCTGCTTTAGAGGACGAGCATTATAGTACGGCATATATTTTGGGCAATATCGTCTGGCTGATGATGCAGTCTAAACAGCATGAGACGATGCCGCTGCATATGATGGCTTCGCAGATCTTCCCGGCGATAGCAAATAAGCAGTATGTTTTGGCAATGGCAGAAAACGGTACTCCGGTATTTTATATGGCCTGGGCTAATTTTGATGCTGCTGCGGAAGCAGAATATTTAACACACTATAATCTGGCACTGACGCCGCATAACTGGAACAGCGGCGTCAGGCCGTGGGTATTATTTGTGATTGCTCCGGTTGGGGGACGGTTACAGGAATGTTCTAACTGGTGCAAGAAAAAACTCTTTAAGGATTCGCCTGAAGTACGTTTTTTATATCACGAAGGTAAAAAGAGAGGCAAAAGGGTTTTCTGTAAACGTGGCCAAAATATTACTGCGGCAGCCAGCCTGAAATGGCATAATGAAAATATGCCGTTGATAACTGTACCGATGCAGCTGGAAAAAGATGTAGCGGCATTGTTTAGCTGATCAAAAATAAAATCCTCAACCAAACTTTGGTTGAGGATTTTTTATTGCGCTTAAATTATTTTTGTAGTCCAGTCTTCAATATTCCAGACTGAAGTTACCCAGTCTTCATAGAATTCAGGTTCATGTGAGACCAGGAGAATACTGCCTTTAAAGGCAATCAAAGCACGCTTCAATTCTTCCTTAGCATCAACGTCAAGATGGTTGGTTGGTTCATCTAAAACCAGCCAGTTAATATCGCGCAGCATCAGCTTGCATAAACGGACTTTAGCGGCTTCGCCGCCGCTTAAAACAAAAACTTTGCTGGTGATATGTTCATTAGTTAAGCCACAGCCTGCTAAAGCTGCCCGAACTTCATAATTGGTCAGGCCGGGATATTCATTCCAGACATCTTCTAAAGCAGTGTTTTCATTTTTTTCGCGTTCTTCCTGTTCAAAATAACCTGGTTCCAAAAATTCACCCAGTTCTACAGAACCTGATACAGGCGGTATCAAACCTAAAATAGTTTTTAAAAGGGTTGTTTTACCAAGACCGTTAACGCCGCGGAGCGCAATTTTCTGTCCGCGTTCAAGGTTAAATGTAACAGGACGTGTCAGCGGCGTATCGTATCCTAAAACTAAATCTTTAGCTTCTACGATAAAGCGGCTGGGAGTTCTGGCTTCCGTAAATTTAAAGGTTGGTTTGAGTTTTTCGCGGGGTTTTTCAATGATTTCCATTTTATCAAGTTTCCGCTGACGGCTTTTGGCCATATTAGTAGTAGCAACACGAGCCTTATTCCGGGCGACAAAATCTTCGAGCTTGGCAATTTCCTGCTGCTGGCGTTCATAGGCGCTTTCACGCTGAGCTTTATAAATAGCGTACATTTCCTGAAATTTATCATAATTGCCAGTATAACGGGTCAGCTCGCAGTTTTCCAAATGGTAGATAACGTTGACTACTTGATTGAGAAAGGCAATATCATGAGAAATCAAGATAAACGCATGCTCATAGTTTTGTAAAAATCTGGTCAGCCATTCAATGTGTTCAACATCTAAATAGTTGGTAGGTTCATCCAGTAATAGAATAGAGGAGTTTTGTAAAAGCAGTTTAGTCAGCAGAACTTTACTGCGCTGACCGCCGGAAAGCTCACTGACATCACGGTCCAGACCGATGCTGCCTAAGCCAAGACCGTTAGCTACTTCTTCGATCTTAGTATCTAAAGAGTAGAAACCGCTGTGTTCCAGTTCAGTTTGAAGTTCACCTACGGTATTCATCATTTTATCGATTTCTTCAGGAGATGCGTCAGCCATTTTATCATAAAGCTCCAGCATCTGCTTTTCTGCTTCGTACATATCGTTGAAAGCAGTGCGCAGGACCTCACGGATAGTTTTGCCGGCTTCCAGAGTACTTTGTTGGTCTAAATAACCAACAGTAACGCGTCCGGGCCATTCCACCTTGCCTTCGTCAGGTAGCAGATGACCTGTGACGATGTTGAGAAAGGTTGACTTGCCTTCACCGTTAGCGCCGACAAGACCGACATGTTCACCGCGCAATAATTTAAAAGAAACATTTTCCAAAATCTGGCGGCCGCCAAAAGTATGGGAAACATTAGTAACATTCAAGTAGCTCATACTAAACCTCTTTCATGAAAATATATGTTACAATTTTAACGTAAGTCATAGCGTTTTGTCAAAGCAGAAAACAGGATTTTACTTCGAAACGTCGAATAAAACAGTACTGAATTTAAAAGGAGGCTTTTATAATGCTGTGTGGAAATAAGCAGGACATAGAAAAAATATTGCCGTATGTTTCGGAAGGGCTGCAGAAGGCGTTACAATATATCCGGGAAACAAACTTTGCCGAACTGGCAAATGGTGAATATGAAATAGATGGCAGAAATGTGTTTGTGATAGTTAACACATATTTGACTGAACCCAAAACTGATAAGAAGCCTGAAGCGCATAATCAGTATATTGATGTGCAGTATCTGGGTGCTGGAGAAGAAATAATTTATTTTGCACCCAGAAGAGCGGAACATATTATTGTTGAAGATCATGCGGAAGAAAGCGACCTGCTGTTTTATGAAGAAATGGATGAAAAGGATCGCGTTGTTTTGCAGGCGGGGGATTTCGCAGTGTTTTTTCCCTGGGAATTACATCGGCCCGGCTGCAGTACAAAGAAGGAAGCACAAGCAGTGCAGAAAATAGTTGTTAAAGTCAAACTTAAAAATCAGTAATTTTTTCAAAAAAAGTGTTGACAAGATTACAAAATTGCCATATAATACCACTTGTGACGTTGAGAAACGTCAGTGACCTTCCCCGATAGCTCAATCGGTAGAGCACTCGGCTGTTAACCGAGTTGTTGTAGGTTCGAGTCCTACTCGGGGAGCCAACTGGCCGGTTGGTCAAGCGGTTAAGACACCGCCCTTTCACGGCGGTATCGGGGGTTCGATTCCCCCACCGGTCACCATTCGGGCGCTTAGCTCAGCTGGGAGAGCGTCTGCCTTACAAGCAGAATGTCGGCGGTTCGATCCCGTCAGCGCCCACCAGAAATCTAGCATATCCAAATTTTTTGGATATGCTTTTTTTATTTGATTTTTAAGAATAATTGCTTTCATAATGTTTTACAAAAGTAACAAACTAGCTGGAATGCGGTTAAAGAAGCTTTTTGGGTAACTTGCATTTCTGCCGCCTTTGTAGTAAAGTCAAATTAGCAATAAAAAGAACATTGATGTTAGGAGGCATAATTATGAAAAAAACTTTTCTTTCCAGTATTCATGAACGTCGTAGTATTTATGGTATCACAGATACTTCCCCGATCCCTAAAAATAAAATTGTAGCATTGGTAGAAATGCTGCTGGAGGATGTTCCTTCTGCTTTTAACTGTCAGAGTGCACGTGTAGTAGTACTGTTTGAGCAGGCACATAAGAATTTTTGGGATATTGTTATGAACATTTTGCGTGCGCGTGTACCTGCTGAAAAATTTGCTCCAACTGAAGCTAAAATAAACAGTTTTGCAGCCGGCTATGGAACGATCTTATACTTTGATGACGAAAGCGTTACAGAAACCTTTGCTAATAATTTTCCTACATATGCTGCTAATTTTAAGACATGGGCAGATCAGGCGAATGGTATGCTGCAGTTTGCTATCTGGACAGCTTTAGAGGAAGAAGGGCTGGGGGCAAATCTCCAGCACTATAACCCTATTATAGATGCTGAAGTAAAAGAAGTATTTAATATTCCAGACCAGTATCGTTTGATTGCGCAGATGCCGTTTGGGGCAAAAACGGCTGAGCCTGATGCTAAAGAAGTCATTTCCGGTTCGGAAAGGATGCGCATTTTAGAATAAGAATTTAAAATCCCCTCGTTAAAACGAGGGGATTTTTTTGAAAAGACATCCTTTTGACATTTAATGATGTTATACTAATAATATAATTATTTGTGGAGGTGCGACAGATGAAAATGTCACGAAAATTTATAACAGCCGGCGTAGCAGGATTTATGGCTCTGGGAATAGCTGTTTCAGCCTGGGCGGCTGAACCTAAAGTTACGGATCAGAAAATAAGGGACGGCGGCGTGACTGTTAATATTCCTGTTGTGAAGGGCGCCGCAGGCGGTGTGGCAGTTGATGACAGGATCAATATGGCAATTGATTTTAATATTGTGAAAAAATTGTATGCTTATTTGCCTGGCGGCAGTGGGTTGAGCCTGCAGGAAAATTATTATCCTGAATTTGACGGCTATGGCGGTGCTAAAGCCAGCCGCGAATTTGTAGCTGATATAGCAGGTTTTATCAATCATCAGCTGCAGAATCAGGCCCAAGCAGCTCATAAAGCCGGATCACATGTCAAACAGTATACGTTCGAAGGCAGATATCAGGTGCGGTTTAACAGTGAGGAACTGCTTTCTTTAGAACAGACTTATATGGATTATCTGGGTGGCGCTCATCCCAATACTTATTTGGACACGATCAATGTAAATTTAAAAACTGGCAAATTACTGAACTTGGGCGATATGTTTAAGGCAGGCAGCGATTATTTACCGCGACTGAATGCTATTATCGCCAAGCAGATGGAAGAAGAAAGGCAGCAGAAAGGATTCTTCGATAAGACGGTTGAAGTGAACGGAACAGAAAATTTTTATATTACAGATAATGCTGATTTGGTTATAGTATATCCGCCTTATGCAATTGCTCCTTATGCTGCTGGTACGATTGAATTCGTTATACCAGTTAGTCAGGTTGCTGATATCTTTAATTTTAAATTAGAATAAAGGCTTGCTCTTTTTGCCCTGCTTTTGCAGGGCTTTTTTTATTTCTCGCTTAAGTAAACACTTTTATGATATAAATGACAGAGGTTTTTCAAATAATGTAAATGGTATTAGGCATAATAGTGCACATAGTTGAACTATTATTGAAAACATGAAAATGGATAGCTGGATATAATAAAATTAAGGTAAGTAATATCACAGAAGAATAAAAGTATGGTTGGTGAAATTATGTTTGGCGAGAAATTCAGACAAATAGGCTTAAAAATAGCCTATTACAGAAAAAGGAAAGCGTTGAAGCAGATGGAAGTAGCGGAGAAGGCGGGGATATCCTGTTCATATCTTTCAAAAATAGAAACAGGAAAAGTTCGTTATAGTCTTGCCGTGTTGATACAGATTGCCAAAGCACTGGAGATGGATCCAGGCGAACTGTTGACAGACAGCAGTGACTGCTAAGTTAAGCGAAAGAAAAGAGGTGTGAGAAAGTGGAAGAACCGAATTATAAAACAATAGGTATTAATATAAAAATTAAAAGGATTCGCCAGGGCATCAGCCAGGCTAAGCTGGCAAAGCTTTTAGGTGTATCGGCAGCTCATTTATGCAATATTGAGAATGGCAAAGTTAAAATAAGCCTGAAAATGCTCTATAAGCTTACCGGTTTTTTTAAGTGCAGTTTAGATGATTTATTGACTGTTTGAGATATTTAAAAATGTTGGTAAAAATTAAAGGCCGGCAATAGTTGTGGAATAAAAACTTCTATACTATCTGTTAGAAAATTGTATAATGTTTTTTTACCAAACCTCTATTATAAAATAGAGGTTTTTCTTTTTGAGTAGATAAAGATATAAAATTTCAAAAGATAATATTGAATGTAAAAATTATACGAATAGTGAAAAGGAATAAAAATAATATAAAAAGTAATTTTGAAACTTAAACTTAAAACAAAAACATATCCATTATGATAATATATAACCAATGCAACAAGAATACGTTTATTGAAAATAAATTTAAATATAATAAATTGTATAGTGTATTGAAAACATAAAGAAATTTATAGCAGACT
>ERZ791885.55-NODE-55-length-104447-cov-4.446835_pt1 | contig 104447 bp, 83 predicted proteins | sample MGYA00510159_ERZ791885 | MGnify/ENA primary metagenome ERZ791885 (study PRJEB30046, sample SAMN00792054) | human gut metagenome | study: EMG produced TPA metagenomics assembly of the A metagenome-wide association study of gut microbiota in type 2... | reverse complement strand
TGCAGCCTTAGTACCGCTGCGTGTTTATCCGAGCGAGAGCGTCCCCTATAAGGACCTCTGCATGGTCGGAGCCGGCAGCGGAGGGAAAGGAATCCCGAACCGCGCAGGAAATCCGCGCCCAACGGAGAGGGGCTGAACTTTTACTTAATCTTCCATTTCCACTTTCAGCACATAATCGGTGCTGTCAGGGAGAACCGGGTTCGGGCCCAGATCTGCGAACACAATATCCGGATAATCACTGTGTACCCAGCTTGTGGAAACCGGAAGCTCATATCCGTCCGCCAGAGCACGGATCCCCTTTACCTTTGTTTTGTCGAGGCCTATAAGAGGAACCGGGCCGATTGTATTTTCATACATATGGAAGTAGTAGGTATTCCCTTTTCTTGTAACCCGTCCGTAATCGGGCTTGGGAACATCCGCGATCCCACAGCCGTAAATACTCTCCTTGTTCTTTTTCATCCAACACCCGATTTCCGCCAGAATCTCCACCGACTGCGGAGGGAAGTTCCCATAGGCATCAGGGCCCACATTCAGGAGCATGTTGCCGCCTTTGGAAACACATTCCACCAGCTTCTTGATGAGCATGGGAGCGGGCTTGTAGTATTGATCCGTTCCGCAGTAGCCCCAATGATTGTTCATTGTCACACAGGCTTCCCAGGCCAGAGGATTTCCTTCTATGTCCGCAAGGCCTTCCGGAGGGATAATCTGCTCGGGACTCACGAAGTCGCCATGATAAGGAGTGGGATTGCATTCTGCCAGCGAACCTCTTCCTTCCCCGCTCACTTCAAGACGATTGTCTATGATCACCTGCGGCTGCAGGGAACGAACCATATTTATCAGCCTGGTGGCTCCCCATTTTTCTCCCCTCATATCATCGTAGGAAAAATCAAACCAGAGGAGATCCAGCTGTCCGTAATTGGTACAGATTTCTTCCACCTGTTTATGCATGTAATCCACATAACGGCTGAAATCCCGGTTCTCATTTCCGCATTCCGGATGATTGCGCATGGGATGATTCCTGTCCTGATAATGAGGATAATCTTCATGATACCAGTCAAGCAGAGTGAAATAAAGGCCTACCTTCAGCCCTTCCGCGCGGACCGCATCCACATATTCCCGCACCAGATCCCGTCCGGCCTTTGTGTTGGTTGCCTTATACTCCGTATATTTGCTGTCAAACAGACAGAATCCGTCGTGGTGCTTGGCTGTCAGAACCATATATTTCATTCCGGCTTCCTTTGCCATGCGCGCCCATTCTTTCGGATTGAAATCTCTGGCGTCGAACTCCTCAAAATATTTCTGATACTCTTCTTTGGTCATTTCCTCCGTGCTGCGGATCCATTCGCCGCGGGCGGGAATGGAATACAGACCCCAATGGATAAACATACCGAATCTGGCATCCCGGTACCATTCCATCCGTTTGTCATACTCTTCTCTGTTAAACTGATACATAACCTCTCCTTCCCTGCGTGCCCCCTTACCCCGGCCTGTCCGTCCGAATGCAGCAGACAGACCGGAAAACATCGCAGTTATGTGATATTTTTATCTTCTGGTTATATTTTATCTGATTCAGTAGACGATTGCTACATACAATTATTTTTTTTGCCATACATTTTCAGCATATTTGTCTTAACAGGCAAAACAATAGCTTCCGCTCCCCAGTTCCTTTATCTGTCCGTCAGGAAGAATAAGGGTGGCACCTGTGTTGGGCGGTATTTCACAGGAATAGATCAGAACACCTTCTTTCTTTTCCCAGCTGCTGCGGAGCGTTCCGTACGGACTGGATACGCTTCCTCCGGCATATGTAAGATCTCCGATGCAGGGCTCCAGGCGGAAATGACTGTAGCCGGGATTTTCTTCCTCCCTGCGTATGCCCAGAATCCATTCATACATCCAGGAGAGCACACTTCCCAGGGAATAATGGTTAAAAGAGTTCATGGCATTGTAGCCGCCGAAGCCCTTTTCCACCGTGTAGGAATCCCAGTGTTCCCAGATGCTGGTGGCTCCCTGGGTCACGGGATACAGCCAGGATGGGAAGGCTGTCTGAAGCATCAGCTTATAGGCGTCCTCCGGATATCCAGCCTTGCTCAGGGCCATATTCAGGAGGCCGGTTCCAAAGAATCCGGTTCCCACCTTATGTCCCAGCTCCCTTGTTTTCCGCAGGAGATGGAAAGCGGCCGCCTCCCGGTTATCGGCCACGCCATATTCCAGGGCAAGCACATAAGAGCACTGGGTATCGCAGAGTTCCCCGTCCATGTTCCTTGTTCTCTGATCCTCCGGGCTGATAAATGTACGGTTCCAGTAATCCTTTACTTCCTCCGCCAGCTTTCCAAAGTCCGCCGCATCCTCCGTCTCACCGATAATTGCCGCCAGTTCCGCCATCAGGGCGGCTTCCCTGTAATAAAAAGCATTCCACATCAGCTGCAGATCCGTTTCCTGAGGGGCCAGCCAGTCGCCCAGCGGGCCGACCACAGACATATCCCCTCTTCCGGGAAGTCCTTTATCCTTCATGTAATCCATATATTTTTTCAGACCCGGGTAAAAAGCGGTAATGGTACGTTTATCCCCATATTGTCTGTACAGCTCCGCCGTCATGAAAATGGAAGCGCACTCATAGGTTATCCCCCCGAAGCCCCCGCCCACGGGTGCAATTTCCGGAAATTGTCCGTCAGGCTCCTGCAAATCCGCCATCGCCTGTAAATTGCGCTCATAAAACTGCTTCAGGAAACCATTGTGCAGAGCCGTATGGCAGAACACATGGGTATCTCCCGCCCAGCCCATCCTCTCATTTCTCTGAGGACAGTCGGTAGGAATATTAATAAAATTACAGCGCTGTGACCATTTCACATTTTCCGCAAACCGATCCAGCAATTCATGGGAGGAATGGAAGCTTCCCTCAAAATCCGTTACGGAGGAATACTGGAGACTTTCCACTTCTTCCGCCTCCGGCGGATTATCGGCGCCGCTTATTTCTATATAACGATAGCCATGGAAGGTAAACCGTGGCTGCCAGATCTCACCGCCTTTTCTCCCGGCACAAATATACACATCGGTGCTGGTGGCATCCCTGTAGTTTTCCACCATAAGCCTTCCCACCAGATTTACGCCGCCTTCCCCTGCCGCATATTCCGGCAGATCCGGGTAGAGCATTTCTCCATACCGGATAACAAGGCGTGTTCCTTCTTTTTCCTGAAAACGGATACGCGGCACACCGGCCATTTCCTGGCCCAGATCATAGATAACAGTATGCGCATCCACAAAGGTACGGCTGCAGGCTTTCCGGCTGTCCACCACATATACCGGGGCATCATAACCGCCCAGAAGCAGGGGCTTTGTCTCATTAACCCCCGGCCAGGCCCGGCCGAATCCCGGAGGCATGGCCCGGTATTCATCGATGGGAACCGGTTCATAAGTCACCGGCTGTTCCCAGCCCGTTTCCGCAAAATCCGCTTTGGAATAGTCTTCATACAGCCCCAGCCTTCTTCCGTCTGTCTGTTCCCCCAGGAAAAATCCGGAATACCGGTAAGGTCCTTCCCCGTAATAGCTCCAGTCCCGCGTGTTGGAAACCCGCACATGTCTGCTGCCGTCATCATAGGTAATTACGATTTTGGCAAAAAAGGCTTCCTTATCTCCCCAGAAATTATAATTCTTCACGGTAAAGGTCTGGGCATCCGACCACCAGCCGGACGCCAGGGTCACTCCCACACAATTGTCTCCTTCCCCTATTTTGTCACTGATGTCATAGGTCTGGTAGTTCAGCCGCCTGTCATACTGGGTATTTCCCGGCGCAAGCAGACGGTCCGTTATATCCTGTCCGTTCACGCGGCATTCGTAAATTCCCCGGGAAGTGATATACAGCCTGGCCTGTACTGGTTTTCTGTCCTCCCGTGTACGGATGAGCGTACGAAACATGGGGATGGATGAATGGGAAGGATCTGCCGTAACCTGGGCTGAACTGAGGGAAAAACAACTTTCTCCCGATTCCGTTTGGGCAAGACGGATCCCTTCTTTTTTACAAAAGATTCCTTCCCTGCCGTACAGGCCGCCCTCCGGCGTTTCCCGTATGAATTCCGCGGAAGGCGCGCGCATATTCCGGACTGACAGATATTTGAAACAGGCGCTGTCCCCCTCTCCTGCAAAAAAGCCGATCTCGTTCAGCCTGGGATAGGTCAGCACGTCATTATTTCCTCTGGGATTCAGCGTTCTTCCCTTTACCGTCCTGCCGAAGAACTCCTGCTTTGCCACTGCATCCACAAGCACTCCGTCCAGATAGGTAAAGGCATTATTGCCGTCCACTTCTATCTGAAGACAATGGAAATCATAGGCATTTTCTTCGGTGATAAGAGAAGAATCGCATGCCTCTGCTTCTCCAGTTCCCTGTGCCGCTGTACTCTCCTGAGATGAATCCTCCCTTTCAAAAGGGACGAGCGGAACACTGGCAAAGGGAATGTCTTCCCTGTCTCCGGGTGCATAGCCTGCCCTGTAGATGTCCAGGGTGGGCATTGCATTTCCTGCCGCTTGCCCCTGCGCCGGTTTCCCCGCCAGTGCCCGCAGGTTGATTTCATAGCGGATATAGTTCTCTCCTTCCAGTCCATATTCATTCTGGTTTTTATCTAGCAGCCGGAAATCATTGGCGCCGAACACCACGCCTGCTCTCCGCGAGCCCGGTTCCAGACGCAGCTCCGTCTCCAGGATAAATACCCCTCTGGCCTGTGCGCATACATGAAAACGAGGTGCGGCAATCCACTGTGCGCCTTCCCAGGCGCGGTTTATATCCTCCTCTTCTGCCGAAAAGTTAAGCATGCCTGTCTCAAAGCAGGTATCCTCACAGGCGCTGTTTCCTTCGGCATCCCACACCTGCACCGACACAGAATATACCGTACAGGCTTCCAGTTCTTCTCCGGCATACTCCACTCCTCTGGATTCTCCGGTTTCCAGTTTCCCGGAATCCCAGACTATCTTTTCCTGCGCTGCAGGTGTCACCTTTTTTACAAGAATCCTGCAGGCGCTCTGCCTCATGTTCTTTTCTACGGAAGAAAAGATCCATGAAAAACGAGGACGTTTCTCATCCAGGCCAATGGGGGCCTTCTGGTATTCCACATAAATTTCTTTAATTGCAAAACTCATAATAATATCTCTCCTGTTCGTTTCCATACTGCCTGTTAACGGGAAAATTTTCCTTATGCTTCTATTATAATTATAAAAAAAAGACTGCCAGTTTTTCCGGTAACGACTGATGGAGAAAGCACATCATGCTTTCTCCACTAATCATTCGGCTGACCTATCCTTTTACACCTCCAACAACAATACCTTTCACAAAATATTTCTGGAAGAAAGGATAAATGCACAGTACAGGCAGGATACCGATTACCGCAATCGCCATTCTAATGCCGATGCTCGGCAGATTAGCCACATTCACGCTGGATGCCGCGGAAGACTGCCCGCTGGTCAGGAACTGAATATTGGTAATAATCGTGTTCAATATGGCCTGGATGCTGAACAGCTTATCATCAGTTATGTAATACAGGCTGTTCATCCAGTCGTTCCAGTAACCAAGCCCTATCATTAGAGCCATGGTCGCCATAATCGGCTTTGACAGGGGCGTCACCACCTGGAAAAGAATCCGGTATTCACCTCCGCCGTCGATGCGTGCCGCTTCTATCAGGGCATCCGGTATATTGGCCTGGAAGAAGGAACGCATCATGATAATATAGAAGCCGTTCATGAGAAGCCCGGGAATAATCAGCGCCCACAGGGTATTTTTAATATGAAAGGACTGCGTCCACATCATATAGGTAGGTACCAGGCCGCCGTTAAACAGCATGGTAAAAAATACGAAGAAGGCAAAGAAACCGCGCCACGGAAGCTCTTTTCTGGACAGAGGATAAGCAAACAGTGTCGTCATAAGCACACTCAATGTTGTTCCCAACACGGTTACCAAAATGGTAATTCCATAGCCCTTTATAATCTTCATACTGCTGCTGAACAGATAAACATAGGCATTCATACTGAAAACCTTCGGGATAAAATTGTATCCTTCCCTCATCAGTGTCGCTTCGTCCGTCAAAGAGGAGGACAGCAGAAGGAGAAAAGGTGCAACCGCCGCTGTACAGAGCAGGATAAAAATAATATTTAAAACAATCTGGCCCGTTTTGTTTTTACCAACCATAATCTTTTCTCCTTTCTTAGAATAAAGCGCTGTCTTCATCTACCTTGCGGACGATGAAGTTGGCTGTCAGTACCAGGACAAATCCCAGTACAGACTGCAGGAAGCCTGCCGCCGACGCACGTCCCACATCATTAAGCTGTGTCAGTCCCTTATAAACAAATACATCGATGGTATCCGTTACCGATGAAAGAAGGCCGGAACGCATCGGTACCTGATAAAACAGGCCGAAATCCGAATAGAACATACGCCCGATGGCAAGAAGCACCATGGTGATAATCGTTCCCTTCAGTCCTGGAAGCGTCACATGCCATACCTGTTTCCACCGGTTGGCTCCGTCCACTGTGGCCGCCTCATAGAGGGAGGAATCAATCCCGATGACCGTAGCGTAATAAAGAATGCTGCTATACCCAAAGCCCTTCCAGAGGTTTACAATAACCAGAATGAAAGGCCAGTATTTTGTTTCCGTATACCAGCTTATCTTTTCCCCTCCCATTTTCACAAACAGGCTGTTCAGAAATCCGTTGTCCTGGCTCAAAAAACCATATACGATATAGGATACCACCACCATGGAAATCAGATAGGGGATCAGGATCAATGTCTGATATACCTTTTTATTCATATTTCCTCTTAGGAAATTCAGCATGACCGCAACCGTTACCGCCAGCAGATTTCCAAGAAGAATGAAGGTCAGGTTATAGCCAAGGGTATTCCGGACAATATTCAGGGCATCATTTGTCCGGAACAGATAGGTGAAGTTACTGAAGCCGCACCAATCGCTGCCCCAGATTCCTTTGCTGTAATTAAAACGCTTAAATGCAATTACCAGACCCGCCATAGGAATATAATTATTGATCAGCAGATAAATAAAACCCGGCAGCATCATGGAAAGCAGCGCCAGCGTCATTTTGTTCCGGCCCTTTTTTTTACTCTTCGTCTGTTTCTTTGCCAACGTAGCCGTTCCAGCCATTTTACTCTTCCTTTCTTAACGCATTTTCCCTGGAAGAGCCATTTTCAGGAAGGGGGATCCTTTGAAAATGGCTCTTATATCTTTTTCCATATTTCTAAGAACAGGTTTTCTGCTTATTTCTGTGCAAAGAAATCATCCAGCTGTTTCTGTTTTTCTGTCAAAATATCCTGAAGGCCTGCTGCTTCCAGTTCCCCGTTTGCCTGTGCGATGGTGGATTCCGGATCTACCGTTCCTGCCAGCAGGGCTTTGTAATACTTATCCATAACATTGCTGCATGCGGAATACTGGTCCACAACGCTGCTGGTGTCAAAGAAGAAGCCATACGCTTTGCTCTTCATGGTATCCTTATTAAACTGGATTAAGTCTTCAAAGAAGGTGGGGCCATTGTAGTCAATGGGGTTTGACCATCCTGAGTAGGGAGCTATCCAATAAAGGTCCGCCATGCCGTAACCGCAGTCCGCAGCGGTCTTTCCTTCGGGGAAGGAAATGGTTCCGTCATCATTTTTGGTATAGTGCTTGCCTTCAATACCGTTGTTGAGCAGGACACAGACCTCCTTATCCGTATAAAGCATCTGCAGGGCCGTCCAGGCGGCATCTTTATTTTTGGAATTGGCGTTAATGCCGTAGCACAGTTCCGAATATGAATTGGCTACCGACCAGGGTTCAATTACAACGGTACGTACTGCGCCTGCCAGTTCATTATTTGCATAGTTATCAAAGCAGGAAACTGCTTTCTGATTGGCAATGAGCTGGGAACCGGCCTCTGTATTGCTCAGAGCATCCGCCATGATCAGGCCGTCCTGATACCATTTTCTTGTCCAGCCTATGAACTCCTGAAAATCATCCGTATCAAACAGATTCTGAACTTCGGTTCCCTGTCCGCAGTCAGGAATCACACCGATAAATTTTCCGTCTCCCAGACCGTCCCAGGTCCAGCCATTCACCATGGTGTCGCCGGACTGCGGTACCAGTGCATATCTGTCCGGGTATTTTTCGTGAACTTCATGGAGAAAGGCATCGATTTCTTCCAATGACCACTTATGATAGGGTTCGATTCCGAATTCCTCTGCAATCGCCTTATCAATATTGAGGCCGAAACGGTTGCCGAAGTTTCTCAGATTGGGAATGGCATAAATCTGTCCGTCCACTGTAGTTCCTTTTATTTCTTCTTCAGACCATATGGCTTTGAAATCATCCGCTGCCGATGCATAATAATCATCCAGCGGAGCCAGCTGTCCATTTTTTACATAGGTGGTAAGGGGCGTCATAAATGCCGCGATAACGTCCACTTCATCGCCTGTGAGCAGAAGGTTGGACTGCTGCAGCCAGTTTCCCGTTGAAACAAAAGTAATATCCAGGTGTACACCATATTTCGGCTCCGCAATCTCATTAATAGCAGTCTCTACTTCCTCTGCATCCGGCATATCATAAACTGTAGGAATACACACATTTACTTCTGTAATGGTTCCGCCCGCCGCTGCGCTTTCGCCGCCTGCCGCCGCAGAACCTTCTCCGCCCGCACTTGCCGTGCCGGACCCGCAGGCTGCCAGAGATACCCCCATTACTGCTGCCGTCATGACTGCTGCCGCTTTTTTTAAAAATCTTTTCATCATAATTCCTCCGCTTTTCATAATCCGTTTTCCGTCCGAACCGCATGCTGTCCGCAACATGAACTTTCTTTTGATAATTATATTGTAGTCATTTTACGGGAGACTCTCTATAATTTTTATGATATCCCCTGGCACTTTTGTGACACATATTGTAATGGGTTTTATACTTTTATATAGTTATTGTTGCTTTTGTGACACCGGTTTGTGCTTTTATGACATTTATTATATACTACATAAAAGGCGGTGAAGGCCTTGATAAAGATTTATTCGGATAATTATTGTTATAACAGATTATTTGATGATCAGATACTTGTAAATGAAATGGGATGAATTTCCTCTTAATAAAGGACTTGGTATCAGACATTTAGGTAAGAAGGCCCAGTGATATTCAGACCCCCAGAGATAATGATTCTTCTAAGCTCCGGTTAATGCCGGAGTTTTTATATTTGTAAACACATGCCCTCTGCCCTGCACGATGCAGCCATGCAGCTTTACCGTCAGTATTTGATTGTCGGGGGTATGCCTGAATGTGTGATGCAGTTTGCGGAAACAAAAGATTATATTCTTGTGCGGCACACACAGGACACTATTTTGGCCAGCTATCTCAATGATATGAGTAAATACAACAATATGAATGGGATTAAGAAAACACAGCTTGCCTATGATAACATCACCGTTCAGCTCTCCAGAAAAAATACACGCTTCCAATACAAGCTAATTAAAAAAGGAGGCAGAGCCTCCGAGTTTGAAAATGCAATCGAATGGCTTTGCCTGTCGGGTATTGTATCACAAGTATATAAGGTAGAACAAATCAAGAAACCTCTTGAAAACTATCGTGATATTGATGCATTTAAAATTTATGTATCCGATTTGGGTTTGCTCTGTGCAAAGAAGGATCTGGCCGCAAATGACATCCTTTACATGACTGATGAGTTAAATGATTTCAAAGGCGGAATGACCGAAAATTATGTCAATGTCCAGCTTAATATTAACGGCTATAAAAATTACTATTGGGAATCAGAGCGCGGAGCCGAGATTGATTTTATCATTCAGCGCGACGGTCATCTTATTCCCATTGAAGTCAAGTCGGCCGACAATACCAGAGCCAAAAGCTTAAGAGTCTATATGGATACCTATAAGCCGGTTTATGCAATCAAGCTTTCTTCAAAAAACTTCGGTTTTGAGGATGGTAAAAAGACCGTTCCGCTCTATGCTGCTTTTTGTATTTAAAGTTATTTTTCATATTTTGTCCTGCGATAGCATACCTGCTATCGCAGAACAAAACATATCTCATTTACTCATAATCCTCAATCCGCCACTCATCCTTCCAGTCAATATAAACCATATCTCCCTCAAACCTCAGCGGCAGCCATACATAATCGGCAATAGAGGTATTCCTCATATCCGCATCATCCAGACTGTCATCCCTGTTGTCCATTTCTTCCGGCTTCACATCCCCACCGAAGATTTTTTCAAATACTGCTGCATACTCTTCATATTTTCTATCCATATGTTCGGGAAGCCAGCGATCCGCACAGGCGATATAGAGATCCTTTTTTCCCGGGACCTTAAATATAGAAGAAATCTGGGAATGAAAGGATGTGCTGCTTTCATCATCCGGATGCGGATTACCCAGCACTGTATAGGGTCCATGCCAGGTATCTGCAACAGCCACCTCGGAAGGATTAGGCAGGTACCCCGTAGTCCCGGAAGTAATAAGATAATGCTTCCCTTTCCGCAGGCAATGAGCTGTTGCTTCCCTTACAAAAGGCGGTTGGGTATGCGGAAAATGTGTGCTGTAATAGCCTGTTACATCCGTATAATCCGCAGTCAGATCCGCACAAATTGTCTCGCTGTGTACCCGTTCAAAATAATAATAAGCCTTCCCGTCCGGCGCAACCGCCAGATCAAAATCTCCTGCGCTCATATTCAGGGGCTTCAGTCCTTCCCGTACTTTGGTATACGGCCCCAGGATATCATCCGCTGTCATAACGGTTTCTGTCTGCGTTCCGTCACGATGCATGATTTTCAGCCATGCTACATATTTTTTAGTTTCTTTATTATAAATGATATGCGGCCTGTCCATCTGGGAAGAGGGATGCAGAGAGGATTCCGGGTTCTCCGGTTCCGGCGGAATTATCACCCCGCAGTCCTCCCAGTTATACAAATCCTGAGAAGTATAGCATCTGACTCCCCAATGCCATATGTCATTCTCTCCTGTTGTTTTTTCCTTATTTTCCCCATACCAGTAATAGGTGCCGTCAAGATACATGATGGAACCCCCATGAGCCTGGATCCGGTTTCCGTTTGTGTCCAGCCATACCTGGCCGGGACGAATACTGTTATATTTCATAGTCTTCTCCTTATTCTTTTACGCCTCCCAGCGTAATACCTTTGACGAAATATTTCTGGAAGAAGGGATAAATAATCAAGATGGGCAGGATCCCCACTGTGGCGATGGCCATCCGTACCGTTGTGCTGGGCATCTTGATATTCATACCTCCTACCGCTGAGGAATTCTGAAGCAGTGCCTGTATATTTTCATTAATATTATTCAGGATGATCTGAATAGTGTACAGATGACCGCCGCCTCTTTCCGTCAGATAATACATACCATTCTGCCAGTCATTCCAGTACATCAGGCCGGTCATCAATCCGATGGTTGCCACAATCGGCAGGCTGAGAGGCATCACGATTTTACAGAAAATACCGAACTCGCCGGCCCCGTCCAGCCTGGCTGCTTCTATCAGGCTTATGGGGATGCTGTTCAGAAAATAATTCCTTACCAGGATAACATTGAAGGCATTCATCATCAATCCGGGCAGAATTAAGGCCCAGACGGTATTCCTTATATGAAAATAATTCACATAGGTATAGTAAGTAGCCACAAGCCCACCATTAAAAAGCATGGTAAAAATCAGCATAAAACTGAGGATTTTCATACCCGGAACCTCTGTCTGGCATATCGCATAAGCAAACAGTGTCGTCACCAGAATACTTGCAGCCGTTCCCACAGCCGTTACCATAATCGTCATAACATAGGCGCGTCCGATAGTATTCCACTGCACCGCTATGTAATGATAGGCATCCAGACTCCATTTCTTCGGGAAAAAGGAAAAGCCGTTGGCCGTTGCCCAGGTATTATCCGTAAAAGATGCAACAATCAGCAGAACAAAAGGTAAAAGGGCCATCAGCGCGAACAGGCCGCATACCAGATGGGCTATCAGCTGGGTCACTAGATTTTCTTTTGATTTCACAAAGGACACCTCCTAAAACAACGCGCTGCCGGATTCGTATTTCTTTACCAGCTTATTAGCGCCGATAATCAGTACGAAGCCTACGATGGACTGATAAACACTGGCTGCACTGGACATACTGTAGTCGTTATTCTTCATCAGCGCCTGATAAATATACACATCCAGGGTTCTGGTTACGGAATACAGGGATCCGCTGTTTCTCGGCATCTGGTAAAACAATCCGAAATCCGAACGAAAGATCTGCCCCACGCTGAGTATAAACAGAGTGATAACCGTAGGTTTGAGAAGAGGAAGAGTAATGCATTTGATTTGCTGCCATTTTGTGGCCCCGTCAATCCTGGCCGCCTCAAAATAATCTACACTGATCCCCACTATGCTGGACAGATATATGATCATACTGTAGCCAATACCCTTCCAGACAGTGACGAATACCAGAATAAAGGGCCAGTATTTTTTCTCCTGATACCAGTTGATTCCCGCATGCCCCAGAGGTTCCAGAATACCTTTATTGAACATGCCCGTTTCCGCCGACAAAAAGGTAAAGGCGAGATAACTGACTATAACCCAGCTCATCAGATAAGGAAGCAGAATCAAACTCTGATAAAGTTTTTTTGCTGTTTTTTTACGGATTTCATTAATCAGGATTGCCACAGCGATGGCTGTCACGTTTCCTACCAGGAAAAAAGCTATATTATAGAATATGGTATTTCTGGTAATAATCCATGCATCTGCGGATGCAAAAAGAAACTTAAAATTGTCAAAGCCACACCACGGACTCCCCCATATTCCTTTCTTGAAATTCAATTTCTTAAACGCAATTACAATCCCGAACATCGGAAGGTAATTGTTTATAATCATATAGATGAAGCCTGGCAGCGCCATCAGATAAAATGGCAGCATTCTTTTCCAGCGGATTTTTTTCCGGGGTGGTTTTGCAGCACCTGTTGCCGATGCTTTCCTTTGACTCATTCTCTTCTCTCCACTCCTTTCCCTTTCCTTCCATTTTCGGAGCCGGCAGGATATCCTCCCGGCTCCCTCTGAATCCAACAGGCTTCCTATTTATTTGCAGCCCATTCATCCAGCTGTTTCTGGTTTTCTTCAATTACCGTATCAATCCCTGCAGCCTTTAATGCTTCCCGGAATTCTGCGAGATTGGTTTCCGGATTCAAAGTACCGCAGTTTACACTGGGAATATACTGCTGAATCACTGCCGTTACTGCAGAATATTCAGTGGATACCTCTTCAATATTAAAGCAGTAGCCCAATGCAGGAGATTTTCTGGAATCCGGAATACTGTCGCTGAATTCACGGATAATGGCATTTTTGTTTATAGGAGAAGGGCTCATCAGCGGCCATGCCAGCCTGTCCCCGTATACTCCATAAGGCTGATAATAAGGAAGCGTGGTCGGATCATCCGCGAGGTATTTAATCAGTGTGCCTTCCTCATTTTCTTCCAGCACCTCATAATCCTGCCCTTCGATTCCATACTGCAGAAGCCATGCTGCTTCATCATGTTCATAAATGTAATTCAAAGCCTCCACAGCCTTTACTTTATCCACAGTCGTAATAGGAACACTCCAGAGAATATTCTGGAAACGATCACCTGCAGTATAGCCGTCAATAATCTTCAACGTCGTTAAATCCATCCCAACCTTAGCTTCCGTATCCCAGATACCGCCCGGTGTACTCCATGCAAAATATCCCAGATAATTGCCGCCTGCAACAAGGATATCCCTGTCCTCCGTATTCGTAGCCGCATCCTTAGATATATATCCCTTCTGTGCCCAGTCATACATCCGGTTCGCATAATCTTCGTAATCCTGTGTTTCATATACATTAGATATGGTCATATTCTTGAAATCCTTATTAAGCATAAGGAATCCCGATGCCGAGGTAGCTCCCAGCTTATCATATTCAAATGCATTTCTGGAAAGAGGTTCTTCTGAAGTAGCTTCCGGAATCAGACAGAAGAAGTTATCGCCTTCTCCTGCTTTCACATCAGCAAAAATCTTTTCTATTTCATCCAGTGTATAGAATTTATTTTCATCCACTGTGACTCCATACTTATCCAGAAGATCCTGGCGTGCCACATAACCATAGGATTCACCCTGAATATAAGCATTCGGCATACCATAAAGCTCACCGTTATAATAGCCCCCGGACATTGCGGAACCGCACTTTTTCAAAATAGCCGCGCCATGCTCGTCAATCACATCATCCAGTGTTTCAATCAGTCCGTTACTCACCAGGTTACCCACGCCAGTTCCTACTGAAAGGCAGAGATCCAACTGTTCTCCGGAAGAAACCGTCAGAACGGTTTCATTTGCCATATTGCTGAAGGATACGGGCTCCAGTGTTACATGAACACCGATATCCGGTTCCATCATGGCATTCAATGCATCTTCCACTGCCTGGAAACCGGAATTTGTACTTCCCATAGAAGGCCACTGCCAGATAATTTCCGTCAGTTCACCATCATAGGCTTCCTTGACCGCCTCCGAACTTTCCCCGCCTGCCTGCTCCGTCCCTGCAGCTGCCGCATCGCCTGCTGGTTCCGCATTCCCCTGAGCAGAAGAGCTTCCCTGAGCCGCAGAATTTCCCTGACAGCCGGTAAGGCCGGTAAGGACTACTGCCATACTTAACATAACCGCCAACGCTTTCTTTTTCATACTTTACCTCCTTATTTATTTTGTCTGTTTTGATGGTCTCATTGTACTTTTATATGTATGTTTTTACCATGATCACATCAAACCTGAGGATTACTTTTTCAAACCTTTTAGGCAAAAATAAAAGTTTCCATACTTTGCATTGACATCGCATGGAAACTTTTTATTATACTGAGAATGGATGGAGCCTGTGATTGATGCGGGGATCCACCCTACCCCTTCTCCTGATACCTGGTAGGCGGGCATCCATAATACTTTTTAAACATATTATGAAAATTAGTATAATGGGAATACCCAACCTTTTCAGCCACCTCATTGGCATTATAATCCCCCAGTTCCAAAAGTGACGCCGCCATCTTCATCCGTTCATTTATGATAAACTGGCTGACAGAAACACCCTTTTCTTTTTTGAACAGACGGTTGAGATAGACCGGATGAAAATAAAACCGTTCTGCTAACCCGTTCACTCCCAGTTCGCAATCCCCAAGGTTTTTAATGATATACGCACTGATTTCCTCCACCATTTCCTTCGGACATTTTTTCTTTCCCTGTTTTTCATTTTCCTGCAGTACCTGTTCCTGCAGCATATATTTTCCATATTCCTGATATCTCGTCGCTTCCCGCGTTTTGGTGAGACGCTGTACCACACGCTGAATCACTTCACCGATTTCTTCATATTTGGCAGGAATCAGGATATAATCCTGGCAGCCCAGGCAGATAGCCTCCCTTGCATATGCAAAGCTGGCATGGCAGGTGAGGAAAACACATTCGATATCCTTCTTGTTTTCCCTCACCCAGCGCAGCAGTGCCAGGCCGTTTTCACCCGGCATTTCAATATCGCAGAGCATGATATCCACCGGATTGTTTCTGATACATTCTTTCCCGGCTTCCACATCATAAGCTGTATATACCTGTTCAATTCCGTACTGTTCCCAGGGAATCTCCTCCTTCATGGTTTCTGCTGTCAGCACTTCATCATTCACCATCAAAAGCCGCATCCTGCACCTCCAAATCATAAGGGAACTGTATCGTCACACAGGTTCCCATCCCAACATCCGCACTGATTAAAATATCCGCCGTTTCCCCGTAAAAATACCTGAGCCTTTTTAAGGAATTCACAAATCCGATATGTTCGCCGTCTATATTTCCGTTGCGCATCCGTTTGTCCAGGTTTTTCACTTCTTCCTCTGACATTCCTGCTCCGTCATCCATAATCATGAATGTAACAATTCCGTCAATATACTGTCCCAGCAGGGATATATGGGTTATCTGTCCCTGCTTCACTGCATATTTCACTATGTTCTCCACAAAATTATGGAGCAGAAGAGGCGGTACGCGCACGAAGGAAATCTCAGGGTCATACTCATACCTCACTTCTATGCTGTCCGGATAGCGTACCTCCGCCATACGGATATAGCCTTCTATCAGCTTCTGTTCTTTCGGAAACAGTTCCAGGCTTTTGCCGCTGCGGAAAATATAGCGGAAGTACTCGGACAGATAAATAACAATATCCTGAATAGCGCCTGTTTCCTTACGCTGGGCCAGCGTATAAACCAGGTTAAAAGTATTCAGCAGAAAATGGGGATGGATCTGAAGCTGCAGATTTTTCAATTCCATTTTCTGGCGATCCAGCTCTTTCTCATAATTTTCTATTTTCAGCGTCTTAATCTGATCCGCCATCTGGTTAAAGGATAAAAAAGAGTAACTGTATTCAATAGAATTGGCTTTTTCCTGAATCCGATAATCCAAATCGCCCTCCTGCAGCCGCTTATGTGCCTGATTTACCAGACGGAGCGGATTCAAAAGAAGATTGGATATTACCAGATATAAAACAGGAATCAACAGAAGCGCAATAAAGGTTCCCGCACGCAATACCATGTAAAAAACAGAGATCCCACCCAGGATTTCACTTCTGCTCAGGCTTCCGTTCAGGAACGCCTTCCCTTTTTTCAAAGGCAGAGATATGGCAATCACATCTTTGTCCGGCGGTTCCGCGGCATCGGCAGCATAGGAAAAACTAGCCTGCTTGTACTGCACATCTTCCGACAGCTGTTCGGCAACATCATCCAGATATATCCAGCCGCCGTAGATAATCTCCCTGAGTTTCACGAACATGCATAAAAGCGGCCTCCCGTCCACCAGATACACATTCCAGCCCGAGTTGATACCTTTTTCCATCTCAGAAAGTACAAAATCTTCACCATTAATTTTGCCTGCTCCGGTAATATCCCATACCAGTGTATCTTCCACCTCAGGCATATGAAAAAAATAACCGTCCGCACCGTCCACCATACGCATGTTATTCAGGAACTTATGATAAAACCGTATTCTGGCTCCCAGATACTGCTCATCACCTTTCTGACCTGCCAGTATGGTTCCGTCCGTATCCTCGTTTTTCATATTCCACAAAAGATAGCCCGTATCCTCCATCCGGTGCAGCAGCTCGGTATTATAATTTTCCATAACGCTGGTTACCGATAAGGCCGCCTGTTCGGTCATGGCTTCTATAGCCGCGTGGCTGAGGACAATAGCCAGGATATTCAGCGGAAGCACCAGAATCAGAATGATCAGGACTACTTTGGTGGAAATAGACTGCATCAGATGGAATGCTATATGTCCGGCTTTCTTTATTTTTTGTTTCACTTTCCGCCCCCCTTTCTCCCTTTTTTCAGTGTAATCGGATTCTTAAGGAAATGCAATATATGGGAATACAGCTGCAGCCGCTGCCTGCAATACAGGCAGCGGCCGTATAATTTTTCTTTCGGAATTCTGATAATAGAATTCCGGGTTCATAATAATGGACTGTTTTCCCTATACAGCATGAACCGCCGCATATCCGGTCTGCAGCCCGCCGCTCCTCACGGCAATCCCGATTTTCCCGGCCTCCGATGCCTTTATAATCAGCTGGGCCGTACCATGGAAGGTATGGCAGGACATCTGACCTATCTGATCCTCCGTACAGGGATTCCCGCTTCCCAGTGCCGCAGGCACTGCCGGACCGGTAAGCTCCGCCTGTATTTCCCGTTCCTCTGCCGGCAGGCGGACACCGTTTTCATCTGTAATCATAATCCGGATATAGCAGATATCCTGACCATCTCCCTTCAAAGTATCCTGTTCAGGCTCTGCCAGAATCCGGACGGCTTCCCCTGCTGTAACAAGGCTGCCTCTGCTGATTTCCTTTCCTTCCCGATAGCTGACGGCTTCCAGAATTCCCGGTGTATAAGAAATATCCATTTTGGCTGTCAGCCGTTCATAAGGAACACGTCCGAGAGATGTCCCGTTCAGGATAAATTCCGCTTCTTCTCCCGGCCCATAGCTTACCGCAGAAACCATTCTTCCTTCCCATTCGCTTCCGAAGGACCAGTCGTCATTTACATCCGGCCAGTGCCATCCGCTTCCATAGAATTCATCTCCGTAATGGCTGGGATGGGTGGTAAAAAGCCAGGTTTTATCCGTATGCCCCCACATGAGTTCCCTATAAAAGGACTGGGGCCTCCTCTCTCCAGTCATCAGGAAATCCGACTGCCAGGAGGTTCTCCATGGATAGGCAGCCATGAATTGAAAAGGCTTATTTTCTTTTTTCCAGTATACCTGCCCGACTCCCACTTCTCCCAGATAATCCACGGCTGCCCAGATAAAATCACCGATGACCCATGGATATTTTTTTACGCCCTCCCAATAATCATAAGTGCTGCAGGCATGGGTTTCCGTCGCACAGATGACTCTGTCCGGGAAAGCCTCATGGTCTTTTTCATAACGAACGTTCAGATAGTTATAGCCCACAATATCAAGCGGCGCCGCATAATCTTTGGTCTTTTCCTTCCAGCCGTCTTCCTTGTCTTCCAGGATATTCGCTTCAAAGTTTGTGCCCACTTCCGTATCCTCACCAAAAATACCGCAGATCGCGGACAGAACAAACCGGGTAGGATCCAGGGAACGGATTTTCTCACTCAGCCTTGCCGACCAGGCGGCACCGTCATTCCTGCCGTCCCTCTCTCCGATCTCATTTCCGATGGAATAGGAAATGACACAGGGATGGTTTCTGTCCCTTTTTACCATCCATTCCATATCCCGTTCCCACCAGTCCTCAAAGTACAGATGATAATCCATAGGGACCTTGCCCAGGCGCCATACATCAAAACACTCATCCAGCAGCAGCATACCCAGCCTGTCACATATTTTCAGCATAGCGAGGGACGGGGGATAATGGCTGATACGTACGGCATTGTAGCCTGCGGACTGCAGGAGGCGGATTTTACGTTCCTCCGCTTTTGCGTAGGCGCAGGCCCCCAGCAGGCCGTTATCATGATGCAGACATCCGCCTTTCAGCTTCACAGTCCTTCCATTCAGGCGGAATCCATTCTCAGGATCCACCGAAATCGTACGGATTCCAAAGGTATCCTCCGCAGTGTCCCAAATCTTCTCCCCTTCTTTGACAAGTACCCTGTAGGTATACAGCACCGGCGTATCAGGCTCCCATCTGCGGGGCTTCTCCACCGTTACAGGAATACGGCAGGGCGTTTCCTCACCTGACCGGCTGGTTTTCACCTGACGGCTGGCTGTTCCCGCCGCCTTTCCTTCCGGATCCAGTACCTCACACACAAGGGTAAGTTCCCTCTCTTCTTCCTCACAACTTGTGAGGGAAACAGCAAACTCCGCAACGGCGCTGTCTTCAGTCACCTCCGGGGTTGTTACAAAAACATCCCAGGGGCTGATACAGATCCTCTCTCCCAGCCACAGGCTCACACTCCTGTAAAGACCGCCGCCGCTGTACCATCGGCTGGAAGGCTGTCTGCTCTGGGTAATGATTTTCAGGATATTCTTCCTTCCATCAAACCGGAGCGCACTGCTGATATCCACCTGAAAAGGCGTGTAACCATAGGGATGCAGGGCGAGCAGTTCCTCATTCACACTGATTTCACTGTTCATATAGGCGCCGTCTATATCCAGGAGAACCGTTTTCCCTTCCCAGCTCTTCGCTGCTTCCAGCTCCTTCCGGTATACGCCCTCACCCTGTCCGAAGTAGCCGTTTCCCGGGCCGCCCGCAGCCTGAGGGGATCGGGGCTTGGTGATGATAAAATCATGGGGCAGATTGACTGTTACAGCCTCCGGCCTCTGAAACACAAAACTCATGCTTTCATCGCTTTCATAAAATTCCCAGTCCGTATTTAAAGATATTTGCTTCATCCGATCCTCACTTTCTGTTTATAATCACATGCTGCATAGGCACTAACGGATATTCCCTTCCGTCCGCCTTCAGCACTCCGCCCTCTTTATCCGTATACACATCCAGCACGCCATCCTTCCAGTCCATCCATACCGTCCCCTGCCCCACAGGGAAAAAACAGGAAAAATGGCCGAACAGATCCAGCTGCGGAGCCGCCTCAAAGGTATCGTAGGCTGCTGACGTAGGTCTGACTCCCATACAGTATCTGCCGATCAGATATATCGGGCTCGCGCCCCAGGCATGACAGAGGCTCTTGCCGTACTTGTCTCCGTACATGCCATACTGCTCCTCCTCCGGCTGTCCCGGCTTATATTCCTCCCAGAAGGTGGAAGCCCCCTGCTCAAGCATTCCTCCCCAATAGCTTCTGATGCTTTCCATCACCACATCAAAACGTCCCAGCATCGCCAGTGCTTCCAGTTCATAGAACTTGAAATAGGGCGTGGTAATAGCGGGAATCTCTTCATTCAGCAGTACATTTTCCAGGATACTCCCCGTTTCCTCACTGTCCGCAAACCCAAAAATTATGGCAAATATATTGGCATGGCGGGTTACCTTTCTTCTTCCCGACTGGTAGCTGTCTATAAAGGCTCCCTTTTCCTCGTCCCAGAAGAAGCGGCGGATCCGGGACAGAAGCAACTCTTTTTTCCGTACAAATTCTTCCTCTCCAAGCCCCAGGAGCCTGCGTACCGCCGCCATGGCTTCATAGCTTCTCGCCAGCAGCATCTGTTCCGCACAAAGAGTCCCCTCCTTATCCATTTCCGCCCAGTCTATGTATACCCAGTCCCCTTCCCTTCCGTAAAGGAAGCCCTGTTCGTCCGTCTGCTCCATACAGTAACGCATCAGGGATTCCATTTTCGGATAGATCATGCGGATAAATTCCAAATCCCCTGACATATTATAATAGTTCTCCAGGCTGATAATCCAATACAGGGAGTAATCCAATATAGTATTGATATGCTCCATCACGGGATCATTTCCCCGCAGGGCCAGAATGGTCCGCTTACAGATATCCTTGTCGAAGAAAAGGTATTGGTTGATGAAATAGCTCTGATACGCATCCCCCGACCAGATCCACCGGTCTCTCTTGATCCCGTCAAGAAAGAAAATGCCGCTTGCCAGGCGGAAGGTGGTATCCGCCACATTCCAGATACGATTCACCAATTCATCACTGCCGGAAAAGCCGCTTCTTTTGGGAAAATCCACATACTTATACAGTGCTTCCGGCCTGATAAGAGACGCCGCCTCTTTTTCCGGAATGAACAGGTAACGGAATGCACGCAGCCTGGTATGATAGCACCTTCCGGTATCCCATTTCCCAAAAGGGGAATCTGTCCGGTACGTTAAGGCCGCTGCCTCTGCTTCCCCCGGGATATCCAGAACCTGCTTCAGATAGCAGAGCTCCGTATCCAGCGCTTCCGCGCGGGACTCCCCATAGCAGAGAGTCACCTTCTCCGGCCTTTTCGTCCCATCGATATGAATCAGCGTATCCGCCGTAATTTCCCTGCCGAAATCATAAAGGATTCCCCCATTTCTTTCTTCTTGCGAAACCGGGCTGCAGCTTTGGCAGGTATACTCAAACTCCTGGGGATCCTGTCCTCTCCTCACATACAAATCGTTATACCCAACAGGGACCGCAGGCTTTATGAAGTCCGAAACAGTCCAGTCTTTTCCAGAACAAATGATTTCCCCTTCCACATAAATACAGGGAAGCCCTGTGCGGTTCCCCAACACCACGTCAACAGCTATCTCTTTTGCCGGGCAGGTAATCCATTCCCCGATCCGGTATTTTCTCTCCTGGTAAAAGACCTGTCCTTTGGGAAACCATTCCGGCGCCTCCGCCTGCCATTTCACCAATACATGCCCTATGCCTTTCGCCGTAACCCGGAACCTTGTTTCCCTGTCAGGCGCAAAGGCTCCATGAAAAACCACATGACGGCGGCAGTCCGCAATATGCCAGTAAGCCGGCCAGAAAAAGCCCCGCTCCTCTCTGTCAAAATTCTGGCGCATGCCGTGATAAATCTCAAAATCCCCCGGATACCATATCCAATTTGCCATTTTCATCCATTCCTTCCTGATAACCGATAGTTACTGTTCACTCCGTGACCGGTAACCTGCATAAATCCATTTAAAATCGCCTGCGGCGATAGGATTTATGCACTCTTGAATCACTTTCTCACATACTGTGCAGTAAATGCACAGTATTGAGTGAACAGTAACAACCGATAATCCTTGTTCATGCCTGGGTATACTTCCTGCAATTGTTTTATTTATATAGGTATTATATAATAATGGGAGGCTGTATCTAAACGTCCGATATCTTGTTTTCCGCAAATTGGTACGCCCAAAACCCAGTTGCTTATTTTAGGAGATCCCATGAAAAATCAAAAGAAGCCTTCACCGCCGGAACAGATGCTTGTCAGGAATAATTGGACAGATTCTTCCGAACGCATGACCATTATCACGCCTCTTACCATGTTTTATAAAATAAGGGATGAGAAGAACGGTAAGCTGCTCCATGCGGCTTTTTACCCCGGCTCCATGAGTTCTGCCTATATGCCGAATAATGCGGTTTCCCATCAGCATGATCATTTTGAACTGATGTATGTCCTGGAAGGGGAGCTGACCAATAAAATAGAACGGATTTCCTATACCTATAAGAAAGGGGATGCCTGCCTGCTGAACCGAAATACCAGGCACATGGATATCCCAGGCCCCCGCTGCAGTGTGGTATTCATTAATTTCCATGCGGAATATATCCTGGATTTGATGGACAGGGATGTCCTCTTTGATCTGAGTCCCCGCCTCACTTCCCCCGACGGCATTATCCATGATTTCCTGCTTTCCAATCTCCAGGGAGAAGAACGCTTTGCCCGCAATTATCTGGAATTTTCCTCTACCCTTCACACCCTTTCCAGCCCTTCGGAAAATCCGGCGGAAGTCCTTATTGACCGGATGCAGCAGAGCCTGATTGACAACAGGCCAGGCTATTCTTACCTGCTGCGGGGACTGCTGCTTCGCCTGATATATACGCTGGAAGATAAAAATAAATTCCACTGCAATTTCATGCAGCTGGATTCCAGCAATGAAGATTTTCTCTTTGCCCGTATTTCCAATTATATGGAAGAAACCCACGGACGGATATCCCGTTCCCAGCTTTCCCATGCTTTGCATTATAATGCGGAATACCTGAATCAGATCGTAAAAAGGCGTACCGGGCAGAGTCTTCTGAAGCTGGCGGGCGGTTACCGTCTGGACTGGGCAAAACAGCTGTTAACAAGTACGGATAAAAGCGTGACTGCAATTGTAGAGGAACTGGGGTTCTCAGGGACTTCGCATTTTTATGATTTTTTCAGGAAAGAGACCGGAATGTCGCCGCTGGAATACAGGGAAAGGAATCAATAATTGTCTGCGCTCTCTTCTGCCCGACATCCGGTGATCTGTCTGGTAATAAGCAGTTGCTTAAATTGTTAAATAACTATAAACAGAACAAATTATAATTGCATACCGGTATCAAATAGATGTATACTACGATATACGAAAAGTGTTCCCGTTCTGTTTCATCTCATAAATCTCTGACACAGCAATATTTTCAGTTCCAGTAATAATTCTGTTCTTCCTCATTATTTTATTCTTGTTTTACTGCTCCTTACTTTCTCACTTTAATTTTCTATATCTATTATCTGTTTCTTAATATCTTAACTCATTCAATCATTTTAAGGCCAATCATTTTAATCTTGTTTACCTATTGCGTTTTAATAGCAAATTTGTTATAATCAAACCAAGGAGAAAAATGTACGAAATTATTTTTTATGAAGATGCTGACGGCTATAGCAGCATTGCAGACTCCATATATACGCTAAAAAAGAAAGCTGCTACGGATAAAAGCAGCCGTATCAATTTAAACAAAATTATTGCTTTCCTGGATTTACTGCAGGAATACGGAACACGAATCGGCGAACCTGTAACAAAACATGTAAATGGAGATATATGGGAACTGAGGCCGCTAAAGAACCGTATATTGTTTGCATGCTATAAGAATAATACTTTTATCCTTTTACACTATTTTACGAAAAAGACAAAGAAGCTTCCGCAGAAAGAACTGGAACAAGCTCTGAGGAATCTGAATAATTTCAAGGAAAGGAATGGATAATCAATGGCAGCAACATGGAAACAAATCAGAGAAGGCCTTGCTTTAAGTGAAGAAGAAGAAAGAGTCATTGAACTGGAAAAAAATCTGATAAAGACTCTGGTACAAATCCGGGAAGAAAAGGAACTTACCCAGGCTCAGTTGGCTGATATATGCGAGGTAAGCCAGCCGGTTATTGCCCGTCTGGAAACCGCCGTTCATTCTCCCCAGCTTAACAGCCTGTTAAAAATTCTTGTTCCATTGGGATATACTCTGGAAATTGTTCCATTGGGATCAAAATTTTCTAATAAAAGACTGTGATACCATTGAAGTCAGTATAAAGGGGACTGCCAGGCAGTCCCCAATTGTGTTTTTATAACTTCTTATTCATCCACCTATCATAGGCTCCCTGCCGTGTTTTCAACAATGTCTGAAGATCCATACTTTCCAGACGTTCTACATATGCATTCCAGTTCTCATCATTCAATGTCTCTTCACCTGTTACAAATTTTGCAACCATTTGATCCACAAAATTATCCATCAATACAAATGTTGCCAGAATATCCTGTTCATCCTCTGTAAACGTTACTGTTGAGGGGTAGCCTACTCTACGTGCTTCTAATAGATTTGCCTCATAAACTCCTTCTGTTACTCTTTTATTTTTTGCATCACCTCCTATTATTACTTGCGCATGAGCATTAGTATAGAAAAAGGGCATATTCATAAGGCCATTATCAATCCGGAAATTATAGTAGCTGTCGTTGTATTTCTCCCGATCGTATTGAAGTTCATAGGAAACTGTACCATCTTCATTTTCATGACGAATATACCCGCCATCTATCATATCTCCCCATACCCCTGCTTCAGGGCCGCATTTAATTAAGTATGTCCCTTCCTGGCTATAGAAATAGTCCAATAGTTTAATTGCCGCAATTTGCTTTTCTTCATCGCATTTATCTGTCAAACACATACTAAAGGAATTAACTTCCTGGAAACGCCCCGGTGTCATTTTAACTGAATTGTATTCACTTGTCATCGGAGGCAATGTTTTTATTGTCGCTGCATATTCCTCATCTGTAAGTGGATCCTGTAATGAATCCCCCATTCCTATAAGTTTTTCTGTCCGTTTTGCCAAATAATCCTCATCTTTCTGAGTAAACATCTCCTGGTCAATTAATCCCTCCGAATATAATCTATGCATATATTCCAAATAGTGTCTGAAATTTTCTTCCTTCGGCACATATACGTATTTCCCATCAATTATATCATGTCTGAGATTCACATATCCGAATGCGCAAATAAATGGATCCACACCTTCACCATCATAAACTTTGCTATAGGGGATTTCGTCCTCTTTTCCATTTCCATTTGGATCCTTTATCTTAAATGCTCTTAATAAATTATACATATCTTCCGTATTAGAAGGAATTTCTTTTATTCCAACCGAATTCATCCATTCTACATTAATCATCTGTGTATAATTCATTAACATGTCCCGAGGGGTACCATCATAAGCCGGCATTGCATAAATATGGCCATCATCCGCTGTAACATTCCGTCTTGACTCCGGCAATAACTCATCCAATATTCTCATTGCATTTGGTGCATATTGTTCCAGAAGCCCTTCCATAGGAAGCAACATTCCCGCCTGTCCATAAGATGCTGCATCCGTGAAACTAATACCAGACAGAAATATATCCCCATAATCTCCTGAAGCAAAAAGCAAACCAACTTTTTCATTCCATCCCTGCTTCTCAACAGCCTGAACATCCAGTTTTATATTAGTTAATTCTTCCACTGCTTTCATATAAAACATACCATCAAAGTCTCCATGAATAGTCTCTTTGGGATATATAACCGACAAAGTCAGCGGTTCATTTGTCAACGGCATATCCGGGCAGGACAGAACTACATCGTCAAGTTTTTTAGCCATTTCTTCTGGAGCTTGATCCAAAAGCTCCTCCTTTGCCTGCTCTGCCGCTTCTGTATCTTGCTCATAAGACTCCGTTTGCTTTATTGCCCCACCTGTATCTACAGAGGTTTTTTGACCTCCACAACCAGAAATTGCAGGTACCATAAAAGCTAGCGCCAATATAACTGCCATCATTTTTTGCATGTTTCTCATTTTCTTTTTCATCCTTGTTATACTCCTCCATAAAATTATATAATTTCCATACTAATTGTTACCCCTTAATAGCCCCCATCATCACCCCTTTTGCAAAATATTTTTGTAGGAAAGGATAAATAATCAATACTGGAAGTGTGGAAACCACCACTATACCATACTTCATACTTTCCTTAAGCTGAATTCTTTCCAGCAATGCCTGCATAGCTTCACTATCCCCTTCCAACAAAGCATTCATTTGATCCATAAGCAGAATATTACGCAAATATAATTGCAAAGGATATAATTTGCTGTCAGATAAATAAATTAATGCGTTAAAAAACTGATTCCATTGATAAACAAATGCATATAGTGTCAATACTGCAACCATAGGCATTGATAATGGCAATACAATAGCCAAAAACAATCTTGTATTAGAACAGCCGTCTACTATTGCTGCTTCCTGTATCTCCCATGGAACACTATTAGCAAAATAAGTTCTGGCAATAATCAAATTTGACACCCCAACCGCTCCAGGTATTAACACCGCCCAAACCGTGTTAAGCAGGCCAAACTGTTTCATCGCAAGATATGTAGGGATCATACCTCCGTTAAAGAACATGGTAAAAAGGAATAAAAACATAATAATATTACGTCCTTTCATATCATGTCTTGATAATGCATATGCGCATGGAAGCGTAAATACCAAACTTATAACAGTTCCGAATACAGAGTAAAAAAGAGTATTGCGGTATCCCACCCAAATCGGCTTATAATCAAATATTGCTTTATAACCATCAAGCGTTAATCCTTTCGGCAATAACCATAGTTCACCTTTTGTAACTATTACCGGATCACTAAAAGAAGCACTTAATACATAAATAAGAGGATAAAGTGTTATTATCAGTAATAATCCGCTTATGATAATAGCTATCATATCAAAGAGCTTATCGTTCAGCCCACTATGTTTCATCTATGCTCCCATCCGTGCGTCATAGCGCACCAACAAACCAAATTGATTGAAAGTACTGCCCTTTCCTTTACCCCTCACCACAACCCGAATCCACTGACCTTTTTAGCACAAAAATTAACGGAAACCAATAAAATTAAATTTACTACGGAATTAAAAAGTCCAATCGCAGTTGAATAACTATATTGCCGGTACTGCAATCCCATTTTGTAAACAAATGTGGAAATAATCTCGGATGACTCTAAATTTAATGGATTCTGCATTAAAAAAACTTTTTCAAATCCTACGCTCATTAGATTGCCCGTCTGTAAAATCAATAGAATTGCAATTGTCGGTAAAATTCCCGGTAAATTAATATGCCAAATTCTTCTTAATCTGCTGGCCCCATCCATCATTGCTGCTTCATGCAGCTCATAATCTATTCCCGCCAATGCCGCCAGATAAATTACTGCATTCCATCCTACATGCTGCCAGATATCACTAACAACATACACTCCGGCAAATAAACCAGAGCTGCTCATGAATTTAAACGGCCCCATCCCAATCATTCCAAATAGTTTATTAATTATCCCAGTAGAAGGATCCAGAAAGACCGTAAGCATACTCACTAACACTACTGTAGATATAAAATGAGGTGCATAAGAAATCGTTTGAACTACTCGCTTATATTTCTTATGTTTTAACTCGTTTATGATAAGTGCAAATAAAATTGGTGCTGGGAATCCAATCACCAGAGACAAAATACTGATTGATAAAGTATTACGTATTAATTCCCAACTGACCGGATTACTAAGGAATTTAACAAAATGTTCCAGGCCGACCCATTCTCCGCCAGTAATCCCTTCGCTAACCCGATAGTTTTTAAAAGCTATCTGTACACCATACATTGGATAATAACAATAAAAGATAATATATATTAAAGCAGGTAATACAAAAAGATACAGTTCCCAATTATTTCTCAATTTCTTCTTTGCTTTATAAGATTTTAGAATCCTATTTTTCTTTCCACTTACCACTGAGACTCCTCCTTTATTCACATAAATTTTTCATAAATTCTCAATAGGGATTCTAAATAAAATACCATGTCGTACATTCTTTTCTTCAGATGAAGAAGTACATGATATAAATAAAATATTTTTATACTCACAGGCACATGGATAATGCCAATATGGTCCCGCATCTAATTTCTTATTATATCCTTCTTGAAGAACATACAATCGTGTAAAACATTTTTTATCCTTCGGTTGTATAATCATAACCAGCCTGCTTCTATCATTTGTATCCGTTCTCTGATTAAAAATAAAATATTTAATGCCATTAGATAACATACCGCCATACATCTTTGATCCAGCTACCGGAAGCCCTGTATCATAAGGCCCCTCCCAATCTATTCCTTGGTTTTGGCTGAAATAGGCTTCTGCCTTCTCTTCTCCTCTAACTATCGCGGTAAGAAGTCCATCTTGAATCAAAAGAGCTGTTTCTGGATAGGGTAAACTATAGTCACCTGTCAGCCATGGTCCTGGCAATCTCTGAATCCGCCATGTGGCCGGTTCTTGTTTTTCTGCCAACATTACTGATGGTATCAGGGGCAATTCACCCGTTCGCGAAGCAATACGTCCAGCCGCAGCTATCATTCCATTAGGAAGTTCCTGAATCAAGGTATTAAACAATAAAGGATCCTCATACTTTTTTACTACATTCCATAAACCGGTTTCATATACCCTACACTCATATCCGAGTGGCCTATCATGAGATTTCATTATGGTAATATATGCATAAGCTTTTCCTTCAAACTCATGAAATGTAACTGGAACATAATGAAGCCCTTCTTCAGTCACATCTTCTGCAATTATTTCTGGAATGGACCAATGCTCTCCTCCATCATCCGACCAGCATCCTCTAATCACCGTTCTGCCTACAATTTCTGCTTCACTGCAGTTATACCAAGCCATAAAAATTTTTCCCAAAAGTGGAACCACCATAGTATCATGTAGGAAAGGAAATGCAGCATCCGCTTTATGAACTATCGTCGCTTTCATTCCAGTTGGTTTATCCCCATGCCGGGGAAAATCTACTTTATTATTCCATGCAAACCTTTGATCCAACATTGTCTCTCACCCTCCCAGAAATTCCTTTTCCAATTTTTCAGTGATATTTTTAAGCATTTTAACTTCATTCTTCCATGTATCTGTCAGTTTATTATCATCCTGCACCCTACACTTTGTCAAAACCGGAATCCCTTCTAACTGCAGGTAATATTTGGCATTTGCAGGATACCACTGCTTTTCAATCATCGCACACATTGTCAACACTTCAGAAAGCTGTATCATTTCTTTATGTTTAAAGTCTCTACAAATTTTCTCATATAACCTGCATTGCATATTTGCCATAACACCGCTATACCCTGAAGCACCATACTTCAACGTTTCCAAAAGAGTCGCTGTGTTCGCATTATATAACTTGAGATAGCTATCTTTACATATTTGTAGTTTCATCCGTATATTTTCCATATCACAGCTGGTATCTTTCAGGAAATAAAAACGTCCGGATTTAACACACCATTCCATCATTTTAACACTCATTACCCTTTTATAAGGATACGGACATTCATACAATCCAAGCTTTATGTCATTCGGAATCTGAGCAAGTAATTCTTTCAGATTCCGAAGCCACTTTTCATCACTCTCATCCGATCCCGCCAAACGATTTGTCACCAAAATCACAGCATCCACGCCTGTTTGATCAATTTGAATTATCTCTTCTACCTGCATCTTTATACTGTCTGAAATATGCCCCGATGCAATAACTGGTACACGCCCAGCCACTCTTTGTTTTACAAAAGCTGCAACTTTAACCCGTTCCTCAAGTGACAAAAAAAACATTTCGCTGGACTGCGTAACTGTAAATAAACCATTTGCCCCCTGACTAATATACCACTCTGTTAATGCAGCCAAGCCTACGTAATCCACTTCATTATTTTCTGTAAATGGTGTAAGCATAACAGGCCATACACCTCCTGGAAAATAATCTATCATCTTATTCCTCCATTTCGTTCTCTAATATAGAACCGTGTTCTTTATTATGATTAAAAAATAAAGAACATGATGTTCTATAATAGAGAACGGCGTTCTTTATTTGATAAACTAATTTTAATATATCATGAAGAAGCTTTTTCATCAATTCATAAAAGCCACAATTCTATCCTTCTCTTTTTGGTATTTTTCAACAAACAAATATCTTTTTTACAATCTTTCCTGTATTTTCTTAACATATGTATTCATAACGGCAGCAATTTCTTCTATTCTTTCCGTAGAGAAACGCAAAGATGGACCACTTACACTGATAGCCGCTTCAATATTGCCTCTTCGATTAAAAATGGGCATAGCCACACATTTCACCCCAAATTCATGCTCCATATTATCTACTGCATATCCTCTCAGTTTTGTTTTTTGCAATTCTTCTCTAAGTTTATCCTTATCTGTAATTGTATTTTCAGTATATGCAGGTAAATCTCTGGTAATATATTCCTCCCGAATCCCGTCAGGCAAATATGCCATCATTGCTTTCCCAATTCCAGTACAAAACATACGCGCCCGTTCTCCCAGAATCACACGCATTAAATTGAAGGATTCCACAGGATAAATAGCTTCCAGATAGATTACTTCATCCTCATGAGGCACAGCAAGATATACCATCTCCCCCGTCGTATCCGCAATTTCCTGCATAAACGGCATGACTATATTCCTGATACTAAAACGGTCGCCTGCAGACTGGCAAAGTTCGAACACACCAATTCCAAGGGAATATTTGCCACTTTCTTCATCCTTCTCCAAATAATTCATAGACTTAAATGTGGATAAAATATTATGGACATTACTTTTGTTCAAGTCAAGCATTTCACTGATTTCTGTAACTCCAAGCCTAGGCTTATTTATAAAACAGTTCAAAATTTCCAATGCTTTCTGGAGACTTTTTACCTTTACTTCATGTTCTCCCATATCTCTCAATCCCTCTCTTTATTATTTTTTAATAGCAACTGTTTAGTTCCTTCACAGTCACATGCAAAAAAATATTTTTAATCACCCGGACAATGGGATTTTATACTCCTGAATCATTTCGTATAATCATTACAATAAATATGCTGACCTGACAAATAATTACCTTTGATATTCTTATCAGGAAGTTCCCCACTTTCCCTCTAGATATACCTCCATTTTAACCTCACGCTCTCTTTCTGTAAATAGATTAAACTATCTGAAGATATTTTTGTATAGTGACAAAGCGGGCCTGCACATTCACAGGCCCGCCTCAATGTCTTAAGGGGGAGCTATCTTTTAATACGAAAGGCGTTAAACCCCGGATACACGGCGCTTTCTCCCAGCTCTTCCTCAATGCGGAGAAGCTGGTTATATTTTGCCACACGCTCCGTTCTGCTCGGCGCTCCGGTCTTTATCTGGCAGGTATTCAGCGCCACCGCCAAATCCGCAATTGTGGTATCCTCCGTTTCCCCGGAACGGTGGGAAGAAATAGCGGTATATCCGGCATTATGAGCCATCTTAACCGCTTCCAGCGTCTCGGAAACCGTTCCGATCTGGTTGAGCTTAATCAGGATAGAGTTCCCGCAGCCAAGAGAAATGCCCTTTTCCAGCCGTTCCGTATTGGTAACAAAAAGATCATCTCCCACCAGCTGCACCTTTTCTCCCAGTTCCCTGGTCATCATCTGCCAGCCTTCCCAGTCCTCCTCATCCAGTCCGTCTTCGATGGAGTAAATCGGATATTTGTCACAGAGGGATTTCCAATGCTCCACAAGCTGTCCGGAGGTAAATTTCATCCCGCTTTTAGGAAGCAGATATTCCCCCTTCTTTTCTCCCTTCCATTCACTGGATGCCGCATCCATTGCCAGCACAAAATCAGTCCCTGGCTTATAGCCCGCTTTTTCCACGGCCTCAAGAATGAGCTGAATCGCTTCTTCATCGCTGGACAGATCCGGGGCAAAGCCGCCCTCATCACCAACAGAAGTGGCAAGTCCTCTCGCTTTCAGCAAAGAAGCAAGTGCGTGGAAGACTTCCGTACACCAGCGCAGGCCTTCCCGGAAGCTTTCTGCACCAACCGGCATGATCATAAATTCCTGGACATCTACCGTGTTTGCCGCATGAGCGCCCCCATTCAGAATATTCATCATGGGAACCGGAAGACGGTTGGCATTTACGCCCCCCAGGAAACGGTAAAGAGGAATCTGCAGCGCAAGGCTGGCCGCCCTTGCACAGGCAATGGATACGGCAAGTATGGCATTGGCTCCCAGCCCGGATTTATCCCTGGTTCCGTCCGCTTTCAGCATGGCGGCATCCACAGCATAAATATCGGAAGCATCCATACCTTTCAGCACTCCGTTTATTGTCGTATTGATATTATGTACGGCTTTGCTGACACCTTTTCCTCCAAAACGGGATTTATCACCGTCTCTCAATTCCAGTGCTTCGAATTCACCTGTGGACGCGCCGCTGGGCGCTGCGCCTCTGCCGATAATACCGCCTGCAAGCGTAACCTCCGCTTCCACTGTGGGATTTCCTCTGGAGTCAATGATCTCCCTTCCTGATACTTTTTCAACTTCCAAATATTTTTTATCCATAATTATTCCTTTCCTGTAAAATCTCCGCCTGTTCCTGCGGTGCAGCCGCCTGGCCGGGAGAAATGTTTCAATTGTCCGCCACAATACAGGGTACGCACATACTCCTGTATTGATTCTTCCTTACAGCTCTAAATTTTCTATTATTTTTTTCAGTTCTCCGGCGGAATCACATAACTGCTTCTTCTCACTTTCGTTGAGAGGAATTTCCAGAACCTTTTCCGCACCATTCTGACCGACGATCGTAGGAACGCTGAGACAGATATCCGTCAGTCCATAGGGACCGTCAATATAACTGGATACCGGCATTACAGAATGTTCATTACGGATAATGCTTTCCGTGATCCGGCTGACAGCCATGGCCACTCCGTAATATGTAGCCCCTTTCCGCTCTATGATATCGTATGCGCTGTCACGTACATTCCGGTAGATTTTCTCCATGGATTCCATGTGATCATAATACCCTCTCAGTTCGCAAAAGCTGTTGATATCAATTCCCGACACATTTGCCCCGCTCCATACAGCCAATTCACTGTCCCCATGCTCTCCGATAATAAACGCATGGACGCTTCGGCTGTCCACCTGCAGATGCTCGCTGAGCAGATACCGGAACCGGGCCGTATCCAGCACCGTGCCGCTGCCGATAACCCTCTCCTTGGGATAGCCGGATATTTTGAGCGCCGCATAGGTAAGGATATCCACGGGATTGGCCACAATCATTAAAATCCCCTCAAATCCTCTTCCCGTAATTTCCGGTATGATGGACTTCAAAATTGCCACATTTTTATGTACCAGATCCAGCCTTGTTTCTCCCGGTTTCTGGTTTGCTCCCGCCGTTATGATAATCAGGGAACAGTCGCTGATATCATCGAAGCTTCCCGCATAAATTTTGACCGGCTTAACGAAAGGACGTCCATGGCTCAAATCCATGGCTTCTCCCTCCGCCTTCTTATGATTGGCATCGATCAATACCAGTTCTGAAAAAAGCCCCTTATGTATCAGGCTGAATGCGGCGGAAGCACCCACAAACCCGCATCCTATGATTGCCGCTTTCTGAATATTTATCATATTTACTCCTGTCTGCACAGTGTCGTGCACCTTTCAATCAGGAAGATTGAAGTCATATATCCTTCAACCGTTCCGTTTTGTTTCTATAAAATAAAAAAGGATTCAGATATTTCCTACCATTTTGGTATGATTTATCTAAATCCTATTATATCCAATTTTTCATACAGACACAAGAACCACTCTTATTTCTTATTGAAAATCTTTCTCAGCTTATTATTCACAGTAGCTTCAGCTGATATACAAAACAGGCACGGTACCCAGAACCCTTCTGATCTCGCTGCGCAAAAAGGCTTCGGCCTCCGCCCGGGCTTCCTGCCGGTAGCAGTATCTGCCCCTTCCTCTTCCGGTCATCAGCTCCTTACTGTACAGATCCGGAGCCGCGGGAAAAGCTTCTGCGTTTATGGCCCTGTGGACATAGCTGTAGGTCATGAGAATAATTTCCAGAAACATTGTCTTCTTCATTTTATCCGACAGCCCTGCCTCCAGTTCTTCTAAAAGCTCACGGTACATATCCTTCCATCCATCCGTCAAAATAACAGGAGCGATCAAAAGCCCGCAGGGATATCCTGCTTCACACATTTGATTCACCGCCTGAATCCGCTCCTTCAAAGAGGATGTCCCCAGTTCAATTCGGCTGATGATCGGCTGCGGATTCACACTCATACGGAAAATCACCTTCCCCCTATGATTCAGCGAAAGCAGGGGCTCCACCATATGGAATTTAGTAGGAAAAGTAAGGCTGCCGTTTCCTTCCTCTGCAAAACGAGGAATCGTATACAGCAGATTTCCGGTTATGGTATTCTCCAGCACCAGATCACTGTTGCTTCCGATTTCATAAGTTTGTCCCGGCTCCTTGAGGGAACGTCTCAGCAGCCTGTCCAGCATCTGTTCCCGGTTCACAAAAAGCCGGAGATACGCACATTTATTATAGTTGCAGACCAGATAACAATACAGGCACATAGCGGTGCAGCCGGAAGAGGTAAAGGGTACCAGATAGTCGGATACCTTATGATTCTCCACATATTTATGGGTTTTCCGGATTCCCATTATCAGATTTCGCTTCATATGCCCGAATTCCGAATTGGGCTTTTCCTGCATTTCCTTTATCGAATTATGGCTTTCAATAGGAATCCAGGGAATATCCGGATATTGCTCCATCAGATGCAGCCCCAGCTCATATTTCAGGCTGTCCGGCTCATAATATACGGCATCGAATACCATGTACATATCTCCTTTTTTCAGATAACTATGGTATCAGTATATCCCGTTATACGCAAAGCATCCGTACATTTACAAGGTTCTTTATTTCTGGTGCTCCTTCCGATATTCCTGAGGCGTCATATCCGTCAGTTTTTTAAACATCTTGGAAAAATGGGAAAAGTTATCGTATCCCACCTTGGAGGCCACAATACTGATAGAAAGATTGGATCGTTCCAACAGCGTCCTGGCCATATTCATTTTTTCCAAAAGAATATAATCCTTAAAGGTTTCCCCCGTCTGCTGCTTAAACAGCCTGGAAAAATATTCCTCATTCAGATGCACCAGTTCGGCCACATCGGTACGTGATATATTCTTATTCAGATTCGCCTTGATATAGGAAACCGCTTTTTGAACAGGCTCCGCCTCCCCCTCGTTGCCTTCTGCTTCTTCTCCGGCGCCGTCCGCCAGCTTGAAAATGCCGCTTTTCCCCGATGGGTTCAGTTCCTCTCCCACCCCTGCAAGATAAGTGAGCATTCCTCCGAATGCCGGTCCATGGCTTTCTTCTTCTGATGCCGGCAGCTTCGTCCCCATATATACCGCAATGGAAAAATCCATCTGAGCCTCCACAAAATCATAGAATTCCTTCAGGCCCACTTCCCATTTTTCTTCATCAAAAAGACTGTCTTCCACAGCCGCAAGAATAACAAAGCTGCCATCCTGCATGGAAGCTATGCAGGTCACCCCATGGGCCGCGGCAAAAAGCTCTTCCAGCACATTCCTGATAACAAGGCGCACCAGCTTATCATCCCAGGTGTTGATGATCCGTTTCCATTTTATAATGCGCACCACTGCCGGGTAAAAAGAAAACTTTTTAAAATCCGGCTGCAGCAGTTCCTTCAGTGTGCTTAAAATCTGTTCCGCGTCCCCTTCCCGCCCCTGGCGCAGCTTCATGCAGATGGCTTCCAGAATGGTATCCCGCTGTTCCACCACCAGCTTCCTTGTATTCTGCAGCTGCCGGACACTTTGATTTTCCCTGATTTTTCCCTCCGCTTTCCGCAAAACCGCTTCCACTTCCTCATATCGGACCGGCTGAAGAATATAGTCAAAGCTTCCCAGACGTATCGCCTCTCTCGCATAGGAAAAATCCGCATGCGAGGTCAGGAAAATGCATTCCAGCGCGGGCAGCCTTTCTTTTGCCCACTGGCACAGCTCCAGGCCGTCTTCCTCCGGCATCTCTATATCGCTGAGCATCACATCCACCGGGAAATTTACCAGCACAAGCTTGGCCTCCCTTGCGCTGCAGGCCGTATATACCTTTTCCACACCCAGCTCTTCCCATCGGATCCCTTCCCTTAAGCTCTCCACAATCGCTTTCTGATCATCAACTATCAATACGTTCATCCGCTTTTCCCCTCACTTCAAGCCCGCCCGGATTCACTCCCGGCAAAATCAGCTCGCTCACCGCACCGCTGCCGTTATAAAAATTATACTCTGCTTTTCCCTCATAAATAAGAGCACATCTTCTTTTCAGGTTATTTATCCCCACACTGCGTATTCCCTTCTGGGCATCCGCGTTGATTTCCTCCAGAATATTCTCCGGGTAGCCGCTGCCGTTATCCGACACCATAATATCCACATAAACGCCGTCCTCCGTCTGAAGCAGCTGCACACATACCTGAATAAAAAGCTCCAGCCCCGGCGCGCCCAGCTTGGCATACTTCACGCTGTTTTCCACAAAAGTCTGCACACACAGCGTAGGCACAAGAAAGTCCGCGGCCCCCTCTTCCTCCTGAATCTCACAGACCACAGGCCGCCCCGTCATGGATTTCTGCAGTTCCACATAATTGCGCACATAATTCAGTTCCGCACCCAGCGTCACCAGCTCCCGATCCGTCTGCAGAAGATAGCGCAGATGCTCCGATATATGCAGAATCAGCTCCTGGGATTTTTCCCAGTCCCTTGCCAGGGTGAGGGCATTCAGCGTTTTCAGGCCATTCAGATAAAAATGCGGCTTCAGCTGAAGCTGGAGATACTGCATCTGTGCCTTCTGCTTTTCGATGGTTTCCTCATAAGACAGCATTTTCTGCTTTTCAATTTCAGATACCATGGCCGTCAGGGTTTCACCGACTTCCTGGATTTCCTTCAGGTGCCCGCTTGCGCCGGTTCTGGCATTCCACTCTCCCTGCCGGATTCGGTTCATGGTTTCTGTCAGATCACGCAGCGGCCATACCAGCTCCCTGCGGATAAACCGGTAGAGCCAGAACACCGCAAGAACCGAAAATGCAGTCACTATGAGCAATAACAGCTGCGGTACATTCATATATGTCCAGATTTTACACGGTATGCTCATACACAGCCACATACTGCTGTTTTCAATCCGCCGGCCATATACATACTGATTATCCCTCCAATAGCGGAATACCTTCTCCTGCTTCTTTGTTTCCTCCACAATCCCAAGATTGTCCTCTTTCCCATCAATACCGTTCAGCATTCCATCCTCCACGATGTATACGCCGGCCCCTTCCCCGACAGCATGCTTCAGCCCCTCCATCCTGTCATTCATGCTGAAAACACCGCATACGGCAGTATTTCCCCTTTTATAGGTGAGCATACGGAAAACTCCATCTGTTGTCACGACAGTCTGCCATACCCCGCCATTTCTGGACTGGCTCAGCTGAACGGAAAGCCTGTCCTTGATTTCCATCTGGGAATCAAACGATACAATCTCCTTATCACATTGAAAAAGACACTTCTGGAACGCTCCGTAAAAAATATAGACACCATGCATATTTTCCTGTAGAAACAGCCTGCTTTTCATAGCGTCAAACAGCTCATATGCATTACTGTACTCCACCGTTTCCTCCTGCAGCGTAGTGAGCGCCTCGAAGTTCTTGTTCTTGGCATAAATATCATAAAGGATTTCATCCAAATCCTTGGCGGCCTTCTCCACGCCTTCCGCAGCCTCCGCCAGAAGCCCGCTCTCCCTTTCCCTGCCCCGGTTCTGATAATCCGCCACAAGATAATAATCCATACAGGAAAGCAGGATTAACAGGGCCGCATAGCCCGCCATCATAATCAGGACCACCATACGGTTCAGGCTCCATGTTTTTTTCTTTTCTGTTTCCGTAAATATCCCCTCCCATTTTCCCGCCAATCTTTCTTTTTTATCATAGCATAAACTGCGCTGACTCACCACTTTGTTTGCTTCTCTTTCATACAGTTTAAATCTGTTACAGTTCAGCGATACCCTCTGCTGTAACAAAAATATTATAGCCCGGTGCAAAGACAGTTGCATTTCGTGTCGAAAAAAGGTAGAATGTGCATAGTTGCGGCTTTTGCCGACATTTATTATGCTTCAACGGAATGGAGATTTTTATGGGATTTTTAAATTCACTGGTTTACAATGTGGTATTTATGGCTGCAGCTACAGGCTGGTTCGTCGCACAGATCTTAAAAACAATCATTTATGCCCTGATCAACAAAACCTTTGATGCGGAACGGCTTGTGGGAAGCGGCGGAATGCCCAGTTCCCATTCCGCAACCGTCTGTGCCCTCGCCACGGCGGCCGGTATCCAATACGGGGGCGGCAGCTTCCAGTTTGCCGTTTCAGCCATCCTGGCTATTATCGTCATGTATGATGCCCGCGGTGTCCGCCGCGAAACCGGAATCCAAGCCCAGGTCATCAACGAAATGATCTCTTTTTTCAGTAATATGGGAAAACCGCTTTCCTATGAAGAAAAGCTGAAGGAATTCGTAGGCCACACTCCCCTGCAGGTTTTGGCCGGCGCCCTTCTTGGCATCCTGATCGCCGTTATCTACTGCTTTGCCCTGGGATAACAAATCTGCCTGAAACCGTACCGCCTATCTGAAAAGTGGATTAATGACAAAGAAAAGAGCAGCGCTCCCGGATGATATCCGCGGCTCGCTGCCCTTTCTCTATTATATTACAGGTCAGGGTTATCACCCCTGCCCTATTTATTCAGGAATCTTCCTGTTGAATTTTTCTCTTTTCCGATAATACTCCGCGCCGCCCTTATGATCCTGGCGGAATTCCCTGAGATACTCCTTCTTCCGGCGGATATTCTCGGCACCTCCGGTGCTGTAATGATAGCTCTTAAAAATATGGGCAAGGCTTATACGCACATATTCCATTCCCTGAGCCATCGCGATATCCACCTTCAGCCATCCAAGCAAAAGCATGTGATATGCCTTACTCCAAAAGCCTTTCCCCGCTTCCGTGTTTCTTGTCAGGTAGGCAAAAAGCAACAAAAGAAAAACACCATCCAATAAAATATAAATCGTTCCCATCATAATCCTCAACCTCTTTTCTCTAAGTGAAATATTGTTTGCGGGAACCACGTTTTTCCTTATGTCTGTATATTAATCATAGTCTCTTTATATAGAAGAGTCAAGAGCTGCCGGGAATTAATCCTCGCTGAAATATAGCTATAATTACGTCCCGGAATATGCTACAATGATTGAAAGACTGAGGATACTTTCTCATGAAACCATATTATGCTGCGGGGGATAGATATTACTGATGAAGGACATGAAAAACGAACAGTGGATTATGGAAAAATACGGCCAGATCTGCGAATCACGGATACCCGGATATGCGCTGGTAAGCCTGAAGATCAAACGGTTCCGTATTTTTAACCGGCTTAATGACCGCAGTCTTGGAGATCTGCTGGTGGAAAAGGTTTATGAGGTTCTGGATAATTATCTGGAGGAAGATGAATACATCGCTCAGATACATCTGGATTATTATAATATACTCATGCATTATCCCGAAGATTACGATGAATTTTTCCATCGTATAATCGAGATGAACCGTGTCATCCGGGACATGCCCTTTGAACCTTTCCATGGCAAGATTTTTTCAGGCATGGGTGTGTTTCCTCTGCCTCAGACTCCCGTTGATTTCTATACTGCCCAATACAATGCGGATATCTGCAGAAGTGAATGTCCGCAAAGCGCTTTCCGAAATTCCCATTTTGAAATCTACGGCCTGACCTATGAAGATAATAATCTTCGCTATTTTGATCTGGAGCAAAGCATCCGTCCCGCTCTGGAACGCGGAGACATCACCTATTACCTGCAGCCGAAGGTTGATTTGAAAACCGGCGAGGTCACACGTGCCGAAGCCCTCGTACGCTGGATAGATCCGGAAAAGGGAATGATTCCTATCGTCAGTTTTCTGCCCAGCCTGGAGGAAAACGGTCTGATTGAAGAAGTGGATCTGTGCATCTTTGAAAAAATCTGCGCACAGATTAATCAGTGGATCCAAAAATACGGGCGAAAGATACACATCAGCGTAAACCTGTCCCGATGTGCTTTTGATTACCGTTACTTTTTCAAGGATTATGTGGAACGCTATGACAAATCTCCTTGTCCGAAAGACTGTATTGAATTTGAGCTTCTGGAAAGCATCGTGCTCAACCAGGTAGACCGGGTAAAAGAGGTCGTTTCCGAAATCAAGGATTTCGGCTTTTCCTGCTCACTGGACGACTTCGGAAGCGGCTATTCCTCCTTCAGTGTCCTGACTAATTCCGACATCTCCACTCTGAAAATCGACCGCTCCCTTTTCCGAAATGTTACGGACAGTCGGGAAAAAATCCTGCTTCGCCATGTCCTGCAGACCGCACAGGAGCTGCATATGAAAACAGTGGCAGAAGGAGTGGAAACACAGGAATATGTAGAGTTTCTTAAAGAGCTGGATTGTGATTATGTACAGGGCTATGTATATTACCGGCCCATGCCGCCGGAAGAATTTGAAGAAAGATTTTTAATAAGAAATGAAAAAATAGACCTATAATTCCGTATATTTTTAATGAAGGGACGGCCCACCATTGAACCGCCCCTTCTGTCTTTTTATATTCTTTTCCTGCCAAAGACAGCATCCATGGCGGACTAGCAGACCTTTATTACCCCTTTAACAATTTCCGCTTTGTTATTGACACAGGAATCCAGAGCATTTTTGATATCATCCAGTTCAAAGTAATCTGTAACGATATTTTTAATATTAATACGCCCGCTGGAAACCGCTTCGATTGCCATAGGATAAATATTTCTGTAACGGAATACGGTTTTGAAATTCAGTTCTTTATCCAGAGCCATTCCAATAGGAAGCGTCATTTCGCCGGATGCGCTGTAGCCAACAAAAACGATGGTAGAACCTTTTTTAGCCGCCTGAATCAGCTGTGACGCCGTGATCTGGCTTCCCGCCGTCTCAATTCCCAGATCAGAGCCTTTGCCTCCTGTAAGCTCTCTGATGCGGGCAACCGTATCCTCTTCTTTTCCATTGATAACATAATCAGCCCCCAGCTCCAGAGCCTTGTCCAGACGCTTCTGCATGATATCAACAACGATGATTTTGGAAACTCCCATCGCGCGAAGAGATAACAGCGTACATAAACCGATACAGCCTGCTCCCGTCACCACTGCGGTCTGTCCCAAATGGGCCCCGCCCTGGTTCGCTGCATGCATTCCCACCGCCAGAGGCTCAATCAACGCCCCTTCCATAGTGCTCATATTATCAGGCAGCCTGAAGCAAAGTCCCGCCTCATGCGCCACATACTCCTGAAATACACCGTCAACAGGAGGCGTTGCAAAGAATATTACATCCTCACACAGATTATATTTTCCTTCTTTACAATGCTCACAATGTCCGCAGGTCTTTCCCGGTTCCAGAGCGACTCTGTCACCAACCTTAAGGTCCTTAACCCCTGCCCCGACTTCCACAACAGTGCCGCCGGCCTCATGCCCCAACACAAAAGGCGGTTCCACGATAAAATTCCCGATTCTTCCTGACTCGTAATAATGAAGATCGGAGCCGCAGATTCCCACATATTCCACCTTTACCAGTACCTCATCATCGGCAGGTACGGGTATCGGACGCTGCTGTATTTCCACCTGGGAAATACCGGTCATGACTGCTGTTTTCATAGTTCCATTCATTGCTTAACCCTCCTGTTTCCTATTGTTTAAAAGAGACTTTCTCTATTTTTACCACAATTATATCATAGCGGAAATGCAGGAGGATGACCAGTCAAATATGGGGAAATTTGAATCAAAAATATGCAATTTGAAGCGGCGGGACAGGACTAATCACGATGGTAAAGATCTCTTGTATATACCTTGTCCCATACATCGGCCAGTTCGCTGGAATAGCGGTTTGCTACGATGCAGTCACTTTTCTCCGTGAACTCATTAAAATCCTCATATACCTGTGAACCGAAAAACTCCTTTTCCTTCAGCGCCGGTTCATATATGATGACTGTGGCACCTTTTGCTTTCAGCCGTTTCATAACTCCCTGGATGGAGCTTTGCCGGAAGTTATCGGAGTTGGTTTTCATCGTGAGGCGGTAGATGCCTATGGTTACTTTCCGGCCGCCTGCCGCATTTGCATCCCGGGCACTGTTTTCATAGAATCCTGCTTTTTCCAGAATGCGTTCTGCAATGAAATCCTTGCGGGTACGGTTGGATTCTACGATGGCTTCTATGATGTTTTCCGGGACATCTTTGTAGTTAGCCAGGAGCTGCTTGGTGTCCTTGGGAAGACAGTAGCCTCCGTAGCCGAAGGAAGGATTGTTGTAGTGGCTGCCGATCCTGGGGTCAAGGCCTACGCCCAGGATAATCTGATTGGTGTTGAGGCCATGGACTTCCGCATAGGTGTCCAGTTCGTTGAAGAAGCAGACACGGAGGGCTAAGTAGGTGTTGGCAAAGAGTTTTACTGCCTCGGCTTCCGTGGGATTGATGACCAGGGTGGGGATGTCTTTTTTGAGGGCGCCTTCTTCCAACAGGGAGATGAACTGGTGGGCTTTCTGCACCATTTCCGCGTCATCCTGCGGGGCTCCGACGATGATGCGGGAGGGGTAGAGATTATCGTAAAGGGCATGGCCTTCCCGCAGGAATTCGGGACTGAAGAGGATGTTGCGGGTATTGTATTTTTTACGGACGGATTCTGTAAAGCCTACAGGGACGGTGGATTTTATGATGATGGTGGCTTCACGGTTGATTTTCAGGACTTCCTCGATGACTGACTCTACGGAGGAGGTGTCGAAGTAATTTTTGACCGGCTCGTAGTTGGTGGGGGTGGAGATGATGATGAAGTCGGCGTCGCGGTAGGCTTGTATACCATCCATAACTGCAGTTAAATCCATATCCTTTACTGCAAAATATTCTTCTAGTTCCTTGTCCATAATCGGGGAACAGCGATTATTAACTGCATTTACTCTCTCCGGCTGAATATCCACGGCATAAACTTTATTATGCTGTGCTAAAAGAACTGCATTGCTGAGGCCTACATACCCGATGCCGACTATTGTTACAACTAATTTTGCTTTGGCATTATTTTTAGTCATTGACTTTTATTACCTCCTTATCCTTCGAACGATTAGCATACAAAGCGAATGTCAGAACAATCACATACATAGGCGTACTGATTGGCTGAAGTTGGTAAAAAAAAGTCTGTACAAGAAATATTACCGATATTACTATAAGAATTTTCACTGTAGAATCTTCTTTTTTCCACTGCTTTCGCAGTCTGTTAATAATAATAATTGTTAAATGTATCCAAAATATACCGCCCATGAGGCCATATTCCTCCAGTAAGAACTGGAAAAAACTTTTATTAGCCTGGATAGACAATACTAAAGATGCACTGAATATTTTTAGGATCCTAATACCAAATTTCTCTGGTAAATCAGATATCGGACGGCTTGTGAGAATACAGACGGCAAGCACAATTCCAGTTACCATCAATACCTGTCCATACCAGCGTCGGAATTTTTTCATTATAATTATTTCGGGATTAATATCCTTAGGAATCTTTGTCCAGTAATTACATATAAACAGACCCGCAATAGAAAGGAATAGCAAAATGATTATTCCATTCAAAGAATTATACGGATACTCCAACAATTCTCCGCTTATATTCTGAAATAAAGGAATACAGCTGAACAGAAAGAAAAACATAAAGCACAAGATAAGATTTTTCTTAATTAAATTTACTGTAGCATCAAATATAAATGGGACTATCAAAATTATTATCCATACGATACATGCTGCAATCATATCTCCATATAGAAAAAGTAACAGGAATCCTGCTGCAGACATAAAAAGGTAAAATATGTTCCATGACTTTTTTACTTCCTTACTATAGAGCAAAATACTGATACAGCATGCAAGTATCAGCCAAGTTGCTGTGCCTTCCGGCTGCCGAAGCATTGCTTCCACTCCAAACAAACTTTCTGTTCCGGTCAAACAATATTTTATCATTCCCGCATATAGAAACGCGGCGGAAATCATAAGCAGGCTAAGATAATATTTATAACCTGAATTGATAGAACGTACAAGAAAATATGTAATAAAAAAACATAATAATAAAATTTCACTCTCAATATCCATATCTTTGCGGATAAGACGGACAGTAATCATCATTACCATTACAATCGCCAGTAAAATTAAATAAATATCTATAAATTTCATTCGAAACTGATTAACTTTTCGCTTTCGAAGTAATACAAAAGATAAAATAATTGACAGCAGCGATAATATAAAATAAATAATTTCTTTGTCAGTAAACAATCCCCATATTTGATCCTGTGCTAAATACATAGGATAAAGAAAAAGCATAATACGGATATAATAATCTGCAATCACAGAGGTATTATCGCTGGATTCAGGAAAAATAGTATTCTTTAAACTTTTAAGATATTCTGCATATATTTTCATATTTATAACCATTCATTATTTCTTTTTTAATCCCATCTTTTTAGGTGGAGTAAATGTAACTTTTATTAGACGATATCTATTTATTCAGTTTTAGGTCTCCTGTCTGACCTTTTTATCCATGAACATTTTTATAAATATATACCAGACAATGCTTACAATCGTTGACACCATACATCGTACAAACATGTTCTTTATGAAAACTTTAAATATTAATATTATGCAGATGATCATAGGGATTATGGCTATAATATTCTTTATTATTTTTTTTGACAGATTTTTATAGATATTATAGTTATAACATCTCCTTGTTGTTATTATGAACAACAGAATTTCTGCTAATAATGTAGTAAACGCTGCTCCATTTTGTTGATATACCGGTAATAAAATTATATTCAGCATAAGGTTAAGAACAGCCGAACATATAGTCGCCTTTAAAACCAGTTTTTCTTCTCTCAAGGGTATAAGAATTATCGTAGTATTAATCCCATTTAAAACAGCGAATACGATTGCCACTGCTAAAATATGCAGGGATTTTACCCCCTCCAAATAACTTAAGCCTGCAAATAAACTAATTAGTTCACTTCCTAAACCAATGATTCCGACAGCTGCTGCTATTGTCAAAGGCAAAATGTCCATAATAAATTTATGGACCTTCTCACTGAAAACAGAAAATTCTTTTTTCTGTATTAACAGACTTAATCTGGGTACATAGACGGCTGTCATGGCAAAAAAAATGTTTTTGCCAACATTGTATATTTTCGTTGATATGGAATATAAGCCAACGCTTTTTTCACCGCACAGTATTCCAAGCATAGTAATGTCAGAATTTATATAGATTATTGTTGCAATGTTAGAAAAGAATATTGGGAAAAGGGCTTTTAAGTGAAACTGAATCTCTTTATTAATCCTGATTTTTAACCGGCAGTATCTTTTTTCATATAATCTGTTTGATAACCCTGTCAGTACACAAGGAATTACATATATAATGAAATACTTGGTCATATCTGTGCTATTCCGCACAAATATAAATAGTAAAACCACACCTGCTATTTGTATAAATATATAACGTAAAGTCATAAAAAAATAATCTTCATAAACCTGCAGCAGCCATTCTGCTCCCAATGTATTAAAGATTATAGATACAGACAACACCACCCATATTTTCCATTCACCTGAAAAAGAATGAATTCTTCCTACAATAACTCCTAAAAGAGAGCAGGAAATAAATGTGGATAAAACACTTAACGTATAAACTTCATCTGCAAACCTGTTAAAGCATTTTATATTATCTCTTTTACCGCTGCCAATGCTTACTGCATAAGTTGGTATTCCGAAATAAGCTATAAGCTGAAAATACGAAATGATCGACAAATAAAAATTAATTTTTCCTACATCTTCAACACTAAAAATCCGGGTAATATATGGATATGTTATAAGGGGAAAGCACATAGACACAAATGTCTTTACAACATTCAATACCAAATTAATTTTAAGTGATTTAGTTTGGTTCCTTACTTCCTGCAATTCTGCCAATTACTTATTTTCTCCTTCTTTTATCTCACATCAATTTTCATACCCTGAAACATCTCAAAATCATCACTTCTCCCAATGTTTATATAATTCTCAAATAAATAAGGTAATACTTTCGAATTACTTTTGGTAAAAATCAAACTGTCCTCACAATTCTCCGTTTCCAGGTTCTCAATGTCCACCGCCACTATTTTGGACTGAGGATTTAAAAATTGAATTCTCCCGCCCCAAAGCCCGGCTATTGCAGTATCTTCTTTTTCTGAATAAACACAATAAACAACATTATCCTCAGATTCAACTACTTCACAAATTTCCTTATATTTAAAATTCTGCACTGCATACTGTCCATTGGCCATCGCTGTATAAGTCCCAAAATACGCATATAAATAGATTCCTATTATAGATACCAATGCAATTACTTTCAAACGCTGAAAGATAATAAAAATTATATAGATACAAATGGTAAGTACGGCCACGCTTAAAATCATCGCGTACATATAATCATCTTTAATAACTTCCCAGGAACCAGTACACATATAGCGGAATATTCCCATTATATTAAATGAATTTATATCTGTTATGTTATTTTTATTAATCACCCATGCAATGAATAACCCCAGCAAAATATGTACCATCATCATAATTGTACATGTTTTCTTTTTTAAGAAATATAATATCTCATATAATCCAGCTAATATAAAAAGCCCCAAAATATGTTCATTATACCGGCCATACATAAGCACATCAACTCTGGAAGCAAACACCATAAATATACTGCTTATTCCAATAGTAAAGATAAGCAGTACTGCCAGAAAAATATAAATATGATTCGTATCTTTTAAAGCGGAAGGTTTAAAGATATTTCTAATTTCTTTATAAATTCTGACTATTCCCCAATAAAATACCGTATAAGTTGCTGCCCCCAGATAAAATAATTTACCTAATATGCTGTTGATAAAATCAATCATTCCTTGAAAAGTAAAAATATATTTAATTTTCCCCAACTGCCCTGCATAATCATTGCTTCCGCTTAAAGAACCATCCAAATACACATTTGACGTTATAATCGCCTTTACCACATGCGTTATTACTATCATGGATAATATAATAATTAAGAATAAACACAGATTTCTTAAAGTAATCTTTTTTCGATAAAATAAGTAAATCAGATAAACGATACAAGCTGCCACTAACGCAAGGGCTCTCATATGGACCATATATGCATATCCAACCGTAATACCTAAACCGATTATCTTAACAGCAGTGTCTCTTTTTTCAAGGGATAACAATAAATTAATAACAACCCAACTAAGACACAGCAATAAGCTTTCTGACATATTTGTCTGAACATATCCCAAATAGGAAGGATAAACCGAGGCTGCAAATGCCAGCAGTAATATAATTTCAGATCTGATTTTGGGAAACAATTTTTGTCCTGCAATATACGCCAAAACAAAACTGCCCACTAAAAAAAGAGCATTCATAACAATAGCAGTACGGTACATAAGAACCGAATCTTTCAATAAAAATAACGGCGTAAGCAGCAAACCATAGCCAAAGGAGAAGTAACCATTGATAGAAGCAATACCACTCCAGTCATACCCGAAAAAATAGGCAGCTGAAGTCCAATATCCAAATTCATCTCCCAGTACATACGGAACATTCTTTTCTCCTACAAAAAAAAGCGTTATTACCATAATAATTATACAGCCCGCTGTCATTAAGAGACCTGTACGATATTTAAAAAGTTTTTTCTTTAGTTTCATGAATTTACCTGCATACAAAATCCGATGCTAATTTCTTTCTTCCAGCTGTTCCGCTAACTTAACAGCTAATTCAACTACCTTATCTGAATTATAATGCTGATGTTCCCCCCACCGTCCCAAGCCATATACCCTACGCTCAATAGTCCAGTTCAAAAGTTCATCCATAATACGGTTTTTATTTATTGTATTTAATGGATATGCATAAGTATTGATGAACCGGGGGGATCCCTCATGACTTTCTTCAAACATGCCTGTTCTTTCCACTCGTGTTTCCGTCCAATATCCTTTACTATTTCGGCAGAAATTATGTCTCACTAAAATACGATGGTAGGGCAATTCCTGCTCAGGATAATAAATCCAATGGGCATCCGTACTAAGCCTATCGGGAAAATATCGTGTTTCAATAGAGGAATGTTTTAATTGCCTGATATTATTAAAAATATGTTCCGGCATGCCTGAAATTTCCTTCCACTCTTTCCAGGGAATTGTAGTTATAATGTTATCTGCTTTATACCTGCTTCCGTCTTCTGTAGTTATATTTCTCTGATTAAAATTTATTTCTTTCGCACATTTATTATATTCAATATGATTTTCTAACTCTTTCCCCATGCGAAGCCAAAGTTCTCCATAACCATAATGTTTCGGATAATAAAATTTCGCATGCCCGGGCTGCTTTCCAAATGCTTTCTTTTTCAGACAGCTTAATAATATTTCTTCAAAATTTACAGCAGGAAGCTTATTCAGCCAATACGTCCCCAATTCATTAAGTTCGTCCGCAAACATCTTACGATTATACGGAATCATATAATTATCGGCTATTTCCTTACCTAATTTCCAATAAATCCAATCAATAAACTGTTCCGGCATCTCCACACCTAAATTACAGCCGGCAAGGGCAGCTGATTTAAGGTATTTTACTTGTTCCTCGATTTCCATTTGCCAGATATTAGCTTCTATAGGATGATCAATCAATTTATTATTCAATGAAATCATACTGATTCGATCAAATGTATCCCACTCTTCCGCAGGCATAAATTGAAAAAGAAACTGATTGATGTCAGGACGGCAACTGTCAAGAAAATGCCCCCCACCTAAATCAAATGGTGCACCATCTACTGTAACAGAACGGCACAATCCGCCAGGTTCCTTTTCTTTTTCTATAATTAAGAAGGAATCCTCGCCTAGTTGTCTTAACTTAGCTGCAAATGATAATCCTGCAGGGCCAGCTCCTAATATCAAATATTTCATATCATCACAGCCTTTCTATCTTATAACCTTGTATTTTTTTTTCAAATATTCCGCATATCTGATTGTATAAATAATTGTCAGAACTTTATAGTTTAAATATAGCATCATAGAAGAAATGCCTTTTATCTTACTATGAACCAGAAACAGGCATCCACAAAGAAAGAGTAATAACAAACTTATAAATGGTTTAAAGCAGATAAATAAAATACCCAATATAATTATCAGTATTTTAGTAATTGTATTAAGTACTATTTTCTTCGTTTCTTTCATTTGCAGCTTTGCTATGGTATAATTTTTAGTTTGTTTGACATATTCTTTAAAATTCTTTGGTGTTTCCCATACGAATTCTGCGTTATCAATATACTTCATGTTAATTCCAGAGCGCTGTGCTAATTCAAAAAACTCTGCATCCTCACCAGCATAGATAAAGCTTTCATAAAAAAAACCTATCTTCTGAAATACTGATTTTTTAATCAGAACCCCTCTGTTGCAAGGAATTTTACATTGAGCATCACGTATCAGAAATGCCTGCCTATATACTTTTTGAAACTTATTTAGTCCTTCACCTCTGATTGTCCCATAGCATACCTCACAGCCGTTTTTTTTCATACCAGCCAGTAATTTTTCGAAATAATCATTCGGATAATGATTTCCAACTCCGGTAATTCCTATTATTTCTTCAGAAGATGATTTGATTGCCAAATTAAATCCTTCTGCAATATTCAGCCTTCCCGCCGCATATAATTTAATTTGTATTTTATCCGCGAACTCTTTACTGTATTTATTTATAATTTTACAGGTATTATCCTTGGAACCGCCATCCGCTATTATGAGCTCTACCGGTAATATTGTCTGCATCAATATATTTTCTATATACTTTCCAATACCAGTTTCATCATTATATGTGGTAGTAACAATTGCATATTTCATTCCTTATTTTCCTTCATTAGTATGCTTCATATAAACCAAGGCTTCCAATCACCCAATTGATAGTCATCCTCTATTTCCCTTTTTAAAACAAATGCTGCCGGAACCCCTGAATATAATCCGTATTCTGAATATTCACCGCTTTTGCATACACTGCCTGCTGCTATTACACATCCTCTTTTCAAATATCCTCCTCCGAGGATTATTCCTCCGCTGCCGATAAATACATTATTTTCAATAATTACAGCTTTTGTAATATATCGAAAATCAGAAGAACATATATCATGAGAACCGGTTATTATTCTGGTATAGTGAGAAACAGATACATCATCCCCTATGCTAATAGTTCCTCTGCCATCCAAATAACATTTTTCATTAATAATTGTCCTGTTTCCTATTATTATTCCTCTGGGATTTATAACCATTGTCTTCATAAGGATACGGGAATTTTTCCCAATTTTCATACCCATCGAAATATAGAGAAGCCTGCGTATAAACCAAAAAGGTATATTGGCAATAAAATAATTACAGAATAAATACTGCAACTCATATGAAAGTGTTTTTAATCTTATCCTCATCTTATCTTTCATAACGAATTTTTATCCTTCCCTCAGCATAAAAAGCCGGGAAAATTTTTTAATATATGCATCTGTTTCATATTTATCTAAAAATAAATTTCGAATATTAATATTAAAGTTTGCATGTTCCCTATTTTTAAAATCATTTATAGCATTTATAAATGCATCCTTATCCTCGCACAAATATAATCCGGATATATCTTCCAAATCATATCCTTCAAAAGCTTCCTTTGACCCAAATATAGTTTTGCCGTTCATTAATGCTTCTGCGGTTTTAACCTTCATTCCGCCGCCCATGAAAATTGGCATAATAACCGCTGCGGCTTTCTTATAATAAGGTGCCAAATCATCCACCCCACCAATAACTTCTACCCGCCTGACATTTTCCAGAAATTTTTTTTCCCTTAATTGCTCCATACCTTTACCAACAATTTTTATATTAAAATCAATATTTGGCAGCACTTCTTTCACAAACCATTTTATTCCCTGCACATTTGCGTCAAAATAAGAACCAACAAATAATAAAAATTCTTCTCTTTCATTACCGTACTCTCCAGCTTTCCATAAATCACTGAATGTTATTGGCAGAATAAGATTGGCCTCCCTGGAATAATATTCTTCAAGTAATTTATTATCCCTGTCATTCAGGCAAATATATTTTTCCACATTTTCTATTTGTTTTCTTTCACACTTACAGGTAGCCCAGTATCTGAGCAAGCATAAAATATTTCCTTTTTTTACACGTTCTAAAGTGTACTGCCTCTCTATATTATGAAAAAAAACGATAGTATTCTCTTTATCATTAATTTTCTCTGCAATATTTCCCCAAGTTGATCCATCATAAAATATATAATCCGGATTTATTTCGCTAATATAGTCTACTATTTCCTGTTCCGTCCTCTTGGAAATTCCGTCACGCATACCTAAATAGTTTATATATCTGCTGACCAATGTTTGTTTATCATAAATATATTTTATATTTTCCTTGTTTTCTTTTTTATAAGGTACTACAGAGCAAACATATACATTATTCTTTCCTGCTGTTTTTTGCAGCAGATAATAATTTCGATATCTGCAGGCTAATCCGCCTTCGTTTTGCTTATCTATAAAATCCCCCTTTGTTATAAATAAAACACGCATTTATAATTTTATCTCCTCATATTTTTTTATCCTGTATTTATACAATCTTTTTAATCCAGTCAATAAGGCTTTGGGGCATAAAGCCAATATAAAAGTTTTCATGTATGCTTCTAGCATTTTCAAAAAAATATAGGGAGAATATCGACTCACGAATCCATGTTCTGCTAAAATCATTAAATGTTCTTTCATTTTAGGAACAAATTGTGTGGATGAAATTCCTCCTAACGAATATACCGATATCACGGTATCCATATTTAAAAATATTTTTCCATTTTGGTAAAGCGATAATATCAGATCATAATCGGCGCAGATACGATACTTTTCGTTAAACAGCATTTTTTTAAATTCACTTACTTTAACAAAACAAGATTGATGTGCAAAAGGCATTCTTCTGTTAATAAGCATCATATCACCTTTAAAAACACTTACATCACAGCCGTCTTTCATTATTGTGTCACCATATAACACATCACATTGAGTATGATTTGATAAAAATCCCACAGCTTTATCTATTACATTGGAATCATATAATTGATCATCAGCATTTAAAAAAAGGAGATACTCTCCATCTGCCAGTAATGCCGCTTCATTCATTGCTTCATATATACCTGAGTCAGGGTTAATAATATGACGAAACTTTATTTGTCGTTTGCTAAATTGATCCCTATAGCTATTAACTATATTATTTGTTGTATCCCGGGAACCTCCATCCTTAATTATGTATTCAAAAGCTGCATTCTCCTGCATAAGCACTGAATTTATTGTTTCTTTAATTGTTTTCTCAGCATTAAATGATACTGTAATAATTGTGATCTTATATAAATCACTTTTTGGAAGTATATTATTTGACATAATTAATTTTACCCAATATTTTCTTTATAGTTCTTTTTAATGTAATTCTAAAATCGTTATGAATGATTTTAATATGATCTATCAAATTATCAGGATTAATTAACTTTTTATTTGATACTGAAAAAACTTGTTTACCTGAATATTCACATATTTTTACCGCTTGTTCATAGTTACTTTCTATAAATAATACACAGTTCGATTTTTTATATATATCAGCCTTGAACTTGGCCTGTTCAAAATTATCCCTTCGTTCTTTGGCAGAATTCGCCGGCAATAAATATAACTCATCATATATTACATTATGATGACTCAGCCATTCCTCCGTCTCCTTTCTATATTTCTCAAGCCTGCAGCTTACCAGTTTGCCCACTTTCTGCGTGGGAATTATTTTAGGTATGGCATTTATTAAAAAATCATAATAATTTTTTCCATCATCATTTTGATAAACAGACGGATCTTCACACAAAACACCATCTATATCCATGCAGACATATTCCAAAGCCCAATGATGCATATAATTCCATTCAAACATTCTCGGCTGTTCGCAGATTTTAAAATAGATATCCACCAGGTTACGGCTGACTCCCAAGGCATATATAGCAAGAAAGGATACATGATTAGTTATTCCGGCTTCTTTAATTTTCCTTCTGGCTTCCTTCATCGCTTTACCGCTGCTGATACTATCATCCACTACCAGAATATGCTCCGCCTCTGCTACCGACTTAATCCAATTCTGGCATTTTCTTGTACTGCCGCTTCTCAGCTCTCCTTTTCGGATTAATGTATCAATATCCGTAAATGGCAGGTTCAAATATAAAGCCAGCAAATTTGCTGCCAAAGTGCCGCTTCTTGGTATCCCCACAATTAAATCCACATTCCTGGGAACCTTTGAGATATTTGTATATATACATTCCCCTAATTCTTCAAATGTTATAAAATTCATGAAACCCACCATTCATATCCATATAACTGCGCCAATATAACACGGTCTTTTAAACTTGTTTTTTATTTCTATTTTTACTTAGTGCTGAAACAACCCCAACTACAAAAATCAGAACGATTAATATAGTAATAACTATCCTCCATATATTCCTCTGCCTTAATGCTTTCCTCTGCATTTCCAATGACTCAATATATGCACTGTCCTCTTCTATGTTCTTTTTCATTTCATCATCTAATGCAGCCATATCTATATTGGCGTCTTCCACATCCCCCTTTGCGACATATGCCACTTTTCCCTGGTAATAAAACTCATACCAATTATTTTCTTCGCCTACCGTTAATAACGGTGTACCTTTAGGAATTTCAACTGTAACTGCCCCTTCCACTTTCGGCATATCCCTTGCTTCTGTATCCACGATTGCTACCATAAGCTTACCTTGAAATCCGGTATTCTCCACCGCAGTCTCAACAGTATCTTCCGCATGTATCTGTATGCCAGTAAACATACATACAAGCATCAGTAACCCCAGGCATGTTATTAATTTATAGTTACGCATGTAATATTTGAGTCTCTTATTTATCTTACCCATATGGTTTTATAAACTCCTTATTGAATAAATACCTTCTCATCCTTTTCTTTATTAAAATAATAGATTTCACTGACACCCTCTTTTTTGTCCTTTTCATTATTATCAAACACGGGCATTTCATATTCCATCCGTTTGATATGATATTGTACATCCTGCAATATCTTCCGGTTAGCAGCAATCACATCAGCCACCAATCCAATCATAAATGTAAGAAAACCAACAATAATCAAGGTACATGCCAATATTAAAGACTGTATATGACCGCTTCCGCTGCCCTTAGACATGAAATACAAAAAACGTATTCCAATACCCAGTCCAATCGCTATGCTGGGTATGGACAGCAGCGTAAAACACATCAGCGGCTTATACATCATGTAAGCTCGCAGAATTGTCAAAACCGATTTTTTAACATAACCCCAAATACTCTTAAATAGTCGGGAAGGCCTTAATTCCGCATTTGTTCTGATTGGTACACTGGCAATCGCAATCTTTTCCCTGCCTGCCTGCACGATTGTCTCCAATGTATATGTATAATCATTCACCACATTAATCCGCATAGCGGCATCCCGCGAAAAAGCCCTGAACCCACTGGGTGCATCCGGAATATCGGTATTAGATGCCTTACGTACCACCCAGCTTCCGAAATGCTGCAATTTCTTTTTTACATATGAAAAATGCTCGGTATCATCAATTGGCCGTTCTCCAATCACCATGTCTGCTTCGCCATCAAGTATGGGCTGAATTAATACTGCTATGTCATCCCCACAGTATTGATTATCCGCATCCGTGTTCACGATAATATCTGCGCCGCATTTCAAACATCCATCCAGACCTGCAACAAATCCTTTTGCCAGACCTTTATTCTGTTTAAAATTCACCACATGGTGCACACCCCAATTCCGCGCCACCTCTACTGTATCATCATGGCTTCCGTCATTAATGATTAAGTATTCTATTTGATCAATACCATCCAGTTTTTTTGGCAAATCATTAAGTGCCACTTCCAGGGTTTCCGCTTCGTTATAACAGGGGATTTGAATAATCAATTTCATAAAAGCCTCCGATTTCTCTGATTGTACATCTGCAGCAGCTTCATTCTTTTTATTTTCTGTTTATTTTCTTTAGGGATTGTAATACAGGCACAAATGGCCTGCCTCCCAGCTCCTTTCGTACAGCTTGTCAAAGATTTCCCGATATTTACTGTCAGCTGCCAAAATAAGCTTATCGCCCTCCTGCAGTTTAGCCGGATTAATATCCTTTTCCCTTGCATCCCAGATATCTATTTTTCTATCCTGCATCCGGAACTGTACCTGCTCTATATAAGGAGTATCTCCTTCATAAATATGAATGATCCGTTCTTTTCCATCTGCTTCAAGAACCTCTTTCAGCTTGTCCGCAATCTGAATATCTCCATAGCCGTAAGAATTTCCAATGTATACATAATGTTCGCTGGCATGCAGACCAAGAATAATCTGGAGTAAAATCACTGCCGTTAATAACCATTCTATTCGCCATTTCTTACACGCAGTTATAACTAAGCCAATCATCGCCATCAAAAAACTACCCAGCAGCCATGCCTTCCACAAAAAAGGGATCGGTCTAAAATTCTCTTCTTTTATCAAATAACTCATGCCAATCATAAAATAACCGTGGACATTAGGCATACCGGAAATACTCGAACCGATAATATTATTAACAATCCAGGTAAATACAGCAGTGCATCCCATCATAATGCCTGTTCCAGTCCATAACCTTTTACTGTCAAAAGCCTGTTTTATTCCTATTGCTATCAGTACCGGGATAATAAACTCGATATATCGGCCATGAACAAACAAATCCAGCCTGTCATTTTCTTCATCGGAACTCCAAATCGTATAAATCACTGTAATAATAAACTGCGCCACAGAGGACAATAACAAAAACAGCCAGAAAAGATCCTCTCTATTCAGAACTTTAGATTTAATTGCGAAGAATAAAGACCTGCATCTTTTTAATACATAATAGATTCCCCAGTAGGCCAAACCATAAGTTGCCAATCCGATATAAAGAATCTTACCAATGCTCCCTGTAATGAAATTCTTCATACCATCCGGACTCATTAAATATTTCAGTTTTCCCCACTGTCCTGAATAATCGTTGTATTGAATTACTTCAACTGAAGCCGTATGATAGAGCCTGTCAAGCAGGCCATTTTTTATTCCCAGACCAATTAAAAAGAAAATTAAAACCAGAAGCAGCACTAAAACTGCAATTCTTCTGCACTTTTTTTCTCTGTTGCCGACACCCCAAAAAAGAAGAATTATTCCTCCGGCAACAATCATCCCAATACTCCGCATATGTACAAAATAGATATACACAAGCGCTGCAGACAACATAACAGCAGTAACTACTCTGGGATTTTCAAAAAAACATAAGAACAAATAGCATACCAAAATATATAAAAATAGAAGCAGAGCTTCTGTCATTGTCATCTGTATATAAAAAATCCAGGGCGGATACAGTACGGCAATCCCGCTGATTATCACAGCCCTTTCTTTTTCCATCTCAGGAAAAAGCTTCTGCATCAGCTTGTAAAGAAGCACAAGTCCGATACACATCAAAATCATATTTACCACTACCGCTGTCCGGTAGGCCATAATGGAATCTTTCACAAAATATAAAATGGGAGCCAGAATCAGACTGTATCCAAAGGAGTAATAAGAACCGAGAGATGTCGTTTCAGACCAGTCCCATCCCAGCATTTTGGCTGCCGGCGCCCAGTAGCCAAATTCATCCGGGAACAGGGAAAATCCAAATATACGCTGCAGCCCATACTGGCACAGGCAGAAGCACAAAAGTATAATCAGTATTAAATACACAGCCGCTTTATTTTTCTTCAGTTTATATAGCATACCTGTCCTTTACGAGAATACTGGGAAACAACCGGCAGCCGCCTGCCAGTCATCTCCCAGACATCTTTCCTGTTGTTCCTTATCGCTTTTTCTTTTCGGATTAAGCTACAGGATACATGATCATTGCATAAGCGCCGAGACCGCCTGTAGTACTGAAGGTTACGGTATTAGGATCTGCATCCAGATCGGGAAGAACCTCGATAACACCGCCGGGGCGTACACAAATCATTGCATAAGCATAACCAGGCTTAACCGCATTTTTCGGAATACCGAATGCCATGGTAATAGGCGCTCCGCCCTGTTCCAGCAGAGAGAATTTTCCGCCTGCAAGCTTGCCCAGTTCTACGTTAACGGTAGCAACTACAGTACCGCCAACTGCTCCGGCTGCTGCATTGATGCTTGTCATTGCGGCAGGGCTCTTAGCTTCGCTGATATCATATACTCTCACATAAGGCTGCTCTCCCGGTGCCAGGCCATAACCTGCTGCCAGAGTTGCCTTATCTGTTGCAACTACAGTTCCGGGAATTGTCTTGGACATATACGCTCCCTTTACTGTGGAAGTCATATACTTTCCGCCAACACTTATTGTGCTTGTCTCAGGGATCGTAGCGGCTACTTCTGCTGATACGGAAGTACTGGATCCTTCGGACGGAGCATTATTGTCGGTAGATGCGTTCACTCCCATCACCGGAGCCATGACAAGGCTCAGTGCAAGTGCTGTTGCAAGCACTTTTTTTAATGACTTACTTTTCATCTTCTTCTCCTCCTTGTGTGTCATTAAAGTTTATATCCAATCATGTATCTTTGTTTAACACATAACACATAATATGAATATCCTCTCAGACATCCATTCGTTCCCGGATGTTCTATGCCGGATTTTGTTTACTTTCTTCCCCGATAGTATTCTTTTCCCGTGATTTTCCAGCCCGTCGGGCATAAATAAGCATCATATCAAGACAGCACTCATATTCTTCCGGTTCCAACTCTTTCAGAATATTCATTACTGCCTTCCCTTTATCCGGTATTTCCTCTTTCTTTCCTTCGGGATTACCATATATAATATAATCCAGGGATAAGCCATAAAGATCGGACAATGCTATCAGGGTTTCTATGCTCATACCGCAGCTTCCGCGTTCGATATCTGCATAGTATTTTTCCACCTTGCCTACTTTTTCGGATACGTATCCTCTGCTCCACCCCAGTTGTTTACGCCGTTCATACAAACGGTTTCCCGCCATCAGGCGATTATAGCTTTTTGTTTGGGCCATGTTCTGCACCTGCTGTCTTTCGTAACGCAATTTCAGTTTTCGTAAAATACTTTCTTTTGCGAAATAAACGGCAGAACGCTGCTTACTACATATCTATTGTCAAAAATGACCATTTTTTTGACGGCCTATGACTGTACATTAAGATGCCAGTCTGTACCCGGCCATCAATTGTTTTTTCCTTTCCATGTCGGAATGAACATATATTCTCATTGTGGTGGTAATGTTGGAATGTCCCAGAAGTTCACTGAGGGTTTTCATATCAAATCCCCTGGAAATGCAGTTTGTGGCAAAAATGTGGCGGAGCATATGGAAGTTGAAATAGGGAATTCCCAGCTGTTCCAGGATTTTCTTAAAACGGTACTGCAGCGTGCGTGGTTCCAGATATTCCTTTTTCTTACCTGCAAGGATATATCCTTCTCCGTTTCCTTTTAGCTTTTTCAAATAATCAAGCAGATAGGAAGGAACCGGAATTTCCCTGTTGGAGCTTCTTGACTTCGGATCGGATATAATGATCTTCGTCCTTGTTTCCCCTTGCCGGAAGGTACGGATTCTCTGCATGGTTCCTCTTATTTGTATGGTGCCCTCTTCCCAATTTATATTTTTCCACTGCAGGGCACATAATTCCCCGATACGCAGGCCGCAGCATCCGGATAAGAGGATTCCTATGCTGGTAGCGTCCTTTTCTTCCGCTTTGGTTGACAGATAAGCTTCCAGCCTGCGAAGCTTATCGCCTTCAGGAGGGGTAACCGTCCTGTTTTGGGCGGGCGCCGCCGGGGAAAGCCACTGCGGTACACCGCAGTGATATTTTTTATCCAGGAAGTGAAAGATCTGGCTTGTTATTACCTGGATTTGATGCTTATAAGCTCCGGAATATTTCTTTTGTTCCCCTTCCTTTAAACCGGGAAAGGAGACCGGAGGATCGATAAGCAAAGCATCCGCAGTCTGCGTTCCCCACAGGGGAAGGACATGCTTTTCCGTAATGGAACGATAGGTTGCATAAGTGGATTCCTTCCATTTACTCCTGTTTTCCTCCAGCCATAGTCCGGCGGCTTCTCCCAGGGTCATTTTATCCGGTAGCTGTGATTTTTTTCCTGCTTTGTGCAGTACGATCTGTTTTCCGGCAAAAAGCTTTTCCCGGACCTCTCTGTATGATTTCCCGTACACGGAACGGTATAAGGCCTTTGTGCCGGACGGATTCGGTATCCGATATCGTCCCTCCCATCTGCCGTCTTTTCTTTTATATATATTTTCACCTTTTCTTGCCATAAATTCCTCCATAATACTGACGAAATATTTGACGGTTTATAAATTAACCAATCCTGTTCATATAGATAGTGCTCCAAACGTGATTACCTGTTAATCTTTTTACCGTTGTTTAATTTTTGAATTTCAGAATTTTTGTTACGAATAATTTTAAAAATAAAACGTTTTTCCGTTAAGCGACATTTTAGTGTAATATTTTACGCAGAGATTGACAAAATTCAAAACTTATTTTATAATGAAAGCCAAATGAACCATTAAAAATAAGTTGCAGAATATATTGTTTTTTTCGCAAAAGAAAGTATTTTGCGAAAGGAATTTCATGATCTATGTATGAGAGTTTCCATATGCTGGCAGGCGTTTGTTACGTCTGCTTTTCTTTTGTCATTTTTTCAGATATTATCATAATATTGAATATTTCAGCACAGAAAAAGCAGTCTCAGCGGTATCCGGCAGTTCTTTCTTTGTTCAGGATATGGCTTCGCTGCGCCCCTCCTTTTCCGGACAGCTGATTTCTCCTGACCATAAAAAAATTAAAAGGGATTCTTTTCCATTTTATACATGCTTTCTACCACTCTGTACATTCCTGTGATTCTTTTACCTCCTTATAATATAGATATTGATACGGCTGCCGTCCTTATTTATTCTGTCGGCAGTAAAGCACTTTCCTGAAGGAGGTAATTTATGGTAAAGACAGGGCAATTAACTGAACTGAACGGGCGGCAGACTCTGCTGCTGGATCCGGAGCTTCGCCGCCGGGAAGAGGAAAACCGCAGCTATATGATGCATCTGGAAAACAGGTTTCTTCTGCTGAATTTCAATCTGGAATCAGGCCGGGATACATCGGCGGAAGCCATCGAAGGCATGCATGGAGGCTGGGAGTTTCCCACCTGTCAGCTGAGGGGGCATTTTCTGGGGCACTGGCTGTCCGCTGCCGCCATGCATTATCATGCCACGGGCGACAGGGAAATTAAGGCCAAGGCGGATACTCTGGTAGAGGAGCTGGCTGAATGCCAGAAAGAGAACGGCGGCAGGTGGGCGGCCCCCATCCCCGAAAAATATCTGTACCGCATCGCTGAGGGCAAACAGGTTTGGGCTCCTCATTACACCATCCACAAGGTTTTTATGGGCCTGCTGGATATGTACGAATATGCGGGTAATGCCATTGCTCTTGAAATAGCCGAGAATTTTGCGGACTGGTTTTATGATTGGACCAAAGATTTCAGCCGGGATGAGATGGATGATATCCTGGATTTTGAAACCGGAGGCATGCTGGAAATCTGGGTCCAGCTGTATGCCATTACCGGCAAAGATAAGTATGCGGCGCTGATGGAACGTTATTACAGAGGACGTCTGTTTGATCCTCTTCTGAAAGGCGAGGATGTCCTCACCAATATGCATGCCAACACCACCATACCGGAAATTATCGGATGTGCCCGGGCTTATGATGTGACGGGTGATGAAAAATGGAGGAAAATCGCAGAAAATTATTGGGATCTGGCGGTGACTCAGCGCGGACAGTATGCCACGGGCGGGCAGACCTGCGGAGAAATCTGGTCTCCGAAAAAGAAATTGGGAGCCCGGCTGGGGCTGAAGGGACAGGAACACTGTACGGTATACAATATGATCCGGCTTGCCGGTTTTCTGTTCCGCTGGAGCCTGGATCCGGCTTACCTGGATTATCAGGAAAAGCTTCTGTATAACGGTCTGATGGCCCAGGCCTACTGGCAGAGTAACCTAAGCCACGGCTTCACCAGCCCCTATCCTTCGAAAGGGCTTCTCACCTATTTCCTGCCGATGCAGGCCGGCGGCCGTAAGGGTTGGAGCAGCAAAACCGGGGATTTCTTCTGCTGCCATGGGACGCTGGTACAGGCGAATGCGGCTTTTAACCGTGGGATTTATTATCAGTCGGAAGACAGTCTTTATATCTGTCAGTATCTTGACAGCCAGGTTTCTTTTTCCGTAAATGACAGTAGGGTTACTATTCTGCAGAAAGCGGATCCCCTCACGGGCAGCTCTCATCTTGCAAGCACCTCTTCAGCAAGACAGTCCGTGCTGGAGGATACCCGTAAATACCCTTCCCAGCCGGACTGTCTGGTTCCCTGTCTGAAAATGGAGTTGGAAAAAGAAACGGAAATGACGCTGCAGCTGCGCATTCCCGGCTGGCTTGCAGGCGAAGCCGTCATTCTGATAAATGATACGGAAGTGTATCGAAGCAATGATTCCTGCCTGTTTGTACCTTTGAAGCGTGTATGGAAAGACGGGGACATCATCCGTATCCTGCTGCCCAAGGCCGTAAAAACCTTCCCGCTTCCCGAGGATGAAAATACCGTTGCCTTCCTGTACGGTCCGGTGGTCCTGGCAGGGCTTTGTGAGGAGGAACGCATCCTTCATGTACCGGCCGGCAGCACGCCGGAGCAGCTTCTCACCCATGACAACGAACGGGAATGGGGAAGCTGGAAATCCACCTTCCGCACCACAGGACAGGAACGGGGGATCCGTTTCGTCCCTTTATATGAAGTGGGATACGAACCCTACAGTATTTATTTCCCGGTTAAATCAGACCGATAAGCTCACTGTGGCTCCCGTCTTTCAAAAAAACAGGAATCACAGCCAGGGGAGCCCGGACGAGAACCGTCTGCCCGCCTTCAAAGGCCGTACCGTCATGGAGGAATACCCAGGTATGGCCTGCGGGCAGATACACCTCCCGCTCCGTGGCTCCTTCATAAAGAATCGGAGCTGTCAGCATATCACTGCCGAACATATATTGTTCCTTTAATTCCCAGCAGCATTCCTGCTCCGGGAACTCATAGAACATAGGACGCATTACCGGCCTTCCCCATTCATGGGCTTCCTCCATCAGCTTCCTTATATAAGGTCGCATGGCCTCACGCAGGCGGATATATGACGTAAGAATCCGGCAGTTATCCTCCCCGAAGCTCCATACCTCATTAGGGCCGCCGGAATGCTGGTATCTGCGTCCATCCTTCCCAACCACCTCTTCGGCCGGAAGACGATCCCCGTGAAGCCTCATCACAGGACAGAAGGTTCCCCATTCAAACCAACGTACCAGAAGGTTTCGGAATTCTTCTTTTTCCGGATCCCCTCCCGTAAAGCCTCCGATATCAGTGGTCCACCAGGGGATTCCGGCAATTCCCATATTCAATCCGGCGCACAGCTGTCTTCTGAGAGCCGCCCAGTCGGAATGGATATCCCCGGACCAGACAAGGGCTCCGTAACGCTGGCTTCCCGCCCATGCGCAGCGCACCAGGCTGACTGTCTGTTCTTCCCCTGCACGGCGCAGCCCTTCATAAAATGTCCTTGTGAAAAGCTGGGGATACAGATTTCCCACCTGTGCCTGGGTTCCCATACGGCAGCGGTAATTATCATAATCATAAACGGTAAAGCCCGGCTCCGCCTCATCCAGCCAGAAAAGCCGTATTCCTTTCTCGTAATAATTTTGTCGGCATTTTTCCCAGAGATAATCCCTGGCATCCGGATTGGTCACATCGGTAAAGGTACTGTTTTCATTAAAAAGCTTGGCAAGGTCGATCCCTTTTTCCGCCTTAACCAGAAATCCCTTCTGCTTCATTTCTTCATAATTTTCACTGGTACAGGCCACCTCCGGCCATACAGATACCATCAGCTCCGCACCCATTTCCTTAAGCGAACGCACCATGCCTTCCGGATCAGGGAAAAATTCCTCGTCAAAACGGAAATCCCCCATTCTGGGCCAGTGAAAAAAGTCACACACAATAACATCCAGAGGGATTCCCCGCTTGTGATACTCTCTTGCTGTCTGAAGAAGCTGCTCCTGGTTCCAGTACCGCAGCTTGCACTGCCAGAAGCCCAGGCCATATTCGGGCATCTGCGGCACAGTCCCGGTGACCGCTGCATAAGCACATTCGATTTCATCCGGCGTATCCCCTGCCGTAATCCAATAATCCATCTGCCGGGTACTCTGTGCCTGCCATTGTGTGGTATTCGCACAGAAGCTGACACGCCCCACCGCCGGATTATGCCACAGGAAACCATACCCCAGGCTGGACAGCACAAAAGGAACGCTCACCTGGGAATTTCTCTGCGCAAGCTCCAGGCTGCAGTTCTTAATGTTCAGAAATTCCTGCTGGTACTGCCCCATTCCATACAGCTTTTCCTCTGCCTGTGAGGCAAAAGATACGGTCAGCTCATAATCTCCGCCGATAACAGGCTTAAAATACCGGCTCTTTTTATTCAGAGCACCGCCCTTCCCCTCTTCCTGAAGCAGCAGCCGTCCCTTCCTGTCATAAAAGGAAAGACGGGCCGGTCCGCTCCCCGTTTCCCTTTCCATAACCGCCCGCAGACGGCCGTTGCTGATCTCACTCTTCTCCTCCCCTACAGTAATCGAAACCGCCGTATCCGCCTGCGGAAGAAGCGCATAATCCGTATCCTCCGGTTCCCTCATAACAGCGCTCCTCACCCGGAGGCTGTTATTCCCCCAGGGCTCCACCACCAGCGTTTCCCCATCCCACCGGTGTACCAGCTTGTTTCCTTCCCTGCTCATTGTCTGCATATCAGTCTGCTCCTTCACTCTTAATAAATCAGATACCATTCACTGATTTCATTATAGGATTTTATAGACACACAAACAAGACTCCGTCGAAAGGAAAGCTGCGTTCCACATAAAAACAGGTATACGGCGCCCTGTTCATTTTCCGGCCGTATACCTGCTTATCCTGCTGTTTCAGATACGTCTTCCGATATCCTCCATCAGCTCTTCCTGAAGATCCTCATCCATCATTTTCATATCGCTGGCAAAAACCTCCGGGTAAGGCAATGCCTTATCCCCGAATATTTTTCCGAAGGATACATATATCTTGTTATCCTTAAGCCCTATAACACTTCCCATTCCGAAACGTTTATGCATCACTTTTTTATCCATGATTTTCATCTTCTTCTGCCTCTTTTTCCTTATTCTATGCTGTATTCCATAAAGGACTCAGCATCCTCCTGCATTTGCATACCGACCTTTTCGGTTATATACTCCTCCATCTTCTCTTTAGGAATCTCCAGGCTTACAGACAGTTCCCCATACAGGTTATCCTCTGCCATTTTAAAATACTTCCGATCCATGGCTGTAATTTTTTTTCCCTGGGAAAGACGCTGCTGGTTTCTGAGCCAAAGGGTTTTTATAATCTTTATCCACTCCCGGCAGTCACAGCTGTTCACCGCCTGTTTATAGTTCAGCTCCCGCTGCCGTTCATCCGCCACCCAGAGATTCCCTATTGAGGGAATACTGTCAATCAGCTCCGCCGCCTCTTTCCTGTTCAGGATTCTGCGCATTTCCGTCTTCTGCCCATCCACCGGCGTAAATATCCTGCCTTCCTTATCCTGAGCGGGCCGAAGGACATAGTACAGCCTATCCTTGCTGGCGCCGCTTATCGCAATCTTCGAAATGTCTGTCACTTCACAGACTCCTTTGTTTCCATAAATGATGAATTCCCCTTTTTGAAACATGCCGCCTCTCCTTTCTTCCTGCGGTACAGACTCTGATTCCTTATCTTGAAGGAAAAAGAAAAAACCATGCTGCCCAAACACTATGGCAGAAAGGTTTTCCTGGCTTTCCTGTATTTATTTTACCAAATTCAAAAGGCGGCGGGCAAGTGATTTTTCTCTATATACATACATTTTTGTTTACTTTTACGCATATATACAGAAAAAAATTTGTGGACTTTTACATACTTTTTTATCTGCACCCCACTGAATATTCATAGTTACATTTTTTCTTTCAAATGCTATACTATTATCAGAGTGTCAACATTTTTCCGCAAAGCTGGCTTCCGGCTGCAGGACTGCGGAAAATACAGCAGATAACCAGACACGCGCGGCTTATTTTTACGAATTGACAGCACCGGCTTAGGAGATACAGGCAATGATTGAAATACTTAACGGCACACATGAGACAGTGGCTTACCGGGACATGAAAGGCATCAAGGCTTTCATGAATACGGATCCGGAAGATTTCCCTCTTCACTGGCACACCGCTCTGGAACTCATTATGCCAATAAAAAATGGCTATACGGTACGGACCAACGGGGAAACCATCCGCTTTTCTCCGGGCGATATTATACTCATTCCTCCGGGAGAGCTTCACTCCCTTCACGCCCCTGAGGAAGGGGAACGGATGATCATGCAGTTTGATTATTCCCTGCTCTGCAATCTGGCGGGCATGGATTCCCTGCTTCATATGCTGCGGCCTTACCGTTTAATACGAGCCGGGCAGTCCGACGGCCTCGGGGAAACGCTTCGGGGATACCTGGAAGAAATCATGGCAGAATATACAGGCGAGGATCCTTTCCGGGAGCCCAGTGTCCATTCTCTGTTTCTTCGATTTTTTGTGGCTCTGGGACGCAGGTGTCTGGTGGAAGGAAATAAATTTCCCGATATTTCTCCCAGCAAGCAGCAGGAATATATCGAAAAATTCATGTCCATCTGCAGTTATATCAACGACCACTGCACGGAAGCGCTGAGTATTGATGCCCTGGCCTCCATGGCCGGCTTCAGCAAATATCATTTTTCCAGGCTTTTCAAACAGTTTACGGGGATTTCCTGCTATGAGTATCTTATAAGCAGAAGGCTGGCGTACGCAGAAAGGCTGCTGCTGCAGCCCGATCTGTCCATCACAGAGGTGGCCATGCAGTCCGGCTTCAACAGCCTTTCCACCTTTAACCGGATTTTTAAAACGGCCAAAAGCTGTACCCCCTCTTCTTATAAATCTCTGAACAGGGGAACCAGACTCGATACCTCCGGTTCCCTGTCCCTGTAATCATCAGGCGAGATTGATTTCTACCTTTACAGGCTCTGTTCCGGTCAGGCTGATGCTTCTGTCATCAGGCTGGCTGGTGCCTACAGACAGTACGAAATGACTGCTGTCCACATATTTCTTTCCTTCTTCATCCACGGCCATAAGCGCTTCATAAGGAACCTTCAGCAATATCTCCGCTTTCTCTCCCTTTTTCAGGCTGACTCTCTTAAATGCACACAGGCTGTGGTTGGGCACCGCATTTTTGGAATCCAGATCCTTGATATAAACCTGAATCACATCATCCGTGTCATATTTTCCGCTGTTTTCCACCATTGCCTTTATGGTAAGCTCTTTTCCCTCTTCCACAGCACCTGTCAGTTCGGCAGCTTTCACGCAAACCTGTCCATAAGTGAGGCCATAGCCGAAGGGATACAGAGGTTCTTTTTCCAGATAACGGTAGGTTCTGCCTTTCATGGAATAATCTTCAAAAGCGGGGAAGCCCTCCAGATCCTTATAGAAGGTAACGGGAAGCTTTCCGGAAGGAGAGCAGGCTCCGAACAGGATTTCTGCGGCTGCTTTTCCTCCCCTTGCGCCGGGATACCATACCTGAAGAATGGCGTTAACATGCTCTGCTGCAAACTGCATGTCGATGGCGCTTCCTGACATCATGCACAGCACTACCGGTTTGCCGCATCCGGCCACCGCTTCCAGAAGTTCTCTCTGGGATTCAGGCAGCTCCAGATCCTTCTTATCTCCGGAAGCATAGCTGTTTCCGGTATCGCCTTCTTCTCCTTCCAGATTCTCATCCAGGCCCAGACAGAGAACTACCACATCGCTGTGCTCCGCCACTGTAAGGGCTTCCGAGATTCTGTCCTGTTTCCATCCAAGGCCTTCTACCCTGTCCTTGTAAATATGGCAGCCTTCAGAATAATAAACACGCACATCCTCACCTACAAAATCCTGGATTCCTTCCAGAAGGGTGATATAACGGGAGGATGTCCCATGATAATTGCCAACAAGAGGGGTACGGCTGTCCGCATTGGGGCCGATAACGCCGATTGTCTTTAAGCCGTCCTTATTCAGGGGAAGAATACCGTCATTTTTCAGAAGCACCATGCTTTCTTTTGCCATTTTCTGGGCAAGCTCCAGATGCTCTTTACATTCCACCACTTCATAAGGGATATCGTCATATTCATTTTTATCAAAACAGCCCAGAAGGAATCTGGTTGTAAACAGCCTTTCCGCAGCCTGGGTGATTTCCTCTTCCGTAACAAGTCCCTGCTGATATGCCTTCAGCAGATGAAGATAAGTGACACCGCAGTTCACATCACAGCCGGACTTCAGCGCCAGAGCCGCCGATTCCTCCGGTGTTTTGGTTACCATATGGTGCATATGGAAATCGGCGATTGCCCAGCAGTCGGAAACATAGTGTCCCTGGAAATCCCATTCCTCCCGTAATATATTCTGAATCAGGGTGGGGCTTCCGCAGCAGGGCTCTCCGTTTGTCCTGTTATAGGCGCCCATGACAGCTTCCACTCCTGCTTCTTTTACACAGGCTTCAAAAGCGGGAAGGTAGGTTTCATACATATCCTTCTTGCTCGCCCGGGCATCAAATTCATGACGCACGCTTTCAGGTCCGGAATGAACGGCAAAATGCTTGGCACAGGCTGCTGTTTTCATAAAGTCATCATCCTGGTTGCCCTGCAGGCCTTCCACATAGGCCACGCCCAGGCGGGAGGTGAGATAAGGATCCTCTCCATAGGTCTCATGTCCTCTTCCCCATCTGGGATCCCGGAAAATATTTACGTTAGGAGACCAGAAGGTAAGCCCTTTATAAATATCCCTGTCATCATGCCTGGAATATTCATTATATTTGGCTCTTCCTTCCGCTGCCACCGCATCCCCGACTGTTTTCAGCAGTTCGTCGTCAAAGGCTGCCGCCATGGCGATTGCCTGAGGGAAGCTGGTTGCCACACCGGCTCTTGCCACCCCGTGAAGAGCCTCGTTCCACCAGTTATAGGTAGGGACTCCCAGTCTGGGGATTGCAGGCGCATCATACCTTAACTGAGATGCCTTTTCTTCCAGGGTCATCTGGGAAACCAGCTCATGTGCCTTTTCTTTTGCCCATTCTCTGTTTCGCATTATGTAATTCCTCCTTATTGTTTTTTTACGTTATTATCTGAAGTTATTATAACAAATTTATCTGAGAAGAAACTTCCGAAATATAGCTGGATGATGATTAAATATTGCGGTCCTTTTTCCGCTGTGCTACAATTAAAGCAGGCAATGAATTCAACATTTCTGATTATCTGTAATCTTTCTGCTGTGCCTTAACAGGCCAGTGTCTGATGCATGGTGCCGTCTACCGGTACCTTACGTACATGATTATGTATGTGAATGCATGAACTCCTTGTTGACAACAAAATAAGCAGGGAGAAGAAAAGGCGATGCTTCCATCCACTGTTATTATCTTCATTACCCAGGAGGATATTTTTTCCTGTGATTTGGCAATGTATACTTTTACGGAACAGTGCGAAGAGGTCGCCGGCCTGCATCTGGATGACGGGACAAAAAAGATATTCCTGAATATGGCCAGCAAAAACGGTCGCCCGGAATTAATCAGTCTTCTGCAGTATATGAAGAATACAACGCTGGATAATCCGGATATACTGGTAAGGGATAAGAGAATCAGGAAATTTAGATCAGATAGTGAAAGAGGTAAAACAATCGGAAGAATGGGAGGCTGCTAAGATGAATATTCTTGAGATTGGAATTGAAAAAGGAAAAAAAGATGGGAATGAAGAGGGTATGGACAGAGTCAACCGCCTGAACCGCCTTCTGGCTGAACAAAACCGGACGGATGACATTATAAAAGCCGCGGGCGATAAAAAATATCAGGAAAAACTGTTCAAAGAATTTCATTTATAAAGGTTAAGGAATCGAAAAGGCAGGGCATACCCCTGCCTTTTTCATGCCTTTTTTTTCCGTTTCCACATACTCAGCCCCAAAGTCACCGCGAATGTCCCAATCCCGATCCAGGCCAGTGCGGAATAAGTATCCAGATATTCCGTAATTATGTTCCACGATTCTCCTGCCACCGCCCCCAGCGTTACCAGTACGGTATCCCAGATAAGGCTGCCCGCCACCGTAAACAGGGTAAACACCGGCAGTTTCATCCTGGCCATACCCGCGGGAATGGAAATAAGGCTTCGTATAATAGGAATGCATCTTCCGAAAAATACCGCCTTCCTTCCCTGTCCGTTAAACCATTGAAGCGTATTGGCGATTTCATCCTTTTTAAATCCCAGCCTTCTGCACAGCCTGCTGTCCAGTAATTTTTCAAACCTCTGCGGACTTAACAGTGCCCCCAGTCCATACAGCAGGAAGGCCCCTGCCACCGATGCCGCAGTGGAAACAAGTATCACGCCAATGACCGTCATTTCTGTACAGGTTGTCAAAAAACCTCCGAAGGTGAGGATTAGCTCCGATGGAATGGGCGGGAACACGGTCTCCACAACGATTAAAAGCCCGATTCCCAGATATCCGAACTGATTCATGATATCAATAACAATATTCTGCATACCCTGTCTCTGTTATCTGTGTTTATTATCCAGTTTATGTCTCTGTTTTCCATAACAGTACCAAATATGCCGCTTCCTGCTTTCTTTCCTTCCGGATCCATGGAACCCCGCATGTTTCTGCACCCTATTCGGTCACATTCATTACCTTCACCCACTGCAGCAGTTTCTCAATAGCCGGATTATGATTTTCCATTAACCAGCTCACTTCAAAGTCCAGTGTTTCCTCTTCCTTTTCCCCTTCTTCCTTCAGCATGGGGATAACCACCAGATTACGGGTATTTCTGTAATATCTGACGGCATATTCCGGCAGTACGGCGATGCCAAGCCCTGCGGAAACCATGAGAAGAAGGGTCTGTACCTCCTTTTCCCTGCTGACAATATTGGGAACGTAGCCGCCCCTGTTATAACACAGGATCACCTCCTCCGCCTCATCATTAGGCCGTCCCTTGGGCTGCATGATAATAAATTCTTCTCCCGCCAGTTCCCGATAGCTCAGATGCTTTCTTGCCGCCAGCGGATGACCCGGATACAGAACGGCCATCAGCGGATAGGCCTTCAGGAAGTGATGGCTCAGTTCCTGAAATTTACACACGTTGGGGGAAAGGTTGAATGCCACGTCACATTCCCCATCCTCCAGCAGGCCATATAATGCATTCATATTTTCCCGGATCAGACGTATGGAAATATTCGGATAGGCTTCATGGAAATTCCGGAGCGTTTCGGAAAACAGACTTTGTTCGTATCCTCTGATAAAGCCGATGGAAATGGAGCCGGAAATTCCCTCCGCCGCCGATCGGGCCAGCTTTACGGCTTCCTCCGCCCGGGCCAGTATTACCCTCGCCTCATTCATGAATACCCTGCCCGCAGGCGTCAGCTCCACATGATGCTTATCCCTTATAAAAAGAGCGGCCCCGATTCCTTCTTCCAAAGCCCGGATCTGCTGCGTCATAGCCGTCTGGGATATAAAACATTTTTTTGCCGCCTTCGTAAAATTCAAGGTTTCTGCCACGGACACGAAATATTCCAGCTGTTTCAGGTTCATCCCTTTCCCTCCATTTCCCTAAAAACCGATTTTGTGGTCTCCTCGAACTCTGTAATAAGTTTTACTTATTGTAATATGCAATCTTCCTATTTGCAACTGCCTATTTTTTATTCTATAATTCTATTTATTAATTACACAGCTTTGCAGGCAGCAATCTACTCCAACCCTGCGATGCCTGGGTGAATTACTGAAGAAAGCGGGTGCTTACCATTGAAAAGTCTGAAAAAATTTTACGAGGGCGGTTATGCCAAATACATTCTGCCCGGCGTGCTGCTGCAGTCCGTTCTGATAGGAGGGGGATATGCCACAGGACGCGAAATCTATTCCTATGGAGCCAAATTCGGGGCAATGGGCTGGATATCCGGTCTTACCATCGGTATCGGTTTTGCTCTGTTCGCCTTCCTGACCTTTGAAATCTGCCGCATTTACAAGGTATACGATTATAAAAATTACATCAAACAGGTAATCGGCCCCTTATGGCCGGTGATGGATGTTCTCACCGTCTTAATTGCGATCATGCTCATTGCGGTTATGGCAGCGGCCACCGGAAGTATTTTCGAACAGGTCGGGCTTCCTAATTTCCTGGGAGCGGTTGTCATCGTCCTCCTGTGCGGGCTTCTGAATTTCAAAGGCTCCAAGGTCATTGAAAAATTCGAGTCCGTAGGAACTATTCTTCTGTACGGAGGCTATATCCTTTTTACCATCATTGTCCTGATAAGCAAGGGCAGCAATATTCCCCAGGTATTCGCCGCTGCGGACACCAGCGCTTACGACGGCAAGGTTACCCTTGGCCTGTGCATCTGGACAGGAATCCTGTATGTGGCGTATAATATTAATTCAATCCCCATGGGGATGTTCTCCCTTACCAGACAGACGAAACGGAAGGAAACCTTCTTTTCCGGCCTGATTGCAGGGCTTTTGATGGTTATCCCCTGGTTTCTCTCTTATTTTGCCATGATGTGTTTCTATGGGGATACCTCCATTGTCGGGGCTGATGTAGCCACTCCCTGGATGGAAATGATCAAGGCGGTTAACGGCGGCCCGGTCCTTCTGGCCCTGTTCAGCATCGTCATGGGCTGGACCCTGGTGGAAACGGCTACAGGCTGTATCCATATGATCATCGACCGTTTTGATATTGCCCTGGAGGAAAGGGGAAATGCCAGACTGACCGATAAAAACAGAGGGCTCATCACAGTGATCACCTTGCTTGCGGCGCTGCTTCTTTCCCGTATCGGCGTTGTGACACTGATTGAAAAAGGATATTCCTATCTTTCCTATGGATTTATCCTGTTCTATCTGCTGCCCACCTTATTTATCGGCGGCTATAAAATTATCCGGTATAAAAATAAAAAATAGAGGATTACATATAAGGAGAAAGTTACTATGAAATATGTAGGTTATTACAATGGAGAAATCGGGCCTCTGGAGGAAATGAAAATCCCCATGCTGGATCGGGCCGTATATTTCGGAGACGGCTGCTACGATGCCACCACCTTTGCCCACAATCATATATTCGCAGTTAAGGATCATGTGGACCGTTTTTACAACAGCTGCAGGATGCTGGAAATTCCTTTTGATATGCCTCGTGAAACCCTGGTAAATGAATTACAGAAATGCATCGACGCCAACGAAATCGACCACGGCATGCTTTACTGGCAGTGTTCCCGCGGTACGGCGCTGCGGGCCCATAATTTCCCGCCTGCGGATGTTACTCCCAACCTGATGATTTTTACCGTTCCCTGCGAACTGGTTCCCATGGACAGTACCTTTAAGCTGATATCCATGGAGGACACCCGGTTCCTCCACTGCAACATCAAGACCCTGAACCTGATTCCCAGCGTAATCGCTTATCAGCGCTGCACGGAAGCAGGCTGCCAGGAAACAGTCTTCCACAGAGGGGAAAGGGTTACGGAATGTGCCCACAGCAACGTCCTTATGATAAAAGACGGCGTTCTGTGTACGCCTCCCAGAGATAACCTGATTCTGCCCGGCATTACCCTGAAGCACCTGCTGGAGCTTGCAGAGACAAACGGCATTCCCACCAGAGAAGCGGTATTTACCATGGATGAACTGAGGGCGGCGGATGAAGTGATAATCAGCAGTTCCGGCGGTCTCTGTATTGCCGCGGATGAACTGGACGGGAATCCGATAGGCGGAAAAGATCCGGTTACATTGAAAAAGCTGCAGGATGCTTATACGGCATTTTATGAAAAAGACACGAACTATTAAGCCAGAATTGCTGTGGATAATCCGCATTCACATTCCAAAAAACTGTCTGTAAACGAACGAAAACTGAAATTCCCGGTACGCCGATGCATACAGCAGCGGCGGCCGGGAATTTTTTATTTTTTCATAATCCTGCGTAAAGCACTTTTTAACTTTCCGGCCGGTACATAAAGGAATCAAAGCAGGCAAAGTTCGTTCCTTCCACTCCATTCCCGCTTGCAAACATCCCTACATAGGCCCCCACAAAACCTCCGGCTGTTTCCGAACCAAGGAAACCTCCGTCCAGTTCCGATGCCAGTACATGTCTGGTGCCATCCTCTTCCACCGCCGTAAACGTATTCTTCTGTCCTTCCGCCTTCAGTTCCAGAATTACGGTATCCGAATTCCATTCCCTTTCCCCGCAAATTTCTTTCTGATAGGGCGTATCCACATTATGATAGGTGACTTCCGCTTCCTGGGTCAGATATCCTTTAACCACCCGCAGTATCCGTTTCCCCTTTTCACAGGTCATTTCCGCCTTCAGGGAATGGTAGTTATTCTGCAGCAATATCAGTCCCGCCGTCTGGCTTTCTTCCGGTTCAAACCGCATTCTGGCAACCGCCGTATAGCTCATATGCTGCTGCCTGCGTCCGACAAAACCGGCACAGTTTACGTTGGGAAGCATACCGGAGCGTATTTTTTCCATGACTTCCGGGCTTGTCGGTTCCATGGGCCTCGCCGTAGTTCTGATTTTCAGACAGCTGTCCTCCAGCCGGAAGTCCCCTTCCGCGGGAGTTCCCAGACAGTTCCAGCAGAAAGCGAGCTCTTTTTCGTCAAAATCATCGGTTTCCGGTATTTCTTCCACCGGCGCTTCCGGCAGATTCGGGGCTGGGTAAGCCCAATCCAGTTTTCCGGTTCCCGGACACACCACAGGCCATCCGTTTTCCCAGACCATGGGGGCTATGAAGGTTTCCCTTCCCATATTTTTGTGATAGCCGCCGTACGGCCGGGAAGCCAGCATGACCATATACCAGCTGCCGTCCTTCAGCTCCACAATATCCGCATGTCCCGTATTGGCAATAGGGGCTCCCATTCCCAGATGTCTGTGGGTCATGATCGGGTTTCCGTCATAACCCTCGTAGTCCCCCATCACTTCCCTGCTTCTGGCTATGGTCACCGCATGGAAATGCTCGGTACCCCCTTCGGCTATCATCAGATAATACCAGCCATCTTTCTTATACAGATGAGGCGCTTCCGGACACCATGCCAGCACCTGGGAACCGCCCCAGATTTTTTTCTTTTCTCCCACAAGCCTGAAATCCGTCAGGTCTATCCGGCTGATCCATATCTTATTATGGCGCATGTCCTCTCCGGAACTGGTACCGGTATAATAGGCGGTCCCGTCCTCATCCCAGAACAGGGAAGGATCGATCCCCTCGGCCCCTTCAATCCAGTGCGGTTCCGACCAGGGCCCCGCCGGATCCTGAGCGGTAACAATAAAATTCCCGCCGTGATCCACATTGGTGGTGATCATATAAAAAAGCCCTTCATGATACCTGATCGTAGGGGCGAAAATACCTCCCGATATCCAGTCCGCCCCCAAAGGAAGCTGGGACGGCCGATCCAGCACATGCCCGATCTGCTCCCAATGTGCCAAATCACGGCTGTGAAAAACCGGCACTCCGGGATAAAAGGAAAAGGATGAGGTCACCATATAAAAATCATCCTCCACCCGCACAATAGACGGATCCGGGTAAAATCCCGGCAACAGCGGGTTCTTAATTTCATAGCTCATAATACAATCCTCCCTGTCTTTTCCATACTGGCGCCGCACATACCGGCTTCCTCTGCTGCCTGTATGTGCGGACTCTATTTTCATTATAAATACATGGTAATCAGCGCCGCTCCCATAGGGGGAAGGGTTAAGGTTATTGTACCATCTTTTATTTCCATTGTCTCTTCTTTCGTATAAGACGCCGCTTCCAGCAGCGCCAGCTGTGCCCGGTCAGGATAATCCGGTTCCCCCATCCCCTGCCAGCATGCCAAAGCATTTCCATGGGCTTCATCCAGCCGTTCGACGGCAGCTTTGACAGGGGCTGCCCCGGTAAGGCGGATTTCAATCTCTTCCTCCCTGATTTCATGAAGCAGAGAATGATGGTTCACCGCCAGGAACTGGACTGCCTGACATGCATTTTTTCTTACTCCATATACATCAACGGTTCCCTGGGCCCCGGCTCTGACATACCTTTCATCCCCCAGTTTATTCAGCAGCTGGAATGCGCGGTAGGACGCCTTGGGTATCCCCTGCAGATTCAGCAGGCCGAAACCGCCGTGGAAAGGTTTGTAAGGCATTCCTCCTTCTTCAAAAATATCGGAAAAGGTCCAGTAAGAATATCCTTCCGCCAGATCCACGGAATCCATAATCGTTTTCAGGATAAAAGAGGAACCAAAAGGGCCGTCGGAAGCAATTCCCGCCCCGCTGTTCCATTCCGTATAATAAACAGGAAGACCGGCGGCTTCTTTCACGGCCTTTTGGGTCATTTGCGTCAGGACCCCCTGTCCACCTTTTCCCACAGCCTCTTATGCTGCTCTTTTCTGCGTTCCAGAAAATCTTCCACGCTTTCCCCTTCCTCAGGCGTCATGAAATTCTGGCTGTCCTCCACTCCATACCCCAAAACCACATCCGTAGGATAATGATGGGTGGAAACAAAATCCACAGGCGTTCCCGTCTTTTTACAATACTCCAGGAACTCCGGGATCCAGGAATTATTCGAAGTGGCAGGCCCTCCCACCTTCAGCCGTTCATCCACCGCCTTCAGCGCCCGTGCGGTATGGGAATACAGGTTAAAATATTCCTCCATCGTATCCGCCCAGAAACCAAAAGGAGAATCCGGGCCGCCCAGATTGGGTTCATTCCAAACTTCAAAAAACCACTGCCGCACTTCTCCCAGCCCATACCGCTCTGTCAGATGTTCCGCAAACAGACGGATCAGCCAGTCCCATCTTTCATAGCTTGCCGGCCGGGAAGTATTCCCTTTATAGTGAAAAATTGTAGTTTCCTTACTTTTAAGAGCCTCCGGCATAAAACCGATCTCCACAAAAGGCTTCATATTTATGGACAGCAGGAAATCAAACACAGAATCCACATTGGTAAACGAAACCACCCACTCATCCTTGGCCCCCATCATGGGCCGGGTGAGCACACTCATATCATCATCAAAAAGCCCATGGAACCGTACATACCGAAAGCCCAGTTCCCTCTGGCATTTCTCCAGCTGTTCCCTGTAATCCTGCCGCAAAGCAGTCGTGCCGTGACAGCTTCCCACACACATATTCCAATACGGTTTTAAAGGCTTTACCTCATCCTTATAATCCCAGACAAATTGCTTCATCAGATAATCCCTCCCTGTTTTTCCCTTGATTTTTATAGTATTGCTTTATTACCCTTTCACGGAACCGATCATGACTCCCTTGACAAAGTACTTCTGTACAAACGGATAAATACACAAAATAGGCAGCGTGGCAATTACCGTGGTACAGTATTTGATTAAGTCCTTATAGATAGCCATGTTATTTTCCAGATCGCTTCGGTTCATCTGGGAAGAATCGTTCTGTATCAGAATATCCCTCAGGATGAGCTGAAGTGGGTACAAAGAGCGGTCCTGAAGAAAAATAGATGCATTGAACCAGGAATTCCACTGTCCTACCGCATAGAACAGAACCACAACCGCAATGGTTGCTTTGGAAAGAGGCACTACGATCTTCATCATAATGGTCATATTCCCGGCGCCGTCGATTCTGGCTGCTTCTTCCAGAGAATCCGGGATTTCCGCCATGGAGGTACGCATGATAATGATATTGAATACATTCACACAGCCCGGTATAATCAGCGCCCATCTGGTATCCAGCATTCCCAGGTTACGCACCACCATATAAAAAGGGATCATGCCCCCGTTGAACATCATGGTAAACGCCAGGAAAAACATCATCTGGTTTTTCAGCAGCAGCTGTTTTCTGGATAATACGTAGCCGCTAGTTATGGTGAGCACCGTCCCCAGAAGGGTGGCAAATATTACATAAATGATGGTATTTACATAACCTGTATAGATATTGGGATTCTGAAATACCAGGACATAGCCGTTCAGGGTGAAGCCCAGCGGCCTGAAAATAAAACCGATATGGGCGCTTAAGGGCCCCGGTTCACTGAAGGATGCAAACACTGTATGGAGCATGGGCGCCAGGCAGAGGAATCCTATCAGGGTGAGTATGACATAATTAATTACGGTAAAGATTTTATATCCCACAGTTTTGGATCGAATCATTCCTCTTTCCTCCTTAGAACAGACTTGTATCTGAAACCTTGGCGCTGATCTTGTTTACCGTCATCAGAAGGATGAAGGATATCACAGAATTAAACAGACCCACCGCAGCTGAATAGCCATAGTTAAACTCCTGCAGACCTTTTCTGTATACAAAGGAATTAATAACGTCCGCAGTTTCATAGGTGCTGGGACCATAGAGCAGGATGATTTTTTCATATCCCACATTCAGCAATTGTCCGCAGCGAAGAATCAAAAGAATAATGATGGTGCTGGAAATACCGGGAAGCGTTACATGCAGCGTCTGCTTCCAGCGGTTGGCTCCGTCGATTACGGCAGCCTCGTAAAGCTCCTGATCCACACTGGCCAGGGCCGCTATATATATGATGGAATTATAGCCCAGGCTCTGCCATACATTGCTTCCCACAAATATGGCCCGAAAAAACTGGGGCTGGGCAATCAGGCTTGCCGGCTCATTCTGGGTAATCATGGACCACAGCTGGGTAATCGCACCGTTCTGGGAACAGAACTGGTTTACCAGGGAGCAGACCACTACCATGGATACGAAGTAAGGCATATAGCTGATGGTCTGAATACTTTTCTTAAAAAATTTCCCTCTCACCTCATTCAAAAGCAAAGCGAAAATAATGGGAAGAGGAAATCCAACCAACAGATCCAGAAAGCTGATCAAAAAAGTGTTTTTTAACAATCTCCAGAAATAATAGCTTTGGAAAAAATCCTGGAAATGCTTGAAACCGACAAAAGGGCTTCTGAAAAATCCCAGCTGAGGCTTGTAGTTCTGAAAAGCCATCAGCAGCCCCACCATGGGGCCGTAGGAAAAAATAACAAAAAAGATAACTGTAGGCAGGAATATCAGGTACAGAGAATAATTCCTCTTAAGGTCTTTTTTTAACGCATTCATAACCTTCTCCTTATTTACTTGAAATAGGGGAAAGGACGCCGCCCCGTAGAACGGCGCCCTTCTTCCCTTTTGCCATCACGGTGTTCCTGCTGCGTTTTCTTTACCGCTGCAGCCGGAAAATGAGCCGGTTAACGGGCAAAGTATCTGTCCAATGCTGCCTGCTGATATTCGGTTGCCTGCTCGATGCCCATGGACTGAATCTGGGAAACATAATTATCCCATTCTTTATCCACATCCATAGCCCCTGTAATGAATTTAACCGTACATTCCTGTACATAGGTGGTAATATCGCCCATGATTGCGGAATAATTGGTGCCTTCATCGGAGGTCATGGAAATAGGAGGCATGACATAGGAGCCGTCTGTTGATGCGTCCCAAACATCATAGCATACCAGGTTCTTTTCATCGTTGCCGTACAGAGAGTTTTTCCAGTCATAAATGCCTGTCAGCGCAACTCCCAGATAATCATAGCCGGATTTGGTGCCGTCCGCCTTAGCCTTGCGGACCTCATCATTCAGCTGAGGTTCACCGTCGATATATTCAAAGGTTTCTCCTTCAATACCATAATTCTTCAGAAGGGAGCCTTCCTCCGAATAGAAATAATCTATCCATTTTGCCGCCAGCACGGGATCCTTACAGCTGGTGGTAATACCAAGGGCGTCAGAACAGATTTCATACTGCTGCCATCCCAGGTGGGCAACCTCGCCTTCACTCTTTACGGGATAAGGTACCGGCACCCACTCCTGTCCATATTTTGCTTCAAAAATACTGGGGAAGGTCCATACACCGAACAAATGCACACCGGTCTGGTCATTGGCCATGGTGGACTGATCCTGGGTATCTCTGGTCATGAATTCCGGATCGATCAATCCTTCCGCATACCACTTATTCATCAGCTTCATGAAATCTTTATAATCATCCAGTATCGGCGCATAGGTTGCTTTTCCGTCCTTATTGATGAAATCATCCGTTACGCCGTAACCTGCATTCAGATCCTCCAGCATATTATAAAATTCCTTGGCACCGGTAAGCATAGGAACCGTGGCACCCTTCTGCTCCTTAAATGCCTTCAGCATTTCATACCAGTCGTCATAGGTTACCGGTGTATCCAGGCCGCAGTCCTCCAGCCAGTCCTTACGTACCAGCGGACCGCCCCAGTCCCACTCCTTTTCCACGTTAAGCATCCAGGCCACCGCATAACGTCCGGTATCTGTCTTACACTGCAGCCCTGTTTCTTCGTTTCTCTTCATGGCAGCCACATAATTGGGCATATACTGCAGATAGTCCGTCAGATCCAGGAAAATCCCGTCATCAATGAGCGCATCCATACCGCCTGTATATTTGGCACTGTTGGAGTTATACCACATAATATCAGGAAGGTTGCCGCTTGCTACCAGAAGGTTGAACTGTTCCTGTGTGGCAGTTGTGGCAGGATGGGAATATTCAATATGTACTCCTGTACGTTTTTCCGCTTCCTGTGCCGCAGGTGTCTCTGCATAGGTCGTTATATTATTGGCAGTCGTGGCATCAATGGCCATCCAGGCTTTCAAGGTTACCGGCTCCTCGGTAAGCGGCAGCTGTACTTCCCCCGCCGCAGCCGTGGTGCCTTCCTCCGCTGCCTGTCCGTCCCCGTTCTCCGTGCCCGCTTCCGTACCTGCCGTTGTGCCCGTCTGTGCGGATTCCGCAGGAGCTGTTGCCGCAGAACCTCCGCAGGCCGTCAGTGTCCCTGCCGCCAGAGTCAGTGCCATAAGCATTGCAAGACTTTTCCTTTTCATATAATCCTCTCCTTTAATCAGTTTATCGTTGTTTCCTGAAGTATTTTCAGTGTAGCATTATTTTACGTCTGCGTCTTTCACAAACACGACCAATCCTTTTACCTATCGCGACATTTTTAGTATCTTTGTATATTTTCAGGATTCTTTATGATAAAATCATATAAACATGTATGAAATATTTTTTTCATTATATAAGGAAGGAGTACAAAATGTCCAATTTATACAAAACAAAGCAGAGCTTCTGCCCACCAAATCCGGGAAAACGTTCCAGGGAAAATCTGAGGGCGGCGGCAAAGCAGCTGGCGGCGGAATCCATTGTCCTTCTCGCCAACAACCATCATTTTCTTCCTGTGAAAACCGGAAGCACAGCCGCCTTTTTCGGCCGTTCCCAGCTGGATACCCTGATCGGAGGAGCCGGCTCCGGCGCTTCCCGGAATGCAGAACAGCCCGCCAACATCCTGGATGAGTGCCGGAAAGCCGGAATCACACCGGTTCCCGGGCTTGTATCCTATTATCAGCAGCAGCTGGCGGCCCAGGTCGTGGAGGATCCCTTTGCCCGGCTGGCGGAAGCAGGAGCCGATCTGATAAACAGCGGTATTATTTATGAAATATTCGGAAAATATGAGCCTCCCAGGGAAGAATTTCCTGTGCCGGCAGAGCTTGTAGATGCAGCAGCCTCCCTGACGGACACGGCATTCCTGATCCTGGGCCGCTCTTCAGGCGGTGAAGAATGCGACAGGCATGTGCCGGATGATTACTATCTTACCCCGCAGGAAACGGATCTTTGCCGCCAGGTCTGCACGTCCTTTTCCCATGTGGTCCTGATACTGAATACCAACGGTATCCTGGACACAGGCTGGATTAAGGACTATCCTTCCATCGATTCCGTATTATTCATAGGCCTTCCCGGGGAACAGGGCGCCGCCGCACTGGCGGATATCCTTGTGGGAAAGCACACCCCTTCCGGAAAACTGTGCTCCACCTTTGCCTGCTCCTATGAAGCTTACCCCAGCGCCGGACATTTCAGCTGGGACAAGGAGCATCCTGAAACCCTGAAGGAATACCGCGATTACGGCCTGGACGCAGAAGCGAACGGAAGCTCCGGTTTTGCCAAAAGCCCGGTCACTGTGTACCTGGAAGATATTTACATGGGATACCGGTATTTTGATTCCTTCGGAAAAGATGTGGTCTATCCTTTTGGGCATGGGCTTTCTTATGCTGCGTTTTCCATAACCGATACCACACTGCATAAGGAAGAGGAAAATCTTGTAGTACGGACGGCTGTTAAAAACCTTTCTTCCTGCTATGCAGGAAAAGAGGTGGTACAGGTATATGTTTCCGCACCCTGGGGCCGGCTGGAAAAACCGTACCAGGAGCTGAAAGCCTGGGAAAAGACAAAGCTTCTGGCTCCTGGCGAAACACAGCAGCTCACCCTCACGATACCGCTGGAACAGCTTTCTTCCTATGATGAAGAAAACGCCTCTTATCTGCTGGAAGCCGGAACCTACTATATACGCGTGGGCAATTCCTCCCGGAACACCCACATTGCCGGCTCCCTCCTTGTGCCATCCCCGGTCATCTGCGCACAATACTCTAACTGCCTGGGCCTGAAGGCCTGCAACCGAAACAAGCTGGCTTTTCTGTCCGCTCAAAATGTCTCTCCCATCACCTATCCCGGAGAGGAACAGGAAAAGCAAGTCCCTCCGTCCTTTCTCATAACCCAGGAGGATATCACCATCCGCCATCCCCAAAAACAGACGGTACCTGCCCAGGCGGAGCCAAAGCCTTCCCGGTTATCCGACGTGGCTGCAGGCAGAGTGGACATGGATGCTTTTCTTGCCCAGATGAGTACAAAAGAGCTGGCCGTCCTTGCAAACGGCTACGGCCCCGGGCTTCCCTTCGGCGGCTTCGGTTCCCATGCGGCGCCCACCATTTTCTACGAAAACAAGGAACCTGTCGCTGTCTGCACCCATCCCACCGGCAGCATGGGCTATGTGTCACCGGCCCTCCCCAAATACGGGATCCCTTCTATTTTTTATAAGGACGGTCCCGCCAGCGTCGGCCAAACAGCCTGGCCCACCGGTATGCTGCTGGCCTGCAGCTTTGATCCAAAGGTGCTCATGGATTTCGGAAGCGCCTGCGGTTACGAAGCCTTCACCCAGAACGTTGACAGCTGGCTCGCCCCGGCGCTGAACCTGCACCGCAGTCCCATCGGCGGCAGGAACTTTGAATACTTTTCTGAAGATCCGGTACTGGCAGGCGTCTGCGGCGTATCTGTCTGCAGGGGCGCAGAAGAAAACAATCCGGTTACCGCCTGCCCCAAGCATTTTGCCGTCAACGAGCAGGAAACCTACCGCAGAGGCAGCGCCCGTTTTTCTTATGATGCAGTGGATTCTGTCCTCACCGAACGTGCCGCAAGGGAGCTGTACCTGAAACCCTTTGAAATGGCTGTTAAAGGAAGCCACGTCCATACTTTTATGTCCTCTTTCAACAAAATCAACGGAACCTTTGCCGGCGGCAGCTATGATCTGTGTATCCGTATCCTGCGGGAAGAATGGGGTTACGAAGGCATTGTTGTTACCGACTGGGGCGACATGGACATTGTAGTGGACGGTGCCGATGCCGCAGCGGCAGGAAACGATATCGTCATGCCGGGAGGCCCTCCCGTAATCGCCCAGGTATTAAAGGGCTATGATGAGGGACGCGTAAACAGACAGCAGCTCCTTCAGGCCGCTGCCCACCTGATGAGCACCATCTGCAAAACAAAATCCTTTACCGATTATGTCAATCATCCTAATTACGAAACATCACCCAAAAAAGAGGAGGTCACACAAAAATGATACCTAGAATCGCACCAAACCAATACGGAGTACCCACCCTATATGTAAACGATCAGCCTTTCCTGATCCTGGGAGGCGAGCTCCATAATTCCAGCAGTTCCTCCGCCGACTACATGGAGAAAAATGTATGGCCCGCCCTGCGTCCCCTTGCCCTGAATACCGTCATCGCCCCGGTCTGCTGGGAGACGCTGGAACCGGAAAAAGGCTCCTTTGACTTCAGTCTCACAGACAGCCTTCTCTTCCAGGCCAGACAGGAAGGGAAGAAGCTGATACTCCTGTGGTTCGGTATCTGGAAGAATGGCGAAACCATGTATGCCCCCTCCTGGGTAAAACAGGATCCGATAACCTACTTCCGTGCATGCTACAGCCCCGACAACCCCTCCGATACCGTATCCCCTCTCTGCACCGCCGCCATAGAAGCCGACGCCTGCGCATTCGCCCGCCTCATGTCCCACCTTCGGGAAACAGACGGCGAAGAAAATACCGTGATCATGGTACAGGTGGAAAATGAAATCGGCTTTCTCGGCGCACAAAGGGACTACAGCAAGGAAGCGCAGAAAGCCTACCTCGCCCCCGTCCCCCCTGCCATGAAAGAATACGCAGGCATCCCGGCAGACAATACCGACTCCTGGTATCCCCTGTTCGGTGAAGATGCCCCCGAGCTTTTCATGACCTACCACTACTGCCTTGCCATCCAGCACATCGCCTCCGCCGGGAAAGCCGAATATCCCCTCCCCTTCAACGTAAACGCCTGGCTGGAACAGTTCCCCGAAATCCCCGGCTCCTATCCCTGCGGCGGCCCCATTGCCAAATACATGGATCTATGGAAAAAACTGGTGCCCTCCATCGACATGCTTTCTCCTGATATTTACCTCTCAGATTTCAAAGGAGTCTGCGATGCCTACACCGCCGGAGACAACCCGCTCTTCATCCCCGAAGCCAGAAGAGACCCCGTTACAGCCTCCAACGTCTTCTATGCCTTCGGCCAATACAACGCACTGGGCTTTTCTCCCTTCGGCATAGAAGACATGTTCCCTGTACCCTCTCCGTCCGGCTCCGCCCCTGAGGAAGCTCCCGCCCCCGACCCTGCCGTAATGGCCGCCCTGAACATCGACCTTTCCGCCTTTTCCAACACCGGAACGGCACCCTACCTGCAGAGAAGCTACGAAATCCTCTCCGGCATGACCGGCCTCCTTGCCGAACACCGCGGCTCAGGCAAACTCCATGCCTTCATACGAAAAAATGAACATGACAAAGGAATCATCATTCCTCTGCCCGAAACCGACATAAAACTCACCTACACAGGAAACCGCCCCGGCCTTCCCGGTACCGCCGGCTTCCTCCTGGAAAACGGCCCCCTGGGCTTCTACATCACAGGCTGCAATTTCCAAATCGAAGTCCTCCCCAAAAAAGGCAGTGAAAAGAAAGTGAGCCTCATCCGCCTGGAAGAAGGAACCTTCTCCGAAGACAAATTCCACCCTGGCCGCATCCTCAACGGCGACGAACGCATGCAAGCCGCCATAGGCCCCATGGCCTCCGTCCTCCGTTTCCAGGTCTGCCTGTATTAAACAAATTAATAGCCGGAAGCCCCTTTTCCGTGTGCTTCCGGCTATCCTCACCCTACCCTGCCCGGCGATAGCCCACACGGAATGCGCTCCGGATAACCTCCCCTGCCGCTGCATGTGCTGCCCTCCCGGACACGCTCCTGCCTTTCGGATGCCGGTATGTCATGTTAGTTCCAGGTTCATTTGAAAAAAAGGTGATATTTCTTACTGTTTTGCATTTACCGGACGTGGTCCGCCCTTAGCGGCGCTGTAAGCGACTAAAGTCACTACGACGACCAGAGGGAGGAGTTCAGCCGCGTTAACCACGGCTGGTAAATGCAAAATAGTTAGAAATATCCCTTTTTTGAGATTGAACCTGGAACTAACATGACATACCGGCATCCGAAAGGCAGGAGCGTGTCCGGGAGGGCAGCACATGCAGCGGCAGGGGAGGTTATCCGGAGCGCATTCCGCGTGGGCTATGGCCGGGCCCTCACTTAAAAGAACACATTGCCGAAGTACGTTACCGTATTGGCCCCGTTAATGTAATGGATCCCCGCCTCCGCCGCCTCCTCATTGACAAAAATCCCATAGCTTTCCACCGAAGGGCACATATGATCCGGAAACCGGCAGGGAGCATCCGGATAGGTACATGTCTGACAGTTCCCACAGCCTTCCGAAGTCAATACCAACGTTTCGGCAAAATTCTCTTCAAATATTTTACGCACTCTGGCACAAACCTCTTCGTGAGCCGCCTTCCCTTCCTGCATCCCATCCAGATCCAGGGAATCCTCCAGCGGATGCCATGTGGTAAAAATATACACCTGGGTAAAAGCCATACATTTTTCCCGGCATTCCTCCACACTGCCCACCCCGGGAGGACAGGCCCATGTCTTCCCATAGCTTCCGCAGTAATTGACCTCACAGAGATGACGGACCTCATCGGAAAACTTTATTTTTTCCACCGGGATTACCGCCTGCTCATGGACACCTGCTTCTTTGCACAGTTCAAAAATAGTATCCAGACTTTCCATTCCTTGCTCCCTCCTGTCCTCTGCCGGACATTTGACTGACACCATAATTAATTGTTATTATAAATCGCTTTCTTTGTACTTCTGCCGGTAACTGGCCGGAGAATCACCGGTTATCTTTTTAAAATACCTGGAAAAGTAGGAAAAATTCTCATATCCCACCCAATAACCCACCTCTCCCACGGAGAGATCCGTCATCACCAGAAGCTCCTTGGCAGTCTCCATCTTCTTTTCCACAATATATTCCGCCAGGGAAACCCCGGTTTCCTTCTTAAACAGACGGTTTAAATAATCCCGGTTCAAATGCACGGCATCCTCAAGCATCTTTCTTGTAATTTCTTTATTAATATTATTATCGATGAATTCCTTCAGCTGATCCACCACAGAACGTTCTTCCTGCACCTCATCCCGCAGCAGCATCCATCTCAGGAAATCGTCGGCATTTTCCCGTGAGGCAAAGGCAGCCTGGAAGCGGTCGGAATATTCCTTTTCATCCATACGCCGTACATCGAGCCCCTGTTCCGCCCTCTCCCTCTCATTTTTGACTATAAGGGCATGAAGCCCTGCCAAAAGAGACTGAAGGACAGGCCGTGTCATTTCCATATCCCCTGCCATTCTGTCCACATACTTTTCCACCTGGGAAAGCAGCTCCTCCTGCCTCCCTTTCCGGATAAGGACCTCCCAAGCCTGGTAATTAGGCCCTTTCGGCCCTTCGTTTCCCAATCTTCCTTCACACAGACAGAAGCTGTCCTTCCAGATAATATCCTGCTGCATCTGCCTCAGCTTTTCAAACTGCAGGGGAAGCTCCTCCGGCTCCACAAAACCCGCCATATAAATCTGGATATCCGTATCGAATTCATTATGCATCCACCGGATCAACTGCCTGCATTCTTCCCGGATCCTGTCTTTTCCGACCTCCCCTTCCAGCAGAAACACGGCATAATTAATATCCGTCCCCACATTTGTCTGGCATATCCTGTTTTTTCCTGCAATATTCAGGGATTCCCCTATGACATTACGCATGGCGAAGTCATAAATATCCTTTTCCCAGCCATCCATAGCCTTTCCTATCCGCGCAACACTGACAGAAAGCAGCAGAACCCGCTCCCCATCCTTCAATTCAACACCATGAGCGGCGAAATTCTCCCGTATTTTTTCCCTGTCCGCACCGAATTTCCCCCGAAGCAGTTCCGTAAGGAAAACACTTTTCATAACGCCCTGGTATTGTTTTAGCGTACTTTCATGGACAGCATCATTTTTCAGGCGCAGCTTATGCTCCATATTATTCCTGGCCTTTATCAGGGCTTCACGGATTTCCTCTTCCTGAACCGGCTTCACCAGATAATCGGAGCTTCCGAGGGACAGCGCTTCTCTGGCAAATGCGAAGCTCTCATGACAGGTCTGGAAAATACATTCAATATCTATTTTTTCCTCCCGCAGCCAGCGCAGCAGCGACAGCCCGCTTCCCATGGGCATTTCAATATCCGTCACCACTACGTCGATCACTTCTTCCTCCAGGATTTTGTTCGCTTCCGCCGCGCTGGATGCCGTAAAAACCTGATCCACCAGATCTTTCTGGACCTCCGTCACCATCCGAAGCCCGTCCAGTGCCAGTTTTTCATCATCCACCAGTAAAACCTTCATCCTTTACCGCCTCTTCCCGTTGTTCTTCCGGCAGCCATATTTCCACTGCGGCGCCGCCTTCTGTCCCGTTTTCAAATTTTATTTCCGCATCTCCATGATACAGGATCGCAAGTCTCTGTACAACATTTGCCACGCCATAATGTTCTTCCCCCCGCCGATCCAGCAGGGTGTCCCCGCTGTTCAGGACCGGAAGCACATCTTCTGCATATCCGGGTCCGCTGTCCCGGATGCGGAAATAATATCCCTGTTTTTCCTCTTCCCTGCTTTTCTCAATCTGAAGAGTGATATGTACCCCTTCCGCTTCATCCACCAGACCATACTTCACCGAATTTTCCACAAAAGTATACAGCATCATTGGCGGAATCAGGCAATCCTCCAATTCCTCCTCCCCTTCTCTCGTAAACAGTATCGGATAGGTATAACGGATCCTCTGGATTTCTATAAAATTTTCTATATGCTTCAGCTCCTCCTCCACCTCTATTTTTTCATTTCTGGCCTTCAGGATATACCTGCTGTGCTTCATCAGATGGGCAACCAGCTCCTTGATTTTATCCGTCTGCCTGGTCAGCGCCAGTGTATACAGGATATTCAGGGCATTCAGGAAAAAATGGGGATTGATCTGCAGAAGCAGAAACTTCAGCTCCGAATTCTGCCGGTTCAGCTGCTCCTCATATACATCGATTTTTAATTTTTCGATTTCCGATACCATGCGGTTGAACTGATAATTCAGGCAGCGGAATTCCTGGTAATAAGCCTCCTCTTCCACTTTTACGTGCAGATTTCCGTTTTCCACTTCTTCCATGGCTTTTACCAGCTTGTCTACCGGATGCACAAGAGTCTTCCTGTTAAACCAGCTCCAGCCTACCACATAAGCCACCGCCAGCATCATAAACATGGCCAGGAGAAGCTGCAGTGCCCCTATATTTTTCTGGAGAAAAGATTTATAACGCAGTCCAATCAGACTGAGCCCCGTCCGGTCGGAAGCACTGCCGATTACAGTCACTGCCTCTCTGGGATCATTATATATCAATTCCTGCCCGAAGTCTTTAATCTGCTGTTCTGCGCTCGCCGAAAGCTTTTCATCACTTATGGCCTTTCTGTTTTCATCCGTAAAGAAAAGAAGGGAGAAGGGATTGTTTTCCCCCTTTTCAATCACCTTTAAAAAGGAATCTCCATCCATATACACCGTCAGGTAATATCCGAGTGTGTGCATAGTCCTGACAAAATAAACCTTATCACCGATTTTCCTGGCAACCCAGTCATTGGAAAAAGACTCTTCTCCGGATATGATACTCTGGTTATAATCTCTTACATCCTCCAGGAGCGAATATTCGGAGCTTCGGAAGGAAACCATCCTTTGCCCGGCGCTGTTATACAGGAAACTGGCCTGGATCCAGCTGTTTGCCGAAAAACTGTTCTTCATTTCTTTATCCAGGATGGTATACAGATACTCCCTGTTAGCCGTATTTCTTTTAATTTCCACCAATTCGCTTCTTCGGCTTGTCAGATAGCTGGCCATCTGGTTTTCCGCAGTCAGAATCTGTTCGTCAATTTTATCAATCGTCATGGACAAAATTTTCAGATTGGCGTCATTGGCCTGCTTTTCAATCGTACGGTTGGCATACAGACTGATGATGCCAAGCCCCGCAATGATCAGAGATACCACCAGCATTTGTATCCCCAGGCTTTTTCCCAGGGAAATATTACCCAGAATCCGCTTTACCCGTGTTTCCCATTTTTCTTTTTTCATCCTGTCACCCGCCCTGTGAATACGCTGTCTCTTTTCTTTATCATAACAGATCCGGACGGAACTTAGGAGACTATTTTCCCATTCGCACAAAAAAACACGGTTTCCGGGTTGCGTCCGATAATTTATTGGACTTATCCTGAAAACAGTGTTTTTTGTGTTTACGAATCCGTTTATTTATCTTTTTCTTCTGTGGGGTTAAGACAGCCGTTTACGCTTGTATCTTTACCCATTATCCATTCTTCCTTAAACGCTGCGTACTTGATACATCTCCGATCTCCATAGCTGTAAGCCACATGTATCCATCCATCGGAAGACTGCATTATCACCGGATATTCATATCTTCGGTTGCTTATATCATTTCCGCTTCCGATAAAGCCTTCTCCCTGCTCCACCAGCCTGGCTGTCGGCCAGGTTCTTCCATTATCGAAAGAAACGGCAACCGCTACCGGACATCTCTGGCGCGGCCATACGGTTATGTCAGGGTTATCATTCGCACATACCGGATTATAGGCCACAGCCAATGCACCTGACTGTAAACGTATGGCAGAAATACTGGAATTGTTATTCGGCAATTCCGTTCTGACAGGCACACTCCAGCTTTCTCCCCAATCATCGGAATGAGAAATATAGATATTGTCGGCTGAACGGCTTCGGAACAAGGCAAGCAGTCTGCCGGGTTCCGTTTCAATAATATTGGCGTGGACTCTTCCTCTGCTGCCCGGTATTTCCACACTTCTCCAGCTGATGCCATTATCATCCGATATCTGTACTATGGTAATATCACTGCCGTTATGAGTATCATCATTAAAACAAATCCAGTTCCCGAATACCCATCTTCCGTTGCTCAAAATCTGTATCTTCTGTCTGCAGAAAGAGCCTTCCCTGGAAAACATGACTTCCGTCTTTCCCCATGTTTCTCCATTATCTTTAGATATTTTCCTTCTTATTTCTGCGGTATACTGAAGATTGAATTTCGAATCCGGCCTGGCCGCACGAGATATCTGCGCGGTATACATCAGCCAGATTTCTCCTTCCGGCGTCAGGAAAAGCGATGGGTTCTGTTCCGATCTTTCAGCATCGTCCGATACCTTGACAGGAATGCTCCACTGACTCTCTCCGGCTTTGAGACGTGAAACAACGATGCTGATATCCGCATTTCCCTCATTGGAACCGGCAAACCAGCAGCACAGAAGATCTCCCCCCGGCAGCTCCAGCAGATCCGCTGCATGACAGCTCTCATAAGGGTTGGGAATCAGGCTCTCAATCGTATCACGAAGCTTATTGTCATATAATTTTCCATCTTCTTTCATTGTCTCCAAGGTTACATAAGTTCTCGCCATAAATTTTTCCTTTCCCGGCTTACAGCCCTCTTTCCTATCCTTTTACGGATCCTATCAAAATACCTGATTTAAAGTATTTCTGTACAAACGGATATACACATACGATAGGCAGCATGGCAATAACAACCGCAGCCGCTTTCATATTATACTGATTTATTGATACTCCGTTCCTGATTACCGTCTGCATCATTTCCCCGGCCCCGTCGGATGAAATTACCACATCTTTAAGAATCTGCTGTATTACCTTCAGACCTGTTGCTTTCAGATATATCTGGGGAACAAGATACTGATTCCATATATTAACTGCGTAAAAGGTTCCGATTGTTGCCACAATGGGTTTGGAAATAGGCAGATACACATTCCACAAGATCCGGAACTGATTGGCCCCGTCAACAGTAGCCGCTTCCTCCAGTTCATATGGCAGCCCTTCCAGATAGGTTTTGCAGATGATCAGGTACTGGGTATTTATCGCACCGGGCACAATCATCACCAGCGGATTATCAATAAACCCAAACTGGCTGTATACAATATAGGTGGGTATAATTCCCGCTTCAAACACCCAGGTCATTGTAAAAATCCCCATGAGGAGATAACGAGATTTAATCTGCGGCCTGGACAGTGCGTAGGCCGTAATGTATGTTGTCAGCACCCCTGCCAGTGTCCCTCCGGCCGTATACATAAAGGAATTCCTCATTCCCACGGCTATATCCAGCTTCGGATTGGAAAGCACATATTTAAAAACCTCTAAGTTTAACCCTTTCGGCAGAAAAGTCACCTGACCCGCTGCTAAAAACCTGCCGTCGCTCACAGCCACAAATATTTCATACAGGAAAGGATAGATACAGATGAATCCAATAATACACAGGATAAAGTCATTAATGATTTCAAAGAGATCAATTTTCTTTTTCATCTTTGCTCCTCCTTTCTCAGAACAGTCTGGTTTCCGAATATTTGGAAGCCAGCTTATTTGCAGCGATTACCAGAACAAAGGCTATAATTGATTTCAGCATGTTAACGGCTGTACCATAGCTGTAATTGGGGAATCCTGTTGCCTGGAATGCGATCCGGTATACATAAGTCTGGATCACATCCGCAGTCTCATAAACGCTTGGATTATACATTAACAGTATCCGATCCAGATCAACGGAAAAAATGTTGCCTATACTGATAATCAGCATTACTATAATAGAACTGGAAATGGAAGGCAGTGTTATGAAAAACATTTTCTGCCACCTGTTGGCACCGTCCATATCTGCCGCTTCATATTGTTCCGTATCTATGGCCATCATAGCCGCTATATATATAACCGTAGAATAACCAAAGGTCTGCCATATCTGAAGTATAATATACAAAGGCCTGAACCACTGCGGTTCTGCCATAAAAAATATGGCCTCCCCTCCAAAAAATTCAATGATTTTATTTACCAGGCCATAGGATGGGGATACAAGAGTGTAAAGAATACTGACCATAATCGCCGATGATATGAAGTACGGAAGGAAGCTGAGCGACTGTACCGCATGCCGTATTTTCTTTATCCTCACTTCATTTAAAAACAGAGAAAAAATAATGGGGAAAGGAAATACGACTACAATAGATAAAATCGCAAGTACAACCGTATTCTTTATCAGTTTCAGCATATATGGATCCTGGAATATCTTTATAAACTGTTTCAAGCCGACCCATTCGCTGCCCAGAATTCCTTTGAATGCGCTGAAGTCCTGAAACGCGATCACCATTGCTCCTACCGGCCCGACCTTAAAACAGATCAAGATAAAAATGCCGGGTAACAGCATAAGATATAAAAGATAGTTTCTTTTTAAATCCTTTTTTATCCGTTCTTTCATCGGTATTTTATGTACCGGGATATCAGGTACCCGCTTTTTTATCTTACCGGCCATACATACACCTCTTTCTTTATTATTCAGACCGGAACAGAATCTCTTCCGGTCTGATTTTATATTGCTTCAGGGCAACGCTGTATCAGTCATTGTAAGTATTCTGATAGGCTGCCAGCTGAAGCTCTTCCATCCTGGTATAACCTGCCGCATCCATTTCGTCCAGAAATGCTTTCCAGTTGTCTTCGTTCAGTTCCTTCGTTCCTCTGATAAATGCGATAATTCCCGCGTCACAGCTGTCTTTCAAAGATGCAGTCAGTGTGGCAAGCTCCTCAGACTGTTCATCCGAATAAATTATGTTAATGCCATATTGTAAATGCTCATCTGTAAAAAGCTTTAACGCCGCATCCTTTACAATTTCTGAGTTAAAAGAATAAAATGCAGTGGTATCAAGCGGTTTGCAGATAGTGAAACGGTCGCTTAAGAAGCTCCATTCCATCTCTCCATCCGGTTTTGCCAGTTCCTCATCATAGCTGACAATATATTCCTTCTGTCCGTCTTTTTCTTCATAGCTGATGCCTTCCACACCCCAGTTCGCCAGAGTCTGTCCCTCATCACTGTAGAAGTAATCAATAAACTGAATAATTGTCTTGGCCGTTTCTTCTGATGCCTTTGCATTAATAACGGTTGCTCTTTTCTGATTATATCTGGTATCAGTCTGAACCTTCATGGGATTGCCGTCTGTATCGTTGAAAAAGTCCATGATAGCCATATTGTAGTCCGGATCATAATTCTTGCCTTCCAGATTAAATGCAGCCGGTCTCGTGTAAAAGTCAAAGCTGATGGAACCGCGTCCTTCCCACATTGCCGCTTCCCAGTCTCCTTCAGAAAATGCACCGGCTATCCATTCGGGATTAATCAGGCCTTCGTCATACCATTTTTTCATGGTTTCCACCATGGTATAAGCGCCATCCGCATGAACGTCGTATCCCAGTTCCACGTTGTTGTAATAAAATCCGTTGGATTCCTCTGCCGATATATTGCTGTTACAGTTAAAAAGGCTCTGGAACCGGAGCGGCGTTTCACGGCCGTTCAACGGATAATAGTTGGGAACATCCTTATAGTAAGCCTTTAAAGTACGCAGTGCTTCTGTAAAATCATCCACAGTTTTGATTCCGGATACATCCACACCTGCCTTGTCAAAATGATCCTGACGGTAAAAAATGAAGCTTCCTTTCTGGATCCCTTCAACCAGAAGTCCATAGATAGAGCCATCCTCATTCGTTACCAGCGATTCATAATCCGGATTTGCATCCAGGTATGCCTTAATATGAGGGGCATATTCATCAATCAGAGGCTTTAGATCATAAAATGCACCCTGGGCTCCATAAATATTGGCCTGATCCTGTTTGCACATGGTGGAATCCGTTAAGGTATTGCTCAATACCATCTGATCCACTTCCGTATAAACATCGTTTTCCACACTGGTGCCTTTTTGATATTCCACAGTAACACCGGTTCTCTTTTCCGCCTCCTTGTACCATTCCAGATCGTTAATCCAGTCCACAAAGGTAGAACGCAGATACATCGTATACGTACCGCCGCTTCCCACATAACCGTCCGCAGCACTCTCTTCTGATCCTGTCGCGCTGCTTTCTGCTTCCGTGGAAGCCGCTGTGGTATTCCCTGTTCCTTCCGCTGCCGCAGGTGCGCTTTCCGCTCCTTTGCCGCCGGATCCGCATGCAGTCAGGGATGCTGCTGTCATAGCCAACGCTACAATAATGGAAATAACCTTCTTTTTGTTTCTCATAACCCAATCCTCCTAGTTTGTTATTTTGGCTTCCGCCATACGTATGGCATAATCCATTGCATTCATCAGACTTAATTCATTTGCGCTTCCATCGCCTGCGTGGCCCTCTCCTGTGCCATGATCCACTGAGGCCCTTATAATCGGCAGTCCCAGCGTAACATTGATGCCCGCAACCGCATCCCACTTCTGCCGTTCCTGATTATAGACAAAGCCTTTCACCTTCAGCGGAATATGCCCCTGGTCATGGTACATAACCACCACAATGTCATACCAGCCTCCTAATGCTTTGGAAAATACCGTGTCCGGCGGAGTCGGTTTCCTTTCCGGGATACAAATCCCCAGGGCCAGAGCTTCATCAATGGCCGGCTGGATTTCTTCGATTTCTTCCCTGCCGAATAATCCGTTTTCCCCGCAATGCGGATTCAGTCCCGCAACTCCAATCTTAGGATTCTTAATCCCCAGCGCCCGACAGCCTTTATCGGCTATTTTGATAACCTCCAGCACTCGTTCCTTCTTTACCCGATCACAGGCTTCTCTTAAAGAAACATGGGTGGACACATGCACCACCCGGAGATTTTCATGGGCAAGCATCATGGTGTAATGGGAGGTTCCTGTATAATCCGCATAAATTTCCGTATGTCCCGAATAATGATGTCCGGCTAAATTAATATAATCCTTATTCAGGGCATTCGTAACCGTTGCATCCACCGTACCATCCATAGCCAGCTGAATAACCTTCTTTACATATTGGAACGCCGCTTCTCCGCACATTCTATGGCTTTCCAGATATGCCTTCTTCACAGCCTCCTCTCCCACTTCTTCCTCTATTTCTTTCCAGTCCTTCATGTACAGCCTTTTGGAAACATCTACAAGTCCCATATCCAGCACATCGATCGTTCCAAAAGCAAATACCGCATCTTCCACTTTACGTATGGCATGAATCCGGAATCCATCCGCGCCTTCCACCATTGATGCAGCGGCTTCCATACAAACGGCATCCCCGATGACTACCGGCCTGCATCTTTCATATATCTCCGGCTTCATCAGTGCCTTAATGGTGATTTCGGGTCCGTTACCTGACGGATCCCCCATGGTAATTCCAAGAATCGGTTTCATTTAAACTCCTCTCCTACCTGATGCCGGTCTCTCTGCAGTCTTTAAGTACCTGTTTAATCGCTTCCACTCCTTCCCGGGGAATCTGATGAAAAGGACTTCTGCATTTTCCTACCGGATAACCCAGCAGTTCCACTGCGGTTTTAACCACTGTGTTGGGATTTCCATATCGGAATGTATTCCGGAAAGGCCGGATATTATCCTGCGCTTTTCTGGCGGCATCCAGATTTCCAGCTATGAAATTCTCGTATATCGCCGCCATATTTTCAGGAAATACATTCGCACATCCTGCTATTCCTCCTGCTCCGCCTGCCAGCAGATTCCACAGGATAAGAGAATCATTTCCCGAAAGGACACAGAATTTCTTCCCTCTGGTAAGCTCTATATATTGGAGCATATTATCAAAATTACCACTGCTGTCCTTTACCCCCGCAATATTATCAATATCCGCAAGCCGCGCCACCGTGGCAGGAGCCAGCGCATTTCCGGTCCTGGCCGGGATATTGTAAAGCACAATGGGAATATCAACCGCTTCGGCTACCTGTCTGTAATGGATATACAATTCTTCCTGAGATGCTGCCGCAAACCAGGGAGTTATCACCGATAATACATCTGCTCCCAGCGCCTGTGCCTTTTTGCTCATCCTTATCGTATCCTTCGTGGACACACAGCCGGTTCCTGCATATACAGGCACCCTTTCTGCAGCTGTCTCTATTACCACGGAAAGTACTCTTTCCTTTTCCTCCTCGCTGAGTATATAGCCTTCCCCATTGGTTCCCAGCGCAAAAATGCCATGGACCCCACTTTCAATAAGACGGTTTACCTGATTGGCCAGTTCCTTTTCGTTGACAGCTTCCTCCTCATCCATTGGTGTTATGATAGGAGGAATAATCCCTCTGATCTCAGTCATCCTCTTTCCTCCTGCCGCTGATAATTTCCCGATAAATTTTCCTTGCATCCTGAGGTGTTACCTTCTTCTTATTATTGTCAAGAAGTCGTGTCACCTGCATACCAGCCTCCACCAGGCTGTCCAAATCTTTTTCCTCCACATGGAACTGCTCCAGGGTAACCGGTACCTTCAGGTTAGCTATAATTTCTTCCATCCTGCGTAAAACCTTATCCGCCTTATCCCCAGCCCTTATGCTTCGTTCCCCCAGCTCCGTCATATCATAAATCTGAGACAGTTCTTCCAGACAGGCATCTTTATTAAAACGCATAACAGGCATAAGAAGAATCGCATTGGAAATACCATGGGCTATATGATATTTTCCTCCCAGCGGATAGGATAAAGCATGTACGGCGGTCGTGCCGGACGAGGTTATTGCGGCTCCCGCATAAAAGGCCGCCAGAAGCATATTATTCTTTGCAGCTGCCGCTTCCGGGTTCAGACAGGCTTCTTCGATATTATGAAATATGAGCTTCACCGCTTCCCCTGCAAATAAATTGCTGACAGGATTAGCTTTGTTGGAGGTATAACATTCCACCGCATGGGCCATTGCATCGATCCCCGTTGCTGCCGCAATCGGCAAAGGAAGCTTTTTTATCATGCTCCCATCCAGAATCACATAATCCGCAATCATCGCTGGATTCACAATGCCCACCTTCAATTCCTTTTCCGGTACCGCAACAATACTGTTGGGAGTAGCTTCGGAACCGGTTCCTGCGGTTGTGGGAATCAGTATGGTATCTGTTTTCTTCTTTCCCAGCAAAGGCTCGTCCAGTAATTCCTTCACTCCGTATTCCTCTGATGCGGCAACCGAAGAAAGCTTTGCAATATCAAGAACGCTCCCTCCCCCAATCCCGACAATCACATCGGCTCCCGATGCTTTGAACTCATCAATGATCTTCTGTGCCTGAGCATAGGTAGGTTCCGAAGGCAGTTCGTCCAGAATAACAGTATCCACACCGGCCTCTTTCATATACTTCACAGGTTCATCCAGCAGTCCGGCTTTCTCAATCCCCTTATCCGTAAACACAGCCGCTTTTTGATATCCGCTCAGAATTCCCCGGAGCTGCGAAAGCGCGCCCTCACCGCAATAAACATTTCCGGGCATCCTCAAACAATATTGTGCCGCCATTCCCACCACATCCTTTCTCCCACTTATCTTCTGTTAAATTTACGAGCTTAACCAATAAATCCTCTTCTCCAAAACCTCCTGACTTGGAAATCACTTTATAATGTTTTCCCTGCAGCTTCATATCGGAATATACAACTCCTTTATCCAATTCACAAAGAAGAGAAATCTGTCTGCACTTCACTTTTTTTATAAAATGTATCAGGGTATCTCCGCCGATAACCATAATGGTTGCATCCAGGCCTCCCTTTATTACTTCTCCCAAAATTTCGCCCAGCCTGTCTGCTATGTCAACCCGAGCCTCTTCCAGTGTCCTGTTTTGACTGCCCAGATATTGATTCACACGCTCCATCTCCGCCTGCGTATCTATCATGCAGGCACCTTCACGGACACATGTGCTGATAATACCGGCTATCAGCTTTTTCCCCTGCAATGTATCAAGATATCCCTGCTGCAGCTGCTGTTCCAATGTAAGGGTAATTCCGGATATTCCCGCCTGTTTCGCATATGCTATCTGTTTTTTTGAAATATCATTGATGCTTCCGCACATAATCAGCAGCGGTTTCCTTACGGTCTCTTTTTTTCTTTCATGTCTGAATACAGGCAGATATTCGGTTACTGCAGAAGCAAACCCGGCACAGCCTGCCAATACCCTCAGACGTCCTTTTTCCTGCAGAATCTCTGCTGTCCTCTTTAAATCGTCATCTGAGGAAGCATCAAAGATTGCTATTTGTTTTTCTCCCCTATTAATCTCTAGTTCCTCCGGACACCTGTATTCCCTGACTATATTTTGGTATTCCCCGAACAGTTTTTTTACCCGGGAACAGGTAACCGGTTCAAAGGGATCCTGCCCAAAAACACTTTCTGTAATAGGTATACCGTCAATATAACTCACCCCATTCTTCACAATCCTGTGCATTTCGGGAAATGCCGGCAGAAAAGCAAGAAAACTTTCTTCCGATGCATCCAACACAGCTTTAATTTCCTGGGCTATATTTCCTCTCAGACCGGAATCTGTTTTTTTGTACAAATATGTAATTCCTGCCTCCCTCGCTTTTCTTGCAAGCCTGTAAACCACATCATAAGCTTCCGGCCCCGGCAAATGTCTGGTTTCCGTATCCACAATAAAAACTTCTGCTGAAGGATAATCTCCAAATTCCATGTCGGTATCTGTCATGATTTCTGTCCTGGCCCCATATGCGGCGAACTGTATTCCAGTATCCAGTGCCCCGGTAAAATCATCCGCAATTATCAACAATTTTTCCATGACTCCCACCTTAATTTCAAAGATGTTTCAAATCGAAACACTTTTGTTTTATTTTCATTTTCCTGCACTTCCATTACCAATAGAGTTTTTTGTATATTTTATATAAATTATTGGTCTGTTACGCAATGTTTTTATCTAATTTACACTTAGTCTAGCAATTTACTTTCGTTTTATCAACGAAACAAAAGGCAAATAATCGAAATAAGTGTTTTATATTGAAACATTTACCAGAATAAATATCTATTATTCTGTAGTAATATTGTAAGGAGGAAGAGGAATGAAGAAAATAAAAGTACTGGGGATTGCCCCTTTTGAAAGTATGAGCACCCTTATGCTCCAGGCAGGTGCCAAAAGAAATGATATTTCCCTCACTGTTTATACAGGAGATTTGGAAGACGGGGCTGCAATCGCTTCCCGATATACACAGAATGATTTTGACTTTATTATCTCACGCGGAGGGACTGCACAGCTGATCCGTCAGGTAAGCAGCATACCTGTGATAGAAATTACTATTTCCCTTTACGATCTGCTCCGGTGCATCCAGCTGGCGCAGAGCGCGTCGAACCATTATGCCCTTATCGGTTTCCCGAACATCACTAAAAATACCCATTTTATCAATACCCTTCTGAATTATAAAATGGATATTTATACCATTCACAATCAGAAAGAAGCCGAAAAGGTGCTGAAAGATATTGCATCCTCCGATATTGAGGTTATATTAAGTGATTCCATCAGCAACTCTCTGGCAAAGTCCTATCATTTCCGTTCCATATTGATAACTTCCGGTACGGAAAGCATCGATGCCACCTTTGAACAGGTAGTTTCCTATGGAAACATGTATAAAGAAACACTTCACCAGAGCAAAATGTTCCGCTGTCTTTTGGAAACTCATCCGTTTGATGTCTATGTATTCAGTCCCGAAGGGGAAATGATTTACCATTCCAGAGATGATTTATATTCCAGAGAGCTGACGAATATCATGGCAGGGCTTGTCCCCTCCGTCATAAAAGACGGACAGAAAAAGGTATACCGGAAATACTCCGGCATCCTGGCTTCTATTTCGGGATCCCTGAAGAAAATAGACGAGGAAGATCTGATCCAGTTTTATGTGAATTTCAGAAAGGTTCCCCTTTCCCTCCTGAAAAATGGGCTTCATTATCTGGACAAAGAGGAGCTGCTTAACAATGCGGAAAATTTTTATCTTAATACGGCCCCTCAGCAATTCATTGAAAGCCTGACGAAAGATGCCCTCAATTCCCGTTCCCCATTATTTGTCCTTGCCGAAAGGGGAATGGATAAACAGCATTTTGTGGAAATGCTTTATCTGCAGAGCAGTGAACAGAATAATCCTCTGGCCCTGATAGACTGCTCCCGTCTGCTGAACAGCCGGAACTGGGATTACCTGATGCAGGATATGAATTCCCCTTTGAGCGATACCGGCACCACCATTTACATACGGAATATTGATTTGCTTCCGGAGGCGCACTTTAAGGAACTGTTATATACCATCAAAGACACAGGGCTTCACAAACGAAACCGTATTATTTTCGAATTATCCCATAAAGAAAACACACCCTATCCGGATCGGTTTGTATTTACAAAAAATATTCTGAACTGTGTAACCATTGAAATTCCTCCCTTACGGGAAACAAAAGAATATATCCCACACATGGCCGGACTTTTCATCGGAACCTTTAATGTGGACTTCGGCAAAGAAATTGCAGGCTTTGAACCGGAAGCCCTCAACATGCTTCAGGAATTCGACTGGCCGTTTAATTATGCACAGCTGCGCAGAGTGATCACACGCCTGGGGAACATCACCGAGGAACCTTTTATAAAGAGCGCCGATGTCCGAAAAGTGCTGCTGTCAGAGGAAAAAGAAGCCAGGCTTCAGACTTTGGTTCCTTCTTCTTCCTCTGAAAAACATGCCAATCTGAATCTTCACCGCACTCTGGAAGAGATTAATCGTGAAATCGTGGAGCTTGTCGTAAAAGAAGAAGGCGGCAATCAAAGCGCGGCAGCAAGGAGGCTTGGAATAAGCCGCACTACACTCTGGCGCATATTAAAGCTGTAATTTTAATACTCTTATTCATCTGATATTCTGCATTTCCCTGAAGTCAAATGGTTCTCCCGGCAGAAAGAACGGATATCAAATATTACCAATATACAGGCCAGTACAGCAGTCAGAGAATTGCTGGCCATCATGACAATACCCACGCTTTCACTTCCTAACGAAGTGAATCGCTGAAGAATCCATAACAACAAAATACGGAATAAAAACAGCCTGCACACATTGATAAACAGGATTTTCCGTGTTTTTCCCAGACCGTACATAAATGCCATGACTGAAGCGCCTATCCCCCAGGGAACTATGGTCCCCAGCGCATCATAACGAAAAATATTACGGATAATATCCCTGAATTCCGCATTCAGCCCATGGGATGAGCTGGCATATAAATAGCTGAGTGTATCAATGGAAAGCAGGCTGATGATCAGTCCCGCACTGCCGAAAAGCAAATTGATCACAAAAATTTTCTTAAATGCCTCCAGGGCTCTTGCAGGTTTCCCGGCCCCCAGGTTCTGGCTGATAATAGCCGCACAGCCTTCCTGATATCCGCTTTGGGCATTGGAAAAAATTCCGGTAATATTATTACATATCCCCAGCGCTCCCACGGTAAGGGAGCCGTACGCACTGCACATGGAATTCACAATAACCTTTCCTGCGGAAAAAGCCGCCTTTTCCACAATGAGCGGAAACGAAATCTTCAGCAGAGGAGCCACCGCTTTGGAATGCAGGCAGACATTTCCCATGGAAAAACGGAAGGAACTTCCCTTTTGGCTTATATTCTTCAATCCTATAACCATTAAAACGGCCTGAGAAATCACGCTGGCTATGGCAATCATGGTTATTCCGCTCTCAAGCACATATACAAAAAAAGCAGTAAACGCCAGTTTAAGAACAATAACAATCATATTCAGCCGGAAAATACGTTTCGTATTGCCCCTCGAGCGTTCCACTGCAATATATGCATTGTTAAAAAAGGCCACCGCTAATCCTGCCAGTTCGATATTAAAATAGGTGCTTCCTATGGCAATCAGTTCTTCCGGTGTCCGGGCTGCTTTCAGAAGAAAACCCGTAAAAGGAATACATGAGAGCAAAAGGATATCCAGAATTCCCACCATGGCAAACAGATTGCTGACCCGCTGCTTAACCAGGCCATAATCTCCCGCCCCGTATGCTTCGCTGATTTTCAGGCTGCTGCCCATGGAAAGCCCCATCCCTATGGCGGAAACCGTAATATTAATCTGGGAAAGATAGGCTACTGCACTGACAGCTTCCGCATTAATATGGGAAGCCATCAGAGAGTCAAGCATTTTATATAAGGTATTCAGGGCCTGGTAAAAGGCCAGCGGGGTCCCTGTCCGCAGCAGCACCTTCCAGAGATTTTCCTGCAGGGCATAGTCTCGGAAAGCCTCTTCCTGCTCCAAAGCGTTCTTTTTCATAATATTACCTCAAGGCGCCCAAGGCCCTCACAGTTTCCCCTTTCCTCCCCGTCTACAGAAACAGTGAGCTTTCTGTTTTCTTTTTCCAGGCAGACCCTGATATCATGCCCCTGAATGGTGAGATTGTTAAGGCAGAAATGTTCTAGCCCGATATCCAGCGGTTCCACAACAATTTTTCCCGGATATACAGATATCCCGGCAATATACTTTACCACCAAATCAATATAATACGAATGGCTGTAATCCACATCGTCACTGATACATTCCCCGCTCATACTGTTATAATGCTCTACAAGATAAGGAGTCTCCCCATCTCCGCCATAATAGTGAAGTCTTGTGAATTTCATAAAATACCGGCCGAATTCCTCATCCCATTCATGTCCTTTTGCCAGGCTCTCTCTGCCTATCCCGTCCAGTATAATACTGTTGGCATAAGGCCAGGCCGGTCCATCCCATATGCAGCCGTTTCTTCCTTTAAAGAACTGCCCCATCCAGCCTCCCTCCGGAGTAAACACCTTACATTCCTTACTTACGGAAGGGAAGGGACAGCCGGTGTCAAATTCCTCTGAGAATAAGGTTTCCATACATTTGACATGATTTTCGTCCGTTATCCCTGCAAAAAATGGAAAAGCTCCCACAATATTTTTTACATATGCTTTTTCATCTGTCTGATAATGCAGGTCATAGAAAAAACCACTTTCTCCGTCCCACATTTTTTCCAGGATATCTTTCTTAATTTCTTCTGCTTCCTTCCGGTATCTTTCTTCCTCCGGATCACCGCAGACTCCGCAAAGGTACGCAGTGGCCAGTGTATTCAGATAATGATATACATTCCTGTCCACACGTTTTAAAGGCGTGAATTTTTTTTCATCCCGGCAGTCGAGGGGAAAGTCATGAAAATACCAGTAGCTGGGCTGGTATTCCATTCCGGTAAGCTGATGGACATATTGGATGAGCAGAGAATCTTCCTCATTGCCGTATACCTTTTTCCATGCTTCCCTTTGCTTTTTCACTACAGGAAGCGCTTCCTGTGCAAAGGCTTTTTCTCCGCTGACCAGATAATACTGCCACACCGACCAGCCAAAAAAATTGGCATAAGGATTCCCTCTCCCATCTGCCCTGGCACAATGGAATTCTCCCGTTTCGTCCTGATTGTCCCGCATGGTATGCAGAATAGATCTTCCATACTCTTTATCCTGATACCAGCGCAGATCCAGAAGGTGCATGGGTACGCTCAAAGGTATCAGCTTGGAAAATTCCCATCCCTCCGGCTTATACGGAGTTTTGCTCATTTTATGGGAACGGCCTTCACAGAAATATCGTTCTTTTAAATTGCCGATCCCGGGTTCCATCATATTATGCCGGAATATAAACCAACGGTATGCCCATGTTTTATCAATCACGGGATTATCCGATATGAATTCCGGCGTTTTATCAAACCAGGATTGATACTCTTTTATGTGAATATCCAGCCCTTCCTTTCCGCTGCGGAATTTCTTACCGATTTCCCCGCAGGCTGATTCCATCCGTTCCGTTTCTTCTTCCAGACAGATTTGTACTGCCACGCAGAGATCCTTTTTTTCTCCGGGAGAGACTGCCCACTCCCTTTCTTTTATCCGCTCCCCATTACAAAAATAAACGGCAGCTAACCTTTTCCCGTAAGTTGTGGGAAAACTGCCGTCCTCCGTACCCAATTCCAAAAAGAGGGTAAAAGGACTGTTTCCTGTATTTTCCCATGTCATACAGGAAACTGCAGTGTCATATATGGTTATAAATTTCCGTTCCTTCAGCCGTATTCCCTCTTTTTCAAAACTTAATGTAATGTGGCTCGGTTTCCATGTTATTTGGGAAGGTTCGTACTCTTTCACCGCAGAACATCGGATTCGGAAAAGGGATGGGATATTTATTTTGTGAATAAAGTCTATCCTTCCGGAAAACCCGGGCTCCACATCCAGATAATCCGCCCAAAGCCTTAGTCCGCTGGCATCCATTAACACTTTTTCAGGATTCGTACGCAGCCTTCTTCTTTTTCCCTCCAGTATCGTATCGATAATCATAGTCATATCAATTACCTCCTCCCTATTTGTAACCATACCGCAGGGCTTATAAATTAGCAAGAAAACGACTGGGCCTATCAGTTACAAAATTAAACAATCTGCCTTCCTCCGGGTGAGATAAAAAACACCGGAGCCGCCTGCCTGTCCCCTTTGGCCTGTATGCGGCGGTGTCCTGGCCGGCCCTGCCATCCTCCCTGTGCGGCCGCAGCCCTGCAAGGATTCCTGTAAGGGGCGTTTTAAGCACGCCGGTCCTTAGGCTGCGTCCTTTTGCAGCCTTAGTACCGCTGCGTGA
>ERZ791885.49-NODE-49-length-108129-cov-5.722903_pt1 | contig 108129 bp, 120 predicted proteins | sample MGYA00510159_ERZ791885 | MGnify/ENA primary metagenome ERZ791885 (study PRJEB30046, sample SAMN00792054) | human gut metagenome | study: EMG produced TPA metagenomics assembly of the A metagenome-wide association study of gut microbiota in type 2... | reverse complement strand
TTTTCAAGATCCATTTCACCCGGCATAGGATAGATGTTTTTCCGATAGGCATTGATGACGTCTGTCAGTCCGTCGCCGCCCGTACTACTACTACTTTTCTTTACTTTACTTTCCTTTACTTTACTTTGTTGATTATCGTCGTCATTAATCGAGTTTTTGTATACATTAACTACGTTTTTGTAGTCAGAAACGTTTATAAGCAGAAATCTCGCGTCGTAGCGGACCGACGTTCTGCGGGCTGTCGCTTCAAAAAAGCGCTTTTGAATCCCATCGGACGTAAGTACGCCGTATTTTTCGTACATATTGGCGTTAAAGAAGCCTACCTGCGTCGCCTTATCGACAACCGCGGTAACTGCGCCCTCGCTGACCCCAAGCTCGTCGGCAATCAGAAAAGGCATATCACTGTCCCACCGTAGGAAATACCCCTCATCACAATAGGTATTAGCCAGCAGGCTGATTAGCACCGGGATAGACTGTATTCCGCACGCTCTCATTATTCGTCTTACTTTCACGTTCTGCAAAAACCCGACATCCAGGGGAAAATAATCAAGTCCCTGTTTCGTCGGCCTGGCCATCGCATCACCTCCCTTGCAGGATGGGGAAACGGAACCGCGTCCGCTTCCCACATTCCATTACAGGTCAAGCGAATCGACATCAAAGGAGAAATAATCCAGTCCTTTTTTCATATGGATTCTCTCCCGTCATGCTGTTACATCGTACGGTAAATCTTAGATGGAAGCGCTGAATGGAATGATAGAATCGTTTTCGTCAGCTTCCCGTGCTTCTGTTTCAGACTCTTCGTCTTCATCGTCCTGCCCTTCGAATAAACTCATCTGGGCACGCTTTCCGTTGATATAGGCCATTGCCTGGGATTCCAGTTCGTTCAGGGCCTTTACTGCATCTGGAGTGAAGAAATGCACCTGGTCTTGGTTATCAACTTCGTCTTCCGGATATTTCTTCACCGGCGTATTGATGGCAATCTGAGTTTCGCCTGCCGGTACATCGAATTTCGCACTGATGACCGCTGCCATATGATTACCGTCCTTTCCGTTCCGGCGGAAACTTACGGAATAGGGATGAATCCGGTTGATGAACGAATCGGGAAGGTCAAGAATCTGTAATACGTGCCGGTTCAGGGCATCCATCGCCGTATATAACTCCGGCTGGGCCAGTTCGTCACCCGTTATCTCATGAGTCAGCATGTGCGAACCGTCGGTATAATCCGTAAACAAAAGATTGATTTTTTCCTTATCTCCTACGATCTTAATCTTGTTGAGCTGTTTCATGGTTGTTCAGGTCTCCCTTCGTCAAAATACGTAGCAGCCAAATCGGCCATATGCATCAATACGACCAGCGGGTACTTTTCCATAGCGCCGCCAATCGCGTTAATACCAGAAAATTCATGGGTCCGGATATCCGAGAACCCCATATGCCAGTTGATGGCCATGATTTCTGTCATCGTAAGGTTGATATACTGCTGCAGAATCATGACCGATTTTTCGCCATGGCCCAGAGGAAACTGATCATCGCAGGTATAGTATGGTACCCGTTCCCATTTTCCTTGTTCGTTCTTGCGGTTGCGGTAATCAATCTTGTAATAATCCATCTTGCACAAATCATGGAACAAGGAAACGATGGCAATTGTTTCCAGTGGGTATGGCTCTATCTTGTAAAAAACAACCAGCCGATACAGTTCGTCATATACATTGAGGCTGTGTTCTACCAGGCCGCCTTCATACGATCCATGGAACCGTGTCGAAGCCGGGGCGGTAAAAAAATCATGTGCAGCCATCATCTCCAGAAGATGATCGATGCCTGGCCGCTTTATATGAGTCTTTGCAAGCTTGATGAATTCCTCTTTATTCGTCATTGTATGTGTGCCCCTCCTTTGGCCATGATGCCGGGGACGCTTTTTAGGCATCCCCGGTTATTACCTGGTCTCACATATTCAAGGATTCTTCTAAAATCCGGTCATCTTCCGTTTCATGATTCAGATGGGTATCATGTACTTCCCCGGTCTTCGGATCTACGTTATCCGGGACCGGTTCGGCCTCGATGTCGGTGTAATTTGTTTCGTCTGGTTCGTCCGCCATGTCCGGAGCAATTGTTGTTTTAATGGTGTTGTCTTGCGACAAAGCTCTGGCAAATTCAGTTTTAAGCGGTGCATATTTGAGTGCCCGCTTGAGCACCGTCTTTTTTGCCATAGCATCGAAATTCGTAGCCCATGGAGAAAATTTACTATCCGCCGCTTTACTGTATTGATTCCGTACAGAAATGACATCATCTACAGACATGACTTCATAACCATATCCTCCGTCTTTCGTCTTCCAGACGCCATAGTAAGCAATTACTGGCCCTCTGTCTTTCAATGCCGGTTTATGTCTGATAGTACCGTCAAGGCCATATGAATACTCAAATTCATCGTTTTCGTGTACCTCATGAGCCTGTATGCTCTGCACTGCACCAGACCGATATGCCAGGTCAATCAGGCCCTTATAGCCCAATTGAAATTGGCATTCCAATGTACCTTTATTACGGTATGGGATAAGATATGCCTGCCCCAGTGGCGTATTCGGCTCAACTCCGAGCTGGGCTGCCTGCATCATGGCTCCCAGGAAACTATTCGGGGTGCACTGGCCTAATTTCGGATTACTGGAAAGAGCCGTCAGCACGATACGCGTAAACCGTTCTGGCGTCATCACGGTCGGAAGGGCATTCTTTATCTGCGGTTCCATAGCCCGGATCAGTCCCTTCAGGGATGTGTCTTTTTTCGCAATGGCTTTATTTTCCTGTGCCGTTTTGGATAATCCTCCAGATGTTCTCATTTGTGATTCCTCCTTATATTTGATAGCCTTCTGGATACTTTGTTGCAAACGGCCTGTAAGTGTCGCCATCTTTTTCCGTTTTCCCGCATTTATCACATTTCATATTCGGGATTACTTCATGGTGGAAATAATAATCATCATAACCGCTATCTTCTTTTTCATATCCGCAGAACGGGCATACATAAACTGCGGTAAAGTCTCGTCTGTACTGTCTTACAATATTTTTTATTCTCATTTATGATTCCTCCTATTTGATTCTCAGAGTTCTGCCAGACTGGGAAACCGTAATCAATTCCCGGTTTGCCAGCAGATTATATACATCAGGTGCATTTTTCTTTATTTTCGACAAGCTGACAGATTCACGCGGTTTTCCCGCTTTCCACGTGATTTTGTGTTTTCCTGGTGTCACCGCTTTTTCCGATTCTTTCATAGCATCCATAATCATGTTCTTTCGTAACTGTATATTTTCTTTGAGCATATCAATAGTCTTTGTATCTGCCATGATCTCATCAATGAGCTTATCAAAGCTTTCATCGAGTGCAACTTCAGCATCTTCGCCATCGGCATATTTCTCACGCAGCGCATTGGCACAGCTTTCTGATCCATCAATTGGAGGCGGCGTTTTAGTCTGGACGAGATTCCAAAAATTCTTCTCCGCTTCAATTAATGTCTGTATGTCGTCTTCATTACGATCTATTTTTTTCCATACAGCTTCATTCCCGCCTAAAAGTACTGCAATATACCAGGAATCCGCTCCAGTTACTGCCATGTAATGCAGACATTGGCAATAGTAGGCATCTGGTATTTCATCATCCTGCCATTTCTTATATTGGCTGACTCCAGCGGTTTTGATTTCCAGGCCGGCATTCTCACCAACAACCGTGCGGTCAACATTGGCCAGCATGAACGGAAACTGAACGCTTCGCAACGTCCCGCACCGTTTAACTTTTTTCCCCGTGGCTTCTTCAAACCAATCGGCAATATTGGATTCGTTCTTTTGGCCCCAATAGATGAACTGATTATCGGAAAGATCCTGTGATTCCGCCTGACCCGTCTTTTCGAGCCATAATTCATATGGAGATTTGTATGCATTGAGTCCCATAATGGCGCCAGCGTCGCTGCCCCCGATACCTTGCTTTCGCATGTCCAGCCAGGCATTATGATCTTGCATCTGTTTGACTGTCATAATAAGTTCAGCATCCATTTTCTTTTCTCTCCTTTTTTGCTATAATATACGTGAGTTATTTTGTAAGTGCCGTTTGCCTGCGCCAACAGGTAAGCGGCTTTTTTAATGTACAATCAGGCCGTTCACAAACATGATATAGGCAATCATGAATGTCATGACGATGATACCGGCCAGGAACAGGCATCCTGCCATGGCATTGTCTGCCTGACGCTGCAGCCTGAATATCTCATCCCAGGCTTCCATGCTGATATCCGGTTCGGTCTGTATTTCTTCGTCTACGTGTGCCTGATGCCGGGAATTAATCCATGGCCGTGGTTCCTGCGGTTCCGTCTTCATTTCCTCCTCCTCCTTCTATTCCGGAATAGGTAATTCATTTTGCTCAGCTATCCATTGATCCATCGCTTTATCGCTGAACAAAACACGGCGCCCGATTTTCATAGACGGGATTTCTTTTCTCCTGGCCATGCGGTAAATCATGTCCCGGGAGAACATCGGCTTGCCATCTGCCCCAGTAAAATACTGTTTGATGACATCGTTTGCATTCAAAATCATAATTTTCTGACGCCTCCTTTCGCTTTGGAGATATAGATCTGCAACTCTGACGCCGCTTTGGCCACTTGTTGCATATTTTCCAATACCTTCTGCAGTTCGACCATTTCTTCGCCGCTGACTCTGCCGTCGGCGACGATGGTCAGTACTGCGTCGCTGACGTTGGCGACTCCGTGGACTGCGGCCAGTATGTCGATGGCCATCTTGTCCAGCTGTTCCAGGTCGGCCTGCATCATGATGCGTTTACCAATCGGACATTCCGCCGTGCAGAAGTGGTTCATCAGGTTCGGCGCGTTGTATGCGTCGGCCATCAATACGGCTTCTTCCGGGTAAGGTGTCAGAGTTCCCAATTCGATGCGGGCCAGCCGGGTCCGGTCGATACCGAGGACTTCGGCCGCGCCTTCACGGCTGCTGAGCATCTCATTTTCTTCCTTTGCCTCCATCCGTGCCTTGTAGAATACGGAGTTGGCTGCTTTCGTCGCAATTCCTGACATGTTTGTTTCCCTCCTTTCTCGGTACAATAGAATTAAGGGTTCCTACTTTTATCCTCTTTCCGTACCATTCAATTCATCTGCCAGCACCTTCATGGTATAATTGCCATTGAAAGGAGGTGCTACCATGGCAAAAGTAAACTGTTTTTTATATTTGGAAAGAAATGACCATCCAGAAATTGTAGAAAATATTTTAGAAAATCATACAGACCACTTTGAACGTTTCTCTAATAATTTCTACTTTTACTCTGGAGAAAAAGCTGAGTTTTCCCATCAGTTCATCGGGTTGGACGAAGGCATTTACCACGAGATAACAACTGCCTTCAAAACCCACGGAATACCAATAAACGAAAAAATGGTTACTGGTCCGGCTGATCAGTGTTATTGGGAAGAACCGGACAACGTTTAAAGTTGTCTTGCATTTCTTTGAGGTGCTCAACTGATGTCATTTCTGCTACGTCCAACAGCATTTGGATTGCTTTTATGTCATCAGGTACGAGCGCCTCTTTTTTTGTCATCAGCTGTATGGTCTTCGTTATCCGGTGATTCACTATGCGGCAGAACTCCGCCGTTACTACAATTTGATAATTTCTATGCTGATGAATCTGGCATAAGTGTGTTTCTTGTTTTTTCTTTTCATCGTGGTGAATCATATGCAGCCTCCTTAACGCCCTCTATTAAGTTACATTAAATCACGCTTAAAGGCGCAATAAATCGTCTGTTGTAACTTGAAACAGCTTAGACATTTTAATCAGTGTATCAATGCGCGGTTTGTTTTCACCACGTTCCCACTGGGATACAGTAACTCTTTTGACACCTAACGAGTCTGCTAGTTCGGCTTGGGTCAACTTAGCTTTTTCTCGTAACTCTTTAATTCTGTTCATTTTTTGCCTCCTTATTGTTACATTAAATCACCTGTTGGTTGTATTATACGTTATTTAAAATGACGTGTCAAGATATTTTTTGTTATTATGTTATCTAATATCACATCTTTTTAAGTAATTTAAAATAACATATAATGTAAGCAGAGGTGATAAAAATGAACGCCGGTAATCGTTTAAAACAGCTCAGAGAAGAAAAAGGGCTTTCCCAATCAGAAGTTGCAAAAATAATTGGGGTCGGTAGAACTACTTACTTAAAGTGGGAAAATGGAGAAAACCAGCCAACCAGAAAATTAGATCAGCTATCTCAATTCTTTGGCGTATCGATCGATTACTTACTGGGTAAGTCCGATGTAAAAAATATAAAAAGTAAAAATTTACATAGCCGCGGCATCCGCATCCCGGTCCTGGGCCGCGTTGTTGCAGGCATCCCTATCGAAGCCGTGGAGGAAATACTTGACTACGAAGAAATCACCCCTGAACTTGCCGCAACAGGAGAATTTTTTGCATTAAAAATCCGTGGCCATTCGATGGAACCGCGGATGATGGAAGGCGATGTTGTCATTGTCCGCAAACAGGAAGACGTAGAATCCGGGGACGTCGCCATTGTCCTGGTAAATGGTAACGAAGCCACGGTCAAACGTGTGAAAAAACAGGAAGAAGGTATCACACTGATTGCGAATAATATATCCGTATACGAACCGCATTACTACTCCAACAAGGAAATTAAAGAACTCCCAGTACGGATATTAGGCAAAGTCATCGAACTGCGCGGGAAGCTTTGAATACAAACAAAAAAAGCACCCTGAAAGGTGCTGATGGAGGTGACAATAAAAATGGAAAAATATATTCAAGAAGCAACAGTATATATAGATGAAGCCGGTGACCTTGGAATCAATAAAGGGACAACTTGGTTTGTCCTTGGAGCTGTAATCGTAAATAAAAACGATGAGAAAAGCATCCGTCAAAAGATAAATTCGATAAAGACATTTTTAAATTGTAAAGAAATCCATTTTCGCCAGTTACGACATTTTGAAAAAAGAGCATATGTTGTAAATAATATCGTCAATGAAAAATTCACGTTTTGCTGTGTTGTAATGGATACAACGAAAGTAAAACTTATCCCAAATAATAAAGATGTAAGCAAAAGTGTCCTTTTATATAATTATGCCTGCCGCTACCTTTTAGAACGTGTGTCCTGGTTATTACGGGACACTCATAGAATCGGGGATATTGTATTATCCAGCCGGGGAACAGCTCGTGATAACGAATTAATTGATTATATTAAAAACATTTTGCTAAAACAGAGCGATAATGAAATTGTTCCAGTATTCAAAAAAATTTGTAGTAAAACAGCTCCTTCGTGGGATATGCTACAACTGGCAGATGTTTGTGCAACTTCCGTATTTATGGCTTATGAAATCAATAAAAATTTTGGTTTCCTTTTACCTTGCTATGCTCATAAGCTCGGAAATAAATTTTATAAATACGGGCCAGCACTTCTAAATTATGGATTAAAATATTTTTCCCCGGAAATGAAACCGTCAGAATCTTACTTTACAGATAATTCGCCATGTTCAAAGGCATAAAAAAAGAACCCCCGGTGCGACTACCACATGTCAAGCATGCTGGTGATTTCACCCTCGCAGAATCCGGCGGCGTTCTTCAATTACATTATACTTTTTTCGATACAATTGTCAAATTCTAATACAACATAGTATAGTTTAATTTAATCTGATATAACATAATAAAAAGGGCAAAAACATCTTGTGAAAGTTCTGGGATTACAATCAATGACCATTTTCGTGATATCACTAAAATAGTAAGTATCGGATCTAATACGACTTGTGAAATCAATGATTTGAAACTCACCCGATATGCATGTTATGCACGTAACAATGTGAGCTTTTTGCACATTACAAATTTTATGATTTTGCCAACGCCGGCACAATGGTAGAAAAAAGTCCTGCCTCCTGCTGGCAAAGTCGTCGAAATGCGAAGAAAATTTTAGAAAGGTGATGATTTTCATGGGGAAAGCGTCTGCTACTAAGAAAATAGCCATTTTGTTATGTTTATTTTTGTCATTAACAATGCCATCTTTTGCTTCCAGTTGGTATTGGATAGGGAATAACAATGGGGCTAATGTTTACGTAGATAATGGATCAGTGCAAAAATATCCTGATCATACAGAATTATGGGTAAAAGTTACGGATGTACCTCAACCAAATTCAATTAATGCCGTTGCATATTTATTTAAAATGTATGTAAAGCCAGATGCTTCTGGGTGCTTCACATATGTGCAGGTGTTATTCGCTGATGGCCATACTCAAGATGTCAAAACCGATGTAGATATATACCCCTTCCCTCCTGGCTCAGTTGGATATATGGTATGGAGGTCAACCTATTAACTTGTAGATATAAGGATTAGCGGAAGTTTTAATTATAGTTTGAAATCACAAGATATTTCAAAAGATAAACAAAAATCCCCCATCCACTTGGGACGGGGGTAAATTTTCACAATCATAGCCGAACAATCGTTCTGAATTGTGCACGAATGAAGGGGTGTTGTGATTACAAAAAAGCACGGTTCCTACTATATCGCTATCAAATATAAAAAAGATGAATACAGTAAATAGCACTAGAAAGGGGACACAATTATGGCTACTATTAGAAAACATGGAGAAAACTGGGAAGCTACAGCATATTTAGGGTACGATGAATTAGGTCGTCAACGGAAACGAACCAAAACATTGCCTGGCGAATTAAACAAAACAGCCGCCATGCGGGAAGCCGTGGTCTTTGAACGAAAGCTTTTGAAATCAGGAGTTCGGACACGAACAGACAGAACGGTTGCCGATATCATCAAATACTGGTGGGATAATTACGGCTGCCAGCAGTCGCCGACGACACAAGAGCGGAACCTGCAGCTTATTGCCAGAATCAATAAATTACTTGGCCACATCCACGCCAACAAACTAAAGCCTAAACATATCCATCTATTCATCAAGGCCCTCCAGGGACCGAATGCCAGGGCTGATAAACGAGGCCCGTTGTCCAGCCGGACGATTGCGATGCATTTCAAACTTCTCTCTGCCATCATGAATAAAGCGGTCCGCTGGGAACTGATAGATGAAAATCCCTGTTCCCGTGTAGATCCTCCAAAGCAGCGGACAAAGCCTCAGCCCATCATGCAGGAGCAGGATTTGTCCCAGTTTCTGTATCTGCTGCTTACTAAAGCTCCTCTAAAATATCAGGCGTTCTTTATGCTGGCTTTTACGGACGGGCTGCGCCGGTCAGAGATATGCGGACTGGATGAAGCGAACGTGGATTTTGCAAGAGGGACGCTGCGCGTCGCTGTAACAGGCGTTTTCGTAGATGGCAAGGTAATCTATCGTCAGGAAACAAAAACGGCCTCCAGCGCACAAACAATGTATATAGCCCCTATGACATTGGATATATTGAAGCGGTACAACGCAGAACGAGTACAAAAAGAACAATACTTCAATATGCCTCATTGTACGAAATTCTTTACGAATGTAGATGGATCCCCTATTCTGCCGTCCACATTCACGCACTGGCTCCATGACTTTTTGAAGAAACATGACCTGCCTAAGGTCAATACCCAGGGCTTCCGGAAAATGGCCGTCACTTACGCCATGCAGAAAGTCAACCTGAAAGAAGCCAGCCAGTTCGCCCGCCACTCCAATATCGACACCACCGCTAAATATTATGCAGAAGTCCTGCAATCACGCATCGCCACTCCAACGATGTATCTCAACTCGCTGGTCGAAGACGCCATAAAAAGCCGTCAATAATCTGCCGCTTATTTTGCCGCTTATTCTGCCGCTTAAATAGATAAACCAGTGTAAAACACGCTCCTGCTAAAATGTAGGGAAATGCCGTATTTATGCCGCTCTATCAAGATAGATATAACTGGCGTATCCTTGTCTTTTACGGTCTCCGGAACCGGGTGCGAAGGTTCGAATCCTTCTAGGCGCACCAAAAGAGACTAATGCAAACTCTTATGCTTTATATTTCTTTCCAGGTCACTTTTCCTGTAAGCTGGTTGTATAAGGTTGCATGCAAAAAGAACGTTCTCGAAAAATCGGGAGCGTTCTTTTTTTATTCCTCTATGAGCTCACCTAAATGTCAATATCTAGCGTCGCTTAAACTCGCTACTTAATTGGCTCAGGTCCATATAGTCGTTCCATGCCTGTTTTTGTAACGAGCCATATTCTTCCAGCCTTCCGTGCCTCTTTGTCCAAAAATCTAGGTTTCCCACCCTTATACCCAGTACAGGCTTGCTGTATGGATCTCGGATTCAGTCCCCATTTTTCTGCGGCTTCTGCCGCGGTCATTACTTCGAATAAAGCTTTCTCACTAAATGTTCCATCCATAATCCTACTGCACCTCCTTATGATTACATTATACACGTTTTAACGGATATCGATAGAGTGCAAGACAGGCTGTAAAAGATTGCAGATCCGCATCGGTCTGGCTTCCCGATTGCGTCATATCTGACACAGCAAATTGGAATTTTGTATCGTTCTGCTCCAGGCTCTTCAATGCACCCTGACGCCCGCCATTCGCTTTATCTTCCAGCCATTGTGATATGTAATCCGTCGCTGTATAGATCAGCGTTTCAGGGAAATCTTCCCGGTTGCAATAATCCAGGACAAAACCGACAAATTTATTTGCATACATCATAAGAGCCGCATCCTCTGCCGGCTCACCACGGATACTTTGCACATTGGCAATAATGCGCGTTACCACTTCATCTGCCGTTACACACTGCATACCTGCCACCTCCATTTGGGCATGAAAAAAGCACCTAGCTTTTCTAAGCTTGGTGCTTTTATGTTTCTTGGTTATCTTAGTTTAGCCTGTGAATGATGCTAATTCTTCATTTTTTTTAATCATGGAATTCATCTTTTTATCCCATTCTTCTTTTGCTTTTTTTACCTTATCCGGAGTGCCTGGTTTAAAGGGGCAACTTATTTTCGAGAAATCTAGATAGGGCATAAATATTTTTTCTAATTTTTTCATATCATCAGACGTATTAAATCTCATAATGTTCACCTGTCTTCTAAAAGCTTCAGGGTTCGAATTTCCGTATAAACTTCATCAAAGCGCTGCTGAACAAGCATTTCCTGCGCATAATTGCTTACATTTATATTATATCTTCTCTTTTGAAGTTCTACAACCTTTTCCTTACACTTACGAATTACCCAGTCCATGTATCCATCCATAGTATAATGTGAAGTTCTGTACCTTTCTGCATCTTTCCAATGAATAAGTTCATGGACTATGGTGCTTAATGGATTATCAGGCAATACCCCATCTTTTTGTAGTGTCATCATCTTTGCCTCATCAAGTAATGCAAGCGTGATAAATATCCTGTTTTGTTTCCAGTTATACATAGCCGGTGAGTTCGTACCAAGCTGCAACTCATTTGCTATGTAGAAATTAGGCAAACTAGAATTAGCAACACCTATAACTTCAGCAGCACTTGCAATCCGTTTTTGTAAATCATGCATCTGTTTGGGCTTTAATGTTATACCATTAGCAATATGTAAATTGGGTTGATTAGCAATCCGCTTAAAAGCTAAGTCTTTACCTGATCTTTTAACAATCTCTTCTTCATCTGATAAAACCACTTTTTTGAAATTTTGAACAGAAATAGTGTTTACATATTGCTGATACCATTCTTCATACGTCATGTCAGCCGGAACATAGTATGTCTTGCCCTTATCATTCCTGGCAATGCGTGTCCCGGTCTTCTTTTTATCCGGCCCGTACAGGCTGCCGGCGATTGTGGAACGGCAGTTCGGGTGAAGTGGTGGGGCCGTACTGCCTGGCTGATATTCGCCAATGGGATAAACATGGCCATCATGTTCCCGGCAGGTCGCTGACGTCCGGCGGTCCAGTGTCGCAGAAAAGCGGTAATACTTCATCCCTGCTTCTTTGATACTGTCCATGGCACTCTGATTTTCAACGTAATTCAGCTCTGTCCGGACCAGGCGTCTGCATTACTGATTCCGACATCCATCCGCTGGGATACCCTCTTGGAGATAGCATCTATGCTTTACCCTCGATGAACGGCTGTCATCATCTCAGACTTCAGTATACCATTCCATAAAATATACAGACTCAAGTTAAGGCACCTGACACACAAGATGGATAAACAAATGGCCGTTTCTTCCACCAGGAGTCGTAAAAGAAACGGCCAAACATTGTCATATAGTCGGAGGCCGGCTGCTTTTTCAGCAACCACATATATTCAATATTGATACGGAATGGTTCGCTGATACGACGTAGGGAATACACGCCCTGAACTGCAGCTACGGTCATCACTTCGAACAAGAGGAGCGGTCCGTTTTCGTTGCAATTCCTGACATTTTTCCTTTACCGGTATAATAAAATTAGGGTTTCCTGCACCGTCCGAGGCTTAATTTTTAATATCCTGGCCATCTGCGGCACTGGGCTATTTCGTCACTGTAAGTCATGAACGTGCCATTTTCATATAATTTTCTTTCCCGCCTGGCTCGATTTGATATAAGGTATGGCAGTCAACCTCTAATTTGTGCACAAAAAGTTCTAACCATACAATGTAGTACAAATTAAGAGCAGAAGCTCAACTGCCCGATACTCACTCATTTCAGGCACAAAAAACCGCTGTTCCGTCAGGCAACAGCGGTTCTTTTACTTTATGCAATCAGATAAGATTTGCAATGAAGCTGAACGACATCAATGCAGCTACAGCAATCAGAAGTTTTACGTTTGTGTTCATGTGATTCACCCTCCTGTGGAGTAATGTAATAATGTAATACTATATATTAAAGAAGATTAGCAATGAAGCTGAACGACATCAGTGCGCCAACGGCAATCAGTAATTTTACATTTGCGCTCATAGTACTCATCCTCCTGGATAATTTTGAATAAATTATCATAAAATATAAATAATAACGTATTTTGATAAGGTATTTTGTTCCCTATCTGTCATTATAATACTGCTTTCATTTTTTAAAATCAAGGGGTATTTCCCCGCCTGACAATCCTGTTTTTTAAGTGTAAATTTGCCGCAAATCGCCGTATTCATCTTCTTTATCACCTATTTTTTATTTCCCTTTACATTTTTAAGCTTCTACCTGCCATGCAAAATATAACCGAAATTTTATAAAATAAGTATAAACTTATAAATATAACTTAATAGTATATTTCAACGCAAAAAAGTCTCCGCCATAAAAACGCAAAGAGATTTAGCAGTTGTAAAACAGCTGCAAAAAACGTAAAATAAAAGATATAGAAAAACGTTTATCGTAAAGGAGGTGCCTGAAACCATGTACAATACCAGCGTATCGGTTCCACCGCCAAATACAAAAAGCACAGAAGATTATATGCGGATGATCAAAATCAATCCTTTTTCTCTGCAGCATATTCCCAATCCTACGGAAGAAATGAAATTGACGGCCCTGCGCGAAAACGGGCTGGTCCTTGAATTTATCGATCATCCGACAAAAGAAATGAAACTAGTCGCTTTAAAAAATACCGCCAAAGCCATTCAGTTCATTCCCGATGCTCCCAAAGAGTTACTGGAACAGGCAGTGCACAAAAGCTGGACAAATCTGGCTTACATCAAACACCCACCGGAATGGCTCATTATGGAAGCCATCAGTCAATCGGGATGGGCCATCCAGTATGCAGAAAATCCCAGCGAAGAGCTGCAGATGGCTGCCATAGAGCAGAATTACGATGCCATCCGGTATATCAAACATCCGACACCCCGCGTCCAGGCAGCCGCGGCGGCCATCAACTACACGGCCCTGCGCTATATAGACAAGCCTTCCTTTGAAGCCCAGTGTATTGCCATCGCCAATAACGAGCAGGCCATCCGTTTATTCGTCGATACGGATACAGAAACGCTGCTGACGTTTTTGAAAATCAATATTCTGGTCATCCGCTATCTGCCACGCAACCGGCTCGTCAGTAACGATGACCTGAAACGCGTCCTGAAAGAAACCTTATCGCGGGACGATGTCCCCGAAAAATATGTACGGGACTTTATTGACTGCCGCCGTATCGAGACAGATTACGGCTGGAGTCCTGTAGACAAATTGTTATTTGTATATCGCTATGGAAGCCGGAAGGCCAAGCAGATTACCGTCGATGAGAAATTGAAGATCCAGTAAAAGTCACACCACATGCTTTAGGAGATACACCGTTTCTTCTTTACCATTTGCTGGTCATCGTTTATTATATTAGTATGTAGTAGGATATCATTTGTTACATCATATATTATTGTTTTATTAGATTTTATAAAGATAGGATGGAAATTTCATGAATTACAATGACACACTGCAAAGTGTAAAACTCGTTTTGGCCGCTCAGGCCGTTCCGCTTCTCATTGGTGAAACGGGGATTGGTAAAACCGCTCTGGCAACCGATCTGGCTGCAGAAAATGGATGGACACTCATCGATATCGATGGCAATATTTTAAAAGAAGGGGAAATCGGCGGCCTGCCTACCGTAGAAAACCGCACGACCGTCTACGCAATCCACCACAAACTGCGGGAAATCGATGAAGCTCTGGCTGCCGGTAAAACGGTCCTTCTCTTCATTGATGAAATCAACCGCTGTGAACATGCCGTACAGCAGGAATTGATGAACCTCATACTCAATCATGAAATCAACGGCTACCACCTGGATGAAAGCGTACGCATCATCGCTGCCATGAATCCGACCGATACCTACGATTATCAGACCGTAGAAATGGATGACGCCCAAAAGAACCGTTTCGTCTGGTTATATATGGAACCGGATTATATGCAATGGCTGGACTGGGCTGCCGCCAAAGGAATCGAACCACGGGTCATGGAATTTATTTCTACATTCCCAGACTACCTGTCCCAGCGCAATGAAGACGATATCAATGCCACACCGCGCAGTTACGAACGGATTTCCGATATTTACCGCATCTATGCCAAACATCCCGAATCCTATTCAAAAAACGTCTTTTTCAATGTAATCCGTGGTAATGTCGGAAAAGTCATTGCCGAAGAATTCGTCAATTTCATCCAATCTGACGCACAGCCACTCGTATCCTATGCCGATGTATTTGCCGGCCCGTCTATGACAGCAGAAACAATCAGCAAAATCGAAAACGAATCCCATACCCGTCTGTATCTGGCTGCCAAAAATATCCTGCGTCAGCTCGACAGCAAACTCGCAGAAGGTGCCATCGATCCCGACCAGGCCATCGAACGGCTGGTGACATTCCTGCACTACTATCCGGTCGATCTCATGATAGGCGTAATGAAAGATATCCGCAACAATACGAAAGAAGTCGGAAAATACGCCCTCAAAAATGACCACTTTATTGATGCTTATTTTAAAACCTACGAAGCAATCGGGTGATTGTATTGGATAAACAACTCCGTACTGAGGCTATACTCCTCGACCAAAAACTCAATCTCTGGGCCGATAATGAAATGCGCCTTTCCGATAAAGCCTGTCGCGCAGAGGATCTGCCGGCAGACTTTGTCCGGGAATTCTTTGAATTTGTCAGCAAAATCAGCCTGAAACTCCTGGATGACAAAGATAACTTTTATGGATATTTCTTCTTCCAGATGGGAAAAGAAATCCGCCTTAACATCGGTTCTGCCACGGCGACGAATTTCAAGGGAGCAAAATATGTCATGTATTTTAATCCCTTCATCTTCCTTCCCCTGACGATTGACCAGATGGGAAACTGCATCCGCCATGAAATCCTGCACATCGTCTTCCAGCACCTGCAGCGTGCCAAAGACCTGCAGGACCATTACAGCAAGCTGGCCCTGAACCTGGCCATGGATATCGTCGTCAACACCTATCTGCGTCCCCTGCCTGATGACGCCGCTACGCTGGACTGGGTCAATCTGCAATACCACCTGTACCTGACACCATTTGGTACATTGGAAGACTACGTACAGGAAATCCAGGAAGCCATCGACAAACGGGAAAAGACGACGACGGTTACCGATGAAGATAATACAGCCAACACGGATATCCTGACAAAATTCGATCCCCTGCGCACCCATGACGTCTGGAACGAATCGGATACGATAGACGCCCAGCTGCTGGGACGATTTACGGAAAAGTACGTCGATGCCGCAAGCCGGGGCAATCTTTCAGACCATATAGCTAATGCCATCGCCCAGATCAAGGACAGCAATCATACTCTTCCCTGGCACTTTTATCTAAAGAAACTGGCCGGTACCGTAGCCAGCGGCAACAAGAAAACGACGGCCCGCCGCAATCGCCGCCAGCCCGAACGGCTGGATCTGCGGGGGCAGCTGCGCAATTACAAGGCCAAAATCTATATTGCCCTCGATATCAGCGGCAGCATCAGTGACGACGAATTTAAACAGGCCATGGAAGAAGTCTTCCAGATTGTACGGGAATATAAGACAGAAATCACGATTATCCAATGTGATGATCACATCCGCAAAGTATACACCGTCCGGACAATCAAAGACCTGCAGGCACGTCCTGCCGGCCGGGGCGGCACCTGCTACGCACCGGTCATCGAATATGCCAATAAGCATAAAATAGACCTTCTTCTCTATTTTACCGATGGCAAAGGGGAAGACAAGCTGCGTACCGTTCCATCAGGCTACAAAATCCTCTGGCTCATTGGCGGCAACGGGGATGACCTGTCTCTCGACAACCCCTATGGCATTGTCAAACGGCTTCATCCGCTGGAAGAAGAAAACTCGGCTGCCGAATTCTTCTTTGTCGAAAAAGGCGGATATTCCATGAATAATCAGGAAGGAATCAGCCTGAATTTCTAGATGGAGATTTTTATACAGTTTGTGAAATTTATCCCAATTAGCACATTTTGACATATACCGTTTATTATGTGCTGTATTTTCGAACGCGTTCGTAAATGCATATTTTGAATATAAAAGGTAATTGTGTATTCTGTTTAGGAAATATTGGAGAATAAATATGAGTATTTGGTATAGAATTCCTCCAATTTTTACTTGCAAATCCATGTGAAAAAATGTACTATATACACATAGAGATTGTGAAATTTAGAACTCAACTTTTTCATCGGGAAAAGCGGCTCCCCTCACAATCCCCAAGCAACAGGATATAAATAGTGTTCATGTGGCAGATATTACATCTACTAACAGATATACTATTTTATTTGTATTCAGAAAGGGTGGTTTTTCAATGAAAAATGTAGTCATCGTAAGTGCAGCTCGTACTCCTATCGGCAGCTTCAACGGCCAGTTCAAAGACGTAACAGCTGTTCAGCTCGGTATCGTTGCTGTCAAAGCTGCTATCGAACGTGCTAAAGTTCCTGTAGATCAGATTGATGAAGTTATCATGGGTCATGTTTTGACAGCCGGCTGCGGCGAAAACACAGCCCGTCAGGTAGCTCTCCATTCCGGTATTCCTCAGGAAGTTCCTGCATTTACTATCAATAAACTGTGCGGGTCCGGCCTTCGTGCTGTATCCCTCGGCGCTCAGCAGATCGAACTCGGCGACGCTGACTGCGTAATCGTCGGCGGTATGGAATCCATGTCCAATGCTCCGTATGTTATCGCAAAAGCACGCCGCGGCTATCGTATGGGCAATGGCGTCCTCGAAGATACGATGCTCCGTGACGGCCTGGTTTGCACAGAAAATGGCTACCACATGGGCGTAACGGCAGAAAACATCGCATCCCGCTTTGGCGTAACCCGTCAGCAGCAGGATGAATGCGCTTACAATTCCCAGATGCGTGCTGCCAAAGCTCAGGCTGAAGGCAAATTCGACGCTCAGATCGTTCCTGTAACGATTCACAACCGCAAAAAAGGCGATATCGTCATCACGAAAGATGAACATATCCGTCCGGAAACCACAATGGAAGGCCTTGCTAAATTAAAACCGGCTTTCACAAAAGACGGCACAGTTACAGCTGGTAACGCTTCCGGTATCAACGATGCTGCCTGCGCACTGGTTCTCATGAGCAAGAAAAAAGCCGAAGAACTCGGTATCAAACCGATTGCTGAAATCCTTGACTGGGCTTCCGCAGGTGTTGAACCGGCTATCATGGGTACTGGTCCTATCCCGGCCTGCCATAAACTGTTCAAGAAGACCGGCCTCAAAATGGAAGACTTCGAACTGGTTGAACTGAACGAAGCTTTCGCAGCTCAGGCTGTATATTGCTGCCAGCAGCTCGGCGCCGACATGAGCAAAACAAACATCTATGGTTCCGGTATCTCCCTCGGTCACCCCGTAGGCTGCTCCGGTGCCCGTATCCTCACGACTCTGCTCTATGCATTGGCAGAACCGGGCCGCAATGGTTCCCGTTATGGCCTCGCTTCCCTGTGCATCGGCGGTGGCCAGGGTACAGCCGTAGCAATCAAAATGTGCGACTAATTCCGACTAGATGGTCTTAAAAAAGACAGTCACTTTATAGTGGCTGTCTTTTTTTTCGAAATTTTTTCAATGAAATAGCCAAAAACGCCCAGGTTATACATTTTAAAAAATTATTATATCATTCTATTTTTTTATTGAAAAACCATTTAATTTTCATAGCAAACATGCTACAATGTACTAGCTTTAAAAAACGGGCTATTTTTTACAATACTATGACAATGGGGACGGCCTGATACGACACGCCCCCGGCCCTAAGAAAGAAGGACTGATAATGAAAACTTCACGTCGTAAAATGTCTTTGGTCCAGCTGACCTTTGTAGCAGCGGCCAACATGCTCGGTGCCGGTATCATCATGCTGCCGACGAAACTTGCCGAAGTAGGCACGATTTCGATTATTTCCTGGATTATTACTTCTCTCGGCTCTTTAGCCCTGGCACTGACCTTCGCCCGATGTGGTATGTTCTCTACCAAGCCGGGTGGTATGGGAGGCTATGCCGAGTATCGGTTCGGATGTCTTGGACATTTCATGACAAGTTATTCCTATTCCGTCTCTATTGTCATTGCAAACGTAGCCATTGCTATTTCAGCAGTCGGTTATGGCGCCGGTTTCTTCGGCGCTGAACTGACGCCGTTGCAGACATGTCTATATACCATAGCACTTCTTTGGATCGCTGCTGCACTCAACTTCAGCGGTTCACGCTACTCCGGCAAACTAAGCACCATAACTATCTGGGGAGCCATCATCCCTGTTCTGGGCATTTCCCTCATCGGCTGGTACTGGTTCGATCCCCAGCTGTGGGTCAGCTCATGGAATCCCAACCACTTTGGTCTGGGAGACGCTATTGGCAATTCTATCGCCCTCACCCTCTGGTCATTCCTGGGATTTGAATCGGCAGCTGTCAATATGGATGCCGTAGAAAACCCGCAGCGTGCCGTCCCCATTGCGACGTTTGTCAGCACCGTTGCCGTTGCCATCATCTACGTAGCATCGACCAACGTCATTGCCGGTGTCGTTCCCAACAACGATATTCTCAATTCAAGCGCTCCGTTCGGCCTGGCTTTCGCCACCATGCTCGGTTCTACAGCAGGAAAAGCTGTCATGGGCCTCATGGTCTTCTCCTGTGCCGGTTCTCTTCTTTCCTGGCAGTTCACACTGGCCCGGGTCTTTAAAACAAGCGCCCAGCGCGGTCTGTTCCCGAAGGTATTTGCCAAGGTCACCGATGCCGATGTTCCTCTCAAAGGCATGATGCTCATCCTGGTCATGCAGAGCTTCTTATCTCTTATGACCATCAGCCCGACCCTGGCCGAACAATTTGAAAACCTCGCAAACCTGGCTGTCGTTACCAACGTTATTCCCTACATTCTCTGTTCTGCAGCCCTCAAATCCATTCTGGACACAGAAGGTATCTCCAATGCCCAGTGCAACCGGAATACGGCTTATTTCTTTGCCGGTGTTTCTATCATCTACTGCTTCTATGCCATGACCACACTGGATCTGCCCACCTTCCTCGGTGGCTGTGCCGCTGTCTTCATCGGCTGGATGACCTACGTCGTGCGTTTTGTCGTTATGAAGCAGCCATTTATGCATGAACAGCGGGTAAAAAGCTGAATATCTGTATGTATAAAAAAGCTGTCCAACAAAGGGCAGCTTTTTTGTATTTGTCTGCAATATGTGATTGGCAATAAGATGAGTCCCTATGCCTGGCTCCGGTGCAACCGGTTCCAGATAAGTGGAATGAGATTGCTGCAAGCCACGGCAGCTATGATAGAAATCGTTTCTCCAGCAAGAGGGAAAAGCAGCGTCAGAATACTATTTTCCGATAGTGGCGTATGACCTACGACAAACCGGATATAGGGAGAAGCCGGCATATTGAGGGCCAGCCAGGCCAGACTCATGCAAAGAATCCGTATGAGCTGAACGATACGGTCACCCGTTTTGGGAAATCGTTCTTTTGCAGGATAAAAATATAGTGCGAACGAAGCCAGGACAAAGGCGATGAGCAGGAAAACGCAAAGCCCGAGGAGAATAAAGACGCCAATGAGCGGCCCATCCAGATTCGTCGTGTCCAGTACAGGAAAGAAGCACATCGTCATAAACGAAAGGGGGACAGGCAGCGCATACAGCACCGGGTCGAGAAATTCCGACCAGGCATATTTCCTGCGCCGTTTTTTCCAGAAATCAAAGCCCCAGGCCAGCAGATTTTGTACAAGGATCGTTACGATCATCCAGCACGCATACAGAATGACCCGGCTATAGTAATTCTGCCATAGACTCGTACCTATCAGGCTGTCAAAAAAGCCTGTAATCAGCATAAGGCCTGTCAGGGCGCCATAAAAATACATCCCCGGGGAGGCATACAAGGTATATCCCTGATTTTTCACCTGGCGATGACGTTGTAACAATGGCACCGTCAAAGAACCCAGGGAAAAGACAAGAAAAGATAAAACCGTAAGAAATCCTTTATCAGAAACAAACGCCCCAAAAGGGACAGGAATCAGCCAGACGCACTGCCAGGCCAGATGAAGCCCATAGGGACGCCACGATGGGTTATTCATTTACACACTCTCTTTTCTGCAGGTATCATGAAACCGGCTCAGGACATAGGCTCCCAGCATAGTTGCACACAGTTCACCATACATGATACCGATAAAAACAATATCACGGCCGACTGTAGGCCATTCCCAGAAAGAAGATGTCTTCCATATCTGCCCCATAAAGGCACTAAATGCCCCTCCGACAGCTACCAGTACCAGCCAGGCAATGACAAAGCTTGTACGGCTGATACGGGCCTGTTTCAGGCCAAACGTCGCTTCTTTCGTGCCCACATAAGCCAGGGGAATCAGAAAGGACAGAGCCAGATGGGATATGAGCGCAACAGCCGCACTGGACCCGCTGTGAATCGTATAGGATCCAATGGGAATGGGAATAATAAAAAAGCTCATAAATACGCATTGACGGAAAATATCACGCCACCAGCTCATGCTATCTGCCTCCTGAAAGAAAAGTCATTTACAGTTTAGTATACCAAATTTCAAAAAGAATGCCTAGAGTTGAATCTTATGGTATAATAAATAAACACATGTAAAAGAGACATACATTATTTTTTTGAATAGAGAAAGGTATACTCCCATGAAAACATTCCAGACACTCGGCATCACGCCGGAATTGACCAATCTTCTTCATATGCAGGGCATCAACGAACCGACGGCCATCCAGGCCCAGTCCATTCCTGCCATATTCAAAGGCCGCGACATTCTGGCCCAGGCCCAGACCGGTACAGGCAAAACGCTGGCTTTCCTCCTGCCGGCCCTGCAGCAGATCCGCACCGATTTATCGCGTGAACAGGTCCTGATCGTCGCACCGACCCGCGAACTGGCCAAGCAGATTGCCGACGTCGCCTCTTCACTGGCACCGGCTCTGTCTGTGGATGTCCTCAGCCTGATAGGCGGCAAAACAATCGAAAATCAGCTTCAGAAGCTCCATCGCCACCCTCATATTATTATTGGTACCCCCGGACGGCTTCTCGACCACTGTGGGCGCAATTCCCTCGATTTATCCCATGTCCGCCGGGTGATTGTCGATGAAGCCGACCAGATGCTCCAGTCGGGATTTCTCGAAGACATCGATACGCTGATTGCCATGACACCGGCCAGCAGGCAGCTGCTTTTCTTCTCTGCCACGATTCCCGATAAAATCCGCAGTCTGGCAAAAAAGCATATGACTCATCCACTGGTCCTCAATATCCTTGAAGGCGATACGATTGCGCTGGAAACGATTGAACAACGGATTTATATGGTACAGGAAGACAAGAAACTGGACCTTCTCTGCCAGATGCTGACCGACATGAATCCCTATCTGGCTATTGTCTTTTGTAATACAAAGGACCGCACGTCCTGGTTGGCCGGGGAACTCATTGCCCGGGGATTCAATATTGGTGAACTCCATGGCGATATGAGCCAGGGGCGGCGCAGCCAGGTACTACGCGATTTCGCCAGGGCCCGCACCCAGCTTCTGGTCGCAACTGATATCGCCGCCCGGGGCATCGACATCGAAGGCATCACTCACGTCTTCAGTTACGATGTCCCCCGCGACGTCGATTACTATATCCACCGCATCGGCCGTACAGGCCGTGCCGGCAGCGAAGGGCTGGCTATCATGTATGCTACCGCTGCCGACGAAAACTGGGTACGTCGTATTGAACACACCATAAAAGCGACAATCACCAAATACGCAGCCAATGGCCAGATACGGGTCAAATCGAAAAACGAGGCGCCAAAGAAAAAGAAAGTATATAAAGACAAGCTCCCGGCCAGCACCTATCAGGCTACGAAGGGAAAACGCCACAAAACGCTCCATAAAGGTGGCGACAACCGGCGGCGCCGGAAAAAACAGTAAACCAGTAGTAAGTAAAAAACGGAATCATCCCTGCAAGACATCACACCTTGCAGAGATGATTCCGTTTTTTTCTAACAGGTTCCGCACGTTTCTGCCCCGTCATCATTCGTAAGGCCCAGTTGCCTGAGCATTACCATATCTTCGGCAATCGTCGTTCCCGATGTGGTAAGCATATTTCCCGTAATCGATGCAGAAGCGCCGCTCAAAAGAGCCGTTGCTCCATTTTCAGGCAACAACTTTCTGCCTGCTGCCAGACGGATATTGGCTTCCGGATTGATAAACCGGAAAAATGCAATCGTGCGCAGCACATCTTTCCCATCCAGCTGGGGACGGTTTTCCAGCGGTGTACCAGGAATCGGCATCAAGGCATTGACAGGAATAGACTGGATGCCTAATTCAGCCAGACTGATGGCCATATCAAGACGATCTTCCCATGTTTCTCCCATACCGATGATTCCGCCGGAACAAACGCATAAACCTTCCTTCTGGGCCAGGCGGATCGTCCGGATACGGTCATCATACGTATGAGTCGTGCAAATCTGGGGGAAAAACCGCCGTGACGTCTCGATATTATGGTGATAACTGGTCACTCCCGTTTCATGAAGCCGGTGCAGCTGCTTAGCCGAAAGCAGGCCGTGAGACGCGCACAAACCGATATGAAGAGTGCGATGCATTGTACGGTACACATCGAGAGCCCGTTCGAAATCCTCCCCTGCCAGGGCCCGTCCTGATGTCACAATAGCAAACCGGTTGGCACCAGCATCCTGATTGGCTCTGGCATTGGCAAGGATTTCTTCTTTAGGCAAAAATCCATATTCTTCACAATCGGTATGATGACAAGCTGACTGGGCACAATACTTGCAGTCCTCTCCACAACGACCACTGCGGCCATTGATAATCGTGCAGAAATCGATATGATTCCCGCAAAAATGTTTCTGCAATACACCGGCCCCGTGCTGCAATTCTTCAAGAGGCGCCTGAAGAAATACTTGTAAATCATCACCCCGCTTGAACCGATAGCCGGCTAATACCTTTTCCGTTATTTCTGCAATACTATACTCCATTGTCTGCTTTTCCTCCCCATTATTATCAGACTGATATGACAGCCTCTATTATACCCCCTTGTACTCTATACGTCAACTTATCATATATTATTAATTGGTTAACAATATATAAATGTGATATTATTACCCATACAAATATTATTCTTTTATTCGGAGCTCTTCTACCGTGTCCAGCAAAATATCCTTAAATTTTCGGATTAAAGGCTTCACTTTTCTATCTGCAAATGGATTTGTTAACAAATATCCTTTTCGAATTGGTGGGGGATTATCTATTTTATAAAGTTCAATATCCATATCCTTTTTTAGAGCGACAACATTACTCTCTTGCAATATAGCCCAATATTTACGAGACGAAAATAACTCTTTTAAAGCCGCATATGAATCTACGATAATATGTGGTTTATTGCCATGAAAAACACGTTCATGCCAATAATAAAAGTCATCGTCCCATGGTTGATATATTTCATAGTCCGGATTTAATTCATCAGTACAAATAGTCCTGATTATTCCGGATGAATTACCCGGTTTAACCAGATAATATGATTGTGTAAATAACATTTCACAAGTCACGCTCTGCATTGCTTCAGCTGCAGAAGCAATTGCCAGATCTAATTTTCTATCAGAAATCATTTTATACACATCAGCTGTTTGATATGTATACATAGAAAAACGGACAGATTCTTTATCTGCCATTTTTTCACAGACCCTGCATATCAACGGAATCTGGTAACTGGCTATAGATGATATCATAAGCGTATTTGCAATATCTTCACTACTTTCATACAAATTTTCATAATCTTCATATACTTTTTTTGCTTTTTCCAGGAATAATTTTCCACGTTCTGTTAATTCTATTTCCTGTTTTCCCTTTTCCCGTACAAGGAGTGCATATCCCAGACTATCTTCCAATTGCTGAATCCGATTTGAAATAGTAGGCTGCGTTTTATATAAGATACGGGATGCCCGTGTCAGATTCCGCACTTCACTTATGACTATAAAAGTTTCAATTTGTTGATAGTCCATACTCCACCTCCATTTTAAATATAGATATATTATATAAATAAAAAATCAATTTTTATTTTAATCCATATTATTTTATACTGTCAACAGGAAATGATAGAAACATAATTTTATTAATTACTTATCTTGACTTTCATTATTAAAAACCGATAATTCGATATTTTATCATCATTTTTTACTATTTATCGGTTTTATTTTAATTATTGTTTTTGGAGAGGAATGATAAAAATGAGAAAATACGGAAAATTATTTACATCAAAAGAATTATCTGAATTACGGTCTCAATTTTCCTTTGTCGATACCGATAAAAATGGAAATCATCGATTATTTTTCGATAATGCCGGAGGTTCTTTGCGATTAAAAAAAGCGGAAGAAGCTTTCAAAAAAACTGATGAACTACCTGATGCATCGGAACATGCCAATGAATTGGCATTGGAATTATTAGACATAGAAAACAAAGGTCGAGATGACATTCGAACTATATTCGGTACTCATAAAGGAGCCATTGCAACGGGATACACTGCTTCACAATTAATGATGGAAGCGGTACGCATTATGAGTGAAAATGCAAAAGGAACAAATTATGTTACATCTTCTCTGGAACATCCCTCTTCATTTGATGCCATGACCATGTATACACAGAAATACAACAGGGAACTCCGAGTTGTTCCTGCTAACAGATCAACAGGGAATATTGATACTGACGACGTATTAAACAGAGTTGATAAAAATACAGCCATACTCAGCATTATGTCAGCATCTAATATTTCTGGTCATATCATAGATATCCATACAATTGCACTGGAAGCCCGTAAAATAAATCCTGACATTATTATTATCAGCGATGCTGTACAGCACGCACCACACGGAGTCCTGAATCCGGAAGAATCTGGTATTGACGTTATGAATTTTGCTCCCTATAAGTTTTTCGGTATTCGTGGTTTCGGGTTAATGTATCTATCCGATCGAGTAAAAAACTTCAATCACCACAAACTATTAGGAAAACCGTCTGATGACTGGGAAATTGGAAGTCCTGCTACTGCGCACTTTGCAGCTATGTCAGCTATCGTTGATTATGTCTGTCAAATTGGTACATGGGATGCTCCTTCAGAACGTGACCGCCGCCAGTTATTTATATCCGGTATGCACAGGATTGCCGCACATGAACAAGCATTGCTGGATGTACTCGTAAATGGAACCGAAAAGGCTCCCGGTCTTCGTAATATAAAAGGAATCACTGTAAAAATGGATGATACGGATCTCTCCCAGCGTGATTTAATCACCGGATTCGAATTTAATAACATGGATGCATCACAGGGACGGGCTGAATTAGAAAAAAGAGGCATGATTGCATTTGAACGCATTGCCAGCAGCATCTATTCCCACCGCATGCTGGAACAGTTTAACTCACCCGGTGTTGTCCGTATTTCACCGCTTCATGTAAACACTGTTGCAGAAATGGAAGAATTCCTTCTCGCCGTCAAGGATGTTGCCACATTGTAAATCACTATCATAATTATTTCACAAAAGTGGGGTGGAAACTATGTCTATAAAAAACTTGGGATTAGGTTCAAGAATTTTCATTGGCATACTCATCGGGATCTTAATCGGTTTTATCTCACCTGATTTAACAAAAGCACTATCTCCATTGGGCAATGTGTTTTTACGTATGCTAAAAATGCTGATCGTTCCACTCGTCTTCTTCAGTATCACCAGTGGTGTATGCAAAATGGGAGATGTAAAACAATTAGTAACAGTTGGATTGCGTTTCGTATTTTACATCCTTATCACCTCTGGTCTGGCTGCAGCTTTAGGAGCTCTAGTCGGTATCGCAGGAAATATTGGCAACGGTACAACAGAATTTTTAAAAGCCGGAGCTGAAGTCAAAAACGTTGATTATAATTTCATCAATAATGTCGTATCCTGGTTCCCGGAAAATATAGTCGATGCTATGGTTAAACAAGATATGTTGCAAATTATTGTCTTCTCCCTGTTTTTAGGCATTGCTATACTATTTCTTAACAAAAAAGTAGCCGACTTGTCAAAAATCATTGACCAGTGTACAGAAGTCATGCTTAAAATCACAGACTTTGTCATGGCTTTTTCTCCTATTGGCATTGCTTCTTTAATGGCAACTATGGTAAACACCATAAGCGGAGCTACTGTAAAAGATGTCATTGCCTTTGTAGTCGCAGATTACGTTACATGTGCACTTTTCTTTATCGTCATGTACCCACTTATGTTAAAAATATTGGCTGGATTATCACCTTTACGATTCTTCCGTAAAATCAGTGAACCTATGCTGGTTGCCATTTCCACCACATCTTCAGCAGCTACACTTCCAGTCTCCTTAAAAGTCGCCGGCCAGAAACTGGGCATTCCTGAAAATGTCTACGGCTTTACTCTCCCCCTTGGAAATACATGTGGTATGAATGGATTCGCCGTATTCATTGGTCTCTGCTGCATTTTCTGTTCTCACTTATATGGGATTGATATCACATTTTCCAAATTAGTGCTTTATATTTTCCTAGGCATTATCCTCTCTGTTGGAGCTGCCGGAGTAAAAGGCGCAGGAATCGTTATGAGCACAGTATTACTGCAAGCTATCGGAATGCCACTTGATATCATTCCCATTTATGCTGCAATCTGGCCTATTATCGATCCGCCACACACGCTTTTAAATAACACCAGCGATTTAGTCGGAACCGGCATCATTGCGAAACGGCTCGGTAAGATGGATATGGACGTATATAATGATAAAAAAATAATTTCAGAAGATGATATCATCCAAAATCAGGATTCCTAATTGCAAAACGGACGTATACATAACTATCTAAATATTCGTACGTCTAATGACAAAATTCCCTCCATGAAAAACACAGATTTCATGGAGGGAATTTCATTATGAAATATAAAAATATACAACTACCAACACGTCAAACAGAACGTTTATCACAACGTTATTCTACACCATAATACTTTTTATACCAGACAGCAAATTTTCCCAATCCTTCTTCAATTGTTGTTTCCGGTTTAAAATCAAAATCTTTCTGCAGATCCGTGACATCTGCGTAGGTCTGATATACATCTCCCGGCTGCATGGGCAGGTATTCTTTTTCTGCCGTCTGGCCCAGTGCATGTTCCAGTACTTCAATAAAATGCATGAGTTGTTCCGGTTTATGATTGCCAATATTATATACTTTGTACAAGTCTCCCAGTTCATTGGCTTTAGGTGGATTGCAAAGCATGTGTTCAATCCCTGTTACGATATCATCGACATAGGTAAAGTCCCGGTACATGTCTCCATGATTGTAAACCTGGATAGGTTCGCCTTTACGGATTTTATTGGCAAATTTGAAATAGGCCATGTCCGGCCGTCCATAAGGGCCATACACGGTAAAAAAGCGGAGTCCCGTCGCAGGAATGCCATAGAGATGGCTATACGTATAGGCCATGAGTTCGTCTGATTTCTTGGTTGCCGCATAGAGGCTGATAGGATGGTCTACATTATCGCTCGTGGAAAAAGGCGTTTTCTGCTGATTACCATATACAGAAGAACTGGAAGCAAACAGCAAATGCTCAACCGGATGATGACGGCAGGCTTCAAGAATATTAAAAAATCCAATGATATTGGAATCAATATACGAACGGGGATGGTCGATACTGTAGCGTACTCCCGCCTGGGCAGCCAGATTGACGACAATATCCGGCTGGAACGTTTCAAACTGTTCGTTCACCGTATCCGCATCAGCCAGGTCTCCTTTTACAAAGGTAAAAGCCGGATAGTCTTCTAATATATGCAGGCGGCTTTCCTTCAGACTGACATCGTAATAGTCATTGAGGTTATCCAATCCCAGTACAGTCGTCCCCATATCCAGCAGGCGCTTTGCCAGATGAAATCCAATAAAACCGGCAGCACCGGTAATCAATATTTTTTTCGATGTATCAAATGGTTTATATGTTGCCATGGTAATACACTCCTTATTTAAATGATCTGATCCATTCATCAGCCGGTTTTAATAACTCCGGATGATTGACAAGATACGCTGTAATAGCCTTCATGCCTTTAATTTCTGACAGATACGGACGGGGCCCTTCCAAAAGATCAGTCGGTGCATATCCCGGCCCCAGCGGCTGATAAAAATCATTGTCATAATATCCCATAGCGTCAGCCCGCAGCCAGTTAGCCGGTGAAATGACATGATCCAGCGGTTCTGTCATCGACGGAAACAGAGAATAATAGGTAAAGCCTTTGGGAGCAATAAGTTCCATGATGGTTGGCATAATATGCATATGACTGCCAATGACATTGCCTGACAGGACAGATTGATCCAATTCACGATGATTAAGCATAAAGACCGGAGTCCGCCTGTCATGAATCGTCTCATCATGTCCAGTCATTTTTTTCAGGCATGACAGATTAATCGCATGATCTGCCGTCACAATAAACAGGCAGTCCGGATAGGCTTTACGCATAGTCTGGATAAATCGTCCTATGGCCTGATCAGAAAACCAAAACGTCCCTAGTTCTTTTTGTATTGCTCTATCTTCTTTTATGGCAGCTGGCGCATCAGTCATAATGCCTTCCGTAGAATACCCGTATTTTTTCAAGTCGATTTTGAACGGACCATGAAACGACGTCGTATAGAGGAAATGAAATTCCGGCTTGCCCGAGTCCTGTTTCTGTATCAGTTCAGCTGCTTTTTCCAGAAAAACATTGTCATAGACACCGACCCATGTTTTTGGCGCATCGGCACCACAAAATTCTGTAGCACTCATAGCCCGGTCGAATCCACAGGCTGGCGCAAACTGATTAAAATTGCCATGAGTCAGACTGCCGCCATACCAATACGTCGAATGATACCCCAAGCGTTTAAGCTGCATCGGAAGAGCCGTCGGTACTGTACTATGCCACCAGGCTTCCCGTTCATTCAGTTCCAGGCCTGCGTCAAATATCCCTGTCATAAGACTGACGATACTGGGTCGGGAAATAATACCTGCAGACAGGAAATTAGGCAATGTCGCCGTATGCGGGTCATGAAAGAGTGTATTGCCACCGGATACCAGATTCAGACAGGCATATGCCGGTTCAAAAAGCTGATGCATATAGCTTTCCCCGACGAGCATAAAAATGTGAGAAGGCTTTGTGATAACAGGACCATTGGCAGTGCGTTTAAAACACAGAAGCGGATTTCCATACGAATCATTGTCCCCGATAATCTCTGCAATAGCTTGTTTGTTTTCTTCATCGGTCTTTTCCAATAACTCATTGGGCTTCTTTTTCCGCACGGCTTTTAGAGCTGGCAAATCATCAACCGTCGCTCTAGCAAAAAAGATATCCTTTTTTACAATTGCCGGTATGGTATCCCATTCTGGTTTATTATCATGAAGCAATGTACCACCATATCGGAACCAATAAAATCCTACAATGAGTGCAAGTACGATACCTGTATTCATGATATAGGACAAAATAGTATTGCCAACAATCGGATAAGGGACAGAAGGAAGATGTAAAAATGCCAATATACTGTATTTGCAGACAAACCAGTAGACAAAACCACCAGCTATAATGGCCGCTCCATGGTCCTGATGGAAAAAGATATCGATGAGATTATGTTTTTCTGCCTTTGCCCCCAGACGTAGCGTCTGATTGAAGATATCATGAAAATGATAGTAAAAAATCATTTTTCCCGCAAAAGCGCCATATAAAATAAGCGCATATACCAAGCCACCATATACTCGTATCATATCTCCCGTTTGTGGTGATAGTCCGGCAAATGTGATCGGCAGAGTGACCAGAATAAGGGAAATAAGAAAAACATAGGCATTGAAATCCATTCCCCACCAGAAACCATACCGATAGCAATGCCAGATAATGCGTCCTTTTCCAGACAGACTATCATAAGGGTTATAGACTTTAATAAAAATAGTGCGGAATATAGCACACAGGACAGGAAAAAACAAAAATAGTTTGACATCCTGCTGCATAGATAGGAAAAAAGTTTGAAACATAGATAACCTCGTTTTATGAACTAATCCCGGGCAAATAAATCCCTGGTATAGACCTTATTTTTTACATCTGCTAATTCATCAGACCAGCGGTTTGTAAGGATGATATCACTTAGTTTTTTGAACTCATTCAAATCGCGGATAACACGAGAGTGGAAAAATTCGTCGTCTTTCAACGTCGGTTCGTAAACAACGACCTCGATGCCTTTCGCCTTGATGCGTTTCATAACACCCTGTATAGCGGAAGCGCGGAAATTATCGGAATGGCTCTTCATGGTCAGCCGATAGACGCCGACGATACGGGGATTTTTGGCAATAATCATATCGGCAATATGATCTTTCCGTGTGCGGTTGGCCGCAACAATAGCAGAAATCAGATTCTGCGGTACATTCTGATAGTTGGCCAGAAGCTGCTTTGTATCCTTTGGCAGGCAGTATCCGCCGTATCCGAAAGAAGGATTATTATAAAAATCTCCGATGCGTGGATCAAGGCAGACACCATCAATGATATCTTTTGTACTAAGTCCCCTCATTTCGGCATACGAATCGAGTTCGTTGAAATAGGCAACACGCAATGCCAGATACGTATTGGCAAAGAGTTTGATGGCTTCCGCTTCAGTCGATCCGGTAAATAGCATAGGAATATTATGTTTTACTGCCCCTTCTGCCAAAAGATTAGCAAAAACATGGGCTCGTTCCGACCGTTCACCGACAACAATACGTGACGGATGGAGGTTATCATACAAGGCCTTGCCTTCCCGCAGAAATTCCGGAGAAAACATGATATTGTCTGTATGGTAAACTTCTTTGATGTGCTGTGTATATCCGACAGGAACTGTCGATTTGATGACCATGACCGCTTCCGGATTGATATCCAGTACTTCTTCAATGACTGCTTCAACTGACGATGTATCAAAGAAATTTTTATCCGGATCATAGTTGGTCGGCGTCGAAATAATAACAAAACCAGCTCCGGTAAAAGCATCTTCCGGGCGGAGTGTCGCCTTGAAATGGATGTCACTGCGCTGTAAAAACCGGGAAATATCATCATCGATGATGGGCGATATTCCCTGGTTCAGCATATCTACTTTTTCAGGAACGATATCCAGTGCTACTACCTCATTATGCTGTGCCAGAAGCATACTATTAGAAAGCCCAACATATCCTGTCCCGGCAATCGCTATTTTCATTCGTCTCCCTGCTCTCTGATATAAAATTGACCATTCATATGTACGTATTATATCACATGCCATAAGATAATTTAATATTTCTTAATGAATATCCAATGGAACAATGCGTAATAAAATAATGAATTATACCTTGCTCCAAATTTATATATGTATTATGATATTGTATGTATTTTATATCTCATTTTTTACTTAAAATTTACATTCTGAGGTGAATTTTTCAATGGTTTCATCTTTTTTTCAACAGATACAACGTCATGCTATTCCTAAAAAATGGATGGTCCGAAGTCTGAAACTGACAGGATTGCTGTTTATCATACTTTTGCTCGTTATGGCCGTATGTTTCAAAGATTCCCTGCTTAATATAGGCCATATGACTGTGTTGCGCCTCCTACGCAGCATTCTTTTTACCTGGGCCGTTTTTACATTTCTTCCTCTGGCATTGGATATGGCTGCGTTTAAAATGCCTGTTCAAAAAAGCAAACTCATGCATTGTGCAATTTCCACGATTCTATGGATTGCTATATATACGGCCGTATTTTCCCGGATTCCCGACGCCTTGCATAAAGATATTGGCAATTATTACATAGTTCCCTGCCTGTTCTTCGCATTGCAACTAATCTGCATTATCGGTATATCCCGTCTCCGAAAATGCTGGCGGGTCCTATGTTCCCTAGTATACTCAACGGGGATATTCCTGCTCTTTATCTGTGCCATTTTTTACGCTTCTTACGCTCTCATTTACGGACAGCCATTTGATGAATATGCTTTATTATCGGTCATTGCCACCAATCCCGATGAAATCATCAACTATCTGACAGCAACGTTTTCATTGGCAAAACTGCTTCTCATCGGCATCCTGATTGTGACCTTATTTGCAGCAATCCTATGGAGTACATTCCACACCACGTCCCAACCGTATCCGGGCCAAATGAAGAAAAAGAAAGTCATTGTTTTTGCAATCGTTATCGTGTATTTTTTCATTAATTATCTCATGACTATTTTCCCGGCAGATCAGGTTCTGCATCTTCGCCGTCTGAATGGTCCTATGAACGCCTTTATCCAACTAAAAAATAATCTCGATACCCATACAGATTCCCTGACTATCCAGACAGAAAATAAAACATTAGCAGAAAAACTTCCTGGTACTGTCATAGTTGTCATAGGCGAAAGTGCCGTTCGCGATAGAATGTCTGCTTTCAATAATTCCTATCCTACCGACACAACACCCTGGGAAAAAGCACAGAAAGCCAGTCCTGATTTTATCTTTTTTGATAAAGCCTATGCCAATTTCCCTAATACGGTTATGGCTGTCACACAAGCTCTGACCAGTTCCAATCAATACAATAAAGTTCCCCTCAAAGATGCGATAGATATTATCGATGTAGCAAAGAAAGGCGGATACCATACGTATTGGCTTTCCATGCAAAATAAGAGTACCGTATCTGATGCGGGTGTCACGGTTCTTGCCGACCGGGCAGATACGGTAAAATGGCTCCATGGACAAGATGAAACCGTTATTCAGGAACTTCAGCGCATCTCCACAGAAGATGATACTGTCAATAATTTTATCATCGTCCATTTGAATGGCAGTCATTTCCGCTATGACCGGAGAGTTCCCGAATCATTTATTCAATCCCGCCATCTGCCAACGTCATCCAAAGAGGATTATTATGATGATTCCCTGCAATATACAGACTATGTATTGCAACAGATTTACGAGTATGGCAAAAGCCATATGCATCTACAGGCCATGGTCTACATATCCGACCATGGAGAAAATATGGAATATACTCATACATCTTCTCCATTCCGTTTCGATATGGTCCGCATTCCTCTATGGCTGTATCTATCTCCGGAATATGCTCAGGCCTATCCAGATACAATCAGGACATTACGTAACCATTCCCATGATATCTTTACGAATGACCTGCTGTTTGAATCTCTTTCTGGAATCATCCAGGCACCATCCAATTTCTATCATGCAGAATATGATCTCTCATCTCCTGATTATTCTCTTACCCTTGATCAGGCGCTCACGCTGCATGGCAAAAAACATATACGCGAAGATATATAACAAGCAGAATCAGCCTGGCTGATTCATAAAAAACAGAGGCTGTCTCACCGGACCTTATCGTCCATGAGACAGCCTTTGACATATTGTATACTTTTTATTATAGATGTGTTTTATAACGGATCCGTAACCATGAATACCAGAACATTCCCTTGATATATCCTGCCATATTGCCATGGGCTTTCTGATACCGGCCCCATTGCTGGAAATCATGATAATTCTCAGGCTTTTTGAGGGGCAATAGATTGGTAATCGTTTTCCATGGGGATAATGCATTATATGTCCGCCACTTGGCATCAAACTCTGTCAGGACCATCTGCCACGGCTTACGTCTCCCCGTCCAATGAACGAAAACACTATCTCCCTGATCCCTGCTTCCTCCGCCATACATATTATACTGCCTAGGAAGGAAGTAATTCTGACCATCAAAGACAAGATTCAGTACATCCTGACTCTGTCCAAGAAAACGGTCTTTCGGTTCGCATTGATAAGCAAAACACTGTTCTGTAATCTGCTGATTTTCCCACGCATCGACATCGACCAGCATGATGCCATCATTAAAGTATTTTCCACTCGATAATTTCAGATATCCCGCCCGATATGTTACAGCCTCCGGTTTCTCCGATACAGCTCCCATTGCTTTTCCCTGCATATCCAGATTCCATAAATCTCTCAGGGGCCGGACACACATAGCATCGGCATCGACATAAATAAACCTCGGTGTGAGGCCTTTTAACACCTTGGGCATATACAGACGGGCATAGGTAATACGGGAGAACCGGGCTACCTTGATATGAAAATCTTCAAAGGGCGTCATATTCAGTTCATAGAGATAACATGTGCACTGAAATTCATTGGCGACCTTGTCAATGAGGGTTTCATTTTCCGAAGAATAGCCATCCGTGAAGATATGAAAGACAAAATCCATATCCGGATTATTTTTGACGACAGAAATCAGAGAGGCTCCCATAATAGAAATAAACGGGTCATTGACATTATAACAGACATGGCAGACAGTCTTTTCTCCATTATTCTTTACATAAGAGAACCGTTTCGTTGATCGTATGAAATTTTTTTTATCAAAAAATGAAGGTTCAAATGTTTTCGTAAGAATCGTCCTTTCTCTCTGGCGCAGTCAGATTATGGTTATCTGTCTGTAATCGATGATAAGCAACAGAAGCCAAACCAATACCCAGATACGTACTGTACAAGCGCATGACAAATTTACTAGTAATGCCTGCATCTACCTGCCCATGTAACATAATAGCCAAAAAGGACCATAATAAGGCATTTAGAAATATATTGTTTGGATTTTTTTTCATCAATTTGCATAGATATAAAAAGACACCTACCGTAAAGAAAAGCATCCCTATGCCACCCAAAGAGCCACTTTCGGAAAAGAAAAACATATATATATTATGAGGATATATAAGCTGTGGTTCTTTAGCATCTGGAGAAATATAATGTGCTAAATATTCTTCTTGCCAATGTTTTAACCCAACTCCGGTTAATTTATGATCACTCCACATGCGATAACTCGACTCCCATAAAAGAATACGTTCGTGATCATAAGAGCGAACAGCTCCTTTATTACCAGTAAATTCAGAATGAAAAATACCTACAACAAAGCAGGAAATAAGAATAACCACTCCCATTATCGCCAATATTTTCTTTTTATCTAATTGCCCTGCATATACAAGACGAACAAACAAATAAATAATTGCACCTACAATAAGCCCTATAATCCCTCCTCGGCAAGCCGTTAATGCAAGTATAAAGCAGGCCATCAATGCTGATAAAAGTGAAACTAAACGCAATTTGATCTGACTTTTAGCTACCAGTGCGTATATAATGAGAAAAGGGATGCTAAGTTCTAACATCTCAGCTAAATAATTAGGATGGCTCAAATAGCTCTGAATCCGCGTATTATCGGGCAATACGGCATATTGGTAAAGAGCCACACTCCCCAGTGTCCAAACACCTGCTATAATTCCAATAATGATAGCTTTATCAAAAAATCGTTTTTGTAACCCAAAATAGAATAAAGCAAAAGGTATAACCGACCAGCTGGTAAAATCAAGTGCTTTCATTACAGAATCTTTATACCCTACCAAAATAGATGCGAATATGATGAGTATAAAAAATGGAAGATACATAGCCCAAAACAGTCTATCTGGCCATATAATCCTATCGTGTTTTTCTTTCCAATACCATACCAATGTTGCCAAAATAAATAATGTAGTAGCAATACTGTAGACAGCATTGGACACAATACTGGTAATCGAATATATAGCCAGAAATTGGATGACCATTAAAATCTTTTCTTCTTTTGAATATTCTGTCATGTTATCTTCCTTTTATTTCAAATGGGGATATTTTGGGAAACAATTGTTCATAAAACACTCTCATAGCTCGTTTATCTTCCGATCGCCCATGGGAATCGGCATTGACACAAAAAACATACGGCTCAAAGCGTCGGATTTGTTTACGTGTCTTTTCATCTTCAGAACCACAGTAGCATATCCAAGAATACCCTTTCGGTTTATAAACATGTTTTTTCCAAAAACTTGGTGGTTCTATAATTTTTAAAACACCATGACCACTATAATATGCATCAAGGCCTAATAATGCTCGAGAAAAATCTCGGTCATCACGAAAACGGAATTTTAAACTATCTGATAAAGATTCATTATACCTTGCCATTGTTTTTTGAAACAAGGTTTTACAATACCCATCAATAGTATGTGCCAAAACATAAAATTCATGCTTTTTATATTGCTTGTACAGAAGTTTCCAAGAATTAAGATTAGATTTCATCCATGTACTGACTAACTCATATTTTTTTGCAAAATCTGAATCATTTTCGATTTTTTTGAATTTTTCAAAGTATTTAACAAATACAACAGGCATTCCTTCAGAAGTAAAGAAAAATTCCGGGCCGATTGGCCTACCAAAAAACATATCATCATTGCCATACAAAAAATGTTCAGATAATCCAGGTATATTTACTATGTATCGTTCAATAATAGATGCTTCAAAACAAGGAATTAACTCAGACGGCATAATCTCTGAATGATCTATAATGGAGACCCTTTCATAATCCGTATTCAACCACCGGGGAGTCTGTCGGTCGGTAACGATATAGACATGATGAATCCAGGGAGCATACATAGTAAGAGACCGTAAAGAATATCGAAGTTCTTCATTATCAGCAAACCGATGATTTCCTACTGAATCAGAATCATGGGTTCCTTTTTCCTGCTGAAGATAATAATTCTTTCGTTCCTGAAAGGCCGGATCATTACCATCACACCAACAATACACCATATCGATTGGACCTATATTCATGAATCTATCACCATTCCTCTATATTTTCCAACCGGCTCCAGCTCATGTTATTACTCTTATTTCTCGGACAAAATCCCAACAATCCGCTGTATGAGCTTATCCTGCCCATATTTTTCATTGGCTCCGAGGAGTCCCTGCCGGTATGTTTCCTGATAGTCAGGAAAAGTATTGACAAAATTTTCTAATTGCCGTGAAAACACTTCGACGGAATCGAGTTGTACGGCTTCTCCAATAGTAAATTCCTGCAGAATTTCCGGATTCATTTCAGGAGATTGCAATACAGGTTTATAGTACCCAATAGCCGTAAACAGCATAGCACTGGGCTGATACCGATATCGTTCGGCACCATAGGGAAGGAGCATGACATCAATATTCATGATTTCCTGCTGCCATTCCATTCCCAGCAGGTTCTTGTGCAGGAAGTGGATATTCGTATACGATGCATATTCGTTTCGCAGCCGTTCGAAATCGTCACTATCCGCCTGTGTAGCCGTAGCGCCCTGCACTGTCAATGTAACAGGCGTTGTAAATTGAGCTTTCACAAAGGCCTGCAAGAAAAAATCCAGATTCTTTTCCCGGCGGTATTGTCCAAAAAAGCCAAGGCGCAGCGGCGTATGGATATGAAATTCCGGTGTAGCAGGCAAATCAAACGGTACATATACAGGGGCCATAATCGTATGGAAATGAGGGCAATCGGTCAATTCCGGAAAATCCGTCTGAAGTCCCAATGCGCCCAGATGAACCTTCGGATACTCACGCAGACTGTGGACACCATCACAGAACCTCTGACGGTCTTTAGGCATAATGCCATGGAACATGAATAAAAACGGGACTTTACTATCCTTCAATATACTATGGCGGATAGAACGCATGACACGCCAGCTATTGGTCGGTACAATGACAGCATCGCATTTCCCGGCAGCACCTTTCCGGCAGGCACTATCCAACCATGCCACGCGCCGTTTTTCCCGCTGCATAGACAGCCATAACCGTTTCAGACGGCTGACACCGGCATAGGAGATAGCTTCTCCTCCTTCGAGGTATTCTACATCACAATGATAATCCAATTTAAAGGGAAAATGTTCCGGCACAAAAAAAACAGGTTCGTGACCCTGTTTTTTTAATTCTTCTACCAGGATACGGTCAAATTCTACTTCATGCCCTGCCGGCATGACAATTGACTCTAAAATGGCAATACGCAAAGTAACAGACTCCTCTCACGATTTCTATCAAACCTATTGCAGACGCTTTCGCACATTTCCAGACAAGTTCAAAGGTAAATTCAAACCGCTGAATCAGAGCATCGCGTTCAATTTCTGTCAAATCCTGCCGGTGAGTAAGTTCATGAAATTTTTCCAGTGCCCTGACGGCTAATTCATATCGCTCCGTATCGTCTATAACGCTCTGGACAACTGTTTCTTCCATCTTATCGGTCACCGTGCTTCCGCTGCAGTTCGTGTAGTTTCAAATACTTCAGCATGGTATAAAAGAAATGGGTACAACATAGATAGGAACCGATAGCTCCATCAAGAAAGCCTTTGCGGAGGACGAACATCTTGAAAAATCCTCCGATGCTGTGGAGAAAAATACCTCCCATAGACGTCCGTTTGCCCCGTTTATAGGCATCTTCCGCCCAAATAGTCGTGTATAGGCAGAGCTTTTCTTCCCATTCTTTCCAATCGCGGTATGTATGGTGTTCGATATAACCAGATAGTCTTTTTTCTGGCAGGTCACATTCAGGATGTTCATGCACTTTATGGACCCAGCGGACGGTCGTGCGGGGAAACATGCGCCGCACATGATCCGGGTCCAGTACGCCATGGTTAAATGTTACATCAAAAGCAACGGATTTACGGGTAATCGCATATTGTACCCCCTTATCACCATTCTCAAGAATCTGATGGATGGCTGCAATGAGTTCATCGTTAAGCCGTTCGTCTGCATCAAGATAGAGAACCCAGTCTGCTTCTGTCTGTTCCAGTGCAAAATTACGCTGTGCGGCAAAGTCATCATCCCAGGCACGGAAAGTAACCTTCGCTCCCTGCGCCTTTGCCAGCTCTACCGTACGGTCCGTACTGCCTGAATCAATGACAATCACCTCGTCCGTGCACTTTTTAGCATTCTGGACGACATCGACAATATTTATTTCTTCATTTTTTGTCAGAATCAATATAGCTAATGAATTCACAGTGAATTCCTTTCTGTGTGCAACCTGTATAAATGGGCATATAATCACATAATATTGTACCATATCGCGCCCCTAAAGTCATGGTCTGACAGAAAAAAGAGAGGCTGCCGTAGAGACAGTCTCTCTTTCATATGCATGGAAGCTTACATCTTACCAATATCTTTCAATAATTGTTCGCATTTTGCCCGTACTTCCGGTGTGGCATCGACGAGTGGCAGACGGAACGGGCCGGCAGGATAGCCGAGCATGTTCATCATTGTCTTGATGGGAACGGGGCTGACGGTGCAGAAAATCCCTTTCATGAATGGCAGGTATTTCTGATGCAGTTTGGCTGCTTTCTGGACATCGCCATCTTTATGGGCCTGGATCATTTCATCCATTTCTTTGCCAATGACATGTGCTGCTACGGATACGACACCTTCGCCGCCTACGGCAACAATGGGCAGTGTCAGGTTGTCATCGCCGCTATAGAGATGGAACCCTTCCGGTGCATTGGCAGCTACATACCCGGCATAATCAAGGTCGCCGCTGGCATCCTTCAGGCCAATGATGTTCGGGAAATCGTGGGCCAGCTTGCATACTGTCGGCGGTTCAATTTTGCCACCTGTACGCCCCGGTACGTTGTAAATGAAGATAGGCAGTTTCGTCGATTTGGCAATAGCTGCAAAATGGGCATAGCAGCCTTCCTGATTCGGTTTATTATAATACGGCACGATGCAGAGAATGGCATCGACACCCGTTTCTTCTGCTTTTTTTGCCAGTGCAATTGACTGAGCCGTATTATTCGTTCCGACATTGCCCATGACCAGCGTCTTGTCTTTCAGGGCATCGGCTGTCATCTTGAAGAGTTTCAGTTTTTCATCTTCCGTCATGACGGCGCCTTCACCGGTCGTCGCGGCTACCAGGATACCTGCGCCTTCATCAGCATATTTTTTTGCCAGATTGACAAAGGCTTCATAGTTGACAGAACCATCTTCATGAAACGGCGTAATCATCGCCGTAATAATATTAGGAAAAGTTAACATATACATTCATCTCCCAGTTCATTGATTTACTTAATCATATCATGGGCCAGCATGTATTCAGCAATCTGCAAGGCATTGAGTGCGGCCCCTTTACGGATCTGGTCGCCGGAAACCCAGAGGTTGATGGCCTTCGGATTATACAGGTCTTTACGAATACGGCCGACGTAGCAGTCATATTTTTCCGATGTATAGAGAGGCATAGGATATTCCATTTCTGCCGGATTATCCTGCACCTGTGCACCAGGGAATGCATTGATGGCTTTACGTACGGCTTCTACATCCAGTTCGTCTGCCGTTTCGACCATGATGGATTCGGCATGGCTGCGGAATACCGGTACGCGGACGGTCGTCGCCGTAATAGCAATGCTGTCATCGTGGAGCATCTTGTGGGTTTCGTTGACCATTTTCATTTCTTCTTTGGTGTAATCGTTGTCCAAGAACTTATCAATCTGCGGAATCAGATTGAAGGCGATAGGATAGTGCTTGGGCAGGCTCTTGCTCGGCAGGATCTTCGGCTGCATTTCTTCCCCTTTAAGATATGCTTCCGTTTCTTCCTTGAGTTCATCGATACCTTCCTTGCCAGCTCCGGAGACAGCCTGATAGGTGCTGACCACGATTTTCTTGATTGGCGACAGATCGTGGATCGGTTTCAGTGCCATGAGCATGATAATCGTCGAGCAGTTCGGGTTGGCAATGATGTTTTTATGCCAGGCAATATCTTCCGGATTGACTTCCGGTACAACGAGAGGTACTTCGGGATCCATGCGGAACGTGCTGGAGTTGTCGATGACGACACATCCCCGTTTTGCCGCTTCCGGCCCCAGTTCTTTACTAATCGAGCCACCGGCAAACAAACCGATATCGACACCATCAAAAGATTCCGGCTTGGCTTCTTCAATCGTATATTCCTGACCATTTACGGTCATTTTTTTCCCTGCTGAACGGTACGAAGCCAGTAACTTCAGCTGGCTGTATGGAAAATTCCGTTCTTCAATGAGACGGATAAATTCCTGTCCTACGGCACCTGTGGCGCCCAAAATAGCTACTACCGGTTTCTTTGTCATTCTGAATTCCCCCTATTATGCCGGTTCTCGCATGGTTTTATAAGAAATTTTCCAGACCGAATGTCAGGCCCGGATGAGAACCGACTTTCTTTACAGCCAGGATTACGCCTGGCATGAACGATTTGCGGTCGATTGAATCATGACGGATTGTCAGGTATTCCCCGTAACCGCCAAAGAGTACCTGCTGATGAGCCACATAGCCGGGCAGGCGGACGCTGTGGATGGGAATGCCATCTACTTTGGTGCCGCGGGCCCCTTCGAGACTTTCATGGGTCTTGTCCGGTGCCGGTTCGATGCCGGCTTCTTTACGGGCTGCGGCAATCATATTAGCCGTCATGATAGATGTTCCCGATGGTGCATCCAGTTTATTGTTATGGTGCATTTCGATGATTTCGACATCCGGCAGATATTTGGCGACTTCCGTGGAAATTTTCATCATGAGGACAGCGCCGAGACCAAAATTAGGAGCAATAAAAATGCATGTTCCCTTAGCCAGTGCCAGTTTCCCCAGTTCGTCCCGCTGGTCAGCCGTAAGGCCTGTCGTACCGACTACCATGTTGACACCATGTTCAATGACCGTTTTAGCATTATCAAATATAGCCCGGGGCGATGTAAAATCAACGACAACATCGGGCTTTACGTCATCAATCGTCTTTCCCAGATTGTCACGGACAGGCATATGCAGCGTGCCGATCCCAGCAATATCACCCAGGTCTTCCCCGATATGTGTAATGCTGACACCGCCTGCCAGTTCCAGATCTTTATCTTCATACACGGCTTTTACTACCTGGCTACCCATGCGGCCATCTGCACCGTTTACGAGTACCTTCAGCATACTATCACACTCCCTAATGCAGTCCCGGTAAGGATTTGTTTACTCCCTCACCCTGCTAATATATAAAAATAATATACCTTATATTCGCCTTAGTCAAGGTAAACGCCTGTATACATAACATATTATGTATACGTAAATCGTCCCCTTTATCATAGTATATCTCTATATCAGTCATTACTGCTAGCTGCAGGCCGGCTTATGCTCCCGTACCTGAGAGATCAGCTGCCGTGCTGCCGTGATACTGGCCGGGCTTGTATCGTCACCGGCAAACATGCGGGCGATTTCCCGGATATGGTCTTCTTCGCTCAGAGCCCGGACCTGGGTGACCGTGCGGCCATCTTTTTCTTTCTTATAAATGAAATAATGGTGATCTGCGCTGGCGGCCGTCTGTGGCAGATGAGTAATGCAGAGCACCTGACCGCGGCTGCTGAGTTTACGTATTTCCGCGGCTACCTGCAATCCCGTCTGTCCACTGATCCCGACATCGATTTCGTCAAAAATCATCGTCCGTCCTTCGACTGAATCGGGACCGTTAGCCTTTAGTGCCAAAGCAATGCGGGATACTTCCCCGCCGGAGGCAATTTTAGCCAGAGACTGCATGGATTCCCCTTTATTAGCAGAAAAATACAGCTCAATAGCTGCTGCCCCTTCTGGCGTAATATCCTTCATGGGTTCCATGTGAAAAGCAATACGGCTGTTGACGAGGCCCAGACGGAACAAAGTATCTTCCATCTTCTGCCGGAACACCTTGTCGGCAGCCGTGCGCAGTTCCATGAGCTGTCCCGCTTTCTGGCGGAGGGCACGGCTTTCCTGATGTATCTGCTTTTCCAGTTCTGCCAGCGTATTTTCCGACTGGTCCAGACGGCTGAAATCAGCTTTCGCTTTTTTCAGGAAGGTCATAATATCGGAAATCGTAAACCCGTATTTCCGTTTTAGTTTTTCGATAGAAGCCAAACGGGACTGCATCCGGTCCAGAGCGTTTTCATCAAAGGTAAACGTATCGGCATAACGCGCTACGCTGTCATGGATATCTTCCAGCTCATACGAAAGTGTCTCGACACGCGCAGCCAGTCCGGCAAAAGACGGCTCATACGCCGATGCCTTTTCCAGGCTGCGATGGACTTCATCAATTTGTTCCGTCATGCCTTTCTGCCTGTCCCCTCCTTCGAAGGCATAGAGCGCCGTCCGGAGCGTATCCTTGATATGTTCCGAGTGAGACGCCTTATTGATGGCTTCTTCCAACTCTTCATCTTCTTTTTCTTTGAGCTGTGCCCCTTCGATTTCCTTAATCTGGAAATCTAGGATACTCAGGAGGCGTGCCTTTTCTCCTTCATCTTTCTGCAGCTTCTGCGCTTCCCGGCACAGGCCATGCCAATGGGAGTACATATTGTCATACTCCTGACGCACCTGTTTCAATTCCGGTGTCAGGGAATCGAGAATCGTCACATGGTATGCCGGATCAAAAATGAGCTGATTGTCAAACTGGCCGTGGATATCGAGGAGAAAAGCCGAAATGGTGCGCACGACACTGGTTGGTACCAGTGTGCCATTGACCAATATAGACCCGCGGCCGCTCTTGTGGAATTTACGGGAAATAATAAGCTGCCCGTCTTCCCATTCAATGTGATTCGCCTCTAAAACCTGCTTCATAGCGCCGGTTTTATCTAAAAAAAAGAACGCACCCTCAACGAGGAATGCGTCTGTCCCCTGGCGGACAAAGGACGCAGAAGCCCGTTTGCCGCAGAGCATGCCGATGGCATCGAGAAGGATAGACTTCCCGGCCCCTGTTTCCCCTGTCAGGATGGTCACACCATCGGCAAAGCTGATGTGCAGGTCTTCAATCAGGGCGAAATTATGGATATGCAGTGACTGGAGCATCATCCATCATTCCTTCATGAGCGTTACGATGACTTTCGTAATCTTGGGAACGCTTTCTGTACTGTTCGTAATGATCAGGATGGTATCGTCGCCTGCGATGGTACCGATGACATTTTCCCATTTTGCCAGGTCGATAGCAGCAGCTACCATATTGGCCGAGCCCGGCATAGTGTGGATGACGATCTGGTTCAGTGCAGAATCGACACGGACGATAGAATCCTGGAACAGGCGGGCCATACGGTTTTTGGACATGAGCATGTTCTGTTCCTGGCTCAGGGCGTAACGGTAATGGCCGTCACTGGTCGGGACTTTGATGAGCATCAGCTCTTTGATATCCCGGGATACTGTGGCCTGTGTTACTTCAATTCCTTCTTCCTGAAGGGCCTTGGCCAGTTCTTCCTGTGTTTCAATCGGACGGGACTGCACAATTTCTTTTATCTTCGTATAGCGGAATCTCTTCATAATTACCCTCTTTTCTGTACAATATATAGTTGCGGCGGACAATGTATCTGGTTCAGCGGCTGCCACATAGAGACATCGTAGTCTTTCTGGGGCACCGTCTGCAGATAGGTGCGGACGGCGTTCGCTTCGGCGGCCCCCGCATCCGTGCCGGGATACGCTGCTAACATAATTATCCCATTTTTCGCAATTTTATGCAAGCCTATTTTTATAGCTTTTACAGTTATTTCACCCGTCGTATGAAGGGCGTGGTCTCCCGAGGGCAGATAGCCTAAGTTAAATACGATCAGATCCACTATGTCCGGCACCTGTTCCAGTAGCTGGTCATGGGAGCCCTGCAACAGATGTACCCGGTCCGAAAGAAGCTGCTTATCACGGAGACGCTGCCTGGTCGCCGCAATAGCACCATCCTGAATGTCAAAGGCATACAGGGACGCGTCCCGGGCCATGCGCTCTGCCAGAAACGCCGTATCGTGCCCATTGCCACAGGTCATATCGACGAGAACCCTGGCCATGGGGACATACGGTTCCAGCAGCATATGCGACACATTGACAGCATTTTTCAATGGATACCATTCCATATCAATCATTTCCCATCATTTTTGTAAACAGATTTTTATAAAAATAGTTTTTGCTGAACCGGACCAGCTTCAGCGTTTTATCCGATTCATGAATCTGAAGCATCATGTGTTTGGTAAATTCCTGGTCCATCATGCCATCGACGGATATGCGGATACCGTTGCGGCTGTTGGCGACAGACAGGGAGATCCGGTCTTTGTGATGCAGCACCAGTGGCACTTTTAGGAGCAGATGCGGACAAATGGGCGTCACCATGAGGCAGCGCACTTCCGGGGATACAATAGGACCGCCGGCCGAAAAGGTATAGCCTGTCGATCCCGTCGGTGTCGATACGATAAGTCCGTCACCGGGGAATTGCTGGACAAAGTGGTCGTTGATGCTCATATCGACACGGATGAGCTTGCCTACGTTGCCATGGCCGATGACGATATCATTGAGAGCATCGGGCAGTACCTGGACTGTCCCGTCTTCGTAATCCAGTTCGGAATGGAGCATCATCCGTTCTTCGAGAAAATAATGTCCGTCCAGTATGTCGTGAAACCGCTGTTCCAGATTCCGTGTTTCCACTTCATAAAGGAAACCCAGCGAACCCAGGTTGACGCCGCAGATAGGGATCCCGCTGTCAGCAAATTGGTTGGCCAGTTTGAGAATCGTTCCGTCGCCACCGAGGACCATGGCAATATCGATATTATCAAAGAGTGTCATCCGGGGACGCAGATGTGCGGCATCGATATGATGATAAAAATCCTGTGTACTCTGTGCCACGTAGGCCGGCAAAAAATACGGCAGATTATGGTGTTCACATAATCCGATGAGTTTGCGCACTACATGAGTGCTTTCTTTTTTGACCAGATTCGGAAAAATACCGATACGCATAGAATCACCTACATTTCATGAGACAGACGGACCACCTCATCAATGATATCGTCCGTGATGTCATCGTGGCATATTTCTTCTTTACGGCTGTATAACAGATATTCAATATTGCCATCGGCTCCCTTGATAGGAGAAAAAGTCAGCATGAGCGGAGATATGCCAAAACCGGCAATGCCGCTGATGACCTGGCGGAGCACGGCGCGATGCACTGCGACATCGCGGACAATGCCGCCTTTTCCCACATGCTCCCGTCCGGCTTCAAACTGCGGCTTGATCAGGGTGACCATGCTGCCGCCCATACGCAGCAGCTGGGAGGCCGCCGGCATGATTTTGAGCAGGGAAATAAACGACACATCGACAGAAATAAAATCGACGGGAGCCCCGATATCCGCCACGGTTACATTGCGGATATTGGTCCGTTCCATGTTAATCACCCGGTCATCGGTACGCAGTTTCCAGGCCAGCTGGCCATAGCCCACATCGACGGCATAGACGCGGGCGGCACCATTTTGTAGGGCACAGTCTGTAAATCCGCCCGTAGAGGCGCCAATGTCCATCATGGTCACACCGGTCAGGTCAATAGGAAATACTTCCATCGCTTTTTCCAGTTTCAGACCGCCCCGGCCGACATAGGGGATGGGATTGCCTTTGACAATAATATCCACATCGGGAGACAATTTAGTCCCCGCCTTATCCTGACGCTGGCCATCGACAAATACCAGGCCGGCCATAATCGTTGCCTTGGCCTTTTCTCTGCTTTCCGAAAGGCCCCGTTCTACGAGCAGGACATCCAATCGTTCCTTATGCTGCATGCTCCCGCCTCCTCAGCTGACCCGTGTCAGCATATATGTCACCAGATCGCGCAGGAACCAGGCGTCGTCGCCCAGCGGCTGTACTGCTTTGACAGCTTCCGCAGCGGCCTGTTCTGCCATACGCCGGGCTTCTGGCAGAGAAAAAATCGTGACATACGTTGCCTTATTATTTCTGGCATCGCTGCCGACAGGCTTGCCCAGTGTCTGTTCATCGCCTGTAAAGTCCAGAATATCGTCAGTAATCTGAAATGTCAGTCCCATCTGGAGGGCATAGGTATCAAAAATACGCCGCTGCTTTTCTGTAGCGTCTCCCAGAATGGCTGCCAGATCGATGGCCGCTTCAAATATAACACCTGTTTTCATGCGGTGCAGAAGCTTCAGCCCGTCAAGGCCGATAGACTTATTCCCTTCACTTTCCAGGTCAAAAGCCTGACCGCCGACCATACCGGCCGGTCCGGCTGCTCTGGCAAACACAGCGATGCACTGGCGCAGCTTATCTGCGTCCAGCCCGGTCTGGCGTGCCATGAGTTCAAAGGCAAAGGTCAGGAGACCGTCCCCGGCCAGGGTTGCCAGTCCCGCTCCATATACGACATGATTGGTCGGTTTGCCCCGCCGCAGATCATCGTTATCCATACAGGGCAGATCATCATGAATCAGGGAATACGTATGGACGCATTCAAGTGCGCAGGCTACGTCGAGATATGGCTCCGGGTCTTTTCCCAGTGCTTCCAGCGTAGCCAGGAACAAAACAGGGCGCAGCCTTTTCCCACTGGCAAGGAGGCTGTAATTCATGGATTCGTATAGACGGGAAAACTGGGGTACATCCGTCTGAAGCAACGTCGTCAGGCGCTGATCGACCATCCGTTTTTTATCCTGTAAATAATCCTGTATCGTCATAAGTCGAGAGTCCCCTCCTCTGTCAGCGTATCTGTATCCGGCCCTTTCTGCATGTCTGCCAGGACCTGAGCCCGCTGCCGGGCATATTCCAGCGCACTTTCGCAGGACTGGGACACTTTGATCGCTTTTTCAAACAATTCCAGTGACTGGGCCAATGTCAGATCCGGTGATTCCAGATTCTGGACCAGTTTTTCCAGTGTTGCATAATTCGTTTCAAAGTTTTTTAGTTTTGCGTTTGTCGCTGCCATGGATCGTTACCTCTTTTATTTCCGTTAGAATGGTTCCTTCCAGAAGTTGTATCGTCAGCGGCCGTTCCTGCCGGAGCAATTTCATATCCGTCAGGACATGACCGTCCTGCTCCAGCTGTCCGTACCCTTTCCGTACGAGCAAAGCCGGATTCATGGCACTGAGCGATGCTTTCAGTGCCTGCAGCCGTCCCGTCTCCCGGGTCAGCTTCAGATCCAGATGCTGCCGGGCCAGACGGACCAGCTGGGAGACAGATTCATCCTTCATCGTCAGGAAGTCATCGTAGCGCCGGGTCTGTAGCGCCGCTACGGTCCTTCCCAGTTCCCGTTCCAGACGATCCAGCCGCTGGATAACAGACTGATACGCCTGATCTGCCATAGCCGCCAGGTCCATCTGGATTTCTTCAAAATCGGGAAATGCCAGCTCCGCCGCATGGGTCGGGGTCGCAGCCCGGACGTCAGCAGCATAGTCGGCCAGTGTCGTATCGGTTTCATGACCGATTGCCGTAATGACCGGCACCTGCGCATCGTAAATGGCCTGTACGACCTGGGGACTGTTGAAGCACCACAGGTCTTCCATGGAGCCGCCACCACGGGCCAGGATGAGCACGTCGAGAGACGGATCCCTGCCGGCTTTCTCCAGCGTCCTGGCAATGACCGTTTCGGCACCCGTCCCCTGTACGGGAACGGGAAACAAGCGGATTTCCACATAGGGATTGCGTTCTGCCGCTATTTTATGGATATCGTGCAGGACTGCGCCGGTTGCCGAAGTGAGGACACCGACAGTCCAGGGAAACCGGGGAATGGATTTTTTGTGCTCCGGCGCAAAATACCCTTTTTCATATAGTTCTTTCTTGATCTTTTCGTATTGCTGCTGCAGCGTGCCTACACCGCGGGCAAAGAGCTTTTCTATGATAAAGGACACGGTACCGCCTTTTTCATAGACATTGACAGCCCCTATGACCACGACCTGATCTCCTTCCCGCACGCCGTCCATGGAATGACCCACACGGCTTCGGAACAGAATGGCCCGGATAGAACACGTTTCGTCATGGAGATTCATATAGTAATGGCCGTTCGACGCCCGTTTCAGACCGATGATACTGCCTTCCATAGCAATACTCTGCAGGCGGTAATCGCTCTGCAGATCGTCTTTGATGCGCCGTACGACCTCTGTTACAGATGCATATTTCATGACCGGCCCCTTTCCTTCCAGAAGGCCCAGAATGCGGCACCGGAGGCATTGTCTGCACTATACCCGTCAGGAGCCAGGATGACCTGTACATGATGCCGGCTGGCATAGCGCTGCAGCTGACTGCGGAGGAAGCCGTTGCTCATGACGCCGCCTACGGCAACCAGCTTGTCCATGCCGCCTGAAAGGCCCGTATCGAGCAATTCCTGCAGGCCGTTCCATACGGTCCTGAGTGTCCAGCAGCTCATGGCACAGCAATCGGCTGTACCTCTGGCTATCTGACGCTGTGCCTGCGATTCCGGACCGGAATAGCTGATTTCACCATTCCGGCAGAAGACACGGCTCCCTTTGATGTCCATGGATCCTTTCCGGGCCATCGCATCGAGATGCACGCCTGCAGGAAAAGGAAATCCCAGGGCGACACCGACGCGGTCAATAAATTGTCCGGCACTGATGTCACTGGTCCCGCCGATACGGGAAATAGAAAGGCCCTCTTCGTCGGCAACAGCATGCAACAGGTCCGTCGTCCCGCCAGACAGGTGGAGTCCCGTAAACGGAGCTTCCGGTACAGTCCCCAGCGGTCTCAGGGCTGCCAGGAGATGGTTTTCCTGATGACTGATAGGGTACAATGGCACCTGCAGCATCGCTGCCAGGCTCCGGGCACACCCCAATCCGGCAAGGAATGCCGGCATATAACTGTCTTCCCGGCGCCGGGGCTGATTGGTCACTCCGATGGCACCAATGCGGTTGCCCTTGAGCGCCGGACGCAGCCGTTCCATGAGTTCCGGCAGATTACGCGTATGCTGGTAGACCATATGGGACTGGGAGAGACCGCGGCCGCCACTGGGTACAGTCAGGATACGCCGTTCATCCTGTACGACACGGCCATCGTCACTGAGAAGGCAGACCGACGTAGTATAGCAGCTTGTGTCGATTCCCAGATAGAGATTCATACTCTTTTACTTCCTTTGACGCACATAGGCACCTAAAATACCATTGACGAACCGGGATGACTTATGGCCGCTGAATTCCTTGGCCAGTTCAATGGCTTCATTGAGAACGACGGCATCGGCCATACGGGCATCTTTCGGATAAATGAGCTCACACAGTGCCAGACGCATGACATTCTTGTCCGCCCGGTTCATCTGGGAGACGTCCCAGCCTTTGGCCAGAAACTGGATAATCTGGTCAAATTCGTCCATATGTTCTGTCGTCGTCGTAACCAGGTAATTGCAATATTCCTCTTCATCCTGTACAGCCGGATTATGTTCCTCGTCTGTACCATTCACAGAATGGAGGATTTCTTCTTCCTGATACTGGATATCGTCTTTTCCATGAAATTCTCTGGAAAATAAAATTTCTATCGCCATCTGGCGTGCTTTATGTCTGCTCACGCGGACCTCCTATCCGGATTATTCCTTCAATACAACATCATCGACTGTCACATGGACTTCCAGTGTCTGAGGAGCTGCCATTTCCTGCAGTGCTGCCGCTGCATGCTCCTGGACAGTCCGTGCCAGTACACACAAATCATCACCATAATATCCATATACGTGGATATCGGCAGTCAGTACACCTTCGTGCTGGCGTACGGCCACACTGCGGCCTTTGGCGGGAATCTGATCAGAGAGTTCCTGCAGCGCCAGTGACACGACCTGGACATATACGGAATCATTGACAAAAAATTCAACGTCTTTTGTTTCGCCAGTCATTGTCCTGCCTCCTTGTCTGCCGGGAAGACAATCCCCGCTATCAGAATATGGACGGCATCGACCTGGCAGCCCGTATCGCGTTCTACCGCCTCTTTGACCGCTTTCTGCACCTTGAGGGCTATATCGGGGATACGGTATCCGCTTTCCACGATGAGGCGCAGCGTGATTTCCGCCGCATTGCCGCTGATATGGGTTTCGGCTCCCTGGGATAAACTGCCCCGTCCCAGGCGGCGGGCTGCCGATTCGGCCAGTGTCGCATCCAGGGCATGGACATGGGGCACGAGGGCTGCCGTCCGGGCGGCAATAGACGAAATAGCCTTGTCACTGATATGAATACTGCCCAGAGCATTCGTTTTTGTTGTTTCCATATGCGTCACCTGACTATAAAAAAGAGGCTGGCGCAAGAAGACTTTCACTTCTCACGACAGCCCCTTGCCATGACAACTTATGCTCTGCCGATATAGTTCCCTGTACGGGTATCGATCTGGAGAACTTCGCCTTCATTGATGAAGAGAGGTACCTTGACGACATAGCCGGTTTCGAGAGTAGCCGGTTTGCTGCCGCCTGTAGCCGTATCACCGCGCAGGCCTGGATCGGTCTTGACGACCTTCAGTTCGACTGCGGCCGGAAGATCGATACCGATGACTTTGCCTTTGAACATCATGACGGAAACGTTCATTTCTTCTTTCAGGAAATTAACAGCGTCGCCGAGGCTTTCTTTGTTCAGTTCGATCTGTTCATACGTTTCATTATCCATGAAACAGTACATGCCTTCGTTTTCATAGAGATACTGCATCTGACGGCGGTCTACATGGCCTTCCTGTACTTTTTCACCGGCATTCCATGTACGTTCGACAACCGAACCGGTTTCCAGATTCTTGATTTTGGCACGGACAAAGGCAGCGCCTTTACCGGGCTTTACATGCTGGAATTCAACAACCTGCCATACCTGGCCGTCAATTTCAATCGTTACACCTGGTCTGAAATCATTACTTGTAATCATCTGTTAACTCCTCCTACTATAACTCCATCAAATCTTTTGGCGTTTTGGTTAAGATTTCACAGCCATCGGCTGTCACGGCAACGGAATCTTCGATGCGGACCCCGTATTTGCCTTCTATGTACAGCCCCGGTTCTACCGTGACTATCATATTTTCTTTCAGGACACCGGTACTGCGCGGTGACAGGACTGGTTCTTCATGGATTTCAAGCCCCGTCCCATGTCCCAGGGAATGGGTGAAATACTGTGATACATGACGGGCAGCGAAATAATTGCGGACGACGAAATCGACATCCTTCCGGCTGGCACCGGCCCGGACGGCGGCAACGCCTTCTTTCTGGGCAGCGAGGATCATATTATAGAAATCCCGCTGGTCCCGGCTCGCTTTACCAACAACGACGGTCCTGGTAATGTCGGAATGATACCCTTCCCAGACGGCCCCGAAATCAAAGGTAATAAAATCTCCTTTTTCGATGACTTTGGGACTGGCTGTGCCATGAGGCATAGAGGAACGGACACCGGATGCAACAATCGTCGTGAACGATTTTTCTTCCGATCCGGCAAGCAGCATATTGCTTTCCAACCGGGCTGCCAGTTCTTTTTCCGTCACTCCCGGCTTGATATACGGCAGAAGGTCGGCGAATGCCTGGTCGGCAATGGCACTAGCTTTCCGTGTAGCCGTCAGTTCGAACGGTTCTTTGACAGCACGCAGGACGTTGAGGTTGTACCCTTCAAAGTCACATTCTATCTGCTGTGCAATCTGTTCAAACATCATATGAGTCAGAAAATTGCTTTCATATACGACAGCCTGGGCACCGCCTTCATACAGGCTCCGGGCTATGCATTCTGCCAGCCGGCCCTGGTGATTCCCGATGGCATACCAGGTGCCGGACTGACCAGCTGCCTGTTCCGTATACCGCGAATCGGTCCAGAGAACGGCCGTCGTGCCGGTCACGACCAGCGCACCTTCTCCACCGGTAAAGCCACTGAAGTACCGAAGATTCTCTGGCTGCATAATGATGACACCGTCTGCCGTATGTTCCTGAAGGAACTGGCGCAGCCGGTCTATTCTTTCTCCAATCATGCTATCACCTGATTTTTTCAGTCTACACCTTATCATATCATATAACAGGGGCGTTGAAAAGGAAAAATTCTCATTCAATCCGTTTCAGGTGACCGGAATACGGCATCCCGTTCCGTTTCTGTAAGGGAGCGCCACGTGCCCGGCGTCAGTGTCTCATCGAGAGAGAGACTTCCGATGCGCACGCGGTGCAAGGCTTCCACCGTAAGCCCTACAGCGGCACACATGCGCTTTACCTGATGGAATTTCCCTTCCTGTACGGTGATAGTCAGTTCCCCTTCTCCTGAGCAGACTGCCTTTGCCGGCAGGCACACCAGCCCATCGTCGAGGACCAGGCCGGCGGCAAACCGTTCCCCTATATCTACGGGAACAGAACCTGTCACACGGGCTATGTAGACCTTGGGGACGTGTTTTTTAGGCGATGTAATGCGATGGGCCCATTGCCCGTCATTGGTGAGGAGAAGCAGCCCCGTCGTATCTTTGTCGAGGCGTCCTACGGGAAACAGCCCGGCACCAGAAAACTGGCGGGGCAGCAGGTCGATGACCGTACGGGCATGAGGGTCTTCTGTCGCCGACAGGATACCTTCCGGCTTATACAGCATGAGATAATAAAATTTCTCATAAGATACAGGCTCTCCTTTGACGGTCACCGTATCACGGCCGGGCTGTACTTTCAGGCTGCTGTCCCGGCAGGACATGCCATTGACGGCTACGGCACCGGACCGGCACAGCTCCCTGATTTCTTTTCTGGTTCCCCATCCCGTATGGCCCAGTAATTTATCGAGACGTATTGTATCTGCCATACCATCACCTACATGACATTGTGCTGCCGGCCGTACCATTGCGGCTCATACCCTTTCATCCCTTCCAGATGCTGGGTACAATTCATGAGCGTCATGACACTGCGGCTGCCGTAATATTCGATAATCGTAAACGCCGTATTATACTGCTGGAAGCACCAGAGCTTGCGGAAATCCAGTTCCAGCAGGCCAAACAACAGGCAGCGGATGGCTGCACCATGGGAGACAATCATGACCGAATCCCCGTTTGCATGATGGCTGAGCAATTCCTTTGTCTTCTTCGTAATGCGGTCCCGGACTTCAAGGAACGATTCGCCGCCCCGAGCCCGCATCTTGCCTTCCGATGCATAAAAGGCTTCGATTTCTCCCGGCCATTCTTTGGTGATTTCGTCATACGTATGGCGTTCCCATACACCAAAGCTGATTTCCCGCAATTCCGGATATTGCTGTACCGGCAGATGATGTGGTTCTGCAATGATTTCGGCCGTCGTATAGGCACGCGACAGCGTACTGGTATAAATTGCATCAAAATGGATATCTTTCATAAAATGGCTCAGGCGCCGGGCCTGTTCTATTCCCGTAGCATTGAGGGGCACGTCCGATGCGCCCTGGAACCACTGCTGGGAATTGCCATCGGTTTCACCGTGACGGACGAGATAAAGCTTGATCATGTATCTATATTCCTTTCCTGTAATCAATATATAGCGGCACAGAAGCCGAGTAACAGCAATTCGCTGCATTCCGTAACGGCACCATAGGTATCGCCGGTTACGCCGCCGAGATGCCGCACAATATAGGTATTGAGTATCAGACTGGCTGCCATGGCAATGCCGAGGAAGGCCAGGTACAAGAATCCTCCCACCAGGACCGGCGGCAGGGCTGCCAGAAATCCCAGAGCCAGCGTATACGGTGGGGCATAGGCAGCAAAGGCCTTTCCCAGGCCTTCCGGACGGGCATAGGGAAATTCCAGTACGCTCACCAATGTGCCATAACGGGCCGCCGCCGGTATGCCAAGGAGTGCCGCATAGGCTGCCGGTCCTTCTATGTTTGCCAGAAAACAAATTTTCAGCAATGCCAGAAAGAAGAACGCCATGACACCATTGGAACCAACCCGGCTGTCTTTCAGTATTTCCAGCATCCGTTCCCGGCTGCGTCCGGAAAAGAGGCCATCGGCCGTATCCATGAATCCATCGGCATGGAGTCCCCCTGTAATGAGGAACCAGGCAATGATGACGCATACGGCCCGGTAAAACCCGGACAGGGCCAGTCCCGTGACGAACCAGCACAGGCACAGGCACAGGCCGATGCAGCATCCTACCAGGGGAAAGCAGCGCAGCGATGCGCCAAAGGCCTCATTCGTCCAGATCAGATGCCGGGCCAGCTGTATGCGCGTGAGGAACTGGAGAGCGATGAGAAAACTCGTCATGGCTGTTCCTCCCGGACTGGCAGCGTAACCTGCCGGCTTTTGATTTCTATAGTAATGCCACACACACTCAGGTAGACTTCATCGGCAGCGGCAGCCGTACGCTGGTTCAGAAAGCCGATGAGATCACGGTACTGGCGGCTCACTTTCGCCATGGGGACGATGCCCGACCCCAGTTCATTGGTAACAATGACAAAGGTCCCGCCAAGGCTCTGCCCTACCGTCCGGAGCACCTTGTCCCATTCTTCTTCCGCTTCTTTCAGGATATGGGAGAAATCATCTCCGTCCCGCTGCAGCAGGAAATTGGAAAAATACAGGGTCAGACAATCGAGCAGGATGTGATCCGCCTGCTGCAAAATAGACGCAATGCGGTCTCCCAGTCCCGATGGCACTTCAAAGGTCTGCCACGATGCCGGACGGCGGCTGCGGTGCCGGGCTACCCGGTCAGCCATCTCGTCATCCAGGACCTGGGCCGTTGCAATATACCCATGGCGTCCGGGACACGCCTCCAGATACTGCTCAGCAAACTGACTCTTGCCACTGCGGGCGCCTCCCGTAACTAAAACAATGCGGGCCATTCTCCTTCCCCCTTTCCAGCACGATAGACATATTATACTACTGAACAGATGCCTCTGCCAACACGCTTCCGCCCGAAAAGCCCCGACCTTCCGCATATGCACAGGGCTTTTTGGGTGGAAAGAAAAAATTTTATACGTTTTTTGTAAAAGATGCTTGACAATACGCGCAGAATTGAGTATACTAAACAAGTCGCATGGGGGTATAGCTCAGTTGGTTAGAGCGTCACGTTGACATCGTGAAGGTCGTTGATTCGAATTCAACTATTCCCACCAATGAAACCAGGACCGCCGGAATCCGGCGGTCTTTTTATATACTGTATGAGGAAATCCGATTATGACCAGTCCGCACATTACGTCCGTTTACGGCAGTGCCGAAGCGGAATATACCATAAAGAAATCACGGTTTCTCGCCCATCTCAAAGAAGTATCCAGCGAAGAAGAAGCCTCTGCTTTTATTGAAGCCCTGCGCAAAGAATTCTGGGATGCCCGGCACAATTGTTACGCCTATCAGATTGGTCCTGGTGGTGCCATCCAGAAATCCAGTGACGACGGCGAACCTTCGGGAACGGCCGGACGGCCGATGCTGGAAGTATTGAAAAAAAACGGGATTACCAACACCGTAGTTGTCGTCACCCGGTATTTTGGCGGCATCAAACTTGGCGCCAGCGGCCTCATACGGGCCTACAGCCATAGTGTTTCCCTGGGCCTTGCGGCCGCATCCATTGCCGATTATCTTCCTTATCAGGTCATAAAAGTTTCTGTTCCCTACTCCTTTGTGAGTACCATAGAACGGCTGGCACCAGCGTATGCCATACGCATTGCAGACCGAAACTTTGCCGCCGATGTGACGTTTACCCTTGAAATACCGGAAGAACAGACTGATACGGCAATCCAGGCCATTACGAACGCGACTAATGGCATAGCTGTCTGCACGGCAGAAAAGACACGGGTCATCCCCGTCGTACGAACGTAACAAAACCGGCAAAAAAAGCCCCTGGATGTGCACATCTTCCCTCGTGCACATTCAGGGGCTTTTTGCCGGTTCATATATTTTCTTCTATTTTCTTCTGCACCCGTTTTTTCTAAAACTGCAATCTGTAAACTATCTTTTTCTGTCCTAATCTTTAGGTACCCAGGTACGGTTATTCTGAGCCTGCTCTTCTTCCCGGGCCAGCTGCTGGGACTGCAGTTCTGCTTCATACTGTTCCCGGGCAGCCTGTTCGGCCTGTTCCAGCTCTTCTTTTACTTTCGGATCTATTTTGGCATTTTTATCCTTGACCGTTTTCTGTTTTTCTGCTTCCAGAGCCTTGCGGGCTGCTTCCTGCTGGGCTGCCAGACGATCCAGTTCTTTCTGGCGCAGTCCCTGCCGCACGTCACTTTCCAGGCTCACATCGGGCTGGGCATGGACATCGACATAGACTTCAAACAGCCGGTTCCACGGGAATGTGACATTGACCGTACGGGGATCGATGCCGAGATAGGTCTGGGCATACCGCTGAAGCTGCTCTTTCGTGCGGCTCTGCATTTCACTCATGACCGTCGGATAGTATTTCTGCTCCGTATTGGCCTCTACCTTCTGCTGGAGCCGGTAAATATAATCCCGGACATTCGCCTGATACGCCCAGTTGTCCAGATACTGGGTCGTCAGCATACGCTGATGGGCATCGGGAGTCATATACCGGGCCAGAAGCCCCTGGGATATGCCATAGCCGACAGAGTTACTGGCTGTATTCCATCCATTATACGCTGCCAGCTGATACATCATCTTATCCTGATACAGCCCATATATCAGGGTATTGTCCGATCCATTAGAAAAAGCCATATCGACGAGGCTGACAGGAATATTCTGGGCTATCGCCTTTTCTATCTGCGTAAGGAATGTCCGCGTCGAATCGAGCATGATGGGGAAATTTTCAAAATTGCCCGATTCCCGCGTCGATGTCGTAAGAGGCGTATTGACGGCCAGCAGCAGGTCCGGTTTTTCCTTGTCCGTTATCGTTCCGCCGATAGCTTCGATATGGGCAGCAATGGTCTTGCCAATGGCCTGCCCATCATAACTCGGTACGGTCTTTTCCCCTCCGCCGAGAGGATAAATGACCGTCACCCTGGGATGATAGTTGTTGAAGTCATTATTCGCCCGCGTAATGAGCAGCAGGCCCAGCTGATCGGCCCCGGGGAACGACCCGAAACTGGTCTTCGGGATGTCAGCACCTGCCTGTTCCAGATACTTCGACTCTAACGACGACTGGGTACGGACAGAATTATCATCATGGCCCAGGCTGTAATAGGTGAATATGCCTTTCCTGGCATCATTGATCAGGCGGTAATTGATGGCCATATTCTTCTTGCGGCGGCTGAACCAGTCCTGCAGATACTCCGCCGGGACGCGGCGCATAATGCTGAACCAGTCATTTCGTTCCTGTGGTGTCAGGCCTTCTTCATCCATTTTAGCCTGAAGCGATGCCAGTTCATAAATATCACTGCCAGCCTTGAGATAGTAATCCGGTTCGACGCCCTTGCCACCTGCCCAGGGACTGCGCATGACCGTACTAAAGGCATAAATCGGCACCTTATTAAATTTGCTGTGCAGATTTTCCACCTTTTCCAGACGGGCCAGCAGGGTATCCATGGAGAGGTTATGTTTGCGCGAATCGACCAGTCCCCCATAGACCAGGGAATCCACTGACAGTACCATGGCATCGGCTTTGCCGGCATTTTCTTCTACCCATTCCATCAGCTTATCGGGAGAACCCTGGAAGTTAGATCCGGACAAATACCGGTCTGGCGGCGTTATCACCGTATAACCGGCATCTTCGGCCGTACTGACCGTATAGGCAAAGTCAACGGGACGGTTATCCTGCGGCACATATAAAATCGTTTTAGCCAGGGCTGCCGGGCCGGAACACAGGCACAGGGATACGACGACGGCGCCTAAGACCTTACGAAAACTATTCAACACTATCACCTCTGAAGACGCAGAAATAGAAAAAATTATCAGTTTATTATACCAGATTTACGGTCTGCCATGCAAATAATTTCAGAAACGTCGTCGCGTCGTCTCTTTAAGGCTTTGGCTATTGCAAATAATGTGAAACACAAGTATAATACTCATAAGTATTATACTTGTGTTTCACATTATTTCGTGGAGGTTATCATGATTGGCAGAAAACAGGAATTAGACCTTTTAGAAAAATTGTATACGTCTCCTTCTTTTCAATTCTTGATTATGTATGGTCGCCGCCGCGTCGGAAAAACGACAATTCTGCAAAAATTTGCCCAGACCCATGATTGTATTTTCTTCCCAGCCCAGGAAAAGAATGATGCCCTCAATCGGGAAGATTTTTCACGAACGGTCCAGGAATATTATACGGATGATTATATTGCTCCATTTCCTGACTGGGAAAAAGCCTTGTCGTTCATAGATAAACACTCCGGGCCAGACAGACGTACCGTGCTGATTATTGACGAATTCCCTTTTCTCGCTGAGCAGAATCCTTCCATAAAAAGTATATTCCAGCACACCATCGATCATAGCTGGCAAAATAAAAATATTTTTCTCATTTTCTGTGGCTCCAGTGTTAGTTTCATGATCAATGAAATCATGGGATACAAAAGTCCCTTGTATGGCAGGATTACATCCCATCTGGAAGTCAGACCATTTGATTATCTGGAAAGCGCTGCTTTTTTTCCTGACTATTCTCAGGAAGAGAAATTACTGGCTTATGGCATTCTCGGAGGAATTCCCCGCTATCTCAGGGCATTCAATCCCTCTCAGAGTATTACGGAAAATATTGCCGGACACATTTTATCGGAAAATTCCTATCTCCATGATGAACCCCAGCTGCTTTTACGCATGGAACTACGGGAGCCGGGCATATACAACAGCATCCTTGAAGCCATCGCCAATGGAGCTAATAAGGTTACCGCCATTTCTGACCGTATCCACGAAGACCGCAGCAAATGCACAAAATATCTGCAAGTACTGCAAAATATCCGCCTCGTAAAAAAAATAATCCCCTGTGGCCAGCCCAGCACCAGTAAAAAGGGAATATATACGATAGCTGACCATTATTATCGGTTTTGGTATCGTTATACGTTCTCGCAAAAAAGTTACTATTTTCTCTTAGGAGAACGAAAAGCTGCCCAGGAAATCATGGACGGAATTTCCGATTATATGGGACCTGTATTTGAAGAAATCTGTACGGAATATCTCCGGCGTCAGGCTAAAAATCACGCACTCCCTTTTATCCCGGCAGCTATCGGCAAATGGTGGGGCACCAATCCCATCCGCAAGCAACAAGATGATATAGATATTCTGGCATTGGATAAAACGGGAAAGGAAGGTCTGTTCTGCGAGTGTAAATTCCGGAACCGCCCTATGCCCATGGAAGAATATGATGATTTAGTACAGGCTGCCGCAGCCTTTCCCAACGTAACACAAAAACACTTCTGTTTTTTCAGCAAAGGAGGTTATACCCATCCCGTCATCGACCGTGCCAATCGTGAAGGAGCCAGGCTGCTGGGGATAAAAGAGTTATTTGAAATACAATAGCGAAGTGATTTCAGAAACGCTGTCCCCTCTTGCGCCGCTTGACCCGGGGCAGATTCCAGTGATAGCGGATGGCAAGGAGACGGACACCAACGGTCACGGCAAAGCAAATGATGGACGCCACATCAGCCGGCTGGCCCAGGGGAATATATAGGACATAGAGGACGATAGCACCAATAAAGGAAGCCGTGGCATAGACGTCCTGAATCAGTGTCGCCGGAATGCGTCCGGCCAGGACATCGCGGATGATGCCGCCACCGACGGCCGTAATCAGTCCCAGGGCGATGCACAGGACCCAGTAATCAGAAAACATATAGCAGCCCAGCAGCGTACCCGTAACGGTAAATGATCCAAGGCCGATGGCATCACATATGAGATACAGGTTAATAGACGCATGCATGAGGCGGTGGCGGCGGTGCGTATCCATATAGCGCAGGAAAAAAATAGTCAGCCCTATAGTCGCGATGATAAGCCAGAAATACATGCTATTCTGGAAAAAGGCCGGAGGGATCCGTCCCAGGATAAGATCGCGCACGATTCCGCCGCCGACAGCGGTCGCTGCAGCCAGAACAAAAATGCCAAATATATCCATGCGCCGCAATACGGCAACCAGTGCCCCCGACAGGGCAAAGGCCACGGTCCCCAGAATATCGAAAAGCTGCCACCAGAGTGATTGCATTATACTCCACCATCCTGTACAATAAAATCAGTTTATCTGATAGTAACCTATCATGAATACCAAAAAGAATCAAGGACATCATTATGACAAAAGATGAATTTTATATGGGCAAAGCCCTGGAAGAAGCCAAAACGGCCTTTGCTGTCGGTGAAATCCCTATCGGCGCCGTGATTATTTATCAAAAGAAAGCCATTGCCCGTGCCTACAACCTGCGGGAAAGCCTGCCCTGTGCCACAGCCCATGCCGAACTACTGGCCATCGAAAAGGCCTGCCGCGTCCTGGGCCGGTGGCGCCTGTCGGGCTGCACGCTTTACGTTACCTGCGAACCCTGCCCTATGTGTGCCGGAGCCATCGTCAACAGCCGCCTGGACCGGGTCGTCTACGGCTGCGCTGACCCCAAGGCCGGCGCCGTCCGTTCCTTGTTCCAGCTGGCCGACAGTCCTCTTCTCAATCACCGGGCAGCCGTAACCGCCGGCGTCCGGGCCGATGAATGTGCCGCACTCCTGAAAGAGTTCTTCCGCAGGAAACGGAATAAATAACGATTTGCGCCAAAAGAAAGAAGGCTACAACAAAATGAGCTGAAAAACTCATTTTGTTGCAGCCTTTTATTATACAATCAACAAAGGTATAGAGGCATACTCTTATTCCAGATTTTTGGTGAGCAGCTGGTTGACGACTCCCGGATTGGCCCGGCCTTTGGTCTGTTTCATGACCTGGCCAACAAGGAAGCCGATGGCTTTCTTCTTGCCTGCTTTATAATCGGCAACCGATTGCGGATTGGCAGCAATGACCGATTTGACGATTTCTTCAATAGCGCCCGTATCGGTAATCTGTACCAGTCCCTGTTCTTTGACGACCTCGTCGGCCGACTTACCACTGGACCACATTTCCGGCAGGACTTTCTTGGCAATCTTGCCAGAAATCGTGCCTTTGGCAATGAGTTTGAGGAGGCCGGCAAGAGCCGCAGGACGTACAGGAGCCTGATCGGCCGTTACGCCTTCTTCATTCAGCTTCTTGGCAAATTCGCCGAGCATCCAGTTAGAAGCCGTCTTGGCGTCGATACCTTCTTTGACGACGTCTTCAAAATAATCAGCTGTCTGTTTTTCCAGCGTCAGGAGATTGGCATCATATTCAGGCAGGCCCAGTTCATCCTGGAAACGCTGCCGCCGTGCATCAGGCATTTCCGGCAATTCGGCCCGTACCTGTTCGATATAATCCTTGGACACTTCGATGGGAATCAGATCCGGTTCCGGGAAATAGCGGTAATCGGCATCGCCTTCTTTGACACGCTGCAGGACCGTAATGCCCTTCGCTTCTTCCCAGCCGCGTGTTGCCTGCTGAATCGTGCCACCTTCATCGAGTATCTGGGCCTGACGGACGGCTTCGTATTCGATGCCCTTCTGGACACCACTGAAGGAATTGATGTTTTTGATTTCCGTCTTCGTCCCCAATTTGTCACTGCCGACAGGACGCACGGAAATGTTGGCATCACAGCGCATACTGCCTTCTTCCATACGGCAGTCGGATACGCCGAGATACTGCATGATGGAACGGAGTTTTTCCAGATAGGCCCGGGCTTCTTCCCCACTGCGCAGATCCGGTTCGGATACGATTTCAAGCAAGGGAACACCGGTACGGTTATAATCGACGAAGGTCGTATCCGATGTGTCAATGGAAGCCCCGCTGTGTACCAGTTTACCGGCATCTTCTTCCATATGGATACGGGTCAGATGAACGCGGCGCGTCTTGCCGCCTACCTCGATATCGACATAGCCGTTGAGGCAGATGGGCAGATCATACTGGGATGTCTGGAAATTTTTCGGCAAATCGGGATAGTAATAATTCTTACGGTCAAATTTACTGAACGGCAGAATATCGCAATGAAGTGCAAGGCCGGCTTTTACCGCGTAGTGAAGAACTTCCTTGTTGAGTACGGGCATGCTTCCCGGCAGGCCCAGGCAGACCGGGCAGACGTGTGTATTGGGCTGGGCACCGAATTCAGTGGAGCAGCCGCAGAAAATCTTTGTTTTCGTTTTCAATTCGACATGGACTTCCAGGCCGATAACGGATTCATATTTCATCAGAGTTCAACCTCCCCCATGGGCAGCGGCTTCTTCAGGTCCGTGCGGTTTTGTTCAAACGTATAGGCGACGCGCAGCAGCGTTTCTTCATCGAGTGCCCTGCCAATGAGCTGCATGCCAATGGGAAGGCCGTTTTTGAAGCCACAGGGAATGCTGATGCCCGGAAGGCCGGCCAGATTCAGTGTAACCGTGCAGACGTCACCCAGATACATGGCCAGGGGATTGTTGTCATTCTGGCCGATTTTAAATGCCGTGTCCGGTGCCGTCGGCGTGAGCAGGACATCACAGGTACGAAGAGCATTGTCAAAATCCTGTTTTACCAGGGTACGCACTTTCATAGCCCGCAGATAATAGGCATCGTAGTAACCGGAACTTAAGACATACGTCCCCAGCATAATGCGCCGTTTTACTTCGGGTCCAAACCCTTCTGTACGGGTCTTGCGGTACATATCGACAATATCCGTACCATCAGCCCGGAATCCGAATCCAACTCCGTCGTAACGGGCCAGATTGGAGCTGGCTTCTGCCGGAGCAATGATGTAGTAAGCAGCCAGGCCATATTTCATATGAGGCATTTTGACTGGTACGATTTCGGCACCGAGCTTCTTATATGTATCAATAGCTTCTTCCAGGGCTTTGCGGCACTGGTCATCGAGACCTTCCACAAAGAATTCTTCCGGCACGCCGATTTTCATGCCTTTTACATCATTGACCAGCGCTTTTTTGTAATCTTTCTTTTCCTGTGGGATAGACGTCGAGTCTTTTGCATCGTGGCCGGCAATGGCATTGAGGACAATAGCACAGTCTTCTACGTCATTGGTAAACGGTCCAATCTGATCGAGGGACGAACCGTAGGCGACAAGGCCATACCGGGAAACGAGGCCATACGTCGGTTTGAGGCCTACGAGGCCGCAGTAGGCAGCAGGCTGGCGGATAGAGCCGCCTGTATCAGAACCGAGGGACCAGACCGCTTCCCCGGCGGCTACGGCAGCGGCGGAACCGCCGGACGAACCGCCCGGTACATAGTCCAGATTCCAGGGATTATGCGTAATCTGATATGCCGAGTTTTCCGTCGAACTGCCCATGGCAAATTCATCCATATTCGTCTTGCCCAGGCTGATATAATCGAGGGCATTCAGTTTTTCAATGACCGTCGCATTATAGGGCGATTTGAAATGTTCAAGGATTTTCGAGCCACATGTCGTGTTCTGTCCGGCAATGCAGATGACATCCTTAATCGCACCCGGTACACCGGCCATATCGGCAATGGCTTCCCCGGCAGCAATTTTCTTATCGACTGCGGCAGCCGCTTCCAGGGCATTGTTCCGGTTGTCCGACAAAAAAGCCTTGACGTCCGGTTCGACCGCATCCTTGCGGGCAATAAACTTCTCCGTCAGTTCGACGGCAGAAATTTCCTTATGTACGAGTTTATCATGCAGTGCATGTATCGTTAATGCTTCCACAATATTCCTCCTCAATCCTGAATGACTTTGGGAACTTTAAAATAGCCATTTTCTGGTTCCGGCGCATTGGAAAGCGCCTTTTCATTGGATAAGGACGGCTGGGGCACGTCGTTGCGCATGACATTGCGCATCGATACGGCGTGAGCCGTAGGCGCTACATCCGTGATATCGACCTGATTCAACAGATCCATATAAGCCAAAATGTCATTCAGCTGTTTCCCGACTTCCTCAATCTGATCGTCTTCAATATTGAGACGGGAAAGCAGTGCGATTTTCTTTATTTCTTCAGCACTGATTTTCATACGGACACTCCTTGTACTAATAATAATATTCAACAACCTAGATTATACCCCATATTGTGCCTCTTGTCATCTTCAGGACAAAAAAATCAGGAGCCGCCTGACATGCGTGCTCCTGATAATCCGTTGCGCCGGGACAAAAAACTCATTTCCCCCGACACTTGTACATATTTCATTCTTATTTCTTTTCCCATCCCGTTTTTTTAGACTGGGGGCTGCAGGACGGGCAGCTGCCACTGCAGGAACCGCTGCCGCCACAGCAGCTGGCTGTTCCCTTGAACAGGCCCCGGATATGACGGCCGATATAAAATGCGGCTGCCAGCACGACAAGTGCCACAATAATCGTTGCAATGCTCATACAAGATCACAACCTTTCTGTATCGTTCAATTCTGAAATGATGATATACACATAGGACGCCTTCCGGCGCCCTAAGTATATCATTGTTCCCATTATAAAATCAATAGTTAATTTCAAAAACAGGAATGTTGAGGCATATCTGCATTATACACCCAGTCCGGCAAAGAGTGCCAGATGATAGGTAATAAAGCCACCAACATAGGCAAATACGAGGCACATGCCATCGACGGCGAGAAGCATTTTCCAGGAACCGGTTTCACGTTTGATAACGGCCATGGCTGCCACGCAGGGCATGTACAGCAGGCAGAATACCATCAGTGAAAGGGCTACGGCCGGGTTGAAGTCCGGATCGTCTCTCAGGTAAGCGACGATGCCCGATTCATGGGTATCATCACCACCGACACTGTAAATCGTGCCCAGTGTCGAAACCATGACTTCCTTGGCAGCCGTGCAAGCAATGAGGCCTACGCCGATTTTCCAGTCAAAGCCAAGGGGCTGGATGACCGGTTCGACGACGTGACCGATACGGGCCGCATAGGACTGTTCCAGTTTTTCGGCTTTCTGCTGATCTTCGAGTTTGGCTGTTGCATCATCGGCGTCTGCTTTGGCATCAAACAAAGGCAGGGCCTGTGCAAATACAGCCGGGTTCTGTTCCTGGAGATCGGCAAAGCTGTCGGGGTATTTACCCATGAACAGTGTATTTTCTGCTTCTTCCGAATTCTTGACCTGGTCTTCAACAGAACTCAGGGCTGCAGCCGGATTCAGGGAGTTGCCTGTATCCGCTTCGTCTTCGTCTGCTTCATCGGCTGCTTCGTCAGCCGCTGCTACCATGGCTTCATACATATCGTTCAATTCAGCATTATCTTCTATGTCAGAAAGGCCATATCCGGTCAGGATGCTGGCTTGGGTTTCTTCCATCTGGGCCGTTACGGCTTCTTTCGCCGCATCGTAATCCTGGCTGTATTCTACATCCATCGGATAGGCCGTGAGGAACCACACCAGAATGGAGGCACCAAGAATGAAGGTACCGGCTTTTTTGAGATACAATACGGTGCGTTCCCACATATGGGTCAGAACGCCTTTGAGCGTCGGGATATGATACGGCGGCAATTCCATGACGAACGGTTCCTGTTCGCCTTTAAATGCCGTATGACGGAGTACCAGCGCGACGCATACGGAAACGATGATTCCCAGCAGATATATGCCGAAGAGGACCGTGCCGCCATGACCGGAAGCACCGAAGAAAGCCGCAATCAAAAGAGTATACACAGGCAGGCGGGCACCACAGCTCATAAAGGGGCAGGCCATGATGGTGACCAGACGGTCTTTTTCATTGTCCAGTGTACGGGCAGCCATAATACCGGGAACGTTGCAGCCAAAGCCAAGGATCATCGGTATGAACGATTTCCCGTGGAGGCCCAGGGCACGCATGGCCCGGTCAATGAGGAAGGCTGCACGGGCCATATATCCCGTATCTTCCAGCAGGCTGATGAATAAATACAACAGTACGATAAGAGGCACAAACGAAAGCACAGAACCGACACCGCCGATGACGCCATCCACGACGAGAGAACGGAGCTGTTCGTCTTCAATCACATCATTGCACCAGTCGCCAAGCATGCCAAAGCCCGTATCCAGCCAGTCCTGAGGATAGGCGCCAAGGTTGATGACGACGACGAACATGAGCCACATGAGGCCGAGGAAAATAGGAATACCCAGGAAGCGGTTTGTCAGGACACTATCGATCTTATCCGACAGGGAATCCGTCGTGCCCGGCTTGATGACCGAATTATTATAGGCCTGTACGGCAAAGCGATGACGGTATTCGGCAAAGCAGAATTCCAGATCCACTTTGTTCTTCAGGGAATCCCGCAGCGTATGAGCCATGGCCAGAATGCTTTCTGTCCCATCGAGGGCCGTTACCTTGCTGACGACATCACTGTCATTTTCCAGAAGTTTGATTGCCAGCCAGCGTACAGGGTACTGGATAATGCCTGTCTTCTGAATCATATCTTCCAGGCTGGTAATGGCCGGTTCCAAATCGGGACCGTAATCGACTTTTGCGTTCTTTATCGCTTCATCTTTCTGGGCTACATTCATGACGGCCTGCAAGAGTTCCTGGGTCCCTTTATTTTTACTGCCTACGAGAGGCACAACCGTGGCACCCAGCTGTTCACCCAGTTTTTTCAGATCAATCTGGGCGCCCATGCGTTCGGCAATATCCATCATGTTCAGGCCGATGACGACGGGCCGTCCCAATTCGATGATCTGGGCTGCCAGATACAGATTCCGTTCCAGGTTGGAAGCGTCCAAGACGTTTACGATGATGTCCGGTTTTTCATTAATAATAACATTTCTTGCAACGACTTCATCCAAAGAACGGGCTGTCAGGCTGTATGTACCGGGAAGATCGACGAACAAAAGACTGTGATTGTCATAATTGCAGCGGCCTTCCTTCTTTTCTACCGTAACGCCGGGATAATTGCCGACGTGCTGTTTCGCACCCGTAATATTATTAAAAATTGTCGTCTTTCCGCAGTTCGGATTGCCGGCGAGGGCAACCTTGATCGTTTCTGCATTATCCATGACTACTAATGACCTCCTCCGACAGCTACACTGATCATAGCTGCTTCATTCTTTCTCAGTGCCAGCGCGGTCCCTTTGACCTTGACTTCAACGGGGTCGCCCAAAGGCGCAACTTTTACTACCGTAATATGGGATCCCTTGACGACGCCCATATCGACGAGACGATGCTGGATATTCCCATGTCCTTCCAGTGCTTCTACTACACCGCTGACACCGGGTTTCATATCCGCCAGTTTTACAATGCTCATGATCTGACACCTCCTTCACCACTGTCCATTGTCCGTATGACAGGCCCGGGCGGCACGATGACGCTCAGGCCTGTGACGGGGATTTACAATGCACATCGCTCAGCACGAGCCTGTAATATAGACCTTAAAGCGCTTGAACTGCTCGTATGGGAACGAACGACTTCTACGTTCTTGCGCTGAGCTTCCTTCATAGCACAATGCACCATTCTATGGGACACGGTACTCGTAAACAGTACTACCAGATCGGGCGAGCCGATTTTCGATTTGAAATCGCTCGGTACCTGGGTAAATACTTTTGCCTTGTAATCAAACTTTTTGCAAATATTTTTGTACTGGCAAACCATACAATCATTTCCACCTACAATGACGACACTCATTTACATCGCTTCCCTTCTCATGCTCCGTAAATAATACTCACACATCCTCTCTTTATTGATAATATTATTCATTACGATATATAGTATATAAAATCACGTACTAGTTGTCAATACTTGTTTTCATTTTCATAAATTTATTAAGCGATATATTTATAATTGCCTTTATACAGCCCTAATTCCATAATTTATTATATAATAATGATAATACAATTGATAATAAATATAAATAAAAAGCGAAAGATATCGTAACAATATGTTACATATACTATCTTCCGCTTTTTATTTTGTACTATATTATGAATGATTTTTTATAATTATTTGAAAATTATAATCGTTTCATCGCCCGTGCCGGACCCAGGATGCGGACGCTGTTCATGACGACGGCAAGTGTCGCCGTATTGTGAATCACGGCGGCCCAGAGCGGGCTGATCCGTCCCAGAGCCCCCAGCAGCATAGCGGCTGAGTTGACGACAATGGTCGCCGTAAAGTTCTGATTGATGATTTTCATCGTCTTGCGGCCAATGACCAGGGCATCATACAATTTGGACGGATCTTCCGATCGGATAGTAATGGCTGCCGATTCTGCTGCAATATCCGTCTTGTTCCCGCCCAGGCTGACACCGATATCGGCAAACGCAAGGGCCGGTGCGTCATTAATGCCATCGCCGACCATCATGACGTTCCCCCGTTTCTGGAGCTTCATGACATAATTTGCCTTATCTTCCGGCAGGATTTCTGCATGGTAGGAATCAATATCCATATCACGGGCTACTTCTGCAGCAACTTCTTTCGAATCGCCGGTCAGCATGACGACTTCATCGATGCCAAGACGGCGCATCTGATTCAGAGTCTTCTTCATCGCCGGGCGTACCGGGTCCTGGATGGCCATGAAACCGATGAATTCCCCGTCACGGGCTACATAGAGAAGGCTCTTGCCAACGGTCTTTCCCATGGCTTCCGGAAGGCCCGTAACCCCTTCTTCATTCATGAAGCGGCGGCTGCCGACGAGGATGGTACCGCCTTTATACGTTTCAAAATCCGGTACGACGGCACGCATCCCCCGTGCTACGATCGTTTCCGATGTGTCATGGGGCGGTGTCGTCCATTTATGATTTTTGACGTATTTCTGGAGGGCCACAGCCAGCGGATGGACCGAATGCATTTCCGCTGAAGCAGCCAGCAGGATCATTTCCTTTTCATCGACGCCAGATGCCGTCTGAATCTGCTGTACCTGTGGAACTCCCATCGTAATGGTGCCGGTCTTATCGAGGACAATGGTGTCGATATCAGCAAGATTTTCGATGTAGTTGCCGCCCTTGATCAGAATCCCCTTGCGGGCAGCCACACCGATAGCCGCGGAGATAGCCGTCGCCGTCGAAAGCTTCAGGCCGCAGGAAAAATCGATAAATAACAAGTTCAGGACACGCTGCCAGTCTTTGGTTGCACCATAGACAATAGCCGCACCGATAAAGGAAATCGGTACCAGCATATTTGCCATCTTATCGGCAAAGTTCTGTACCGGAGCCCGTCTCGTCTGGGCTTCTTCTACGAGATGGATAATCTGGGCCAGGGATGTATCATTGCCGACCTTTTCCACGTGAATGACCAGGCCGCCGGCTTCAATGACGCTGCCGGCATAGACGAAGGACCCTTTCTGCTTGATAGCCGGATTCGATTCGCCTGTAATAGAAGCCTGATTGACGGCGGCATTGCCACTGACGACACGGCCATCAACGCAAATCTTTTCGCCGAGATGGACCGCGATGTGATCGCCCGGCTTCAACGATTCGACAGGGACTTTCTTTTCCCTGCCCTGTTCGATGAGCCATACGTCACGCTGATCCAGACGGAGCAGGCCCGAAATCTGTTTGCGCGCCCGTTCTGCCGCGTATTCCGTCAGCATTTCAGCCCCGTTGGACAAGGCCAGAATAGTCAGGCTGGATTCAGGCTTGCCTGCCAGGACGGATGCGACGACAGCTGTCGCCGTCAGCGTATCGGCATTAGCCTGATGTTCGCGGACGACACCGAGGACACCGTTTTTGATGAACCGGCGGGCGATGAACAGAGTAAAGAGACGGCGAAACAAGAGAATACTGTCATAAAATGTCGGATTCGTCTTGCGCAGGATATTCATGGCGATAAATCCGCCGACAGACAGGATTGCTTCCCGCTTATAGGATGCAATATCCAGTTCTTTCCGTTCTTCCTGTTTCGCACCATACGTTTTTTCAAAGCTGTATAGCAAGGGCAAAGCCGAGCGGGGATCAAAAGGCCGCTGATAATACAACGTAACGACACGGCCATCGGTCGATGCCGCTGCGACGCCCCGCAGCTGACGCAGCCGCACACCCAGAAGGGGACGGATACGTGCAGGAATTTCTGCATGGAGCCGCAATTTAGTACACATATACATGACAATCACTTTCCTCTCAAAAGGCTGTAAGCCCACCATAAAAGCTGAGGACCAGACGCCCGTTCATTCATGGTGATGATCCGGCGCAGCCCCCGTATAATGAACATGAGGGAAACCAGCGCTTTCAGATCGAGCAGATGACCCGTACTGTCCGATACGCCCTGATTGAACATACGGCAGACATCCGCAGCAGTATGACGGAAATCTGATTCGACTTTCCGTTCCATTGTTTTGGCTTCATCCAGCTCTTTCATCAGTTCTTCTCCCGGCAGGGGAACAGAAAAAACCTGTTCGCTCAACACCTTTTCGACCGTATCGAGCGTTTTTTCATCCCCCAGTAGGAGGATACTGCCGGTCCGGGGGTTGATTTCAACGCGGCGGATGCCCGACATTTTATACAGACATTGGGCCAGGAGGCCGGCCAGAGGCTGATTGCGTACAAGGCTCCTGGCATAATAGCGGCGCCGGCCCGGACTTTTGGATGCCCGGCGGAAGAGAGGTACAGCAGGGGCGGGACGGGACGCATTTTTTACAGCGTGTTGGGGCATACCGGGACGGCCGGCATTACTGAAAAATTGATGAATCGATTTGCCAATGGAGGCACCGATCATGAATCCAGATACATAAGACACGTTGTTATCTCCTTTCGATGTGCTTGACGACATATTGTTCCACTTTCGCCAATTCGTGATTTGTCCGGAGCAGGCCAGGCTGATATTTGATCAACACAGAACCGGTCACCACATTGACTTCTACCGAGTCTATTTCATGATAACTGGAAATATATGTATATACCTGCCGGCACAATCCGGCATTGCCTATGAGGCGCTTGCTATAGAGCCGGATGCGGCCTGGAATGTAAGAAGATACCTGTACAGACCGCATGATAATATCCCATTTTGAAAATGGCAGCATACTTCGTTTACCTTTCACTTCCTATTTTGCAAGAAAAAAGACTGTCCCAGGAGGGCGAGACAGTCTTTTTCATCTGATTATTTAGCCTGTGCTGCTTCCTGTGCGGCAATCATATCTTCGAGTTCTTCTTTTTGACGCTGTAATTCAGCAACAGGAACCGTAGCCGATGCGGCAGCGGCAGCCGGCTGCTGCAGAGCCAGCAGCTGCTGTTCTCTTTCGACCATCAGTTTATATCCGAAAATACCTGCCAGTACACCGACGCCTAAACCAATCCAAAAATCCTGATTCTGAAACATACGGGACATCTCCTTTTTTCCGGCTCCGTACTTTCCGGGAAGTACGAAGCTATTGTTGTGAAATTGATAACTTTTTACATTTATTATTATATATGAAACTGGTAATTATTGTCAATGTTGACATATCATATTTTTTATTTTTTAATATACATGTCAAAAACATGCGATTTATAACTGGTATGGCCTTACATATTGCTTTATATAGTCCGTATAATTTTAATTTAGTTTCTCAAAGCGAATCTTATATTCCGTACGAATTTTGTAATTTCCGATGAATAATCAATTGCATGGTAAACAATATTATCATAATATATAGGTAATTATAGATAGTTCACTATCTAGTAAAAATAACAAAAAACCATCTTGACAGCTGTCATCAGACAGCGTATGCTATAAGTGTAGAACAAATGAAAATATGTTCATATGTTTAAATGTTTGAAGATGAAATCCCCATACTATACTGGCCAAAGAAGGTGCTTACGATGGAAAAGGTATTTATGTTAAAGGGGCTGGACTGCCCGAACTGTTCCGCTAAAATCGAAAAAGAAGTAGGAGCGCTGGACGGCATTACGTCCTCTACGGTAAACCTTATGAAACAGACTCTGACTATCACTGTCGATGAAGACCGGGCCCGCACGATTACACCGGTCATTGAATCAATCGTGCATACACATGAACCCGATGTAGAAGTGCAGGAAAAAGATGAAACCGCTTCTCCTGCCAGCGAAGAAGAAGAAACTACACGCGGCCGCATCATCCGTCTGGCTGCCGGCACCGTCGTGTATATAGCCATCATGGTTTTTCAGGCCATCCATCCCCTTACGGATACGGCATACCTGGCCGGGCTCATAGCAGCTTACCTCATCCTGGGCTATGATGTCCTCTGGCAGGCATTGCGTAATATCACCCGTGGCCGGATTTTTGATGAACATTTCCTCATGAGTATTTCTACCGTCGGTGCCTTTGGCATCGGAGAATACCCGGAAGCCGTTGCCGTCATGCTTTTTTATCAGATTGGTGAATGGTTCCAGGACCTGGCCGTAGACCGGTCCCGCCATTCTATTGCCGGTCTCATGGATATCCGTCCCGACATCGCCCATATCCGGCAGGATGGCAAAGAAATCACCGTAGCACCTGATACGGTTGCCGTAGGCTCGACAATCATCGTCCATCCCGGTGAACGGATTCCTCTGGATGGCCAGGTCACGGGAGGAAGTTCTCTCCTCGATACGAGAGCCCTTACAGGAGAATCGGTGCCCCGCCGCGTTCATAGTGGCGATACCGCCCTGTCCGGATGCATTGCCAAAGACGGAGTCATCGAAATCAAAGTCAGCCATACCTTCGGAGAATCGACAGCCAGCAAAATCATCGACCTCGTACAGAATGCTGCCAGCCGCAAAGCGCCGACGGAACGGTTCATTACCCGGTTCTGCCGGTACTACACGCCGTTTGTCGTCTTCAGCGCGCTGCTCCTCGGGCTGATTCCTCCTCTCTTCTTCGGCGGTCTCTGGTCCGACTGGCTGACCCGCGCCTTTATCTTCCTCGTCATTTCCTGCCCCTGCGCATTGGTCATTTCCATCCCTCTGACCTTTTTCAGCGGCATCGGTGCCGCATCCCGCAAGGGCATCCTGGTCAAGGGCAGCAATTATCTGGAAGCCCTGACCCAGCTCGGTACAGTTGTCTTCGATAAGACCGGAACCCTTACGAAAGGCGTATTCCGCGTCACCGCTATCGACCCGGCCGACGGCTTTACCAAAGACGGCGTGCTCCACCTCGCAGCGCTGGCCGAATCCCAGTCCCGCCATCCTATTGCCCTGTCCATCCGCCAGGCCTGGAAGAATCCGCTCGATATGACCACCTTATCGGCCTATCAGGAACTATCGGGTCACGGCATCAGCGTCCTGTACCGTGGTAAACAGATTCTGGCCGGTAACGAAGCCCTGCTTCATCAGAACCAGATTGACTTTACTCCCAACTCCGCAGCCGGTACCAAAGTGTACATCGCCTATGACGGAACCTATGCCGGCTGCCTGCATATTACCGATGAAGTCAAAGAGGACAGCCGGCAGGCTATCCAGGGACTCAAAGAAGCCGGCGTCTCCCAGACGGTCATGCTCACAGGTGATGCAGAAGACATTGGCCGGACCGTTTCCCAAAAGCTGGGACTGGATACCTATTATGCCCAGCTGCTGCCACAGGATAAAGTAGACCGGCTGGAAGAGCTGGATGCACATAAACAGGCCGGAAAGAAGCTGGCCTTCGTAGGCGACGGCATCAATGACGCGCCGGTGCTTGCCCGGGCCGATGTCGGCATTGCCATGGGCGGCCTCGGATCCGACGCGGCTATTGAAGCAGCCGATGTCGTCCTCATGACCGATGAACCCTCCAAACTGGTCACGGCTATCCGCGTGGCCAGAGCAACGAAAAGCATTGCCTGGCAGAATATCGTCCTGGCACTGGGCGTCAAAGGGCTGCTCCTCATCCTGGGAGCACTGGGCATGGCCAATATGTGGGAAGCCGTATTTGGCGATGTCGGCGTCATGGTCCTGGCAGTACTCAACTCCATGAGAGCCCTGCGGGCATAAAAGCCGGGGATTAAAATAAAAGGAGCTGTTCCACTACGTGTTTTTTTGCGTAATGGAACAGCTCCTTTTGTTGCCTTAAAGTTTTGATATAGAAAGTATACGGTCCATACTTATACTGTACCCATATATATGTGCCTTTAAGACCGGGCAGACTCTATAGGGATATATCGAAGATACTCTACTGCTGTGCTTCCTGTGCGGCAATCATGTCTTCCAGGGCTTCTTTCTGACGCTGCAGTTCTTCCAGGGACGGTGTACCAGCGGCTGCCGGTGCCGGCTGCTGCAGGGCAAGAAGCTGCTGCTGTCTCTGCTGCATGAGCTTATACCCAAAGATACCTGCGACGACGCCAATACCTAAGCCAATCCAAAAGTTTGTATTCTGAAACATAAAAATCCTCTCCTAACTACGGATACAACATATAAAAAATGACAGGAATACACAAATCCCCTTATTTTCTCTATTATAATCACCCAAGTAAATGAATGTCAATAACGAAATAAGCCCTATTTTTAATTAAATCTATTCGTTGTCGTTTTATATATTTATTAATTTCTATATTTAAATATGTATTATATCCAATTTTTATAGCATATAAGCTATAGTTATTCAATATTTATGAATTGTATATTCATGGTAAAATAATGTATTTTTCTCGAAATTAAGAAATTGATTATCATGATTGTATTTGCGTCATGACTTGCATTCCTGCTTATCCACATATCTTATACCTTAATTTTCTGCTTATTTTTATCAAAATTTCCCCGTATTCCCCTTGCTTGTTATCCATATTCATGATATTAACTATCATAAATATATCTTATACCCCGTATTATCGGCATTTTACCCATTGTTTTTGATATTTTATCTCATTATACTATTGACATTCGTTATCATAATTGATATAGTAACTATGGCAGAAACATCCAGGAAGGAGGACTGACATGAACATCGATCACTTACTTGTCACGTACTGTGCGCCGACGCTGGCCCGTCTGAAAATGGGTGCCCTGCTCTGTCTTCACCGGGAAGGCACAATGGAAGAATATGAATCCAGCGTAGTGCAGTACAACCAGCAGTACAATAGTAAAGGGCTATATTTCCGTATCCTCTATCAGTGCCCCCAGCGGACGCTGCTATACGTTTTTCGTCCGGAAATGGTAGAAGCCTACACAGAAAAACCGTATATTGCCCGGTTTCTCCAATCCTATGGTTATCATCCGCATAACGGCATATCACAGCTTTTAGATCACCTTTCCCAGCGCTTCCAGGAAGACGGCTGTTTCCCACACGAATCAGGGATTTTCCTGGGGTACCCTCTCGCCGACGTGCTGGGGTTCATTACAAACAAAGGCAATCATGCCAAGTTGTGCGGTGAATGGAAGGTGTATGGCGATGTCCGTCAGGCCGCCACCCTGTTTCATGCCTATACGTGCTGCCGCAAAGACTATATGGGCCGCTTTGCCGTAGGCACGACACTAGAAAAGCTCATCGTAGCATAAGGAGGACTCAATTATGGTAGAAATCGCATATTGGAGTGGTACAGGAAACACAGAAGCTATGGCACAGGAAATCGCCGCCGCTGCTAAAGCTGCCGGTGCTGATGTAGAAAGTGTCCTGATGGAAGATACGACGCCCGATGCTGTTGCCCAGCACGATGTCATTCTCCTCGGTTGCCCTGCTATGGGGTCAGAAGAATTGGAAGACAGCGTCGTCGAACCCTTCTTTACGGCAATCGCTCCTAAATTGAGCGGTAAAAAAGTAGGCCTCTTCGGTTCCTATGGCTGGGGAACCGGTGAATGGATAGACACGTGGAAACAGCGTGCCCAGGACGCAGGCGCTATCGTATTCGGTACGGCTATTGTCAATGAAACGCCCGATAATTCCGAAGAATGCGCTGCTCTCGGTAAAGCAGCGGCCGCACAATAACAAATTTATAGGCCGACTCCTTTTCTCTCATATAAAAACGGGACTGACACAGAATACCCTTCTGCATCAGTCCCGTTTTTATTGTATGTTATCAACGTAGGAACAGATCTTTGACTTCTATATCGGGATGATGATACTGATCTTCCCGGGAAATAGCATGGCCATGTACGAGAATACCACCGGACGGACACCAGTGGGCGCAGGCCATGCACGATACACAGCGGTCACCGACGCGGGCTTTCCCGTTCTTTATGATGATATTATGCATGGGACAGAGCCGCTCACATATCCCGCAGCCCGTACAGGCATCTGTATCCACGCTGATGGCAAAGCGCCGCTTTCCCATGTGGCGGACAAGGGACGTCGCCATAAGTGATCCTGCCAGGGACCGGCGCGCTTCGTCCGTGTTGACCGTCCGGGCCTGTACGGCCGTCGCAATGGATATCAGTTTTTTCCGGGCCTCGTCGAGACGACTGAAATCATAGGTCACGCCTTTTTTCCACGTTGCCGTACTATTGGCAATCATCGGCACGGCCCGCCCATAGGAAAGACGGCAGCGCTTCTGTTCCAGAATTTCCTTCAGGTTGTACAAGGCATTGCCGGCCGTACCGCCGCAGGTAGCTACAGCGTAAAAGTAGGTCGAAGGCGCAAACCGCGTATATTCTACGAATTCACGCACGGGATCAGGCAGATCTCCAAAATAAACGGGAAATACGAAACCGATGACTTTATCCTGGATTCCCCTGCACGTACCGCAGTGAGTCGTAAGATCTATTACATGAACAGCCGTGTCCCCTGTTTCCCTTGCCAGAAGCCGCGCGGCGCTCAACGAATTGCCTGTGCCGGAAAAATAAAGTATCATTTTCCTTCACCCCATTACATCTGATTTTGTCACGTCCTGTTAGTGTTACTTTTTCTTAACTATACTATCACTATAACACATATCACTATAAAATTCCACCTGTTTCACTACATATTGCCATGCAATTCCCTTTCTTACGATGATTTTTCTCTTTTCTGACAATATAGGACGAAAAAACAATATCATCAGATGGGGTGAGGCGAAGGCATGCCAGCATATCCTCGTTTCTATCTGGCTCCGTTTTTCATGCGGCGACAGAACAGGAGGCTTCCAATGACCAGGAATATTGTACCTAATATCAGGAGTGCACAGACATTCCGTTGCAGCAATGCAAAGTGTCCGGATAGGAAAAGTTCCCGCACCGCATTAGAGAGCCATGCCATGGGAAACAGCGATGCGATCATCTGCGTTACCGGGTCCATCGCTTCCATGGGCCAGGTGTACCCGCCGAAAATAAATGCCGGTACGGTATACATGACCGATGCCCGCACAAATTGTAATTCTGTACGAAATACAGCAGCCCCCATCAGCCCCAGGGATAGCGCCGTATATGCAAATGCTGCCGACAAAGGAACCAGGCTGGATGCCGATGCCCTGTTGGGAATGCCCAGCACATAAGCCAGGAAACAGATAAAACAAAACGATAACATAGTCAGTACCCAGTATACGCCAAGCTTTACAGCTAGTATGGTCCATGGCGGGCTGCCTTTTAGTTTCTTGTCATGAATATCGCCCTGCACAGCCGCACCAATCGATAAGAATATGCCCTGCTGCATAGCAGCCAGAGCAAGTCCCAGGACAAAGAACATCATATAACTCTGGGTCGGGTTATTCAGTACGCGCAGGGAGGTATGGACCGGGGAAATGCGGCGGCCCAGCATGCCTTCATCACCACTGGTGCGCAGGGCCGCCTGCCGGGCAGCTACGCGGTCATTGAAGGCGTTGATGACATCACTGGCAGCGGTACTGGAAATATTGGTCGTAATGATGTTGGCCCCGTTCATCATGACCAGGACCTGACTGCTCTGGCCGGTAAGGATCTGTTTGGCAAAATCCTGCGGGATGAGAACAGCCGTATACGCCTGCTTTTCTCTCATCATCTGTCGTGCTTCTTCCTCATCGGATACGACGCGGACCACAGAAAAACTGTCCGTATCCGTAAAATGTTTCGTAAGGGCACGGCTGTACGCCGTATGGGATTCATCGCAGATGACCGTCGGAATATCTTTGACGACACCGGGATAATACAAGATGCCAAAGAGAATCAGATAGGCTGCTGCTGCGCCAAACAGAAAAATAGCACGCCGGGCATCGTGGACAAAGGCATTTGTAAGCTCCCGACCAATGCATTGCAACAAGCTCATAGTGTCGTTTCTCCTTTCTCACGGCGGAACACGTGGCGTATCAGATTCACTGTTCCATACCGCCGCCGCACAATAAACACTCCCCAGGCTAGGAGCAGACACAGTCCTCCCATGAGCAGCATCTGCAGGCACTGGCTGTACAGGGCCGGCGCATATCCCGACAGCAGCAGATCGCGGACGACATCGGCACCATGGCGCATGGGGAAAATAAAGGCAATCACTTCTGCCAGCTGATTCATATAGAAATCGGGCCAGCTCAGGCCACTGTACAGAAGTCCCGGCATGATATATAAAAGCGGCTCCTGAAGGGACATGACTTCGTCCGGGCTGCAGACGGCAAATAATGTCATAATGCACGATACAGTCAGCGTAAAGACAGCCATGATCAGCCCTAAATCAAAGAAACTCCCCCGTGCGGGAATGGCAAAACAGGTATGTAAGAAAATCAGTGACACAAAAAACGACAGGACGGACAATCCCCACACGGGCAATATTTTAGCGGCGATGATTTTCCAGGAAGGCACCTGCTTCCGGTAAACACGATGGTGAAATTCCCGGGCCACCAGCGGACAAATGACCAGCATAATGGCAATCTGCAACCCATTCATCGTAAGTCCTGCCAGCATAAACGGGGAATATCACGTTGTCGGGTTGTTGATAATCCGGATGCCCATACGCACGGGATAGGCCATAGACATGGCCGCCCGGGGCAGCTGGTTACCAGCTTCCAGAAGCTGTGATGCAATGCCTACGGCCAGAGTCTTATTGATTTCATTGGCAGCGGTCATTGCTGCGTTGCCAAACATATTATTGGCCGAATCGACGAGTATCAGCAAATCAATGGGGTCCCCCGTTTTGATTTTTTTTGATAAATCCGCCGGAATATACAGTGCAGCTATGGCACTGCCGGACTGCAGGGCGTCGGTCATGTCTTCGGCATGGTACACTTCTCCCGTAATGGAAAATTTTTCGGAATCACTATACGCCTGAATGACCGTCCGGCTTACAGGAGACTGTTCTTCATCACAAATAATGAGAGGAATCCGTTCCACTGAATTCTGGTAGTAAATGATACCGAAAGCCAGGGTGAACGCCAGAGGGAGCAAAAACAAAATGGGCGCCACGGGAAACCGCCCTTTCCAGAGAATTCCCCATTCCCGCCGGAGTATCTGCAAAAAGGTCATACTGCCTCACCTGCCAATAAACGGAAGCGCATGCCGGGACGAAGGAAAGAATCATTCACCTGCACTTTGATGTTGAAGCTGATAATATCCGTGTCGTCTCCCCGTTCACTTGTCGCCCGCTGGGTAGCAAATTCCGACTTTTTACTGATATCGGTAATCGTTCCGGTCACTTTTGTCTTACCGTCCCGTGCCAGGAGGGTCACCTGCTGTCCCAGGTGGAATTCTTTCAATCTTGTTTCAGGAACCTTGAAATTGACCCAGTTGTCCGTCGGATCCTGTACGGCTACCAGAGGCGTACCGAGGGAAATCATAGATCCTTCTTCAATGTATTTGGATGTAATCACTCCATCAAAAGGTGCCTTGATTTCCGTTTCATCGAGAGACACTTCAATCTGCTGCAGCTGGGCATGAGCGGCTTCCAGTTTTTTCTGGACCGCGTCGGCATTCGCCGTATTGACATCAGTCTGTAATAATCCGGCCTGAGCAGATGCATAACCGGACTGGGCCTGGGAATATGCAGCCTGGGCTACTTCATACTTCGTCTTATATCCATCAAAGACGGCCTTGGAAACGGCTCCCTGCTGATACAATTCCTGATAGCGGTTGAAATCTTTTTCTGCCAGATCCAGATTGGACTGGGCCGTGTCTATACCGGCCGAAGCCGTATCCAGAGTAGAATGAGAAGTACTGTCCTGCAGTGTCGTCACCACATCGGCCTGCCGTACCTGCGCTTCCAGCGCTTTGATATTGGCTTCGGCATGTGCCTTCTGGGCCAGTAAGTCACGCTGATCAATATATGCGATAACATCACCTTTGTGGACAGTATCCCCTTCCTTGACATTGAGCTGGATGACCCGGCCACCTTGGAATTAATATCGATTTCCTTGGCATCAGACCGGCCCCATGTTTCATCCGATGCGTTTCCTGCCTGCTGGAGGCTGCACCCGCTGGAAAGAACCATCACCAGCAAAGCCCCTGCCAGCAGACATGCATATTTTTTACACTGTATTTTCTTCATCGCAGATTCTCCTGTTCCTGTTTATGAATTGAACGTGTTCAAATTGACTGTAAAAAACACGTATCCGGCAGGGCCCGGATACGCAGCTTCATTGCTGATGAATCATCGTATTGGCGATATCCCTGATTTCCGGCAGCCGCTCCCGCAGCCGTTCCAGGACGGCGTCGGTTTCATCGCAGTCTACTCCCAATAGTTCCAGTGCCGTACGCAGACAGATTTCACTGTACCGGCCGGCATCGACGGAAGTAGAAAAGCCGAACTGGATGACATAACTCCGCATAGCCCCTTTAATCAGAAGGGACCGGAGAAATATGTCCTCACGGGAAAGAGTCAGGCTGTCACCAAAAATCTGTATGGTCATTTCCGTCAGATGATTCGTTATTTTTTCAAAAATGACCGGTGAGGTATAGCCTTCATAATACGTTTCCCGTACCAGCTCGTTCATACGGACCGCTTCAAACTCGACCTGACACAGGGCGGCATAGCGGAACGCCGGCGATTCGTCATGAAAATGCTCACCAATGAGATAGTTGCACTGACGGAACAGAGATAATACGAGAGATTGAAAAATATCTTCCTTATTCTTAAAAAAATAGTAAATACTGCCCGTCAGGACACCGGACTCTTCGACAATCTGGCGTATGGTCGTCTTCTTGTATCCCTGATGAACGAATAAATCCTTTGCCGTCGCCAGGATGCGCTGGCGCACACCATTCATATTCTCCCGATTCTTTTTCGTTATTCTCACCGCCTTGAACGCGTTCAATATTACAAATATAGTGTAAAATGAAATAGGAAAGTTGTCAAGAAAAAAGGCCTTCAGTTAAAAAATTGAACAGGACTCAAAAAGCCCCGCTAAAAAGAATCACCATGCGGGGCCTTTTTGATGAACCTATTCTTTTTTCGTACCTATACGATGGAGCAATCTCTTCTTTATTGCTTCTTTATTGCTTCTTTATTGCTTCTTTATTGCTTCTTTACCATAAGAAACGAAGTCCTGCATTGAATTGCCATTTTGTTGTTACATCCCCACCAAAAGACTTTTCAACGTCTCCATAAAGAACAGTATTGTCCGTCAGGGACACTTTGCCACCGAGTCCAAAGGTATACCACGTATCTCCGCCATCACAATGCTGATAATAGGAGGCATCGGTTCCCCAAAGGGCCATGTCCCAATCTCCGGAAAATTCATGGAGGACATTGAATTTTAAGTAAATCTGATTGGGTTCCTGTCCTTTTGGCGTAGCAAAAGATTTGCCCAGTCGGAACCCCAGCCTGCCAATCAAACTGTCTTCTCCATCATCATGTACTTTGACGCCATTCGATAACGTATAGTCGCTTCCGCCAGATTTGCCATATACCAGCTGGGATTGCGGCTCGATGAACCATTCACCACCCATGTCGAACTTACGGCCATATTCGGCACTAACCATCCAGGCATGATCCGAATAGTCTGCATCTGCCGCTTTCATGCCATCATGGTAAATATTGTATTTGTTGTTATAGTGGCTGTACGATAAGACATAATCCATATAATGGCCTTTGCTGCCAGCCCAGCCAGCATACAAGGAGCCACCGTAGCTGCGCATGTCGCCATCGCCATGATGGTAGTCTACATCACCCATGGCACTGTGAAAAGCTCCGCCGATATGCCATTTGCCATTCTGATGGTCAGCCACAGTCCGGTCATACCCTAATTGGTAGAAATTCCAACGATAATTGTAATGACCATATTTATCCGATTCCGTTTCCCCAGATTTCATACGGAACCAGACGCCATCTTCCGTATCACTATAGTCCCGCAGTTCACCCAGGCGCTGATTCAACGTGTCGATGTTCCGGTGCGATAACAAATCACCATGTACGGCAGAGGCAGCGGCTACAGGGACCTTGATATTATCCGTCGGATTTTCGGAATAATCGACAAAATACCAGTCATTGCCGTTAGTCCCAAACCGGTCAGATACAACGTTCTTATCTATGACCGGCGTATAATCAAATAAGGCTCCGTCTGAAATGTCCGAGGTCTTAGTAATCGCCTTAAAAGTAATACCAGAAGCCGCATCGGCAAAGCGGACTGGATTGTCAGGACTGACACCTTTTAACGCAGAAATATCTGCTGGCTGGACATAGACCAGACCCGAACCATCTTTGATGGTAAAGAAATCAGTACCTGCATTGCGATAGGCACTATTTACTTTGGCCCCGCTGGCATCCATGACGACAGTCCCTTCATTGGATTTCAAGTTATACAGGACCAGGTTATTGACCGTATCCGTATCCTCAGTATGTACGTTATAAGCATGTGTATCAATGATGCCGCCTTTATCGAGGGTAATAGCACTCAGATAATTGCTCCGTGTATCCAGCCCCTGTGCATCTTTTCCACGCAACATGATATCAGGAACCCATTTGGCTCCATCAGCCAACGTAACTTGCAGCTGGCTGTCATCGCGAACGGCACCATAGGTTTGTGTCGCTTCATCATATTTAATCAGGCCGACACCAGCGCCGTACCAATAGGAATCTTTACCTGAAAAGCCGACGCGGATAGTTCCTGCTTTCGCATCGAGGTTACCATAAATCTGAACAGTATTATCCGGATTCAGGATAGTTCCGTCTTCTTTAGCATTGATATTGATTGTCGAACCACCACCGTGCTTGGCTGACACAGCATCGTTCTTGCTGATGGTATTCACGTTCCCCTTAGTATCGATGTCATACTCATTGTCATATCCATCATGTGTTCCCGTGGCGATGTGGTCGTTGATATAGGTATTCCCCGTGACATTGATGACCGCCCCTTGGTCAGCATATAAACCATTATGCGCAATGCTGCGTCCCGTCGTGTTATTGGGATCCAGTTTGGTATCAATGTATAAATTGCCGATTTGAGTGGTCCCTTTCCCGATGAAATAGGCGTTAGTATTGACGATACCGCTGTCTTTAATGGCATTTTTCAAATCTGATTTAATCGTCAAATTATCAAATTGATTACCACCGCCACTATAAATACCATAAACGCCACTGCCTCCATATCTATGGGACAATAATCCATCGACCTGCAGATTTACATCATGGATCGCAGTATTTCCTGATTCCAGCAAAATAGTCTGATAATCACTCTTTCCATAATCGGCCATAGTCATAGACGAATCGGCCCCAAGAGTAGCACGAACAGTATATGAATTCAGATTTTTCTTGGAATTCATAATGACGAGGCCGCGCTTTTCTTTTGAAAGTTTGTCGCCTGTATCATACGTAAAATTCCCATCCTTGAGCAATCCGCTCGTATCCACTTGAAGGCTGGGGTCTGTGTCATTCTGGGTTACTGTATCATCTCCTTTGATATATAGAATCTGTTCATATGGCGGTCCCTCAGCAGCATACACATCTACACTACCTAATCCTCCCAGGGTACAACCAGCAACCAGACTGAATAAGATAAGTCGTCGCAAATTCCGTCCGCTCTTCATATGCATCCCTCCGTGTTTTTATATTTTTCATGTATTATATGTTAATATTATATATCTTATTTTAATTATTTCAATGTAGCATCGCCTACGTTACAATAAAAAGCATAACAAATTTAAATATATATAGAATTGTAATAACATCAGGCTGTGAATCACTTATAATTTGTATATTGTACGTGTATTACAGGACTTACGCATTTGAATTTATTCAAAGTTAATCGATCTTCATAAAAATTAGACATTAAAAAAAACCGCATGAACGGTTTGTTCATGCGGTTTATCTGTTGCATAGGTTTGTGGAAATATACGCGTATATTAACGTTTGCTGAACTGGGAAGCCTTACGGGCTTTCTTGAGGCCGTATTTACGGCGTTCTTTTTCACGCGGATCACGTGTCAGAAGACCAGCTTTTTTGAGGGGCTGACGGAAATCAGCATCGACTTCGAGAAGTGCGCGGCTGATACCGTGACGGATAGCGCCAGCCTGGCCGGACGGGCCACCGCCTTTTACGTCAGCGATGACATCATACTGTTCCGTAACGCCGGTCAGTACGAGGGGCTGTCTAATAACGAGTTCCAGCGTTTTACGGCCGAAATATTCGGTTAATCCTTTTTTGTTTACTGTGATATTACCCTGACCCGGAACCAGACGAACTCTGGCAACGGAGGTTTTTCTACGGCCAGTGCCGTAGTACTGTGCTACTGCCATGAAATCTTCCTCCCGGTTATATTAACGAATGTCCAACTTTAATTCTTCTGGCTGCTGTGCCTGATGCGGATGTTCAGCACCAGCATATACGTTCAGTTTGCGATACATCTGTTCACCCAGCTTGTTCTTCGGCAGCATGCCGCGAACAGCCATTTCAACAACGCGTTCCGGACGTTTTTCAAGCATGTGGCCTGCCTGTGTAAACGAAGAACCACCGGGATAACCGGAATGACGGAAATACGTCTTCTGAATGAGTTTTTTACCTGTGAGTTTTACTTTTGCTGCGTTTACAACGATTACATAATCGCCTGTATCTACATGCGGGGTAAATGTCGGTTTATGTTTTCCCCGAAGAACTTTTGCGACTTCGGCAGCAAGACGACCTAATGTCTGACCTTCAGCGTCAACAACATACCATTTACGTTCAATGTTGCTGGCGTTGGCCATAAATGTAGTTTTCATGCTGTATAATCCTCCCTGAATAACTATCTTAAGCCTAAGCTTTAGGATCTTTTTCTCCGGGGCTGGTGGAGTCCAAGTGAAAAGCTTACCTATATATATTACCCGTCCCGGCAGTCTTTGTCAAGTTATTTTTCTTACAATTTCTATTTGACAATCTGGTATAAGCGTGTTAGAATGAGCCCATCAACTTGATAGTGTTGCTAAGATGAGAAGAGTATGCAGCAGGGACTGTCACAGAGAGCTCCTGTCTGGTGCAAGGGAGCACAGAAAGCGCTGCAGAAGATGGACTCTGAGCAGGCGTGCCGAATAGTCAGGCCGTCCGGTTGTACCCGTTATCGTACTATGGTATTGATGGCCCCAGGGCCTGCGTACCTGAAGAGGCTGTTTTCGTGAGAAAGCAGTGAAATTGGGTGGTATCACGGTGCTTCCGTCCCTTGTTGGGACGGGAGCTTTTTTTGTATCATGCCGGCAACCGTCAAGTAACTCACATATATCACAAGAAAAGAGGAATCACATCATGCCTATCAAAATCATTGACGGTTTATCTGCAAAGGAAAAATTACACGAAGAAGGAATCGCGACCATTGACCGCCGCAAAGCGCTCCACCAGGACATCCGTCCCCTGCGCATCCTGATCCTGAATCTCATGCCCCTCAAGAAAATCACGGAACTCCAGTACCTCCGTCTCCTCGGCGATTCTCCGTTGCAGGTAGAAGTCGATTTCTGCCATACCGCTACTCATGTGAGCAGCAACACCGACGCCTCCTACCTCGATGCCAATTATCATACCTTTGACGAAATCATGGACAAGTACTACGACGGCTTCATCATCACCGGCGCCCCTGTAGAAACGCTGCCCTTCGAAGAAGTCGATTACTGGCCGGAACTGATAAAATATCTGGACTGGTCCCGTACCCATGTCTATTCCACCATGTCTTTCTGCTGGGGAGCCCAGGCCGCACTCTATCATTTCTATCATATCCAGAAGCAGCTCCTGCCCCAGAAGTTGTTCGGCATATACGAATACCAGCTCACGCAGCGCCATCATCCGCTCTTGCGGGGATTCGACGACCGGTATTTCATTCCCCAGTCGCGCCATACGGCTATCGATGACATTGCCGTCTACAATACACCGGAGCTGGAAATCCTCTCCCGCAATACAAAAAACGGTATCAATATCATCGGCACTCCAAACAACCGGCAGTTTTTCGTCCTCGGCCACTTTGAATACGACAGGGATACGCTGGCTAAAGAATACCTGCGCGACAAAAACAAGGGACTGCCCATCGCTCCGCCGGCCAACTATTATCCCCATGACGATGACCGCAATACGCCGGCCTTTACCTGGTGCAGTTATGCCCATATCTTCTACCACAACTGGCTCAACCTGGTCTATCAGGAAACGCCCTATGTGCCGGAAGAAATCGGCCACGTCGCCTGCGCCCACTGATGACAAAAAAGACTGTAACGAAACGGCATGGCCCATTTCGTTACAGTCTTTTTATATGGGAATCGCATTCCCTTTTTTGTTATTTCGTGCCAAAAATGCGGTCACCGGCATCGCCCAGACCGGGCAGGATGTAGCAGTTTTCATTCAGACGGTCATCGAGGGCGGCTGCATAAATCTTGACATCGGGGTGTTCACGGTTCAGGCACTGTACTCCTTCAGGAGCTGCAACCAGACAAATGAACTTGATGTTTTTGATTCCCCGCTGCTTGAGCAGTGTAATCGCTGCCGAAGCGCTGCCACCGGTAGCCAGCATCGGATCGACGATGATGAAATCACGGCCTTCGATATCGGGCATCTTGCAATAATATTCGACGGGTTTCTTCGTTTCCGGATCCCGGTACAGGCCGATGTGCCCTACTTTGGCCATAGGCATGAGATTGAGCATGCCCTGTACCATTCCCAGGCCGGCGCGCAGGATTGGGACGATGACCAGCTTTTTGCCGCTGATCTGTTTGCCTGTCATCTTCTGCAGCGGCGTTTCGATTTCTATATCTTCCAGCGGCAGGTCCCGGGTGATTTCATATGCCATGAGCATGGTAATTTCTTCCAGAAGTTCACGGAAATCCTTGGAATCTGTTTCTTTTTTCCGCATCAGCGTCACTTTATGCTGAATCAGCGGATGGTTTAATACTTCGATCTGCATGTGGTATAATCCTTTCTTCACGAACCGCCTCGCGACTTATTTATCCATTTCCTTAATCATATTGACCCGGACTTCATGACGCCCGCCGTCAAATCCCGTAGAAAGGAAAATACGGACGATTTCCCTTGCAAGGCCCGGCCCGATGACCCGGCCGCCCATGGTGAGGATATTGGCGTCATTGTGGCGGCGGCAATATTCGGCCGAGAACATATCGTGGCACAACGCAGCCCGGATGCCATGGACCTTATTGGCAGCAATACCGATACCGATGCCGGTACCGCAGATAAGGATGCCTCTGTCAAACGTACCGTCTGCAACGGCTTGTGCAACTTTTTTGGCAATGACCGGATAGTCACACCGTTCCGGTGTATGTGTGCCATAGTCGGTATAGGCAATTCCCTGTTCGTCCAGGTACTGCTTGATGTTTTCCTTCAAATCAAAACCACCGTGGTCGGCACCAATTACTAATTTCATAGACTGATTCCTCCTGTACATAAATAAAATAAACACAGATGCGACAGACACCCTTGCTTTTCTTATTTATTATACTCTGACAGGACAGAAAAATAAAGCATTCGTTATACGGAGCGCACATCGCCGCCGGCAGATTTTTTCATGCGGTTCATAATGGCCATTCCCAAACCTTCTTCATCGGTCCCTTCGGCCAGGATATGGTCTACGTGGACACTATCAAAGAACAACAGACCCGTATACAGCTGGGCTGCCAGGGCCGCTTTGTCGCCGTGATCGCCCCAGATATACATGGCGTCTTTCGGGAAGGCTTCTGCCGTCTGGCGGCTGACGAGAAAGCCAACTTTCTTTCCTTCTGCCGTCAGTTCCAGCGCCTGCTGTGCCATGGCCTGCTGTACGTGCTCTACGGAGCCCACATAGACCGTAACCGGAGCCGACGGCGCATAGTGGCGGTACTTCATCCCCGGCGCCTTGGGCACGCCTTTTCCCGTTATGATATTGCGGTCTACATCGACCTTTCCTTTTCCGACGACTTCTTCCAGCATAGCAAGAGTCACACCGCCGGGACGGAGAATGGTGACCGTATCGTCGTCATGACATTCAATAATCGTCGATTCGACGCCGATATGGCAGGGGCCGCCATCGATGATCATATCGACCCGTCCATCCATGTCGTGGGCCACTTCTTCCGCCGTCGTCGGGCTGGGCCGGCCGGACCGGTTGGCACTGGGAGCGGCTACGGGCACACCGGCAGCCTTGAGGAAGGCATGGGCAATGTCGTGGTCCGGGCAGCGCAGGGCAACTGTATCCAGACCACCCGTCGCGGCATCGGGCACGCAGGATTTCCGTGGGAAAATAATCGTGAGAGGCCCCGGCCAGAACGCGTCGAGGAGCTTCTGCGCCGTCGGCGAAATATACGCCGCTACCTGATGGGCCGCTTCCTGGTCCGGTACGGTCAGGATGAGCGGATTATCGCTGGGCCGTCCCTTGGCCGCATAAATGCTGCGGCAGCATTCGGCATCAAGACCGTTGGCACCAATGCCATATACCGTTTCTGTCGGGAATACGACGATACCACCATCCCGGATGATGCGGCCTGCTTCTTCCAGTATAGCTTTATCTTTTTCTACGTCCGTTATGCGGACCATTTTTGTCTGTTTCACACGTATCTACTCTTTTCGCTGAAAAACGACGACCCGTTCAATGCCGCCATAATCGTTTACTATTCGTTGTAATGCAAAATGACCGGTACCGGTAAAAATCGAGGCGATATCCCGGCTCTGGCCGGCACCGGCCTCGACGGCACAAAAGCCGTGTACCTTTACGTAGGGCACGACATCCCCGGCGATGCGGCGGTAATACTCCAGACCGTCGTCACCTCCGAACAGGGCCAGTGCCGGATCATGACGCACTTCGGGCTGCAGGTGATGCATATCGTCTGCCGTCAGATACGGCGGGTTGGATACGACCCAGTCATAGGCAGCCGGCGGCACTGATGCCAGAAGATCACTTATCTTCCAGCTCACCCGGTCCGAAAGGCCCAGTCGTTCCCCGTTCTTCCGGGCTACGTCCAGAGCCTGCTGCGAAATATCGACGCCCAACCCCCGGCATTGCGGCCGTTCATGAAGGATGCTCAGCAAGATGGCTCCGCTTCCTGTCCCGATATCGAGGATATGTGCCTGTGAATCCTGCGTTAGCTGCCCGAGTACGGTTTCAACCAGCATTTCCGTTTCCGGCCGGGGAATGAGTACCTGTTCATTGACCAGAAAATCCAGCCCCATGAACGACTTTTCTCCCAGAATATGGGCCACGGACAGACGATCCGCCCGCTTTTTCACCAGTTCCCGGTAGGCAGCCAGTTCCTCTGTCGTCATGGGCTCATCATAATGGGCATAGAGATAAATCCGCTCCTTGTTCAGCACGTGGGACAGGAGGATTTCCGCATCGAGGCGCGGCGAATCGATGCCTTTCGACGTAAAGAACTGCGTCGTCCACGTAAGGAGCGCCCCGACGGTCCACAGTTTATTCATCATCCGATTCTTCCTTCATCAGCTCTGCCCGGTGCGCTTCTGCCAGAGCCTGGATAAATTCATCGAGATCGCCGTTGAGGACATTTTCCAGCTTGTACAGCGTCAGGTTGATGCGGTGGTCCGTTACCCGGCCCTGGGGGAAATTATAGGTACGGATCCGTTCGCTCCGGTCGCCTGTACCGACCTGGCTGCGCCGTGCTTCTGTTACTTCCGCATCGGCTTCCTGCTGGGCCTTGTCCAGCAGGCGTGCTTTCAGTACGCGCATCGCCTTGGCCCGGTTTTCCAGCTGGGACCGTTCATCCTGACATTCGACGACAATCCCCGTCGGGATATGGGTCATGCGGACAGCCGAACTCGTCTTATTGACGTGCTGGCCGCCAGCCCCACTGGAACGATAATAATCAACGCGTACATCGTCCATATTCAGATTGACTTCCACGTCTTCTGCTTCGGGCAGTACGGCAACCGTAGCCGTAGACGTGTGGATACGGCCGCCCGCTTCCGTAACGGGGACACGCTGTACGCGATGTACGCCCGATTCATATTTCAGCTTGCCATAGACGCCATGGCCTTCGACAGAGAAAATAACTTCCTTGAATCCGCCCAGTTCCGGTGCATTGGAACTGATGATGCTGGCTTTCCAGCCGGGTTGCTTTTCGATGTATTTCATATACATGCGGAATAAATCGCCGGCAAAGAGGGCCGCTTCATCGCCGCCGGCACCGCCACGGATTTCCATGATAACGTTCTTGTCATCCCGCGGATCTTTGGGCAGCATGAGGATATGCAGTTCGTCTTCCAGCCCGGCCTGTTTCTTTTCCAGTTCTGCTAATTCCTCTTTGGCCATGGCAATGATTTCCCCATCGCTTTCCGGGTCTTTCAATAGTTCCCGGTCGCCCTGGATCTGCTCCGTCACATCCTTGTACTGGCGGTACGTTTCCACAATCGGGGCCAGCGATGCATGTTCCTTCGTCAGTTTCTGCCATTCCTCCTGCCGGGCAATGACCGACGGGTCACTGATGCGTTGTTCCAGATCCATAAATTTATTTTCAACGGCCTGCACTTTATCAATAAACACGTAAATTCCTCTCTTTCTTTACAGCACTCCCGGTTTATGCCGATTCGGCACGGGATGCATCTTCCTCCCCCGGTCCTGCCGGCGTGATCGTCACAGTGGCCGTATCACCATCCGGCGTTTCCTCATGGTCTTCCGGTTTGGCAGCGTTCATCGCTTCAATAGCCACTTCAATCTGATCGGCGTGGGGTTCCCGCGTCGTCAGATACTGGAGATACAGACCGGGCTTGAACAGAGCCTGGACAAAGGGACTTTCCGTCCGTGCCGCTATGCGGATCATTTCATAACTGATACCGGCAACGACCGGCATCAGAAGGATCCGCGATATCATCCGTTCGGCCAGATTCGGCCAGCCCAGGAAGGCAAAGACGAAAATAGAAACGACCATGACGATAAGCAGGAAATTGGTGCCGCACCGCGGATGGAGACGGCTGTGTTTTTTGACATTTTCAACGGTCAGTTCTTCTCCCGATTCGTAGGTCCAGATGGTTTTATGTTCAGCGCCGTGGTATTCATAGACACGGCGGATATCACTCGTAAGGGAAATGCCCCATATATATAATAGAAAAATAAGCAATCGCAATACGCCTTCGACTATGTTCAGCCGGACGGCGCTGTCCATGACGCCCGGTATGAATTTGGCGCCATACGTCGGAATGAGGAGAAAAATGACGATGGCCAGCACGATAGAGAATGCCATGGTAGCAATCATCTGCGGGCGGGACAGTTCCTCTTCTTCTTCACCGGCGGCCTGGGCAGAATAAGACAGGCATTTCATGCCATATACCAGCGACTCATACAAAGCAATGGTGCCGCGCAGCAGGGGCTTCTTCAAAATGGGATACCGTTCACACAGTGAATGTACTTCATCTTTTTTGACCGTAATCTGGCCGGACGGCGTCCGCACCGCTGTAGCAATATATTTCGGTCCCCGCATCATGACGCCCTCAATGACAGCCTGTCCGCCTACATATGTAGTGGGTTTCTTCAAAAGGCACACCCCATTTCCACACAAACAAATAGAGCAGAGCATTTCTGCTCTGCTGCACACTTGTACTGCTTATTTACTAGCTTTTTTACCATAACGTTTATTGAACTGTTCGATACGGCCACGAGCCTGCTGGGCACGCTGCTGGCCTGTAAAGAACGGATGGCATTTAGAGCAAATTTCAACACGCAGTTCCGGTTTAGTCGAACCTGTTTCGAATGTATTACCACAAGCACACGTTACTTTGGCGTTGCTGTAGTATTTCGGATGGATTCCTTCTTTCAAAATTTACACCTCTTCTCATCTATCATACAAAACCTATGCTAGACTAGTTTAGCATAAAGACACGGGAAATGCAAGAGAAAATGTTTGTTACCTCTACAGATTATTCGGCATCTTCCGGCTTTAACAGGGGCAGCGGTGCCAGATAGATGATATCCTCCCGTTTTGCCGCATCCCCTTCTGCCAGGATGGCGGCCTGTCCGGCAATGTGTGCCCCGGCTTTTTCGGCCAGTGCTTTGAGGGCTTTCATGGATCCGCCCGTGCTGATGACGTCATCGACGAGGAGGACGTTTCTGCCGCGCAGGAGGGCCACGTCTGCAGCAGAGAGATAGAGACGCTGTTTGCCCGCTGTCGTGATGGATTCGTCTTCCACCCAGATGGGATCATCCATGTATGCCTTGACGGACTTGCGCGCTACGACGTATTGCTTCATGCCGCTCAGGTGGGCCATTTCGTGGGCCAGGGGGATTCCTTTCGTTTCTGCAGTCATAATGACATCGGTATGAGCCGGCATTTTTTTCACCAGTTCCTTTGCCGTAGCCGACACAATGTCCACATCGCCCAGGATGACAAAGCCGGCAATAGCCAGATCGTCATTTAATTTAATAATCGGAAGCTGCCGCGTACAGCCGGCTACGTGCAATTCATAATAGTTCTTTGCCATATTACACACCTCATTTTTGGAGTTCTATAGTTTTATTATACCCTTTCTTCATCACAGTGACCAGAGTCATCCCGGCAGATTGCACGTTCACTGTAGATCCGCCGGCGCGTCACTGCGGATGAAGCCGTTGGAGCATCGCATATCATACAGTGATTCGATAAAACTGTCCATATAGGGCAGGAACTGCCTGCGGTGAATCATCTGGAGCACGTCCTCCCGGCAGGCATAGCGGGCAGCCCGGACTTCTGCGTCCTGCAGATGCAGCGATTCCAGAGGGACGTCGGCGATGACGACGTAAATATCGTCAAATCCGTGATGGAAGCGGAGCCGCATGAGCGGAGCCTGTCCGGTAAGATCGACAGGGAGGCCGATTTCTTCGCGGACCTCTCTCATAGCCGCCACCTGGCTCGATTCGCCGCTGTGCACATGTCCGGCAACGGTCAGGTCCCAGCATCCGTCCAGGGGGTCACCGGGCTTTTTCCGCTGCTGGATGAGAAGCCGTCCTGCATGGTCAAAGATGCACACATGGACGATGAGAAAATATTCCCCATCGGACAATGTGCCTTCCTGACTGCGGTCGATGGTCCTGCCCGTAGGCACACCGCGGTAATCATAAATATCCAGACGTTCCATTTCCTATCCCTTCTCTTCCTGTAAAAATTGCCGCAGCAGACGGCGCAGCAGGACCGACGGCTTTTCATCAGCCCGTTCACAGTAGCGCTGCAGGGACTGCCAATCCGCATCATCGAGGTACGTATCAACTTTATGACGTTTCTGCCGTTTTACATCTATCCTCGTCCTCCGTTTGGGACGGGGCGTTTCTTCGGGGAAAAAATCCTGTATTTTCCGCCGTTTGGGTATTTCTTCAAACTCCATCTTCCGTTCCTCCCAGTGATGTTAATGTGTCCAGCACGTGCCTTGCCCGTTCATATTCCTCATCGAGACGGCGTATGTCCTCATGGCCGGCTTCATAGTCTGCCTCCAGCTTCTCACCATTGCGGATATTGGACTGCTTTTCTTCTTCCAGGCAGTCCATAAGGACAATGACATAATCACATAGTTCGTCACAGATATCGAGCACCCGGTTGCAATAGCCTTTGTACTCTTTCTGCAGGTCATACCATTCCTCTTCCAGCCGGTCTTCACGGTCTTCCAGTTCTTCCCGGTGCTGTTCCAGATGATGGCCCCGGCGGCTGAAATCAAAGACGGGCTTGCGGCCCCAGAGGCCGGAATGTTCATATTCCTCTTCTTCTTTCATGATCAGCCGGCGCTGACGGGAAAGTTCTGTCTGTTCCTCTCCATAAGCCCGGCACCGTTCCTTCCAGTCGTGCCAGAGGCCTTCCGCCTCCTGTGCCGAAGCTTCGTAGTCTGCCAGCGTCCGGGCAAAGCGGGCCGCATCATCCAGTTTGGCAAACACGGGCTGCCACGTCGTAAAATTACGGATACCCTGCAGCAGGCGCCGGTAGAAATCTTCCGTTTCCGTCCAGTCATCCAGGGGGACGCATTTCCTGCCGGCCCAGTCAGTGTCATATTCGTCTTCCCGGTCCCGGACATACGATACAGCTTCCTTCAAGGCCTTCCTGACACTATCCAGCGCCAGATTGCGCGTTTCGATTTTATTGCGTGTAGTCTCATGATTCTCAAAATACGAGGCTTTCGCCTGCCGCGCTGTCCGGACCATATACAGATGCCGTTCTATGCTGTCACAAATAATCGAAATCTGAGTACCGATGAAACGGATTTTCTCTTCCTTTGCCAGCGTTCCTTCATAGGACACATTCCACAGAGCCTTTGCATCGGCTTCAAACCGGGGATACGATACCAGCACGGATGCGCTGTTCCGCAATACCGCCAGCAGCCGTTCGTATTCCGAAAGATTATCTGCCGGCTGTTTCGTATACGCCCGGATGTCATCCAGCACAGGATCAGCCCCGGGGCGCACCTGCCGGTTCAGTCCGGTCTTTACTTTTCCTAATTGTTTCTTCAGCCAGCTCATCCGTTTCTACCTTCTTTTCCTGATTCTTCCCAGTTTTTTATTATAGCAAATCATAGGCGTTTGAACTAGTCTCATAACACATTTTATACTTGCAGTACTGATACAAAGAAATAATCATTAGTAATTGACTACGAGCCCTCCCATGACTATAATAAAGTCATTATAAATTTGAGGGGGAAATACTTGATGAAAAACCTGATTGTAATAGGCTTATTCGTACTTCTCGTACTGAGCCATCTTTATCCCGGCAGTCCCATGGCAACGCTGGCTCTGCTCGTCGCTCTGGTAGCTATCGGCGGTGCCTGCGTCAAGTTGGGGGAATATATCTGGGGAAGTGACTGTGAAGCATGGCTGACCATCGTAGGCCTGGCCTCTACGGCACTCATCGTGACCTATGTACCGGCCTGTGTACCCCAGGGCGTCAATCATCTGGCTCTCCTCGTAACGGCAATGATTCACTAATCGTGACTGACATCCGGAAAATTTCCGGCTGTCAGTTATTTTTTTGTTTTTCGCCATGTATACATGTCAGGAACCGGTAAAGCATGGTAAAATAGTAGTAAATAAACCACTCTATTTTTACATGGTTTTTACAAAGTATTTACAAAGAACTGACAAAGTATACGTATACTTTGGAAAGAGTATATTAGGAGGCGTACCTTACATGTTCAGCATCAGCAATAAACACGAAGAATTTTTTGACTATCTCATCGAAAACGCCGAGAAATTCCGGCGCGGCGCTGTCATCGCCAACGAGGTCATGAAAGACCTGTCGCTCCTTCCGGATCATATGGAAGAAATCACCAACCTGGAACACGGCGCCGATAAGGTCAATTTCGACGTCATCAAGCAGCTGGCCCGCGTATTTATCACGCCGATTGACAGAGAAGATTTTTACAATCTGTCCTGCCGGCTGGAAGACTGCATCGACAATCTCCACGGCTTTATCATGCGCGTCGATATGTACCATATTACCCAATCGACGCCGGCTGCCGTGCGCGGTACGGAAGTCCTCATCGAGATGGGAAATGAACTGGCCAGCACCTTTGAATTGTTAAAGAATATCGACAAGCACCAGGCAGAACTCATTTACCATACGGAAAAGCTCAACAAGATGGAAACAGAAGTCGATCATATTTATCGTTCAGAAATGTCCCGCATCTTCAGCGGGGAAATGCCACTTCTGGATGTCATCCGCTGGAAAGATACGATGGCGTCCATCGAAGAAACAGCGGATAAAGTAGAAGCTCTGGGTAACCTGATCAAAGGAGTGGTTATGAAGTATGCTTGATACGTACATGATTATCCTCGTCGTCGTTCTGGCCCTGATTTTCGATTTTATCAACGGGTTCCACGATACGGCCAACGCCATCGCCACCTGCGTATCGACGCGGGCTATCCGTCCCGGTCTGGCTATCATCGGTACGGCCATCCTGAACTTTATCGGTGCCATGATTTCTACAGGCGTTGCCAAAACGATCGGCGGCGATATCGTCATTTCGGCCAATATGATCAACGAGCTGATCATCGTCGCCGGCCTGACAGGGGCCATCATCTGGAACCTCCTGACCTGGTACGTCGGCATGCCCTCCAGTTCCTCCCATGCGCTCATCGGCGGTATGATTGGCGCCGTAGCCATTTCTGTCGGCTTCGGGGCCCTCAACGGCTGGGGCATACTGAAGATTTTCCTCTCCCTGATTCTGTCCCCGATCACCGCTATCGTCGTCGGGTATATTATCATGAATCTCATCTTTGCCGTCTGTCATAGCTACCGTCCGGCAGTCGTCAATCTGACGGCCAACCGGCTGCAGGTCCTGTCGGCCGCTCTCATGGCCTTTTCCCACGGTTCCAATGATGCCCAGAAATCCATGGGGATCATTACACTGGCCCTGCTTTCCGGCGGATTCATCGACACACTGGAAGTCCCTACTATCGTCAAACTGCTCTGCGCTGCTGCTATGGCCCTGGGTACCAGCGTAGGCGGATGGAAAATCATCCGTACCGTCGGCGGCAAGATATTCAAGATGCATCCCATTCACGGATTTGCTGCCGACCTCAACTCGGCAGTCGTCATCTTTACGGCCACACTGCTGCACTTGCCCGTATCGACGACCCACGTCGTATCGGGCTCCATCATGGGTGTCGGCGCCGCCCAGCGTGTCAAAGCCGTTCACTGGAACGTAGCGCGCCAGATGGTTTCTGCCTGGGTCCTTACCATTCCCTGCACGGCAGTCATGGGAGCACTCGCCTTCCTAATCATCCGCTACGTCTTCTTTGCCGCCGTCTAAAACATCAACCATCAAACGTCAAACAAAAAACAGGAACTGTCCCATGAACGCACATCAGCATCATGGGATAGTCCCTGTTTTTTTATGTCCTATAACGTAAATACATCGGCCAGGCTGTGTACCTGTTCTTCTTCACGCATCACCTCATAGGCTGCATGGAAGGTCATGGCATTACGGTATATCTTAGCCACCGATTCCAGCGTTTCCATGCGGTAGAAGGCCTCGTTCAGGTTCGAACCTACGGCACAGGCCCCGTGACTTGCCATGAGGATGACGTTGACCTTTTGCAGTCCCTGGGCGCATTTGACGGCCAGATCCATCGAACCCGGTTCGGCAAAGGGTACGGTGACGACAGGGCCGAGGAAATCCCGTCCTTCCGTCACGATCTGACTGGGAAATTCCAGCCCGGTCACGGAGACAGCCGTAGCTGTCACGGGATGACAGTGGACAATGGCTTTCACGTCGGGACGGGCCTTGTAGATTTCCAGATGAAGGCTCGTTTCCGACGACGCTTTGCCCTTCCCTTTTACAATCTGCCCCTTGCTATCGATGACGAGCAGATCCGACGGCCGGAGTTCTCCCTTCGGTACACCCGAAGGGGTGATGACAATCAGGCCGTCGTCGCGGCGATAGCTGATATTGCCGTCGCAGGCCACGACCAGTCCACCTTCTTTCATTTTCCGCCCGATGCGGCATAGTTGTTTTTTCGTATCTTTTGTATCCATATGCTCACCTGTTCTTTCTGAAACGATGTATCTTAATCATATCACAAAGTCCGTATTCTGGTAACAGAATCAAAATGTCACTGTAAAGGTAATGATACCGTTCTTATACGACACGTTGATGGATCCTTTCAAAAGCTGTACCAGTTCCTCCGCCATGGACAGGCCGATACCGTATCCGGCTTTGGCGCTGCTGTGCGATTCATCACCACGGTAGAAACGTTCGAAGAACCGCGTGTAATCCACGTCTTTCCCGGCGGCATAGTCGTTCGATACGGTCAGTACGGCCCCCTTGCCAATTTTTTTCGTCGCAAGGACTACGGCAATCGTCCCGGCTTCATCGCAATACTTGACGGCATTGTCGAGGAGGATGCTGGCAATTTCGTAGACGCAGCGCTGGTCTGCCGTGATGTGGATGCCTTCTTTGATGCGGGACGTAAGAGTCTTTCCCTGGTCTTTGGCCAGTGCATCGAACGCCTGGACCGCCGACTGGATTTCCCGGGACATATCCATATCCTGCAGAGTGATATCGGCCCGGGACCGTTCCCCCATCTTCGCCAGCATGATCAGGTCATTGATCAGCTGGGACTGGCGCCGTACCTGTTTTAAAATATTCTCCGTCCACTGGCTCTTCCCGTTGAGCATCTCAATCGTCTCGGCATTGGCCGAAATGATGGCGATAGGCGTCTTTAATTCATGGCCGGCATTGGTAATGAACCGTTTCTGGTTTTCCATATTGCGGACAAAAGGCCGGACGGCCAGGCTGGACAAAGCCGCCAGAATGATTACATACAGAATAATGACAATCAGGCCAAACCAGAAGGAATAGCGCAGCATATGATTGATGGACATGATATTTTTCGTACTGTCCAGTACAATGAGCAGCCGGGACCCATCGGGATAGTCCTTCCTGAGATAGGCATACACGGCCTTATCTTTATTGAGGAACCCTTTATCACTGGAAAGGCGGGATGCCATGTCGGCATAGACAATTGCTGAAGAAGCATCAAAAGCAGCGGTATGACTGATATCGACACGGGACACAGTCTGGTCTGCATCCCAGTAGACAGAGAAATACCGTACCTGGTAGAGAAAATCAGGTGTACTGGAAATCCAGTCGTCCCCATCGAGAAGGAGTTTATCGACAGCCGACCAGCTGGCATCACGCTGGATCTGATGACCGTCCGGCAGCGTACCACCATTATCGGCAATGGACGTAATAATCCAGTTGATTTCCCGCACTTCGTGCATATATACCGTCGCATTGAGGACGGCCAGCGCACCGACAACGATGATGATGACGGCCGCTGTACCGGCCAGGATGAACTTGCGGTGCATCTTTTTGATCATACTCATATCAGGACTCCTGCACGAGACGGAAAGGGCCTCCTTCACCGCCGGTAATGGTAACATCGGCATCAATAGCCGCCAGCTTTTCTTTCAGATAGGAAATATATATCCAGACGATTTTCTCATCCTCTTCTTCGTCGGGCCAGACGCGGCTGAGGATTTCTCCCGTCGTCAGATCCTTATCGGCGTTCAGCATGAGTAACTGCATGAGCTTCGTTTCTTTTGCCGAAAGACGGACCGCATTGGTACTGCACAGTTCCTGTTCCGCCACGTCCAGAGACACGGAACCGGTCTGCAGTTTCTGTGGGGTAAATGCCGTAGACCGGCGTGTCATGGCCCGCAGCCTTGCCAGGAGCTCGGCCATGGCAAAGGGCTTGGTCAGATAGTCATCCGCCCCGGCATCGAGCCCGTTGATGCGGTCGGCTACTTCCGATTTGGCCGTCAGCATGATGACCGGCGTCACATCACCGCCGTCGCGGATCTGCTGCAGTGCCTGTACCCCGTCGAGTTTCGGCATCATGATATCGAATACCATACAATCGTAGGAATGACGCTGTGCCATCTGGACAGCCGCTTCCCCATCGTACACCGGATCGACTTCGTATCCCGAATGGGTCAGTATGGCGACCAGGGCAGCCGACATATCCTTTTCATCTTCAGCCAGTAAAATTTTCATTACACATTTCCTCCTGTATGATCGGCACGGATCAGATTCCGGATGGTCTGCATGGATAAATCGCACGAAGCCAGCTCATCGGCACAGCGCTTCAACTCGCGGCTGATCATTTCCGGATTCTGGATATGCTTCTTATATTTCATTTCATGTTCCAGGCTGGCCCAGGAATCCATGGCCAGTGTCCGCAGCTGTACTTCCGCAAAGTACCGTCCCGGATCGTTCCCCAGGACATCCGCAAAGGGCGTCGTCACCGCCAGAATCAGATGATAGCTGCGGTATCCATTGGGCTTGGCATGGCGGACGTAGTCTTTTTCCTCTACTACTTCTACCTGCGGCAGATGGCGTATGCAGTCGATATTGGTATAAATATCGTCGATAAACCGGCAGACGATGCGCAGACCGATGGCGTCGTGGATGTCATACAGTGCCGAACGTTCCGTCTGCGGCAGCCCCTTCCGGTCACATTTGCCGCGCATACTGCTGTCTGTTTTAATGCGGTACAGCAGATGTTCATAAATGGTCGAACCGGTGCGTTCCTTTTCCTGGTCACTATACGCCCGGATATCCCGGACCAGTGTTTCCATGACCTGTTCCAGACGCGTTCTGTATATGCCGTATATATCTGTTTCCATATGCTCACCCTTTTATTCGTAATGATTCCTTTCATTGTAACAGACTAACCTGTGAAACACCATGGACAGGCCATCACAATTTCGTCACAGTTACAACATTTTCTCTTCTTATTGTACCACATCTGCTTGACATTTGCCGGAAAAGCCCCTATGCTGAAAGTATCTTACTGACAGAAAGGGTGATGTCTATGACCATCAGAAAAGCCGTAGCCAGCGACATCGACGATGTGGCCCGGAGCTACGAAGCCTTGTTCGATTATTTCGATTCCCATCGTGACCGGACACACTGGCTGCGGGGGACGTATCCCACCCGTGCCGTAGCCGAAAAAGGAGCCTCTGAAGGCTGGCTGTACGTCCTTCGCGATGAAGACGGCACACTCCTGGCCAGCATGCTCCTCAATCACAACCAGGACGCGGAATACGCGCTCCAGCCCTGGCGGTATGCGGCAGCCCCCGGGCAGGTGCTGGTGCTCCATACGCTCTGCGTGCTTCCCGGTCACAGCCGCCACGGCATCGGCAGGAAAATGGTACAGTTCGCTCAGGACCTGGCCCGTTCCCGGGGGTGTACGGTCATGCGCTTCGATACGAATATCGATAATATCCCGGCCAGCCACCTCTACGAAAACATGGGGTTCGAACTGGTCAGTACAGGAAAGGCTATGCTGAATGGCATCCTGCCAGTCACCTTACGGTATTATGAAAAAAAACTGGATTAAACGGAACCTCTCATGGCTCTGGATAGTGTCCCTGTGCCTCTGTATCGCCGTTGTGGCAGCAGGGCCGGCAGAGGCCGCCGCACATCAGCCGTCTGCTACACCAGCTGACTCTTCCCCGGACCAGACCCGAAAATGGCACGATGACGGACTGGGAATCTCCCTTTGGCTTCCCGCCGGTTTTTCCCTGACGACTCCGCCACGGCCGGAAATACACCTGGCAGCCGTACAGCCCGAAGGACGGCTCTGCATCCAGATTTCTGAAGAAAAACAGAACCAGCCCGTACCTCCAGGCAGACAAAAAGCCTATCTGAAGAAAAGCTGGCAGGCTTATGAACGCATACTGAAGAAAGACCCGGCCATACGGGATATCCATACGGGTATGACCCATATCGGGACGCATCAGGCGGCCTCTCTGACGTACACACAGCGCTTTTATCTGGGAAATCAGATCATCGACCTGTACACCGAACGCTATCTTCTCCTGTCGGGCAGCAGCCTGTATATCCTGACCCTGACAGCCGATGACAGCACGAAAGATTTGTACCTTTCCTCTATGCAGCAGTGCCTGCAGACATTTTCGACCTACTAATAGTGTCCGGCTCTCCTGCCCGCTTTCTATGATACCGATCCGCACATCAATATAGGGGGTGCCGCACAGACAGCACCCCCCATAGTATACACAGCAGCTTGCAGAGAATATCTGCAAGCTGCCATTTTTTATTCTTCTTCGTCGTCGGGAAGTTCCCCGTTATGATACACGTCCTGTACGTCATCGATTTCATCGAGAGCATCGATGAGGTTTTCCAGCTTCTTGGCATCTTCACTGCCGAGAGCAATGGTATTATCCGGTACCATCGTAATCTGGGCATGTTCCGTTTCGATGCCACTGTCTGCCAGTGCCTTTTCTACATCATCAAAGGCTTCAGGAGACGTGATGATTTCAAATTCTTCATCGCCGGTCTTGACGTCATCGGCGCCAGCATCGAGAGCTACTTCCATCAGCTGATCTTCTGTCGCGTTTTCCTTGGATACGATGAAGATACCCTGATTCTTGAACATCCACGATACACAGCCTGTTTCACCGAGGTTGCCGCCGTGTTTGCTGAATTCATGACGGACAGCGGCTGCTGCACGGTTGCGGTTGTCCGTGAGGACATTGACCGTGACGGCGACGCCGGCCGGGCCGTAGCCTTCGTACGTGATTTCTTCGTAATTCTGGCCTTCTGTTGCGCCAGCACCCTTCTGGATAGCTCGTTTGATATTATCCTTCGGAATATTATTTTCTTTTGCTTTCTGCAGAGCCAGTTTCAGACGCATGTTGCCCGTCGGGTCTGCACCGCCCATACGTACGGCAATGGTGATTTCACGGCTGATTTTCGTCGTGATTTTGCCGCGGATCGCATCGTTTTTGCCTTTTTTACGTTTAATATTCGCCCATTTGGAATGTCCGGACATCTTAGTTCCTCCTTTTTTAGTTCCACCAGTCCTCGCCAGCCAGACGATCGAGAATGATCGCCGCGGCCGAACGAACGGAGAGATGATTGTAATCCCCTGCACCATAAATCGGTTCCAGGATAAAATCAAATTGTTCCATCGTTTCTTTTGTCATGCCATATCCTGTACCAAGGAGCAGCAGGACAGGAGTATCTTCTTCTTCTCTCTTGCGGCGGAGATCCTTGTAGGAAATCGTATTGGCGTAGGTCCTGGCATCGGTCGTCACGACATAGGGCCTTTTTCCTTCTGCCTCGGTGACAGCCTGGACCGCCGCCCCGATGGAGGGACGGATGTCGAGAATGTCGAGAGCCTCTGTGCGATACGAATTATAATTCTTTCCTACAGGACTGCGCCAGAAATCGATGATCTTACGCACCATATCCAGTTGTGCTTCGACATGGTGGATAATGAAATATTTCTTCACGCCATAGGTGCGGGCCGACCGGGAAATATCATGAAGGTCATAATTGGTAATGGCCGTCGCAATGACGTTAAAATTTTTATCATAAATCGGGTAGTGAACGAGCCCGATATAAAGTGGTGATTTCATCATTCCATTTCCTTCTGTATGCGTTCCAGTATCGTGCGGTCTGTATCCGAAAGAGGACAGCCTGAAAGCAGATCCGGCCTTTTTTCTGCCGTACGGCGCAGCGACTGTTCGCGCCGCCAGGCAGCAATCTTTGCGTGGTCGCCATTGCGCAGTACCTCCGGCACGGCATGACCGCGGAAAACAGCCGGTTTCGTATACTGCGGGTATTCCAGCAGGGAATGATAAAACGAATCATCCGAAGCACTGCCAGCCGATCCCAGAACGCCGGGAATCATGCGGGCAACGGCATCGGTAATGATCATAGCCGGCATTTCGCCGCCTGTCACGACGAAATCACCGATGGAAATCGTTTCATCGGCCAGATACTGTTCTACCCGGTAATCCACGCCTTCATAATGACCACACAACAAAATGAGCTGGTCATACGAAGCCAGCTCACGTGCCTTGGCCTGATCAAAGGTCGAGCCGGCCGGTCCCATGAGGATGATACGCCGCCGGGGCACATCCCTGCGCACCGATTCTACGGCTGCAAACAGCGGGCCTGTCTTCATCAGCATGCCGCAGCCGCCGCCGTAAATCGTATCGTCTACCATGCGGTGCCGGTCATAGACGAAACTCCTGGGATTGGTCACATCCAGCTCCAGAAGCCCCTGTGCCCGTGCGCGGCCAATGATGCTATGCTGATAAAAAGCCTCTATAAATTCAGGAAATAAGGAAACTATATCGATTCTCATTCGTCAATCCATTCTGGCGGATTTACCACCATCTTTTTCGCTTTGATATCCACAGAGCGGATTACATCAGGAATGACCGCTAACAGGAGCTCATTGCCGGCGTCATCGTTTACCACGTACACGTCATTGCTTCCTGTTTTCAGAACGTCCGTCACTTTACCCAGAAGCCGGCCTTCCAGATTGTAGACATCTATGCCGATAATATCAAAGACATAGTACTGCCCTTCTTTCAGCGGCATCAGATCCTCCCTCGGCACCTGCAGCTCCTTATGCACCAGGAGCTCGGCGGCATTGCGGTCATCGACGCCGGCAAACTTCATGAGGACGACATGCTTGTGAAACCGTGCCGCCTTGACTTCATAGCGCCTACCATCGATGTACGCATACTTCATATGCAGGAATCGTTCGGGAAAATCCGTATCGGGATAAATACGAACATCACCCCGCACACCGTGCGGGGCAACTATTTGACCGATAGTATAGAAATCCATACCCGTCATCGTATTACTGGCGGAAGGCAATGATCTTGTCGTCTTCGAGCAAGATTTCTGTGCCCATGAGTTTGCCCAGATCGTCACCGACTTTGACAACGACCGTCTGTTCGAGCGTTCCCTGCCGGATTTCGGATCCGATTTCGAGCTGTTCCGCCTGTTCGCGTTCGTGCTGGGCTTTCGCTTTGGCAGCGGCAATGTGCTGCTTCTGTTCTTCCACTTGTGCACGAAGAGATATCAAACCCTGTGCGTCGATTTTGGCCTGTTCGGTCATCATGCGCTTAGCCTGGAATTCCAGATTCTGAGCTTCACGATCGATATCGCTCAACGCCTGATCAGCATTTCTGATGATTTTGTCTTTCAGTGCCTGTGTAACTTTGGACTTGACAGTCACCGGTACACGCAACGTAATCTGATCCATGGTTCCTCCTATACGATATCCACTGATACTTTTTTGTTAGCCTTCACTGCAGCCGCCTTGACGACAAGGCGCAGGGCCTTGGCAATCTTACCCTGTTTGCCAATGACCTTGCCCATATCTTCCGGTGCTACATGAAGCTGATAGACTTCGAGGCCTTTCTTTTGAATCTTTGTAACTGTTACTGCTTCCGGTTTCCGTACGAGAGACCGGGCAATACAAGCAATCAATTCTTCCATCGTATCCAGCCTCACTTACTTTTTGGATGCTTCAAACTGAGCCATGATACCGGCTTTTTTGAAGAGAGAACGAATGGTATCAGTCGGCTGTGCGCCTTTGCCGAGCCAGAACAGAGCTGCTTCAGCATCTACCGTCAGGCAGTCAGCGCCTTTGGCCGGATCGTACATGCCCAGAGTAGCAACAGGACGACCGTTGTTACGGGCATCGTGAGAATCAGCTACAACGACGCGATAGATCGGTTTTTTCTTTGCGCCTAAACGAGCTAAACGAATTTTAATCATGAAAATCACCTCCTTATATGGACTTTTGCTTCATTCGAAGCCTCTAAAAGGGAAGACGTGGCAAGAAGCCCCGCCGTTTGTTTTTCTGCATTTTCTTGGCCTGCTTCATCATCTTCTGCATATCCGTAAACTGCTTGATGAGGCGGTTTACATCCTGCACCCGCGTACCGCTTCCCTTGGCAATGCGGCGTTTGCGGCTGTCTTTGATGAGCTGCTTCGGATTGGCACTGGCCCGTTCCTGGGCCGTCATGGACTGGATGATGGCTTCAATGCGCTTGAACTCCTTGCCATCCATATCGATTTTATCGATTTCTTTCTTATACTTGCCAATCCCGGGGATCAGGCTGACCAGACTGCTCATATTCCCCATCTTCTTGACCATATTCAGCTGGGCCAGGAAATCATCAAAGGTAAAGCTGTTGCTCTTCATGGCCTTTTTCATATTGGCCATGGATTCTTCATCAAAGGCAGCCTGTGCCTTTTCGATGATCGTTTCCACATCGCCCAGGTCGAGGATACGCGATGCATAGCGGTCGGGATGGAATTCTTCCAGACCGTCCAGCTTTTCGCTGACACCGATGAACTTGATCGGTTTTCCCGTCACGGCCTTGATAGAAAGGGCCGCGCCGCCACGGGCATCGCCATCGAGCTTGGTCATGATGATGCCATCAATGCCCAGCGCCTTATCAAAGGCCGATGCCGCCGTTACGGCATCCTGACCGGTCATGGCATCGACGACGAGCAGGATTTCATGGGGCTTGACCTGTTCCTTGATATGGACCAGTTCATCCATGAGCGTTTCATTGACATGGAGACGCCCGGCCGTATCGATGATGACTACGTCTTTCAGATGACTCAGGGCGTAGGGAATAGCGTGCTGGGAAATAGCAACGGGATCCTTGCTCCCATCCTCCGTATAGACGGGAATATCCAGATCCTGTCCCAGTACCTGCAGCTGGGTAATAGCAGCCGGCCGGTACACGTCCGCCGCTACCAGGAGCGGATTCTTGCCCTGGGCACGCAGCTTCTTCGCCAGCTTGGCCGCTGTCGTCGTCTTGCCGGCGCCCTGCAGCCCTACGAGCATGATGATTGTAGGCGGTTTGCTGGCCATAGCAATACGGCTCTGCGTACCGCCCAGGAGTTCGGCCAGCTCATCGCGGACAATTTTGATGACTGTCTGCGATGCATTCAGACTGCCAAACACCTCTTCGCCGACGGCTTTCTCCCGGACACGCTTGATAAAGTCCTTGGTAACAGCAAAATTGACATCTGCTTCCAGGAGGGCACGGCGCATCTCTTTTAGCGCTTCGCTGACATCTTCTTCCGAAAGCTTACCTTTGCCGCGCAGCTTCTTGAACGCTGCCTGGAACCGTTCGGACAAACTCTCAAATGCCATCAGTGGACCTCCTCTTCTGATTCATAATACTATAACTCAATCTCTTTCAATATACGTTCAGCCTGTTCCTGTGCCGGCTTCGTACCCGATTCCAGAAGCGATACAGCCGTATCGATTTTCTCCCGGATGGCATCCGTACGGGCCAGCAGGCCCAGCCTCGTTTCATATCCTTCAAGCGACCGGGACGCCCGGTTGAGCATATCATAAGCTCCCTGCCGTGAAATGTGAAGCTCTTCTCCGATTTCACTAAGAGACAAATCCAGATTGAAATACATCTCCATACAGCGACGCTGCCGTTCCGTCAAAAGCGGCCCATAAATATCAAGAAGCCTGCCCTTGCGTACAACATCTTCAATCATCGCCTCACCGCCCCGTGTGAATTCGTACTTTGCTAGTATACCGTAAGACCACCCGTCTGTCAAGTACTTTTACTTGGCAGGGAAAGACCGTTGGCCGTAGGTCGTTGGTCGCAGGAGAAAAAGCAGCCGGTTCGACGTATACTGTACCCATAAGTGTGGACAGTACTTAAAAACAAGCATCCTATAAATTA